>Ga0169931_10000026_pt1 | contig 187816 bp, 172 predicted proteins | sample Kivu_15m_20L_FD_129675 | JGI IMG/M metagenome (GOLD analysis project Ga0169931, IMG submission 129675) | Freshwater microbial communities from Lake Kivu, Western Province, Rwanda to study Microbial Dark Matter (Phase II) - Kivu_15m_20L... | ecosystem: Environmental > Aquatic > Freshwater >...
GAGCCGACATATTTAATTACATTGAACGCTTTCATAATCCGCGGATGAGACGTCGAGTTGCCAAGAGTGATTTGGAGTTTTCAGCCGTTTTACAACCGTCCGTGTAATCGGGGTAGAACCCAGCCCAAACGTCATGCTCAAGTACATCATACAGATGCTCATCTTGACCGGGGCCCGAAAGCGCGAAGTGACTGAGGCGCGCTGGGCGGACTTTGATGTGACGCGCCGAGTGTGGCGCATACCCACCACCAAGCGTGGCATACCGCGTCACGTTCCGATCTCTGATGGCGTGATGAGTCTGTTGGCGGAGGTGCCAAGGATGCCAGGTGTGGATCATGTGTTTGCCAATCCGGCAACACGGAAGCCCTACATCTCCCTCTTCAGGACATGGAACAGAGCCCGTCAAGAAGCGGATCTTGCGGATGTCAGGATTGATTCATGATCTGCGCCACAGCTTTGCGAGTTTGCTGATTAACAACGGGCGCAGCCTGTACGAAGTGCAAACGATTCTGGGCCGCTCACAGGTTAAGACAACTCAGCGATACGCCCATCTGGCGCCCCAGACCTTGCTGGATGCATCGAACGCAGCGACATTGGCAGTGGGCGCTGTGATGGGTGTTGTGCCAAACCGGGCGACAGGGATGTCGAGGCTGATGGCGAGGTGACAAGTGTCTCAGGCACTGCCCCGCATCATGCCCCTTGTCTTGCTCTTGACGGACAGTGCCAAGCGGTGACGCGCGTTGATGACGTCCATCGCATGATGGCTATCCACGTGATGGTGGTATACTCGCGCCCTCGGTTAGAAACAGTCAGTGTGAGGATAAGCCAATGAAATTAGTCGCCGTCACGCCCAGTGAATTCAAAGCGATGCGTTGGATTGCGCCCAAAGGTTATGCGCGGGCTGCCGGTGACGCGGTTGCCGCCCTGGTGGTGCAGGAAGTACCCAGCGCTGTGCTTGCCATGACAGTTGCCTTTATTCAGCAACAGGATGAATTTATCTTGGTTGCTGTGCAGGGATTGAAGCCCGGTCAAAATCTGCATATCGCAGCCGATGGTCGCTGGACGGCTGGTTACATACCCGCGGCTTACCGATCGTACCCTTTTGCGGTTGCAAATACTGAAAAAGGTGAGCAGATCTTGTGTGTTGATCAGGAGAGCAATCTGTTAAGTAAAACCGATGGTGAGCCGTTTTATGACAGCCACGGAGAGCTGTCGGAAAGCGTCCGAAAGATTTCTGATTTCCTGCGACAAATAGTGCAGAACAGAATTGTGACTAAACATATCTGCAGTATGCTTCAGCGTTATCATTTGATTCAACCTTGGCAGATTACAATCAAGCAGCCAGACGAGGATCACCCGGTGAATGGTTTGTTTCGGATCGATGAGCAATTACTTCGGCAACTACCCGCGGCGTCACTGAAAGAGCTCAGTGATGCCGGTGCGTTGAGCGTTGCGTATTTACAGTTGTTATCCATGAATCATTTTAAAAGATTGGTTGAATTGGCAAGGGCGGATGCCTTGGCGGTGATGGAAAAAAAATCCATTGATATGGATTTTTTAAAGAAAGACAGTGGCACCATTGACCTGAGTTCACTCTAATAACATACAACACTGAGCACACATCGCTGATGTTGTTTCTGGCATACCTCGTTGGAGCCATGGCCATCGTGGTCGAATGGCGATCCTATCTTTTGTGTGATGCCAACGGGTTTCGCCGATGGTCTGCCTTGGGTGCTGTGTTGTGGGCGTGGATGTACTTGCTGCTTGGCGCCTGGACTGCGGCCCTGACCCTGTGTTGCACGGCCGCCCGCACGCTGGTCTCAGGCATCTTAACAACCAAAGCGCGTAAACACGTGTGCGTGTGTGTATTTATCGCGGCATTTTTACTGATGACGCTTGTCAGTTGGCAGGGCCTGGTATCACTGCTGCCAGCGTTTGCAGTGATCAATACCACGCTTGCACTGTTTTACCTGGAAAACCGCTCTATGCGCGTGCTGATGCTTGCCTCGAGCCTGGCGTGGATCGCTAACGACATCATCTGGCAGGCGTGGCCTGCCCTTCTTGCGGAGTCAGTCGCGGTGCTGCTGAATCTGCGGACGATTTCGAAGCTGACGTCGCACTGACGTTTCAAGAGAATGCGTGCTCGAGCGTCAGGGCTAATGCTCCGACAACCACGTTGATTGGCGGGGTGATTTGACGTAGCGTGGCCAAACGACCTGTTCCGTCGTCGATGGTGCGTCATTCAGCGCGGCCGCCGGTGTGGTGCGCAGGCTGACAATTTTTGATAGGTACCAAGGATTGCCTTATGTCCGACAAACCGGCAGAGATCACCTACCCGGCGAGCAAAAAGCTCAATGTCAGTTACAGTGCGTATGAGGACCGCCTGTTGGTAAGAGCTGAGCGCCCGGGTATCGACGATGCGACGCTGCTGATGACTCGTCGCATGACCCTGTTGTTATTGCAGAATGTGCTCTCGCGTCTGCCGGAGCTGTCCGGCCTTGACAAGACCCCCGCTGCCTATTGGCAAGAGGTGCTGCAGATGGATCATCAAGGCGCGATGGAAGCAAAATCCCGTGCCGACACAGCGGAGGCGGAACAACATCACGCCAGCGGTGAGTCGGTTGCTGGCAGTACCGGTGTGGCACAGGCAATTTATCTTGCCACGGAGTTAACCATACAGGCCAGCCGCGAGCGACTGACCCTGGCCTTTAGGGGGCTGCACATGCCGGATGCCATGACCAAAGTATCAAAACATGTACCCATTCTGGCAATCCCTTTGTCGCTGGATAACGTACACCAGTTGATCGAGTTGATCATCACCAAGGCTCGGGAGGCTGGCTGGCACTTGCCCGTTGACTTGCCCTGGCTGGACAGTCTGAATGCGGTGACAACACCGGGAGATGTGGCTTTCCGAGCACATTGAGGCTTTGCCTCTGTCCCCCAAATTACCCTATAATGCCGACAGTGTCAGTGAACCCAGGAGTTAATCGTGAAAATGTTCAGTCAGGGTATGCAGTCCCGCGTTGTAAAATTGAGTCTGATGGTTGTTGGTTTGAGCGTTGCAGGTATTGCGCTGGCGCAATCCGCTCGAGACCAGTTGATCGCCGAGCGAATTGCGCCAGTCGGCAGTGTGTGTCTCGCGGGTGACACGTGTGTCACTGGAAGCTTATCGACAGGAGTATCGGCGGCCCCTGCCGTGGCGCAGGCAGCTTCCGTTGAATTTAATGTGTCAGCAACCTACGAACAATACTGTGCCATGTGCCATAACACGGGCATGGCCAATGCGCCGCGACGTGATGATGCCGCACGCTGGACGGCGCGTGTGGCTGAGGCGGGTCTGGCAACCATCACCAATAACGCGATTACCGGTATCAATGCCATGCCTGCGCGCGGCATGTGCGCAACCTGTACCGATGAGCAGATTGGTGAGCTGGTTGAATACTTGGCCGGTGTAACCGCGCAGTAAAAAAAGGGAAGTGTTTGGGCAGATTGAAAGTTGGAATGGCGTTCATCGGCGGTTAATCTACGACCGCGGATAATGCCACCGTCAAAAGTAGTCATTTAATGTTTATGAACCTAAGCCAAGTGAAGGGGTACTCTCGTGAAAGTGAAGAACGTTGTAAAAACCGGTGTAGCGTTGTCAGGTCTGGTACTGGCATCCGTGTTGGCGTCAGGTTCTGCCTCAGCGGGTCAAACCTTGACGCTGGCTCAGGTGACTGAGGGCTTTGATCCGGCTCGCACCTACACACAAAGTTGTGCAGCCTGCCATAACAGCGGCGCTGCGGGTGCCCCGCGTATGGGCAATGCGGAAGACTGGTCAGCCCGTCTTGAAAAAGGTTTTGACGTGTTGGTTGAGCACACCATTAATGGATTTAACAATGTGATGCCACCAAAAGGCATGTGCTTTACCTGTTCTGATGACGACCTGAAGGCAATGGTTCAGTATATTCTGGACGAGTCCATTCCAGAATAATGACGCTCAGCTTTAAAGGCTGGGGGGCGATGTTTATCCCCCCAGCAATTCCCGCAAACTGGCAAGTGCCGCTTCTCCCTTTTTCTGTTTTTGTTCTGGCGTACTCTCGCTGCGACCCTCCCACTCCAGATATTCTGCCGGAATTTCATCCAGGAAACGGCTGGGGATACTGCTGATAACCTCGCCATATTGTTTACGCTTTTTAGCCAGCGTAAAGACCAGGCCCCGGCGTGCACGCGTGATGCCCACATAAGCCAGGCGGCGTTCTTCTTCGATATTATCCGTATCAATACTGTTGCGATGTGGCAACAGATCTTCCTCCATACCCATGATAAACACCCACGGGAATTCCAGACCTTTGGCTGCGTGTAGTGTCATCAGTTTAACCTGATTGTCGATGGCGTCTTCTTCCTGTCGCTCCAGTATGTCGCGCAGGATCAGTTTGTTTATGGCAGCCTCCACCGGGTTAACCGCGATGTCACTGTCATCGTCCTGCTTGTCTATGCTGCGCGCAAGTGAATCAATTAATACATGCACATTGGCCATGGCGCGCTCGGCAGCATTGGGAGTTGTGCTGGTTAGATGAAGCCAGCCCTCGTAATCCATGTCGCTGATCATCTCGCGAATACTGCGTACCGCATCCTCTTGTTGGCACTTGTGCGCGACATTGCTGATCCACTGGCTGAAGCGCCGCAGTTTCTCGACCTGGCTGGTGCCCAGGAACTGCTCCAGACCCAATTCATGGCAGGCAGACAGCAGGCTGATGCCGCGCTCTGTTGCATAACTGCTCAGCCCCTCAAGAATGGAAGGCCCAATTTTCCGGCGCGGTGTGTTGATGACGCGCAGAAACGCATTGTCATCATCGGGATTAATCAGCAGCCGCAAGTAGGCCATGATGTCTTTGATTTCAGCGCGTGAAAAAAACGAAGTACCCCCACTCAACTGATAAGGAATCTGGTGGGACTGCAGCTTGATTTCGAGCAGGCGCGCTTGATGGTTGCCGCGGTACAAAATGGCGAAGTCGCCAAACTTCAGTTGCTTCTTCACACACAGGCACAGGATCTCGGTGGCAATGCGTTCGACTTCGGCCTCTTGGTCCGGCATGGCCAGCACCCGCATGGGTTCGCCGAGACCCAGCTCGCTCCACAAAGATTTTTCATACAGGTGCGGATTGTTAGCAATCAAGGTATTGGCAGCCCGCAGAATGATGTTGCTGGAGCGATAGTTCTGTTCCAGTTTGATGACCTTCAGGCGCGGGTAATCATGTTGCAACTGCAGCATATTCTCGGGCCGTGCGCCGCGCCAGGCGTAGATTGACTGGTCGTCGTCACCCACCACTGTCAAGCCGTTGCGCCCACCTACCAGTAACTTGACCAGCAGATATTGACTGGTGTTGGTGTCCTGATACTCGTCCACTAACAGGTAATGCACACGATTTTGCCAGCGCTCCTGCACAGCAGCGTGTTGCTGAAACAACACGACCGGCAGCAGGATAAGATCATCAAAGTCCACGGCATTAAAGGCGCGCAGATGGCGCTGGTATTCTTCATAAACCCGTGCTGCTAACACGGTTTGTTCATCGTCAGCCTTGTCCATCGCCTGTGTGGGTAGCAGCAGATCGTTTTTCCACTCGGATATCTGATTTTGCAGCCAGCGCAGTTGCTCATCATGGCTGTTCTCAGCTTTAACCATCAGGCTTTTGAGCAAGGCCAACGCGTCCTGGCTATCAAATATTGAAAAGCCATTTTTTAACCAATGTGCTTAAGCTCATGGCGAATGATGCTTAGACCAAGGTGATGGAAGGTTGAAATGGTGAGTCCACGCCCGCTTTCCTTGGGAATTTTTTGATCTTTCAACAACTGACTGACCCGCTCTTTCATTTCCTGGGCCGCTTTATTGGTGAAAGTCACCGCGACAATTTTGTGTGCCGCGATCCCGCAATCTTTTATCAGCCATGAAATTTTTTGTGTAATCACGCTGGTCTTGCCGCTGCCAGCGCCGGCCAGCACCAGCAGTGGTGAACTGATGTAATGGACAGCCTCGGTTTGACGGGGATTAAGTGTGTTCACAGACAAGATGTATCCTGGGAGGGCGATGACGCACGCCGCGGATTATACTCTAGGGCGACCCATTGCAGGTGTGCAGGGTGTTGTGATTTGAGCTATAACCGTGGTGTGGATGGTTAAAATCCTGGCTAATTTTGATGCGGATTACTGAAATTGGTTAAGTGATGTACGGTTATCCTACAGGTTTTGAAGGGTGTGAGAACCGCTCGTCAGGCTTGGCATCAACAGGAGTTAAATGATTATGTCTGTCAAAAAAATCACAGTAAATCTTCCTGAAGATCAGGTTAAGTTCCTGCAGGAGTTGGCTGCCAGCGAACATATCTCATTCACTGATGTTCTGAGCAGATCTATAAATGCTGAAAGGTTTTTTGTTGAACAAACCCGGCAGGGTCGCAAGGTGTTGATTGAAGAGAAAAAAATAAACTTCGTGTGGTTATAAGGACGTAAGCATGGCTAATGGTCAGGATGACCTTCTGGATTTTAGTGCGGATCAAAGACAGTCTGAGAATACAAACTTCAGGATGGGCGATAGCTATGACCCCAGGCCTCAGGAAGACACTGCGCGGCGATGTATTACATATTCACTTATCTTGATACTTTTGGTTTTGATTTGTGGAATTCTGCTGCTTGTTGCAACAAAGTGCATAGCTGTTGAGGCGATCAAAGAGTTCTCCGTTGTTCTTGGGCCAATAATAACGCAGGTTTCTGCCGCGACGGGTTTTTACTACGGAACCAAGGTTGGCACATAGGCTTGATGCCGGGTGAGAACATTAACAATATACGCAGAGACAGGAATTGAGTAATGACATCAACAGAGATATCAAAACAGGATCAAGTAACCTTGACCCTTGAGGATGCGCAGTTGTTTCCGGATGTGCCGGAGAATCCGCCAAAGCCCAATGAAAGACTGGTCTCCGCTTTTTCAAAACATAAGGAATGGCAGCCTGATTGATTAAAACCTCATCACAGGACGTGATGTTAAAAAATTGTTCTCACGGAGGAGACAGTCATGTCGCTTGCCATCGTTTATACACGCGCAAATCAGGGCGTCGATGCACCTCTAGTCACGGTCGAAACACACTTATCCAACGGGCTCCCTGCCCTGAACATGGTTGGTTTGCCCGAAACGGCGGTAAAAGAAAGTCGGGAGCGGGTACGCAGTGCCATCCTGAATGCGGGTCTGGAATTTCCGGCCCGTCGCATCACTATCAGCCTTGCACCCGCCGACATCCCCAAGAGTGGCGGACGTTACGATCTTGCTATTGCACTCAGTATTCTCGCGGCATCAGGGCAGTTGCCGGCCAAAAAACTGGTGGATATTGAAATTCTGGGGGAGTTGGCGCTGGCTGGTGACGTGCGTGCGGTGCAGGGCGTGGTGCCCGCGGTCATTGCCGCAAGAGATGCCGGCCGACATCTGATGGTGCCGGCAGCGAATGCGGGTGAAGCCAGTCTGGTTCGCAACGCCAGCAGCTTCGGCGTTGATACCCTGCGTAATGCCTATCGACACTTTAGTGGCAAACCGCTGAGTCCGATTCCTGAGCAGGCTTTACCTGCGCAGATCATGACGGGGATAACCGAAATAAGTTCCGTGCGTGGGCAAGTCTTGGCCAAACGCGCGTTGTTGATTGCGGCCGCAGGCGGGCACAACTTGCTGATGGTGGGGCCACCAGGGACAGGAAAGACCTTGCTGGCCAACGCCATGCCGGGCTTGCTGCCATCCCTCAGCGAAAGCGATGCATTGGCAGTTGCGGCGGTGCGATCGGTGGCGGGAGTCGGGTTTGATCCTGCCGACTGGGCATCTGCGCCATTTCGGTCACCACATCATGGCGCCAGTGCAGTCGCGATTGTGGGTGGTGGGCGACATATCACGCCGGGAGAGGTCACTCTGGCACACGCCGGCATCTTGTTTCTGGACGAGCTAACAGAGTTCAAGCGCCATGTATTGGAAAGTTTGCGCGAACCGCTGGAGGCGGGTGTTATCACCATCAGTCGCGCCGACAATCGAGTCAGCTACCCCGCGCGATTCCAGTTGATCGCGGCCATGAACCCCTGCCCATGCGGATATGCCGGTGATGATCGTGGATTCTGCCGTTGTACACCCGACAGGATCGCGCGGTATCTGGAAAAAATTTCTGGCCCCTTGTTGGATCGAATTGATGTGCACGTGCACATTGGGCGTCTTGGGAGTGAAGAACTGCGAAGGCCGCCAAAGGTTAAGGAACCGGACTCGACTCAACTGCGTGAATTGGTGTCACTGTGCCGGCAACAACAGATTGTCAGGCAGGGGTGCTTGAATCGGGAATTGGACGCTGAGCGTCTGGATGAGTTTTGTCCAATGCAGCCCGCAGCTGAGACGCTGATTCAACAAAGTATGGAGAAACTGAATTTATCTGCGAGGGCTTGTCACCGGATGATCAAACTGTCCAGGACAGTGGCAGATCTGGACGGAGAGCAGGTGATCAATGCCAGCCATGTGGCTCAAGCCGCTGCGTTCAGGCACTTTGCGTTGCGTTCGCTGAAGGGGTAAGGCGCGACTCCAGGTCGGTTACGATAGCTTCCAGTTCGGCAATTTTGTCTTCAGCGCGCTGCAGTGCCCGGACGTGCGCGTCAAACTCTTCCCGAGTCACCAGATCAAGCTTTCCAAGGCTTTGTTGCACCAGAGCTTTGACGTTATCAGAGACATCCTGTCCCAGTGCGTTCAGCTGAGGCAGGCGTCGACCAATCTGCTCAGCGATATCATCAAGAATCTGTTTGTTAAGCATCATCACTCTCCTCTTATTGGCTGACAGCTTGACCGGGATATTGGCATGCTCTGGCGACAATAACATATTTTCCACCGCCAAGCTGTGCAGCACAGCTTGAGTGCGACTTTGATATCAGCTGCACCATATTGGTGCGACATGTTTGTACCAACACCGTTAAATTGCGTAGTTTTTGCCCCCAAAGCACATAATCTATTGAAATATATGCATAAAATTATCATGGCATGAGCCATGCATGGTGTCAGACAGGTGTATCTGCACTGAAACAGCGGCGCAGGTGTAAACAAGTGCCCAGGTTTAAGAACCTATGTTGTGAGAAACAAGGAGCGAGACATGAAGTTAGTAACGGCGATTATAAAGCCTTTCAAACTGGATGATGCCCGAGAGGCGCTTTCAGAGATTGGCGTGCAGGGCATCACGGTAACAGAAGTAAAAGGTTTCGGGCGTCAAAAAGGTCACACAGAGCTTTATCGTGGCGCTGAATACGTGGTGGATTTCCTCCCTAAAGTGAAGATCGAAGTAGCGATCAGAGATGACCTGCTGGATCAGACTCTGGAAGCAATTACCAAGGCGGCCAACACCGGAAAAATCGGTGACGGCAAAATTTTTGTATCGGACCTGCTGCAGGTAATCCGAATCAGAACTGGTGAAACAGGCGAGGCTGCTGTCTAGCAGCTGAATGAGCTCTCAAGCGGAGGAAATAACGGTGGAAAACCAAATTTTTGAACTGCAGTACGCGATGGACACCTTTTACTTTCTGGTGTGTGGCGCACTGGTAATGTGGATGGCAGCAGGCTTCTCGATGCTCGAGGCTGGTCTGGTTCGCTCAAAAAATACAACTGAAATTCTGACCAAAAACATCGCGCTGTATGGCATTTCCTGCACCATGTATCTGGTGTGTGGTTACGCAATTATGTACGGCGGTACGTTCTTCCTGTCCGGCATTGCTGGCGGCGACGATCTCGTCGCCACTGCGTTGGCATCCAAAGCCGAAGAGGGCTTTGATGGTGGTGCAGTGTACTCAGACGCTTCCGACTTCTTCTTCCAGGTTGTGTTCGTAGCAACGGCGATGTCGATTGTCTCTGGTGCTGTGGCCGAGCGTATGAAACTGTGGGCCTTCCTGGCGTTTGCAGTGGTGATGACCGGCGTGATCTACCCGATGGAAGGTTCCTGGACATGGGGCGGCAACGCAGTGTTCGGCCTGTACACGTTGGGTGATCTTGGGTTTGTAGACTTTGCCGGCTCTGGAATTGTTCACATGGCAGGTGCTTCTGCTGCACTGGCTGGCGTACTGCTGCTGGGTGCACGTAAGGGCAAATACGGCGCTGATGGCAGTGCACGGGCTATCCCCGGTGCAAACCTGCCGCTGGCAACACTCGGTACCTTCATCCTGTGGATGGGCTGGTTCGGTTTCAACGGTGGCTCTGTATTAAAACTGGCAGATGTTGGCAGTGCAAACAGCGTCGCAGTGGTGTTCCTGAATACTAACGCCGCTGCTGCGGGCGGCCTGCTGGCAGCCATGGTGACAGCACGTCTGCTGTTCGGCAAAGCTGACCTCACCATGATCCTCAACGGTGCTCTGGCTGGTCTGGTCACCATCACTGCAGAACCTTCCTACCCAACCGCATTGCAGGCAACCCTGTTTGGTGCCATAGGTGGCGTGCTGGTGGTATTCAGTATCCTTGCGCTGGACAAGATCAAAATCGATGATCCGGTTGGTGCAATCTCTGTTCACGGTTCCTGTGGTCTGCTGGGCCTGTTGCTGGTACCGATCACGAATAGCAGTTCAACCTTCTTTGGCCAGATCGTTGGCGCAGCAACCATCTTTGTCTGGGTCTTTGGTGCGAGCATGATCGTGTGGATGGCACTGAAAGCTGTCATGGGTCTGCGAGTCACCGCTGAGGAAGAAGATCAGGGCGTCGATATCGCTGAATGTGGTCTGGCAGCTTACCCGGAGTTCACCAAGTAAGTTTGAAGGTTGCGTTAACAATCGAAATTGATTGCAGTGAGTAGTGAGTGCCGGTAATTGCCGGCACTGTTTTCCCCAAGGAAATTTTCGAAGCGCCTGTTTTCAGGCGCTTTTTTTTGGCTAAAAATCTCCCCAACGCAACTGCAGTGCCGTTAACGCCACAACAGGTGCGGTTTCCGTGCGTAGCACACGAGGCCCCAGACGGACCATGGTAAAACCAGCATCGCTGGCCAGCTGCTTTTCGTCGTCACTGGTGCCGCCCTCCGGCCCGATCAGCAGGTAGACAACAGCCGGTCGATCGCCAACGAAGCCTGCAGTGCCGGTGTGATCCAGGGTGAATCCCTGCCCCCTGGGCACTTGAGAAATCCACTCTTTTACCGGCCTAGGATTGAAAATTTCCGGCACTGTGCAACGACCACACTGTTCGCTGGCGCTGATCGCAACCTGTTGCCAATGCGCAGCGCGCTTGACTGCCCGATCAGAATCCAGCCGTACTTCACTGAACTCCGTGAACAAGGGAGTGATGTGAGTAACGCCCAGTTCAGTGGCCTTTTGAATGGCGTAATCCATACGCTCGCCGCGCGATAAGCCCAGGCCTATATGCACTTGCAGCAGTTGTTCGGGTTGCCGATAGCAGGCGCTGCCAAGCTTGACCTGCAGGTCTCGTTTGCCGATGCTGATAACTTCGCCGGTAAACTCGCCATCGCGCCCATTAAACAGCAACAGCTTATGCCCCGGCTTCACCCGCAGGACCTTGCCCAGGTAATGCGCGTGATCTTCAGTCAGGGTCAGCAACGCGTCGGCGCTCAAGTCGGACTCGCAGTGCAGTCGGCTAAGTCGCATGGGGTTGCTTCCTATTCAGCGTCGCAGACCCAGTTGTTGCCAGATCTGCCGCACGGGTTCAGTTTGATTCATGGTGTAAAAGTGCAGGCCCGGAGCGCCGCCGGCCAACAGGTCTTCGCAAAGTTTCTGTACAACGTCGATACCAAATTCACGAATACTGTTGCTGTCATCGCCATAGGCTTGCAAGCGCTGGCGCATCCATCGCGGAATCTCCGCGCCGCAGTTGTTGCTGAAGCGTTGCAGACTGGTAAAGTTGGTAATGGGCATGATGCCGGGCACAATCGGAATGCTGATGCCAGCTTTACGGCAGGAATCTACAAAAAAGAAGTAAGCGTCCGGGTTATAAAAATACTGTGTAATTGCGCTGTCAGCACCGGCATTGACCTTGTTTTTAAAAAATTTCAGGTCGCTGTCGTAGGTGTCAGACTGCGGATGAATTTCAGGATAACAGGCGACTTCGATATGAAAGTGATCCCCGGTTGTTTTGCGCACAAACTCGATGAGTTCGTTTGCATAAAAATACTGAGAGGCAACCCCGGTTCCTGATGGGATATCACCACGCAGAGCAACCAGGCGATTGATACCCATGTTTTTATAGTCGACCAACAAGTTTGCAATGTCCTCTTGCGAGGAACCGCCAAACGATAAGTGCGGTGCTACATCCGACCCCGCCTGCTTGAGCGCAGTGACTGTCTGACGTGTACCGTCCCGGGTTGATCCGCCTGCGCCATAGGTGACGGAAAAAAAATCCGGATTCAGTGCCGCCAGTTCACGATGCACGTCCCGAAGTTTTTCAACGCCCACCTCTGTGCGCGGTGGAAAAAATTCAAAACTGAATCGGGGATCGTTGTGATGTTTGTCCATAATGTTTCCTGTAAGCGTGGCCGGTGTGTGACACCAGCCACGTTTTGCTCTGAGCCCGCTTCGGACAATCAGTACTTGTAGCTGTCCGGCTTGAATGGGCCTTCCACTTTAACGTTGATGTATTTAGCTTGTGAGCTCGTCAATTTGGTAACCACACCACCAAAACCCTGCACCATCAGTGCGGCGACTTCTTCGTCGAGTTTTTTCGGCAGAACTTCAACGCGCAGCAGTTGCTTTTGCTGCTCAGCTGGCAGTTTGGCGAAACCCTGCTTGTACATGTGGATTTGTGCAATCACCTGATTAGCGAACGAGCCATCCATAATGCGTGACGGGTGGCCAGTGGCGTTGCCAAGATTGACCAGACGGCCTTCGGACAACAGCAACAGATAGTTATCAGCATTCTTTTCAGGATCTGCACGGTACACTTTGTGTACTTGTGGTTTGACCATTTCCCAGGTCCAGTTGTCACGCATGAACTGCGTATCGATTTCATTGTCGAAGTGACCGATGTTACAAACCACTGCGCCTGACTTGAGCGCCTGCAACATGTTTTTGTCACAGACATCAATGTTGCCGGTGGAGGTGACAATCAGATCCACTTTGCCCAGCAGTGCGCGGTCAATATCTTCCAGTTTGCCAGTGTTGTTGCCATCAATGTAGGCAGATACCACTTCAAAACCGTCCATACAGGCCTGCATGGCGCAGATGGGATCAATTTCGCTGATTTTAACAATCATGCCTTCCTGTCGCAGGCTCTGAGCTGAACCCTTGCCCACATCGCCGTAACCAACAACCAGTGCATGACGGCCGGACAGCAGCATGTCAGTACCGCGCTTGATGGCATCGTTCAGGCTGTGACGGCAACCGTACTTGTTGTCGTTTTTGGATTTGGTGATGGAATCATTGACGTTAATGGCAGGCACTTTTAGGGTTCCAGCTTCCAGCATTTCCAGCAGACGCAGCACACCCGTAGTAGTTTCTTCGGTGATGCCATTGATGCTGCTGAGCATTTGCGGATACTTGTTGTGTACCATGTTGGTCAGGTCGCCGCCGTCATCCAGCAACATATTTGCATCCCATGGCTGACCATCTTTAAGAATGGTTTGTTCAACACACCAGTCGCCTTCTTCAACGGTCTGACCTTTCCAGGCATACACCGCAATCCCTTTGGAAGCGATGTAGGCGGCAGCGTGATCCTGTGTTGAAAATATGTTGCATGAAGACCAGCGTACCTGCGCGCCTAGTTCAACCAATGTCTCGATCAACACCGCGGTCTGAATGGTCATGTGAATACAGCCAATAATTTTTGCACCAGCCAAGGGTTGCTCAGCTTTGTAACGTGCGCGTAAGGCCATCAGTGCCGGCATTTCCGCCTGAGCCAGAATAACTTCTTTGCGGCCGTATTCGGCCTGGCTCATATCGGCAACTTTGTAATCGGGCTTGCTCATAAAAATTTCCTTGAATACGGGATAAAATGTGCGGAAAATTTTTCCGCAGTTGTTTTCCTGATGATTTTACAGGCCTGCTGCTGCGCGCAGCGCCGCGGCCTTGTCTGTTGCTTCCCAGGTGAATTGTGGTTCTTCGCGTCCAAAGTGGCCGTAGGCCGCAGTGTCAAAATAAATCGGGCGGATCAGGTCCAGCATTTTAATCAGGCCCTTCGGACGCAGCTCAAAGTGCTCTCTCACCAGCTGTACGATGCGCTCATTGCTGGTCTTGCCTGTACCAAAGGTCTCAACGCTGATGGAAGTCGGCTCTGCCACGCCGATGGCGTAAGACACCTGAATTTCGCAACGATCCGCGATGCCGGCTGCCACAATATTTTTGGCAACATAACGCGCGGCATAAGCTGCGGAACGGTCAACCTTTGAAGGATCTTTGCCGGAGAATGCGCCGCCACCATGGCGAGCCATTCCGCCGTAGGTATCAACAATAATTTTTCGGCCGGTCAGGCCGCAATCACCAAACGGTCCGCCGATGACAAAGCGGCCAGTTGGATTGATAAAGTATTTGGTGCGGGCATCCAGCCATTCTGCCGGCAGTACGGGCTTGATGATTTCTTCCATCACCGCTTCCTGCAGGGTCTTTTGCTCAATCTCTGGGCCATGCTGTGTGGACAGAACAACGGCGTCAATTCCGACCGGTTTACCGTCCTGGTAACGGAAGGTGATCTGACTTTTTGCGTCAGGGCGCAGCCACGGCAATGTGCCGTTTTTTCGGACTTCTGCCTGACGCTTGACCAGACGGTGAGAGTAAGTGATGGGCGCCGGCATCAATACGTCGGTTTCATTGGTGGCATAACCGAACATCAAACCCTGATCGCCTGCACCCTGCTCGTGGTCAGCGGTTTCATCAACGCCTCTGGCGATATCAGGCGACTGCTTGCCAATCGCGTTGAGCACCGCGCACGAGCGGCCGTCAAAACCTTTGTCGGAGTGGTCGTATCCGATATTGACGACCACCTTACGCGTGATCTCCTCAAGATCAACATAGGCTTCGGTGGTGACTTCGCCAGCAACAACCACCATACCGGTTTTGATGAGCGTTTCGCAGGCAACACGCGCACGGGGATCCTGTTTAAGCAGTGCATCAAGCACGGCATCGGAAATCTGGTCAGCAATTTTATCCGGATGGCCTTCGGCTACGGATTCTGAGGTAAACAATGTTGTTGTCATTGTCAGGGTTCCTTCTGTCTGTTAATGAATAAATATTTGTCTGTTAATAATTCTGTTGAGCTAACTGTCCATTCGCAGCGGGTTTTTTAAAGACCCGCAGTTGTACCTGAAACCCATTACGCAGCCCGAGATACATGCTTTGAGCCGAATTCAGGCCGGCTTGTGCGGCCCACTCATCCAGCTCATGATTTTCAAAACCAAGCCACAAATCGCCGCACGCATCACGTACCCAATCCTGATCGTGATGACTGAGATCGATCAGCAGCAACACGCCTTCGGTATCCAACAATCTTGCCGAGTCCTGAAATGCTTCCCACGGTGACGGTATGTGGTGAAGTACCATGTTGTAGATCAGCAGGTCCGTTTCAATGCCGCGCGCTATGGCGACCTGCGTATCACCGTGAATAAATTCAACATTCTGTTGCAGATCAGAAATCGTGTTGCGCGCCCGGTTCAACATCTCCATCGAGTTATCCAGGGCAATCACCTGTCCGAAGGCGCTGGCCAGCTCGCTCAATAACCGACCTTCGCCAGGGCCAACCTCCATCACCCGTGTGCGGGCCGGTAACTGCAATCCCGCCAGCAATGCATGTAAGGTGTCCCGGTAATGAGCGTACTCCGCTACCAGCTCCTGCTTTTCCAGAAATCGCTCCGCATGTCGCTCAAAAAACAGCAAAGACTGCTCCGATCTCTCTGCGTGAATCAATCGGATCCCATCGGCAAGCTCACTGCGCAACGCTGCACGGTCAAGACATGCAAAGGCGACCTGCTTGACTGCAATAAATGGGTCTTCAGGCAACAACAACACCCGCCGGTAAAAAATACTGTTGCCTTCCCGGCGGCTGCTCACCAATCCCGCTGTGGCCAGAATTTTTAAATGATGACTCAGTGCGTTTTGCCGGATATTTAAAATCCGGCACAGTTCCAGTACTCCAAATGACTCAGTCCTTAAAACATGCAAAATTTCTAGCCGGAGTTCATCACCCAAGGCTTTGCTTACCGAAGCAAGACCGTCGACAACATTCATGAGCAGCGATTGTTCCCGAGTGGAAGAGGCGCGAACTATAGCAGCATAAAAAGATATATCAAAATATTTTGATATAGATCTTTTGGCTGCTTTGGAAACACAGGTGGAAACTTGGGCTCAGGTGCGGGAAAATACGCGCTTTCCAAAGTCAGCCCTTTAAAGAGGAGCCCCACGAATGTCGACCCGACTGACCACGCGCAGAGAACGCGCCAATGCTATCCGCGCCCTCAGTATGGACGCTGTCCAGAAAGCCAATTCCGGTCACCCTGGAGCTCCCATGGGTATGGCGGACATTGCGGAAGTTTTATGGTGTGATTACCTCTCGCACAATCCGGGCAATCCGCAGTGGCTGAACAGGGATAGGTTTGTGTTGTCGAATGGCCATGGGTCGATGTTGATTTATTCACTGTTGCACCTGAGTGGTTACAACCTGCCGATCGAGGAGCTGCAGAACTTCAGGCAATTACACTCCAGCACTCCGGGTCACCCTGAATATGGTTATACCCCCGGTGTTGAAACCACGACCGGTCCACTCGGTCAGGGCCTGGCAAACGGTGTGGGTATGGCAATTGCCGAGAAAACGCTGGCGGCTCAGTTTAACAAACCGGATCACGCCATCGTTGATCACTATACTTATGTGTTTGCCGGAGATGGCTGCCTGATGGAGGGTATTTCGCACGAAGTGTGCTCCTTGGCAGGCACCTTGGCGCTTGGCAAACTGATTGTGTTTTACGACGATAACGGCATCTCTATCGATGGAGATGTTGAAGGCTGGTTTACTGACGATACCACCAAGCGCTTTGAGGCCTATGGCTGGCAGGTGGTGTGTGCCGATGGCCATAACCCCCAGCAGATCATTGCCGCAATAGAAGCGGCGCGCAGCGATGAGTTACGCCCTACTCTGATCCGCTGCAAAACCGTGATTGGTTTCGGATCGCCCACCAAGGCTGGCACATCGGATGTCCACGGCTCTCCGCTGGGTGCCGCTGAAGTTGCAGCAACACGCGAGGCTTTGGGGTGGTCTCATGAACCGTTTGATATTCCCGCACCCATCAAAATGGACTGGGATGCACGTGAGCGCGGATTTCTGGCGGAGTCGCACTGGAAGGAAGCGCTGGTGCGTTACGAAGAAGCCTATCCTGAACTGGCAATGGAGTTTGTGCGCCGTATGAAGCGCCAACTACCGGGACATTTTGAGCAACGCGCTGCCGACTTCATCGCCGCGACGCAGCTCAAGGCTGAAAACATTGCGTCACGCAAAGCATCTCAAAACACTATTGCCGCCTTCGGTGAAATGCTGCCGGAGCTCATTGGCGGATCTGCCGACCTCGCCGGCTCCAACCTGACCCTGTGGAAAGGCAGTTCACCATTGAGCGAGCGCGCCGACGGCAATTACATCTATTACGGTGTGCGGGAATTTGGCATGAGTGCCATTATGAACGGCATTGCCCTGCATGGTGGATTTATCCCCTATGGCGGCACTTTCCTGATTTTTATGGAATATGCGCGTAACGCCGTGCGCATGTCTGCGCTGATGAAGCAGCAGGTCATTAACGTTTACACCCACGATTCTATTGGTCAGGGTGAGGATGGGCCAACACATCAGCCGATCGAGCAGTTGGCCAGCCTGCGCACCACACCCAATATGTCAGTCTGGCGTCCGGCCGATGCCGTAGAGACCGCAGTTGCCTGGAAACACGCGCTGCAGCGTCACGATGGCCCCAGCTCTCTGGTGTTTTCGCGTCAAAATCTGGTGCATCAGGCGCGCACGGATCATCAGGTCTCGGCCATCAATCGCGGCGCCTATGTTCTGGAAGACTGTGTTGGTCAGCCAGACATCATTGTGATCGCTACCGGCTCTGAAGTGGGTATTGCCCGCGATGCTGTTAAAAAATTGTTAGAGCAGGGCACAAAAGCCCGCCTGGTTTCCATGCCCAGTACTGATGTATTTGAAGCGCAGGATGCGGCCTACCGCGAGCAGGTTTTGCCATCTGCAGTGCGTAAGCGCCTTGCGGTGGAAGCCGCCGCCGCCGATTACTGGTACAAATACGTTGGACTGGATGGCGCCATTATTGGCATGACCCGGTTTGGCGAGTCGGCACCGGGTGGCGTATTGATGAAGGAGTTCGGGTTTACTGCGGACAACATTCTTGCCAAGGCTGCGGCACTGCTGGCTTAAGCCATTCACGACTGATCGGGGAAAGTGATGTCAAAGCCATTCAGGCTGGCAATCAACGGATATGGGCGTATCGGTCGCTGCGTACTGAGGGCATTACATGAGCGTAATGATCTGCCGGATTTGCAGATTGTTGCCATCAACGATCTCACAGATGCGCGCACCTTGGCGCACCTGACGAAATATGACAGCACCCACGGCCGGTTTGCCGGCGACGTGTTGCTGGAAGCGGCAGACCGTTTGCGGGTTAATGGACAGGCGATGCAGGTATTATCCCATTCCGGCATCGCCGGTCTGCCATGGGCAGAGCTTAAGGTAGATCTGGTGCTGGAGTGCAGCGGCTGTTTCAGCGATCGGGCAACCGCCGAGCAACACCTGGCTGCCGGCGCGCGGCGTTTATTGTTTTCGCAGCCGGCACAAAGCGACGTCGATGCAACCATTGTTTACGGCATCAATGACAAGACACTGGATCGCTCTCACCGCATCATTTCCAGTGCATCGTGCACCACCAACTGTGTGGTGCCGGTCATCAAGGCATTGGACGATCAATTTGGAGTTGAGTTCGGTGTCATCACTACCATCCACTCAGCCATGAATGACCAGCCGGTGATCGATGCATACCATAATCAGGATCTGCGAAAGACGCGCAGTGCTGTGCAGTCGATTATTCCGGTTGATACCGAAATTGCCAAAGGTATAGGACGCATCCTGCCGCATCTGGACGGACGTTTTTCTGCACAGGCCATGCGGGTGCCAACCGTGAATGTCTCGGCAATTGATCTGACAGTCACGGTGCGCAACGATACCTGCGTGGCGTCGGTGAATGAGGCAATCAGACAGGCAGCCCGACTATCCGTGGCGGATGTGCTGTCCTGCACAGACGAGCCGCTGGCCTCATGCGATTTTAATCACGACCCGCGTTCGGCCATTGTTGATCTGAGCCAAACACGGGTCAGCGGGCAACACCTGATCAAGGTCCTTGCCTGGTTTGACAATGAATGGGCATACGCCAACCGTATGTTGGATGTTGCCAATGCAATTTATCAACTTGATGCGGATTAACACATGACCTCACCATCGAAAAAAATTGAACGCATGCAGGATATGGATCTGCGGGGCAAGCGCGTTCTGATCCGTGAAGATCTGAACGTCGCCGTTAAAAAAGGCGAGGTTGTTAATGACACCCGTATTGTTGCTGCATTGCCAGCGCTAAAAATGGCCATTGATGCCGGTGCAAAGCTGATGGTGATGTCGCATTTGGGCCGGCCTGAGGAAGGCAAGCCGATTTCAGCACAACTGGATTCCTCGCTGTCGCCGGTTGCTGCGCACTTGCAGACATTGTTGGGTTTTCCTGTGCGTCTGGTACAGGACTACCTGGAAAATCCGCAGTCAGCAGAGCCTGCAGACGGGGAAATGGTGTTGTTGGAAAATGTACGTATCAATGTCGGCGAGAACGCCAACAGTGATGACCTGTCGCGGGCGTATGCTGCCTTGTGCGACATTTTTGTGATGGATGCTTTTGGCACTGCGCACCGGGCGCAGGCCAGCACGCATGGCGTAGCCAAGTTTGCGCCCAAAGCAGTGGCTGGCCCCTTGCTGGCTGCCGAGCTGGATGCGCTGGACAAGGCGCTGAAGAACCCTGAACGTCCCATGCTGGCAATTGTCGGTGGCGCAAAAGTGTCCAGCAAACTGCAGGTGCTGGAAAGCCTGGCGCAAAAAACTGACCAGCTGATAGTCGGTGGTGGCATCGCCAACACCTTCCTGCTCGCGGCAGGATACCCGGTGGGCAAGTCGCTTGTTGAAGAGGATCTGGTTGATACAGCCAAGGCCTTGATGGCAAAAACGTCTATCCCCTTGCCGATCGATGTTGTTGTCGCCAAAGCATTTTCTGCAGACGCGGATGCCGTCATCAAGAACATTGCCGATGTTGAAGCCGACGACATGATTCTGGATATTGGCCCTGAAACCATTGCTAACCTGGAGGGCATTATCGCGGGCATGAAGACCATTATCTGGAACGGCCCGGTAGGAGTGTTTGAGTTTGAAGCGTTTGCCAATGGCACCAAAGCAATTGCGCAGGCTGTTGCAGCAAACCAGGGTTTTTCTATCGCGGGTGGCGGTGAAACCATTCAGGCTATCGACAAGTTTGGCATCACCAGCCAGATTTCATATATCTCTACTGGCGGTGGCGCCTTCCTTGAATTTGTTCAGGGAGAAGTTTTGCCGGCAGTTGCTATTCTTGAACACTAAACTAAATTTGAATTCGTTAAGGAAGAGGAGTTTTTATGGCCCTGATCAGTCTTCGACAGCTGCTTGATCATGCCGCTGAGCATGCATACGGAGTACCCGCATTCAACGTCAATAACCTTGAGCAGGTTCGCGCCATCATGGAGGCTGCAGATGAAGTACATAGTCCGGTCATCCTGCAAGCCTCTGCAGGTGCCCGAAAATATGCGGGCTCGAATTTCTTGCGTCATTTGATACTGGCTGCTATCGAAGAATTTCCTCATATTCCGATTGTGATGCATCAGGATCACGGGGTGTCACCAGCGGTCTGTCAGCGTTCCATTCAGCTGGGATTTTCATCAGTAATGATGGATGGATCTTTGGGGGTCGATGGCAAAACACCAATGGATTATGACTATAACGTCAATGTAACCCGCACGGTTGTCGCCATGGCGCACGCGTGTGGCGTGTCTGTTGAGGGTGAAATCGGTTGTCTGGGTTCGTTGGAAACCGGAATGGCCGGCGAAGAAGATGGCATCGGGGCGGAAGGCCAACTCAGTCATGACCAGATGCTGACCGATCCTGAAGAGGCAGCGTCCTTTGTAAAAGACACAGGTGTAGATGCATTGGCGATTGCTGTGGGCACCAGTCACGGTGCTTACAAGTTCAGCCGCCCGCCCACCGGCGATATTCTGGCCATCGAGCGCATCAAACAGATACATGCACGAATCCCTTCAACGCATCTGGTTATGCACGGATCGTCATCAGTGCCGCAAGAGTGGCTGGCGATCATTAATGAGTTTGGCGGCGAAATTCCTGAAACTTATGGTGTGCCGGTGTCAGAGATTCAGGAAGGCATCAAACACGGTGTGCGCAAAATAAATATTGATACTGACTTGCGACTGGCCTCAACAGGCGCTGTGCGTAAGTTTCTGGCAGAGAACAAATCTGAATTTGATCCGCGTAAATTTCTAGCTCCAACCATCAAAGCCATGAAAGGAATTGTCAGCGATCGCCTGGAAGCATTTGGGGCGGCCGGGCAGATTGATCGCATTGGCAAGGTTCATAGCCTGGAAGCCATGGCTGCGAAGTACGGTATCAAGTAAGCAAGGGGACGGAGGGCGAAGCGCTCCGTCCCCTTGCTCGCATAATGCGGAGTGAAGAGGAGGTTGCTGCGGGTAAACAGTTGAGGAACAATCAGACGCCAAAGGCGTCGTTCCGAGACTCTTTACCCGCCGCGACATCCGGACGTAGACAAACGAGACTCTTTACCCGCAGCAACCTCCGGCGGCAGAACGAAAGCCAGAAACTACCAAAGCACCCGACACCTGATCGTGCCAGTGACTTCATAGAGTTTGTCCAGCGCAATGTCGCTGTCCTTCTCGGCAATATCCATGACCACGTAACCGATCTTGTCGTTGGTTTGCAAGTATTGCGCCCGGATATTGATGCCGCTGGCAGAAAATATCTGATTGATCTGTGACATGACACCTGGCACGTTTTCGTGTACATGCAACAGGCGATGCATGCCCGGATGTGATGGCAGAGCCACTTCAGGAAAGTTGACAGAAGTTTGTGTAGACCCGTTGTCGCTGTAACGAATCAACTTTTCTGCTACTTCGAAACCAATATTCTCCTGCGCTTCCATAGTGCTACCACCAATGTGTGGAGTCAGAATGCAGTTTTCAAATTTACGCAGTGGAGAAACGAACTCTTCATCGTTTGCGTGAGGCTCAACCGGAAAAACATCCACCGCAGCTCCGGACAGATGTTTGGACTCTAACGCAGCTGCAAGAGCATCGATATCAACAACCGTGCCGCGTGATGCATTGATAAGAATGCTGCCTCTTTTCATCCAGCTGATCTGTTCCGCGCCAATCATATTTTCTGTCTGCGCAGTTTCTGGCACATGTAAACTAATAACGTCACAGACCTGCATTAACTCTTTAAGACTGTTGACCTGCGTGGCGTTGCCCAGGGGCAGCTTGGTGACAATGTCATACAGATAAACTTTCATACCCATCGCTTCAGCCAGCACGCTGAGCTGTGATCCAATATTGCCGTAACCGATCAGGCCAAGTTTTTTGCCACGGGTTTCAAAAGAGCCTGTTGCAACTTTTTGCCATATACCACGGTGAGTCAGTGAGTTTTTCTCGGGGATTCCGCGCAACAACAAAATGGTCTGACCAATAACCAGTTCAGCAACACTACGTGTATTGGAATAAGGTGCATTAAAAACCGGTACTGCTTTAGCAAGCGCGGCAGACAGATCAACCTGATTGGTTCCGATACAAAAGCAACCGACAGCCTGCAAGCGAGTCGCGGCTTCAAAAACTTTGGCGTTCAGTTGTGTACGAGAGCGGATGCCAATGAAATGCACATCTTTAATTTTATCGACCAGCCCATCCTCGGAGAGCGAGGTTTTTAAGTACTCGATATTGGTATAGCCGGCATCATTCAACGTTTGGACGGCACTTTGGTGTACGCCTTCAAGCAGCAGGAAGCGGATTTTACTTTTATCCAGGGATGTAGGTTTCATAAGCTCTTTGGTACTCGTGACAGGTTTATCCAGGATCTCTCCCGTTCAAGGCGGGCTATGGTACCATAAGCCCGATCAGTAACATAAAAGGTAATCGTCCGAATGAAGTTAACGCAGCAGACGTTGGAAGCCGCCCTTGCCGGGGTGGTTGGCGCGGAACGGGTTAAAACAGATGCCGATTCTCTGCAGAATTTTGGTAAAGACTGGACCAAAGTATATGAGCCAAAGCCATCGGCTATTGTGTTTCCGGGCAATGCGGCGGAGGTGCAGGCGATTGTAAGGCTTGCGAATGAGCACGGGCTTGCGTTAGTGCCGTCTGGAGGACGCACAGGTTTGAGCGGTGGTGCGGTGGCAAGTAACGGAGAGGTCGTTGTGGCCTTTGACCGCATGAATCGCATCCTCGACTTTAATCCGATAGATCGTCAGGTTATTTGTGAGCCCGGGGTGGTGACTGAGCAGTTGCAGTTGTTTGCAGAAGAAAAAGGTCTGTTTTACCCGGTTGACTTTGCATCGTCAGGATCCAGTCAGATTGGTGGGAATGTGGCAACCAATGCCGGCGGGATCAAGGTCATCCGCTATGGGCTGACGCGTGACTGGGTAATGGGCATGAAGGTGGTTACGGGGTCAGGTGAACTGTTAGAGCTTAATCATGGCCTGATTAAGAATGCTACCGGCTACGATCTGCGCCACCTGTTTGTGGGCTCAGAGGGAACGCTCGGCTTTATCGTCGAGCTCACCATGGGGCTGGCAACTGCGCCAGTGGATCTTACTGTTTTGGTGCTGGCGGTGGATGACATGGACTCTGCAATGCAGGTACTCCAGTGTTTTCAGTCTGCATTGAATATCTGTGCGTTTGAGTTTTTCTCCGAGAAAGCGCTTGTCCATGTGATGGCCGAAAAAGGTCTGCAACGACCATTCCAGACCATTGGCAATTTCTACGCATTGATTGAGTTTGAGAACACCAGCGAATCAGTAATGGATGCTGCCATGGCAGCATTTGAGACCTGTGTAGAGCAAGGGTGGGCTTTGGACGGTACCATGAGTCAGAGCTCGACCCAGGCTAAAACCCTATGGCGCCTGCGTGAGGATATTTCGGAAACAATCTCCAGATTTACGCCATACAAGAACGATATTTCTGTTCAGGTTTCCAAGGTGCCGGCATTCCTGAAAGAAGTTGATGCCATTGTGAATGAAAGATACCCGGATTTTGAAATAATCTGGTTCGGCCATATTGGTGATGGCAACATCCATCTGAATATTCTCAAGCCGGATGCCCTTCCCAAGGAAGTGTTTTTCCGTCAGTGTGGAGAGGTCAGTTATGGCATTTTCGATGCAGTCAGGCGCTATCACGGCAGCGTCTCTGCGGAGCATGGTGTCGGGCTGCTGAAAAAGCCCTATCTGCAGTACAGTCGCACTGACGTTGAAATTGATTTTATGAGATCAATCAAAAAGGTATTTGACCCGAATAACATTATGAATCCCGGAAAGATTTTTGATTAATTTCAAAAATCGCCGCTGGAGTTGTGGTGCGCTTCACAAAAATCACTTTCGATTTGATTAAAAACCGGAGATTTCACGATTTTTACGCAAAAACTGTATTCCCACCAACAAAATATAGCGGTACACTCCTGAGAGGAGTCGGTGTTGATTCCGGCAGTTGACGCATTTGTCAACTGAGAAAATAAATATTGGGAGCAGCCGGACATTGTTTTCGGTTTGTCCCTTGGAAATTAGCAAGAGAGCAATATGGCACAGCATGTAGAAGGTACCGTTAAGTGGTTCAATGACGAGAAAGGTTTTGGTTTCATTGAACAGGAAGGTGGAAAGGACGTATTCGTCCATTTTAGTGCCATTAACGGTACTGGAAGAAAGACGCTGCACGAAGGTCAGAAAGTCACGATGGAAGTGACTCAAGGCCAGAAAGGCCCTCAGGCGGAGAACGTCACTCCTCTGTAATACAAAAACGCAGGGCTTAAAAACCCTGCGTTTTTTTATTTGGGCTGTGTGCGGGTGAGTCTAACTCTGTAAAAACTCTGATTTAACGTGTCAGGGTTTTCAGGCTGTCTTTTGTCCCGAGTATCAGCTTGTCTGCAGGCCTCAGGGCAAAGAGTCCGTTGGTGACAACACCCGTAATCTGATTGAGCTGCGTCTCAAGTTCTCGCGGATCCACAATACTCATGTTGTGGACATCCAGAATTATATTTCCGTTATCGGTGATAAACCCTTCGCGGTATATAGGATCACCCCCCAGTTTTACAATTTGTCGTGCCACATGACTGCGTGCCATCGGCACCACCTCAACGGGTAACGGAAATCTCCCGAGTACGTCCACTAATTTGCTGCCGTCGGCTATACACACAAATTCTTTTGCAACCGCAGCAATGATTTTTTCGCGGGTCAGCGCACCGCCGCCACCTTTGATCAGATGCAAATACGAATTTGCCTCATCGGCACCATCGACATAAATGCTGACTTCAGGTGCAGAGTTCAGATCAATCACTGTAATTTGTAATGCTTTCAGGCGACGAGCGGTTTCTTCGGAACTGGCAACAGTTGCACTGATGTCGTGTTTAAACGCCGCAAGGCACTCGATAAAGTAATTGGCGGTTGAGCCCGTGCCAACGCCAATAACCGAGCGGTCATCCAGGCGATCCCGGACATAATTCGCAGCGGCCTGAGCCACGGCTTTTTTAAGTTCATTCTGATCCATGCTGCTATCCTGTTGAGTGCTGCGTTAAACTGCTGATCTGAAACCTGACGCCGGCAGAGTATAACCCACCAGGACGGCTGCCAGACAAAACACCGACTGTTTTGGACGCCGTTATGGACGTTGTTATAGAAGAGTACATCAAGGAGATCCTCTCTGCGCGTGTCTATGATGTTGCGATCGAGAGTCCTGTGCATCTGGCACAGGGCTTGTCGCGACGTATGGGCAACCAGGTGTTACTGAAGCGGGAGGATATGCAGCCAGTGTTCAGCTTCAAGCTTCGGGGAGCTTACAACAAGATGTCCAGACTCACACCAGAGGCTGCACAACGAGGGGTCATTGCAGCCAGCGCCGGCAATCATGCACAAGGCGTCGCGCTGGCCGGCACGAAACTGGGCATTAACACCATTATTGTTATGCCGGTCACAACGCCTGCGATCAAGATCGACGGTGTTCGTGCCCGTGGTGGCCAGGTGATATTGCATGGTGATACCTATAACGATGCTGCTGAGTTTGCAATGAAACTGGTTGAGGAGCATGGCTACACGTTTGTGCACGCTTTTGATGATCGTGATGTGATTACCGGGCAGGGCACTGTGGCGATGGAGATTCTTAGTCAGCACAGCGGCAAACTTGACGCCATTTTTGTTCCTGTTGGAGGCGGTGGCCTGATGGCTGGTATGGCGGCTTACATCAAGTATCTGCGGCCAGAGATCCGCATGATTGCAGTTGAGGCAGAAGATTCCGCCTGCCTGAAAGCGGCGCTGGACAGTGGGGAGCGGGTCAAGTTGGCTCAGGTGGGTCTGTTTGCTGACGGCGTTGCCGTCAATCAGGTGGGCAAGGAGACTTTTGCCATCCTGCAACACTGTGTCGACGAGGTTGTTACCGTTAACACCGACGAAATCTGTGCGGCCATCAAGGATGTTTTTGACGATACGCGGGCGGTTACTGAGCCTGCAGGTGCGCTGGCAATTGCAGGCCTCAAAAAGGCTGTTCGCGAGCAAGGTCTGCAGGATCAGGTGCTGATGGCCGTGATCACCGGCGCCAATGTCAATTTTGACCGGCTGCGGCATATCTCCGAGCGAGCCGAACTGGGGGAGAGTCGTGAGGCAGTCTTGGCAGTCACCCTGGATGAAAAGCCGGGTAGTTTCAGACGATTTTCCAAAATCCTCGGCCGGCGCAGTGTCACTGAGTTCAATTACCGATTTGGCGATACCGCAGCTGCCAAGATCTTTGTCGGTGTGGAAATAGCCAATGGGCAGAACGGCCGGCGCGACCTCATCCACGAACTGACGCAACAAGGGTTGTGTGTGGCGGACATGACAGAGAACGAAGCGGCCAAGCTTCACATCAGGCATATGGTGGGGGGGCGCAGTCAGCAGGTTGTAAATGAGCGCGTCTTTCGCTTTGAGTTTCCTGAGAGACCCGGCGCGCTGATGACATTTCTCGATTTGCTGGGAGAGCGATGGAACATTTCAATGTTCCACTACCGCAATCACGGTGCAGCGTATGGGAGAGTAATGGTTGGCATCCAGGTGCCAGCGCAGGACAGCCCACAATTTAATGAGTTCCTGCGCCTTACACAGTATCCGTTTTATGAAGAAACCGGGAATATTGCCTACCAGACCTTTCTTGCGCCCTGATCCGATCGATCGCGCGTGTTAACCAATGTATGAGCAACAGTAGTCGGTCACACTCAGTACCCTGATATCAAACGCAGAGTTGGCCGCAACATCAAAGCTGTCGCCGCCAACTACTTTTCGCCACAGGTCTTCGCCTGGCAGCAGAATTTCGACGTGGCCAGACATGATTTCCATCACTTCTTTCTTGGCCGTTCCGAACCGGTATTCACCTGGCATCATGATTCCAAGAGTCTTTACATCTCCATTGGCAAATTCGACAGTACGGCTGGTGACTTTGCCATCGAAATAGACATTGGCTGTTTTGACCACGGAAACATTTTCAAATTTACTCATTGTCGAACCTCTACATTTGACAGCTGATCATGACTTGGAGGGGATTACCTGCGGAGGCGGATTCTAGCGATTTACCTTGTCATCTGCCAGCGCCCAGTTTTTGTCCCATATTGACGGCAGAGCCGGCAGCAAGATCCGCATTCAAATCCAGCATGCCCGCTCCGAACACCGCGACCACTGTTGAGCCCAGTTTAAAGCGTCCCATTTCGTCGCCCTTTTGCAGCACAACCGGGCTCTTGTCATCGGCATAATCAATCTGAAACAACGAGTCATTGTTCGGGCACACATGCCCACTCCAGACTGTCTCGATGCCGGCAACAATCATCGCACCGACCAGAACCAGCGCCATCGGGCCTTGATCGGTATCAAACACACAAACCAGCCTTTCGTTGCGTGCAAACAAACCATCCACGCGTTCGCTGGTGAGTTTATTGACTGAAAACAGATTGCCGGGCACATAAATCATTTTCCGCAGCCTGCCACTGAGAGGCATATGAACGCGGTGATAATCACGGGGAGAGAGATAAACCGTCGCAAAACAGCCTCCTGCAAATGCCCGTGCCAGCGCCAGGTCTGCGCCCAGCAGAGCCTCAACAGAATAGTCTTTACCCTTGGCCTGGAAGATTTTTCCATGCTCGATATGCCCCAGCTGGCTGATGACACCATCCGCCGGACAGATCACATCCATTTCTCCCGGGGATAACGGTCGGGCATCCGCTTTGAGCGACCGGGTAAAAAATTCGTTAAACGATGAATAAGCAGAAAGGTCAGATTTCGCAGCTTCTGCCATGTTTACGTTAAAGCGTTTGGCAAACCAGCCGATAAAGAGAGTCCTGATGAATGGCTGCTGACTGTTGGCCAGTCTGCCAACCAGTCGTGATACCCAATGTTGTGGTATCAGATATTGCATAAGAATAAACAAGCTATCTCTCATTCAGTGATCCAGTGTGGGTCATATTGATAAAAACGCAGGCCGCAGCTTAAACAAGGGTGAACGGGCAAACAAGTTTTGCCGAAAAAAACGCAAAATTATTGATGGATTGGGATTCCCGACCGATGTATCTAAAACGTAGCAGTAAAACGCACAACGACTGGGTAGTTTTTAAGTTAAATTGGTTGCAGTTGAATTTTTGGTCTGATTCCCGAGATATCCTGACATTTGGGTCGGGCGTGGCCGCAGTCAGGTGCGCTCATTCAGACTGCTGAGAATGTGGTGGTAACTCTCCAGCCTGGCAGGATCAATCTCTCCGCGTTTTACCGCTTCCAGTAACGCGCAGTCCGGCTCATGCTGATGGTGGCAATCCCTAAATCGGCATTTGCCTGCCCAAGGTCTGAATTCGATAAAACCATTCATCAATGCATCGGGCTCAATGTGCCAAAGACCAAACTCGCGGATGCCCGGAGAGTCAATAAGATCGCCGCTGCCGGGCAAGTGGTACAGTTTTGTCGCGGTGGTGGTATGAGTACCCTTTTGCCGGCCCACTGATAAATCACCAACATCGGCTGCGTGCTCGTCATCATCGTCAGTCACGCCTCGCAGCGTATTGATCAATGACGATTTTCCTACCCCGGATTGACCAACAAAAACAGCGGTCTGTTCCGCCAGGGCGGCCTTCAGTGCATCCATACCGTCACCATTGTGACTGGAGACTCGCAGTGTTTCGTAACCGATGCGGGCATAACGTTGTAACAAGGCTTCAACATTCATGCTGCTTTTTGTGGTCAGGTCAGATTTGTTTAACAGCAGCAAGGGGCGCAGGCCAAGGTGCTCAATGGCGACCATGTATCGATCAATCAAATTGCCGAATGGCTCAGGTCTGGGGGCGATCACCACCACTACACAGTCAACGTTGGCTGCAATAGCGCGCAGTTCGCCGCGGTGATTGGGTCTGCTCATGGCCGAGTGGCGTGGCTGCTGGGCAACAATGACTCCGCTGAGGCCAGATTCAATCTGCCACAACACGGTGTCCCCGGTCACCATGGCCGGCAAATTGCTGCGCTGAAAGCAGCGGAATATCTCTCCGTAATGATCCTGATCGCGGGACTCAACATCGATCTGTTGGCCATAGTGGCAGACAATCAAGCCTTCCAGGCTATTTCCGGATTCCGCCTCTTTTGTAAGCTCTGAGGTGTCAGAAGTTCTGGCGACCACATCCCGGGCATTACGTTCTTGCCGTGCCTGTTGATTTCCGGAGATGCGTCGTTGTTGCTGTTGGTTCAGTCGTCGTTTGGTCATGGATCAGCATTCTATTACAATGTCGCTTCAAAAGGCGCTAAGGCCTCTGGTTGCTGCAAATTTGAGAGTGGAAACTGATTATGGCCAGTGTTGTGATAGACAAAAGCAAAACGCTGATCTGGATAGATCTGGAAATGACCGGCCTGCAACCGGATTCTGATCGTATCATTGAGATTGCGACGCTGGTGACCGATGCTGACCTGAATATCATCGCCGAAGGGCCTGTGCTGGCGGTGCATCAAAGTGATGAGGCGTTGGCGGCAATGGATGAGTGGAATCAGCGGACACATGGCGGATCGGGTCTGGTCGCACGAGTTCGTGCCAGCACAACAGACGATGCTGCGGCAGAGCAAATGACACTGGAATTCCTGCGGCAATACGCTGATCCGCGCAGTTCTCCTTTATGCGGAAATAGTATTCATCAGGACCGCCGTTTTATGGTGCGTTACATGCCACAACTGGAAGCCTTTTTTCACTACCGTAATCTGGATGTCAGCACAGTCAAAGAACTCGCCCGACGATGGCGCCCGGAATTACCGGCTGGTTTTGTGAAAACCGGAACCCATCAGGCGCTGGATGATATCCATGAATCCATCAATGAGCTGAAGTATTACCGCGAGCACTTTTTCAGGATGTCGTAACACCGTGTTGTCGCAATGCCCATTGCACATGTTCACGGACCAGCGCGGACTCATGATGTTCGCGCTGGCGCAAGGCTTCCAGCACCGGGATGGTGGTCGGCGCATTGCCAAGCCCCACGGCGAGATTTCTTAACCAGGCCTCATAACCAATACGTCGTATTGCTGAGCCCTCAGTGCGTTGTTCAAACATCTCTGCTGTCCACAGGAACAAAACACTTAGCTCACTGCTATCCAGTCCGTGTCGCGGCGAAAAATCCGCTTCCTCGCTCAGCTGTGTGAATTTGTTCCAGGGGCAAATCAATTGGCAGTCATCACAGCCAAATACACGGTTGCCCATGGGCGCTCGAAGCCCTTCAGGAATACTGCCCTTTAGCTCAATGGTCAGATACGAGATGCAGCGCCGGGCATCCAGTTGATTGGGGCCAACAAACGCTTGTGTCGGACAGATATCAAGACAAGCGCTACAACTGCCGCAGTGAGCACTGGCGGGAGGATCTACCGGCAGTGGCAAATCGGTAAACAACTCACCGAGGAAAAACCACGATCCCGCCTGTTTGTTAATCAACATGGTGTTTTTGCCAATCCATCCCAGGCCTGCCTTTTCTGCCAGTGCACGTTCGAGCACCGGCGCACTGTCTACAAAAGCGCGATAACCAAAATCCCCCACCTGTGCGGATATGCGTTCGGCCAATCGTTGTAATCGCCTGCGGATCAGTTTGTGGTAATCACGGCCTCGTGCATAACGAGACACATAGGCCATGTGTTTTTGCTGCAGCGGCGCAAGTGACTGGTCAAGGCTGAGATTGTAATCCATGCGTACACTGAGTACGCGCAGAGTACCGGGGTGCAACTGCGCCGGGTTCAACCGCAGGTCACGATGACGCTGCATATACTGCATGTCGCCATGAAAATGGTTAGCCAGCCATTCATCCAGGTGTGGCTGGTGAGCGCTCAGGTCAATATCAGCGACGCCCACTTGCTGGAAGCCCAGTTCCTGCGCCCATTGCCGGATCAGCACCAGCAGTTGGTCAGGGTTTATGGTGGCCTTGTCAGTAAAGCTGGATTCCGGGTTCATGGTCACAGCCGCCGCAAAATCTCTGCAGCCTGTTCCAGCGTGCTGTTGTCTTTGCAGAAACAAAAGCGGATCACCCGTGATTCTGGCGGACTTTCATAAAACGCCGACAGCGGGATGGCCGCAACACCTTTTTCCTGAGTCATCCAGTTAACAAAGGCAACATCATCAAGATCGCTGATCTGACTGTAATCAACACATTGGAAATAGGTGCCAGCCGATGCTGTGAAAACAAATCGGGAGTCTCGGATCAGTTCACAAAAATAGTCGCGTTTTTGCTGATAAAAAGCGGGTAGCTGCCGATGATGTTGCGGGCAATCACGCATGAAGTCAGCGATGGCATATTGCAGGAAGCTGGTAGATGTAAACGTCACAAACTGATGAACCTTGCGAAACTCCTTGGTCATGGCTGCTGGCGCCGCGCAGAACGCCATCTTCCAGCCAGTCGCGTGGTAGGTTTTTCCAAAAGAAAAGACTGCAAAACTTTTTTCACGCAATTCCGCATGGCGGAGCACACTTTCATGCTGCCCGCCGTCAAACACCATGTGCTCATAAACTTCATCGGATAACACATAAATGTCACGGTTGCGTATCAAACTGGCCAAGGTGTCCAGATCGGATTTGCTGAGTACCGATCCACTGGGATTGTGAGGTGAATTGATGATGATCAGGCGGGTGCGATCATTTATATGGTCTTCGACCTGTTGCCAGTTAATATGATAATCAGGCTGCTGCAGCTGTAGATGGACAGGTTTTCCTCCCGCTAGACGGACGGCCGGATCGTAGCTATCGTAAGCCGGATCAAACATGATCACTTCATCGTCACGGTCGACCGTTGCCTGAATAGCATCAAACAGTGCCTCAGTTGCGCCAGACGTAACGGTAATTTCATGATCTGCATCCAGATGGCAACCGTATTGATCAAACAGTTTGAGGGCTATTTGTTGCCGCAGCTCCGCAACGCCTGTCATCGGTGCATACTGGTTGCGGCGATTATTCAAATAAAAAGAAACACGTTCTTGCAAATCCGCCGGACAATCAAAGTCCGGAAACCCCTGTGACAGGTTGATGGCATTATACTGCTGTGCCATCCTCGACATGACCGTAAAAATAGTGGTGCCAACGTGGGGAAGTTTGCTGCGCAAATAAATATCCTCTTTATTTACTCTTTCAAAAGCCTGGGCGGAAACCCCAAGGCAGGGATCCGACTACTGGATCCTGGATTTTACACGACTGCTCAGGAATTTCGCATGAATCAACAGCCCCGTGCGCAGCTGTCTTCCGCTGCCAAAGACGACTCGAACACTGTAATCGATCAACACCAGATGCCGGGAAGTCCTCAACAGGAGCCCCATTGGCCAGGCAGGCGGATGGACAGCATGCCTTTGCTGGATATTCGTGCGGGTCGTGCAGCGCTGCTGGCCTATTTTGAGAATACCTGGCGTTTGACGGAAACACTGTTTTCAGCCCTTGTCAGTGAAGAGGCTTATTATGTGCGTCCTTATCACAAGACCCGCCATCCGTTTATTTTCTATTACGCTCATCCAGTCACTTTTTATGTCAACAAGCTGCTGATAGCCGGATTGATCGAACAGCCACTAAATCCTCATTTCGAATTCCTCTTTGAAACAGGCGTGGATGAGATGAGCTGGGATGACCTGCACGAGGGTGAGCAGGACATTTGGCCAGAGGTAGCAGAGGTCAAAGCGTATCGGGATCAGGTTTATGCTCTGGTGCGGGAGGTGATCCTTAAGCATCCGGAATTCGACAAACCCATTACCATGGAATCTCCTGGCTGGGCTTTAGTGATGTGTTTTGAGCACGAACGTGTCCATCTTGAGACCTCCAGTGTATTGATGCGCGAATTACCGCTCAAGTATCTGCAGCAGCCGCAGCAATGGCCAGCGTTACCGCTGAGACAATCGCAGTCGGCTGGTAGATTTGCGCGTCCGCAGGCGGGCATCGATTTTCCGGCAGAGAACCCGATGATTGAGGTACAGGGTACAACAGTTACCGTTGGTAAGCCTGCCAGCTGGCCGACCTTTGGCTGGGATAATGAGTACGGTCGTGACCGCCGCCAGGTCGCGGCATTTAAAGCCTCCAGACAATTGATCAGTAATGGTGAATTTTATGAATTTGTGAGCTCAGGTGCGTATCTCGAGGAGAAGTACTGGTCTGAGCAAGGCTGGCAGTGGCGGCGTTTCCGCAATACCCGCTGGCCAACTTTTTGGGTGCAGGACGGTCCGGTTGGTTCGCATCAATACAAACTGCGCACCACCTTTAACGTACAACCCATGCAGTGGGACTGGCCGGTTATCGCCAATTTTTATGAAGCCAAAGCCTACTGTGCATGGAGATCGGCTCGTGATGGCGTAAAAACACCGTATCGACTGCTGCAGGAAAAGGAGCATCTGGCTATGCGAGATGCATCGCAGCAGGCATTGTCTGAATGGCACTCAGGAGATGAGTCGTCGCTGGCTATTGATCCGGTTATGAGTCGGACGGAACAGCAAGAACTCCATTTCAATCACAATCTGCAATTGGGCAGTGAAGGTCCGGTGACACAATTCGCGAACAATAAAAAAGGCTTCAGTGATGTGTTTGGTAATCTCTGGCAATGGTGTGAAGATGCCTTCCATCCGCTCCCGGGATTTGCGATTCACCCCTATTACGTTGATTTCAGTACACCTTGTTACGACGATCAGCACCAGATGATATTGGGCGGCTCGTTTATCAGCACCGGCGACGAAGCCAGTGTGTTTGCGCGTTTTCACTTCCGCCCGCATTTTTTCCAAAATGCGGGGTTCCGTCTGGTTCAGGGCGATGAAAACAGTGTTTCAGAGGGTAAAAGACGTTACGAATCGGATGCCCTGCTGAATCAATACATGCTGTTTCACTACGGATCAGCCGATGAGCAGCGCGATGCCAGTATCACCGGGCAAGTTGGCCACCCGCAGACGCAGCCATTTATGGATACCATGGCGGGGCTGGTAAAACAGTTCGCTTCATCCTTTGACAAGGTTCTTGACCTTGGCTGTGCCACAGGCCGGGCGAGTTTTGAGCTGGCACGGCATTTCAACAAGGTGACCGGTTTGGATTACAGCGAAGCGTTTATCCGCGCTGCAGCCTTAATGCAGAGTCAAGGCAGTATGGCGTATGAGCGTCTGGAAACCGGGCGTCATAGCACACCATTAGTAGCCAGGGTTGCGCCAGATATCGACCGCAGTCGCGTTGTGTTTATGGTGGGTGATGCAGCAGATCTGAATGCGGCAGGGCTTGCAGTGCCTGCTCAATTTGATGCGGTTTTGTTGAGCAACCTGATGTGTCGCTTGCCGGATCCGGCAGCGTGTCTGAAACAATTCACCGGAACTGCGTCAGTGCTTAAACCCAACGGCGTGCTGGTGTTGGCGTCGCCGAACAGCTGGATGGAACAGTACACACCACGTGACCATTTTCTGGATGGCGCTGACAGTGATGCCACCCTGGCACAGTTGGCGGCTCTGTTACCGGGATTCGAACTGGTTTACCAGCAGGATCTGCCATTTATGATCCGCGAGCACCGGCGCAAGTATGAATATGTTGTCAGCCAGGTGTCGGTTTGGCGGCGAATTAACTAGCTGGGTATCTGCCCTTGACTGCGACAGCAGTTGGTATTCAGGCCGCTTTGCTCAGATCACTACAAGCCTGCGCAGCTATCTGAATGCTGCGCAGTCGTTTCTGATGCTCGAATATATGCGAGCTGAACATGATTTCATTCACCCCGGTGCGTTGGATAAATGCACGAATACCTTCCCGAACCTGTTGCGGATTGCCGATGACCGCTTCTCGCAAAGCATGTGCCGCACCGCCCAGTTCGCCAGCTGAGTAATGCTGTTGTATATCCGCCAAAGGTGGTTTTAGTGGGCCGGGAGTGCCGCGTCGCAGGGCAACAAACTGTTGCTGCACTGAGCTCATCAGCATTCTTGCCTCAGTTTCGGAGTCCGCGGCATACAAAGGAATGGCAGCCATGCAATACGGTGCAGACAGTTGTTCAGACGGGCGGAAACGGCTGCGATACAAGTCCAGGGCCTGCGCCAGATGGTCCGGCGCGAAGTGTGCAGCAAAAGCAAAAGGCAGTCCCATCGCTGCCGCCAACTGTGCGCTGAACAGACTTGAGCCCAGCAACCACAACGGTACTTCCAGGCCTTCGCCGGGTACTGCGCGAACAGCTTGACCGGGCTGTGCAGCACGGAAGTAATACTGCAGCTCCTGCACATCACGAGGGAACTGGTCGACGCTGTCCTGATAACGACGCAGGGCCTGCATGGTCAATGAATCCGTTCCCGGCGCCCTGCCCAGGCCCAGATCAATGCGTCCCGGATACAAAGATGCCAGCGTACCAAACTGTTCAGCCACCATCAGCGGCGCATGATTAGGCAGCATGATGCCACCAGAGCCAACCCTGATCGTGTTTGTTCCCTCTGCTACATACCCGATCACAACTGCTGTGGCGGCGCTGGCGATACCGGTCATATTGTGATGTTCCGCCAGCCAGAAGCGTTGGTAGCCAAGGCGCTCTGCTTCCTGGGCCAGGTTTCTGGCATTCAGCAAGGCCTGCCGTGCACTGCCGCCCTGTACAATCGGGGCAAGATCCAACATTGAATAAGGAATCATCCAGTCTCCGTGGCGAACTAACGCCCAAAACCCTCTTAATATCGGGATAACAGATGCGCAGGCTTGAATAATAACAAACCCTGCTTTAACCTGCTAAGCCCGGATTTATGAGGGTGAGGAGGATTATTCCCACCAGTGATAGTGTGACAAACACCTCAGGTAATACCGACATCCAGTGACTATTGAAGTTCTCCGAGGAGACTAACGTGAAAAAACAGACCTTTTTATCAGCAGCCATTGCTGCAGCCGTTGCGGGCTCATTCGCGCTCAGCGCAGTGAACACCACCTTGGCTCAAACTGATCCTAACTACAAGGCACCCCGCACTGAATGGGGTACACCGGATCTGCGTGGTGTGTTCAATTTCAGTTCAAATACGCCGCTGGAACGTCCACGTGAATACGGTGATCGCCAATACTATACCCCTGAGGAAGTGAGGGCGCGCGATCAACGTGCCGCTGAAGCTGCTGCTGCTGGTGATGGCAACTCTTCACAAGGTGGGGTTGGTGGGTACAACCAATTCTGGGTAGAGGGCAACCCCGTTGACCTGAACCTGCGCACCTCTATGTTGATCTACCCGGAAAATGGCCGTATGCCGGCACGCGTTGAGGGCGCGCCGATTGCGTTTGGCGGTCTTGGCCCGGATTACAACGGTACCCGCCCAGTGCGTGTCGCCGTGGGTGGTATTGCTAAAGATGGCCCGGAAGATCGCGGTATCTCCGAGCGTTGCCTGCTGGGTTTCAACTCAGTCCCGCCGTTTATGCCCAGCATGTACAACAACAACGTGCAGCTGTTTCAGACTGAGGATCATTTTGTGATCTTCAACGAAATGGTTCACGAGGCACGTATTGTGCGCCTGGATGCTGACGCCCATATTCCGGAAAACATCACACAGTGGACAGGTGACTCAATTGGCCGTTGGGAAGGTGATACGCTGGTGGTAGAAACCCGCAATTTCAACGCCAAAACCCAGACATTCCGGGGGGTAGGGGTCAGTTCCGACAAAACCCTGATCGAAAAATTCACCCGCCGTGCAGACAACGTTGTGGATTATGAATTCACAGTGATAGATCCAAAGGCCTACACCGACAAGCTCACGGCTGTCGTGGCAATGTTCCAGACTGAAGACGAGATTTTTGAGTATGCATGCCACGAAGGTAATTACGGCATGATCAATATTCTTCAGGGCCAGCGTGTTGAAGACGGCACCTGGGATTACGAAAACAACCGCGCCATGTTGCCGCAGTAAGCGCTTAATCTATTCAGGGATCTGTTAGTTTATGAAAACACAATTAAAGACATTTTTTGCAGTGGCAGTCACTGCTGCAGCAGTCAGTGCATTCTGGATGGTTCAGGATGCGCCTGTTCAGGCCCAGAATTCGTCATCCAGTGATATTCCGCGTACTCCGGATGGCAAACCTAATTTCAGTGGCATCTGGCAAACCATGAATACAGCCAATTGGGATATCGAACCTCATGAGGCGCGTCATGGTCCGCTTTCTGCATTGCAGTCAGGTGCTCACCTTGCGTTTCCGCCCGGTTTGGGCGTTGTGGAAGGTGGCATGCTGCCCTATAAAGAAGGTATGCGCGCCAAGCAGGAAGAAAACAAGCGTGATTGGCTCAGGCTCGACCCGACCACCCAGTGCAAACTGCCAGGTGTTCCGCGTGCAACCTATATGCCCTACCCGTTCCAGATATTCCAGGCACCCGATGGCACGCTGATTTCTTATCAGTTTGCGGGTGCTGACCGTATTGTTCACATGGACTCTCCGGATATGGAGCCACAGGTTGATACCTGGATGGGTACCAATGTGGGTTCATGGGATGGCGACACGTTGGTGATTGATGTGATGGGGCAGATGCCTGACACCTGGTTCGACCGCTCAGGTAACTACCACAGTGGTTGGGACATGCACGTGCAGGAGCGTTACACCATGCTGGATCGCAATACTATCCAGTACTCCGCTACCATTAATGATCCAAATATCTATGATCGTCCTTGGACAATCAACATGCACATTTACCGCAATCTTGACGAGACCAAGATGCTGGAATTCAAGTGTGTGGAGTTTGTCGAAGAGTTGATGTACGGGCACCTGCGGGCACCCGGTAGCCCAATCGGTGATGGCATTACGCCAATTCACTGATTTGTTGTAGTAATTGGGTTAGGCAATCATTTAAATCCAGCCCGGTGTTATATCCGGGCTTTTAAAACACCAGCAAGATGCTGTATAAATAAACAGTATTTTTCTGGTGTTTTTTTATGCCCTTGGACCATCCCGTCTCCAGCCCCCTTGAACTGCCCGGCTATGCAGAGCTGCATTGCCTGAGTAATTTCAGCTTCCTGCGTGCAGCCTCATTTCCTGAGGAGATGGTTGAGCGTGCCATTGAGTTGGGTTACCACGCCCTTGCCATTACCGACGAGTGTTCTGTGGCGGGTGTTGTTCGTGCGCACGTGGCAAAAAAGGCGGCCGGTGAGCGTGCTGCCAATTTCAGGCTGATCATTGGTAGTGAATTTACCTGTGTGCATCAGGAGCATTTGGTGCTTCTGGCGTGTAATCGCCGTGGGTATGGGCAAATCTGTGCGCTGATTACCAGGAGCCGTCGTCAGGCTGAGAAGGGTAAATACACAGTGGAATTACGGCAGGTACTGGAGACCCCGTTAAGTGACACCCTGATGCTGTGGATACCTGCGCAGGATGTGCAGGATTACCGTGCCTTTGAGCAAGCTTCAATCAAAACGCTGACGCAGTTGTCAGGCGTATTTGCTGGGCGCCTCTGGATTGCGGCTGAAATGTTTCTGCTGGCCGGAGATGCTGCAAAAATGAACGCATTGCAGAGGCTTTCCGCACAGACCGGCGTACCGGTGTGTGCCGCTGGCGGTGCGCAAATGCATATTCCGCAGCGGCGTTTGCTGCGCGATACCATCACCGCAGTGCGTCTTGGTAAACCCATCACCGAGCTTGGTTTTGACCTGCCCGCTAATGGGCAACAGTATTTGCGCAGCCGTCAGCTGCTGGCACGGATTTATCCTGCTGAGTGGTTGGCTCACACCCTGCAGATTGCAGAACAATGCCAGTTCTCGCTTGATGAGCTGCGTTATGAGTATCCTCGCGAGCTCGTGCCAGCCTCGTATACCTCTGCCAGCTGGCTGAAAAAGCTGACACTGGAAGGCATGCAGCAGCGATGGCCTAACGGTGCGCCGGAGTCGGTCCGGCAGCTGGTCAGCAAGGAGTTAACGCTGATAACAGAGCTGGCATACGAGCACTTTTTTCTGACTGTTCACGATATTGTGGTGTTTGCCCGCAGCCAGGGCATTTTGTGTCAGGGGCGTGGTTCTGCAGCCAACTCTGCTGTTTGTTACTGCCTTGGAATCACTGCTGTTGATCCTTCGCGTATGCAGCTATTGTTTGAACGCTTTTTATCAAAAGAACGCAATGAGCCTCCGGATATTGATGTTGATTTTGAGCATGAGCGCAGAGAGGAAGTTATTCAGTATGTCTATAAAAAATATGGGCGGCATCGCGCGGCGTTGGCGGCGACGGTAATTTGTTACCGTCGCCGCAGTGCCATCCGTGATGTGGGCAAAGCACTGGGTTTGAGCTCTGATCAGATAGCGCAATGCACAAGTTGCCTGCGCATGAACAGTGACGGCCGGATAGTACAAATTGAACAACTATTGCTTGAGCCGCGTGTCCTGCAACACTTGATTGATCTGGTTGAGCAGTTGTGTGGTTTTCCCAGGCATCTTTCTCAGCATGTGGGGGGATTTGTCATCAGCGAGGGGCCGTTGCATGAGCTGGTCCCTGTTGAAAATGCCGCCATGGCGGACAGAACCATTATTCAATGGGAAAAGGACGATCTGGAGGCATTGGCGTTGCTGAAGGTGGATATTCTTGCTTTGGGGTTGTTGACCGCTGTGCGTAAGGCATTGGCTACATTGCCCTCAATCCATGGCAGGCCCTGGCAGTTGCACGATGTCCCCGCGGAAGATCCGCTGGTTTACCAGATGATAAGTCGGGCAGATACGGTAGGCGTTTTCCAGATCGAGTCTCGAGCACAAATGAGTATGCTGCCCAGGCTGCAGCCCCGTCATTACTACGACCTGGTGATTCAAATTGCTATTGTCAGACCCGGCCCAATTCAGGGTGATATGGTTCACCCGTATCTGGCGCGACGGCAGGGTAAAGAAGCGGTTGTGTATCCCAGTGAAGGTGTCCGCAGTGTGCTGGAGCGGACATTGGGTGTACCCATTTTTCAGGAACAGGTCATGCAGATTGCGATGGTAGCTGCTGGTTTTTCAGGCGGAGAGTCGGATCAGTTGCGCCGGGCGATGGCAGCCTGGAAGCGCAAGGGTGGTTTGGAGCCATTTGAAGAGAAGCTGATTCGCGGGATGCGGGAACGCGGTTACACAGAAAGTTTTGCCCGGCAGATTTATCAGCAGATACGGGGGTTTGGAGACTATGGTTTTCCTGAATCACATTCAGCCAGTTTTGCACTGTTGGCCTATATATCGGCGTGGTTAAAGTGTCACTATCCGGCCAGTTTTGTCTGTGCGTTGATTAACAGCCAGCCCATGGGATTTTATGCACCTGCGCAGTTGGTGCAGGATCTACGCAGGCACGGCATCAGGGTTTTGCCGGTTGATGCAAGTGTCAGCCAGTGGGACTGCACACTGGAAGATGATAGGAGCGGAGCTCACTCTGAAGGCAGAGCCTTGCGTCTTGGCCTGCGCCTGGTCAAAGGATTATCCATGGTGGCGGCGCAACAGTTATTGTCTGCCCGTGAGCAGGCAGTGTTTGACAGTATTGCTGACCTGGTACGCCGAGCCGGGCTGAATCAACGCGATCGTGATGCGCTGGCGGCAGCGGATGCACTCAGTTCGTTGGCAACAGATCGCCATCGGGCTTTTTGGGATGCCAGTGCGGTGACTGTTGTACCACCATTGTTTGAGAATGCCGCAGATGATTTTGGACAGGAACACGCCGGCGCAGTATTGATGCTGCCCAGACCTGACGAAGCACAGAATGTTGTTGCAGACTACAATTACACGGGGCTTAGCCTGCGTCGCCATCCCCTGGCGTTATGGCGAGAGCACTTGTCAGCCTACCGTGTATACAGTGCCGGGCAGTTGGATATGTATTCGGATAGCTCGCCCGTTAAAGTAGCCGGACTGATCACCTGTCGGCAGCGACCGCAAACCGCATCGGGTGTGACCTTTCTGACACTTGAGGATGAAACCGGATTTATTAATGTCGTGGTCTGGCCGTCTTTGCTGGAGCAATACTATCGTCAAGTGCATGAAGCTTCGGTGATGGGCGTGACGGGCAAATTACAACGGGCAGATGGAGTGACACATGTGATCGCCTCTGTATTAGTGGATCTGAGTCATTGGTTTGCAGGCATGAGTCTTTCCTCTCGAGATTTTTCTTGATCCTGAACAGGAATCCCGCCGGAAAGATCGGTAAACTTGCAAAAAAGTATGGAGGTAAATGCTGATATGAGCTTTCCTGACCGCAAGTTCGGCTTTATGCCGGTTTCTTCAGCAGCAGTGCTGTTTGTGGTGTTTTTCTCTGCCGGGCTGCAGGCTGATATTCCGCGGCTGCCTGACGGGCGCCCCGATTTTCAGGGAATATGGACCAATGAGACGGATACGCCTGTTGAGCGCCCTGCACAATTTGCAGATCGGCAGGCGATGACCGCGGAAGAGGCTGCCGCTTGGCGGCCAGGCTCCGCCGCCGGTCTGACAGATCTTAATCGCATGGAGACGCTTGATCCAAATCGTGGGCCGCCGCCAGCAGGAGAGCCTATCAGGCTGGAGGCAGACTGGTTTTTTTCAAGTGACTATGTGGCGCAGATCAATGGCGAATTTCGCACCTCTCTGGTGATTGATCCGCCAAACGGACGTATTCCTTATGCGGAAGACGGGCGTAACCGCGACTTTGTATCACAGATGCTGGCGCGACCCGGTGTTGCTGAATTTGATGGCCCTGAACTCAGGCCTGCAGGTGAACGATGTCTGTTGTCCGTATTGTCGACCGCAGGCCCGCCCATGTTGCCGATGTCATACAACAGCAATTACCGGATTGTACAGACGGCAGATTACCTAATGATCATGGCGGAGATGGTTAACGATGTGCGCATCATTCGTATTGATGACACACATCAGCACGAGGCAATCCACAAGTGGATGGGTGATTCAGTAGGCCGATGGGAGGGGGATACACTGGTGGTGACAACCCGCAACATACACCCGCAACAGAGTTTTCGCGGCTCAACCGGCAATATGCAAAGCACCGAGTGGTTTTCCATGGAGTCTGACGGGCAGATAAATTACCGCGTTACCATCAATGAGCCCGATGTCTATGGCCGCCCGTGGACTGCCGAAGTACCCATGCGTCGGCTGCCTGCCGATAACAGAATTTATGAATATGCCTGCCATGAAGGCAATTACGCTATTGTAGGAGCCTTATCAGGTGCTCGGTGGCAGGAGCACTATGCAGCGCAAGAGGGAGGTGCCGACGCTGCTCAATAGTGGGTTTGTTGTGCGGGTACAGATCCTCTTCTGCTCCACCAGGGATAAATCAGAACCACTGTCACAATCAGCGCAGCGCCTGCATAAAAGCTCGCGCTGACTTCCTGCTGTTCCCCCAAAAACACCACGGCCAGTGCGATGGCGTAAAGTGGCTCAAGGTTAACCGCTAATGAGCTTGCATATGCTGACAGATGGCGCAGTGCAATCAGCGACAACACAAAAGGCAGCAGCGTGCAGCCCAGTGCAAGAATCAGCAGCCATAGCACATCGTTACCTTGTGGAAGAGCAAACAGGTCCCCGGGTGTTTCAACAATGCCAGCAACTGTCGGTAGCCCCGGAATTAACTGGTAAAACAGCCCTATGACCAGCAAAAACAGTGCCCCCGCCGTCATTTCAATACTGGTTACGGTGAGGGCGTCAGCCTTGAGCACATAACGCTTGTTCAGCGCGGCAAACAAGGCAACAAACAGCGCCGAGATCAGGCCCATCACGATGCCGGCATTCATTGCCGCAGGAGTCCCCCCTACTACCAGTACGATGCCGGGCAACACCAGAACGCCCAGAAACAACTCTGAGAATCTGAAACGGCGTCCGGCAAGAAGTGGCTCCAGAATCGCTAAAAAAACAGGCACTGTTGCGATGCAGATTACTGCCACGGAGGCGTTCGACAAGCGGATGGCGCCATAAAAGGTCAGCCAGTGCAATGTGACCAGTATTCCAATCCCGGTGTACGCCCCGATCAATGGTAAGGGCATTTCACGCAGAGATCTCAGTACCGAGGGCAATAACAGCAGAATGCCTGACACCAAGGCCATGCGCCACAGAACAAGGGGTAGCGCATCCAGCGTAATCAATTTGCCAAGAATGGCAGTGAACCCCCAAAGCACAACACACAGATGGATTTGTAACCAGGCTTTTGTTGTATGTGTCATGAGTGGTGATCTGAAGAAAGTGCTGTCAATCGTGGTAAAAAGCTAAAGAATTTCGCTGAAAGGACGCTTTATAGTGCTCCTGTGGCAATAGTATCACCTTAATACTGCGCAGTGACTCTAGTAGCATGTCAATTCTGAAGTTTGACCCACTTGTGGTCAGGTACCCTTTTTAATGATCAAACGCATTCCGGTATTTGAGTTGAAACTGGGCATGCTTGTGCAAGAGCTGCATGGTTCGTGGCTTAAACACCCGTTCTGGAAAACAAAATTCCTGCTGGAAGATGCTGAAGATCTGATGCTGTTAAAAACCTGCGGCATCGCTGAGGTCAGCATTGATGTCGATAAGAGTATCAGTGAGCCCGGTCAATTACCTCGATCTGAGATAAAGCCTGAGGCCCGCACGCAGCCGGCTGCCCGCCCGCCAAAATCTTCTCCAAAAGGTTCACTTTTCCGTTTGCAGGAGGAGGCCGCACGCGCTCAGGAGTTATGCAATCAATCAAAAAAAGCAGTTGCTGACATGTTTCGTGAAGCGCGCATGGGGAAGGCAATTTCCATGGATACGGCCCACGAAGTTGTTGATCAGATTACCGCTTCCGTTGAGCGTCATCCGCGGGCGTTGATCACACTTGCCCGGCTTAAAACTGCAGATGACTACACGTACATGCACTCAGTTGCAGTCTGCGCGATGATGATTGCGCTTGCAAAAGAGATAGGCATGTCCGCCAGGCAGATTCGACTGGCTGGTGCTGCAGGTTTGTTGCACGATGTTGGCAAGATGGCTGTGCCGGATTTAATACTCAATAAGCCCGGGTCATTTACGGACTCTGAGTTTGGGATTATCAAATCCCATCCAGTCAAAGGTGCTGAGATTCTGGCGCTGGCAGGCGGGGTTGAATCGGAAGTCATTGATGTCTGCCTGCATCATCACGAGAAAATAGATGGCTCTGGTTACCCGCATGGTCTGAAGCAGGAGCAAATTTCCCAGCTTGCCCGAATGGGGCCGGCTGAATCTATTCAGCGAATGGCGCAATGGAAAGGCCACTTTGCTGCGGATTTACTCAAAGCGTTTATCAAGGCGACAGGGATTTACCCGGTAGGAAGCCTCGTACGTTTAAGCAGTCAGCGTCTGGCGGTAGTTATTGAACAGAACGAGGGGCAGATGCTGAAGCCCAAAGTAAAAGCGTTTTTTTCCCTTCGCTCAAATTTGCCGATAGCGCAGTTGGTAATTGATTTGTCTGCCCCTGGTATTGACGATCGCATCGAGTCATGTGAACCATTTGAAAAGTGGAGTTTCCCGTATCTGAATGATCTCTGGCAGTCGGCCCTCTGACACTCTCAGGCAAACAAACCTTGTAAAAACCAGCATGACTTTGCGGTTGCTGGATCCCTGCTGCGCTTGAGGTCGCGGAATATCCACAAGCGCATGCCTTGCAGATTTCGGGCAACGTAATAGTCCCGTTGTATATCCTGTCCCGTCCACCATCGCGTTTCTACGCGCTCAGGCCCCCGTACCAGTAATAAAGGTGAAAGATAAACCGGTTTTTGCTGCCGTATTGCCAGTGGAACAGGTGCTGGTAATAACAGGCAGGGTTGTGTGCCCGCGGGCAAAAAACCACGACTGCGAGGCGATTTTGCAGGCGACCTAAAGGTGTAAGCGTGTTCATAAGCTTGGTAATGTCCGGCAATAACCGGATCGTAATCTTCTTGTTGATGAATCGAAAAAATGGCTTCTTCACCAAGACGTGCCGACAGCAACTCCAGAAGAGCCGGTGTGGTTTTGTCAGAGTCCGTCAGTTGTCCGGGTTTGCCGGAAGGATGTGCACCCCCCGGAAGATAATCCTGAAAATTGCTGCAAATCAGATGAATAGATGTAATTGAGCGTGGGATCACCGCATTCTGTACTTTAAGCTCAAGCAGCATTAACCAGACTTCGGCTTCACGGACGGGTTTGCGCGTGTGGAGCTCAAGGATTTGTGTCTGCAGCTTTATGTCAGTGAGCTCAAAGTGTAAATGATCAGTAGTTTTATGATGCTGACGTAAAAACGTAACCATTTGCTCCAGCAGTTGTCCTGCCAGCCAGAGGATATCTGATGAGGTTTCGGCATGGGCGTCTGGCGATATGCTTTGATTAAAGAGCAGAGGCTCATGCCAGCGTGGCATGGAGGTTTTTATTTCTCCCTGCAATTGTAAAAGGTAATCGCTGAGCTCCCGACCAAAGCGCAGTCTCAACGCAGCAGAAGGCAGGCGCCAGAGATCGCGCAAATAGTGCAAACCACATGAAGCCAGTCGCTTTTTTATCGTTTTATCCACAGCAAGAAATTCAATCGCGAGACCGCCGAGCTCCGATCGTAAGCCATCCCTTTGCTGAATCAATACAGTGCGCCCTGTACGGGCCAGCAGGACACTTGCTGATGCGCTGGGGCTGGCGGCTTCTGTATAAAGCGGCGCTAAATCCAGCTGCCTTAGTTTATCCTCAAGTTTCGGTCGCAGGGTCCGCGACAGGCCCCGGGGATTACCAAATAAGCGCAAGCTACCGCGAATATCAATAGCCAGAGTATCGTGGCCGGGAATATAAACATGATCACTAACGCTCAGACAAATTGTTGCCAGTTCGTCAACATGGGTATGCAAATGCCCGTTCAGACAGGGAAAGTGCAAGGCATACCAGAAGGGTTTGTTGGTGAGTAAGGCGGGTTTGTGGAATGAATGCGGGATCGCTCGTAAAAAAGGAGCGCCGCCCTGCTTCAGGGCGCGTTTATTGGCTGACATAAGCAATTAACCAGGAAGTCGCAACCGAATCTCCCCCTGGCGATGACTGCCCTTTGCACGCAACAGGCGGATTCCGATTTGTCTGTATCCCTCGTCTGTATCTGGCGCAGCACTCAGTTCCAGTTGAAGGGTGGCTGGAGAGTGTGGGGTAGGGCGCTGGTGGAATAAGACTCCTAAGGTTTTTCCTTCGCAGGCAGCCATTTGCAGACGGCGGACAACCCGTCCTCCTAGCCAGTTTTGCCATGCCAGTACCATGCCGCACTCTGTTGATTGCAGTGCTTTTTCAATGCTCCACAAGGCGTGGTTGCAGCGAGTTTGAGCCGGAATCACAAAACTGTTGCGGATATTGACCCCTGACTCAGCCAATGCCGGGCCATGCAACTTGTAAGGTGGAGTTATCCACAGCAATGATTGTGGCTGATGACTGCGTATGCGCAGGAGTGGCATCAATAATTGCAACTCACCGATCGCTTTATGTCTGCTGATGATTTCTACCAGCCCGCTCGTGGGCCACCCCCCGCCCGGGAGAAGTTCATCCAGATCGCTGAATCCGGTGCTTTGTGCAGGCGCCGGACTCTGCCCGCGCGCCATGATTGGCTCCGGATCAGCAAACAGGTCGCCCGATGTTTGAATGCCTTGCCTCAGTGCGTTGGATCGCCTTACCGCTGGCAAATTTTGTTCTTGCTCACGCTGGTTTCCTCGCCACAAGCCCGGAGTTTCAGCAAGCAACAGGTTCAGCTTGTCCTGTGGTTTGTTGAGCTGGTTTTCTGTGAAAAACATGGGCACTCCGGCGTAATTATCTGTAAATAAAAACAGTATGTGTAAATCTATACAGTATTTATCCGGGGATCAAGAAGGATTTTTTATCGTTCCTTGTTGTTTTATAAGAAAAGCTGTATAGAAAAAACATCAAATTAATTGTCTCATATAAAAATTTGTATTATTGTTCAGTGCTTTATAGGGCTTTCCTTGATTTACTATGAGAAGAAAGCCTTAATCAACTGGAAAACAAAATAATTAGCAAAATGAGCTGCCTATGAAACGCAGGCCAGACATGATTACCGTGGTGATATTCCTGTTTGCATTGAGTGTTGTTATCAGTGGCGTTGCACAAAGCGGATTGCTTTGACTGCTGATGTATCACTGAGTGACATTGGTTGTGTGATTACCTGAAGCGGGTAACGCGCAACGGCGTCGCAACGGCATCCAGATCCACATCCCAGGGTTGAGCCTGCAGCGGGTGCTGCGTTTGCTGGCATTCATGAGCCAGGCCCAGCAGTAATGGTTTACCTACAGCCTGTCGGCGAAAGGCAAATGCCCGATCATAAAAGCCCTGCCCCATTCCCAGACGGCGGCCCGACTGGTCAAATGCCACAAGCGGCATCATAACCAGATCAAACTGTTTCGCGGCAAGACGGTTTTGCAGCCTGAGAACCGGCTCTGCAATTCCCCAGCGGTTGCGCCGCAACTGATCTCCTGCCCGGTAACGCACAAACTCCATTTTATGTCGTTGCCAGGGATGTAGAACTGGCACATAACATTGCTTGCCATCGCGCTCTGCCATCCTTATCAGTGCGACAGTGTGAATTTCGCTGGCCATAGACATATAAACACAGAGAAGCCTGGCTTGACGATATGGGCGGAAGTGCCGGATGCGGCGGCATAGTGCTGCTCCGGCATGTTGCTGCTGACAATAAGATATCTGACGTCGCTGATGAAGTGCGTGACGGCGGATCTGCTGGCGGGATAACAAGGTGTCTGACGACATGGATTTATCTGAAAGCGCTTTATCCACATATCGGATATCAGAAATGGAAGTCACCCGGAATGACGCTGCCGAATTAGCCCTGAACCCAAAGGCTCAGGTGGTGGCTCCAGCGATGCATAAGGCTTTCCGTCAGGCGGACATGCACAACAACATCTATCAAGGAGCCTCCGGGGTTTTGAATATCGGCTCAAGGACACCTTCAGCTGGCGCTCACCCCAGGTAACTGTGAATTCAGTATATACAACTTGAATCTACCCATCGATAGAAAATATCTACTGAAGCGATCGGGTTAAGCTAACTACTGAAGTTCTATCTGACGGAAATTCTGTAAAGCGCGCTCGACCTTGTCTTCAAGAAACTTGATCTGTTGCGAGGTACTCTGACGCGACTCATTGATCTGACGATTTTTTTGCAGCAGCTCATGTGTAATGTTCAGTGCAGCCATGACAGAGATTTTCTCAAGCCCGTGAATCGTGCCGCGGGTCTTGATTTTACGCATGTTTTCGTCAAGGTGGCGAGCGGACTTGAACAGAGCATCCTGCTCGGAAGGCGGGCAGCTGACCTGATACTCGCGATCTAGTATTTTGACAACAACGGTGCTGGCGGCGTCCAGTGCATTGCTCATATCAGGTGCTCGAGGATTGTTCCATGGATCGCAGGCGGGTCAGCACCGACTCAAGTCGCGCCTTGGCCTGACGGTTATTCTCCAGCAGTTGCTGGCGCTTTGTTTGCCAGTTATGCTGCCCAGCCCTGAGCAGCTGATTTTCCTGCTTCATAGCAGCACACAAGGCGATCAGCGCCGTGATTTTTTCATCTAGTGTGTTGAACTGATCATCGGTCATTTCAATGCATACGCTGAGTCGGATATGAGCGTTATTTTAGAGACGTGTCATGGGACGGTCAATAACGCCAGATAAAAACGCCCAATAAAAAAAGGCGTTATGAGCACAAGCAGTGATAAAACATTCACTTTAAAACCAAAGACAGGTGCAACAGCAGGTATGGCAAAACAGACAAAAGTGGCTGAATCAGCCAGATCAGTGAACGTGGGCAAGCCGTTATTGACCGGCTCTGCGCTGTATGAGGAAGCGGTGCTTCGCCGACGTACGTTGATGTCACGCATGAAAAAAAACAGTATTGCGCTGTTATCTGCCGCACCGCAACGCACACGCAGCAACGATACCGAGTATACCTACCGGCAAGACAGCGACTTTTATTACCTGAGTGGCTTTACCGAAGATGATGCAGTATTGGTTTTGATACCAGGGCGCGCACAGGGTGAGGTAGTACTGTTTTGTCAGCCTAAGGACAAGCTCAAGGAGTTGTGGAACGGCACACTGACCGGGCCTCAGTTGGCCAAAGCTACTCTGCTGATTGATGACGCTTACCCAATTACTGAAATCGATACCATTCTGCCGGGCCTGATGGATGGCCGCACAAGTATCTACACCTGCATGGGAAGGGAGAATCGTTTTGACGAGCGCGTGATGCAGTGGTTAAAAACCGTGCGCAGCAAAGTCCGTCAGGGCGCGAACCCGCCAACAGAGTTTGTGATGCTCGACCCACTGATTCACGAAATGCGTTTGTTTAAAAGCAAAGGTGAGATTGCATTGATGCAGGAGGCCGCTGATATTTCTGCGCGCGCCCACAAACGCGCCATGCTCGCGGCCAGTGCCGGACGCTATGAATATCATCTGGAAGCAGAGCTGCTCCATGAGTTTATGATGTCCGGCAGTCGCGCGCCGGCCTACAACAGTATCGTTGCGGCGGGCGCCAACGCCTGCATCCTGCACTACATCAATAACAACCAGCCGCTGCGCAACGGCGACCTGGTACTGATTGATGCCGGATGTGAGTACGAATACTACGCGGCAGATATTACCCGTACCTTCCCGGTCAGTGGTCGATTCAGCAAAGAGCAAAAGGCGCTTTACGATATCGTACTTAAAGCCCAGCTTGAGGCGATCAAAGTCATGCGCCCGGGTGTCATCCGTGATGAGCCGCACAATGTGACCGTGCGGGTGATTACCGAAGGGCTGGTTGAGTTGGGATTATTAACGGGCAAGCCAGCTGATCTGATTAAGTCCGGCGCCTACCGTGATTTTTATATGCACGGTGCCGGCCACTGGCTGGGTATCGATGTTCATGATGCCGGGGCCCAACAGAAAGCAGGTGCATCCCGGCCGCTTGAAGCTGGCATGGTAATGACAATTGAGCCGGGTATTTACATCGCTCCGGATAACAAAAAGGTCCCCAAAAAGTGGCGGGGCATTGGTATACGCATCGAAGACGATGTGTTGATTACCCGAACCGGGAATCGTGTGTTGACCAGCGCTGTGCCTAAAACGACGGAAGAAATCGAAGCGCTGATGGCTTTACGCATCCCTTGATACAAACCGGAAAGCCCTGACTATGCTTGTTGAGTCGCTGAACACAGATTACGACCTGGTTATCGCCGGCGGGGGGTTGGTGGGTGGCAGCTTTGCCCTGCTGTTGAATGCCCTGGCCGGCCATCAACACTTACGGATACTGTTGGCAGACAGCTCAACGCTGGGTATAGAAACAACGGTTGCCGGCAGGCCTTACGACGCGCGCAGCACTGCCCTGTCGTGGGGCAGCAGGCTGATATTCGAGAGTGCCGGGCTTTGGGACAAGCTTGCGCCAGGATTGGAAGCCATTCGTGATATCCATGTGTCCGACAAAGGCCATGCTGGTGCGGCCCGGCTGCACAGCGATGCCATGAACGTCGACGCGCTTGGCTATGTTACTGAAAATACGCACCTCAACCAGGTGATCACCGGCGCATTAATGGACAGTCCACACATTTCGGTGTGTGCACCGGCCAGTATCGTCCAGGTAAAGCCTGTTCAGGACGGTGTTCAGCTGATGGTTGAGAGCGGCACGCAGGCCATGACTCCGGTCAGCAGCCGCTTGCTGGTGATTGCCGATGGTGGCCGATCGTCCTTGTGTGAGCAGCTTGGAATCACACTGACTCGCAAACCCTACGGGCAGCATGCTCTGATCAGCAATATCTCATTTGAAAAACCCCACCAATCGTGCGCATTTGAACGCTTTACGGACACTGGCCCGCTTGCGGTATTGCCCTTACCGGATCTTGATGGCGAGCACCGTGCGGCGCTGGTATGGACTCTGGCGGATGCCCAGGTTGCGGACATCATGGCCTTGCCGGATGCAGCATTTTTGGCAGCCTTGCAGCAACGATTTGGATATCGCCTCGGCAAACTGACCAGGGTAGGCGAGCGGGTTCTTTATCCGCTGAATCTGACACTTGCCGATGAACAGATTCGCCCGGGTATTGTGCTGCTCGGCAATGTTGCCCACACATTGCATCCGGTTGCCGGGCAAGGCCTTAATCTGGCGTTGCGCGATGCCCGTGAACTGGCAGACATCATTTCTGATGCTGTTGTCAGTGGCACCCCTGAGCGTATTGGTGACTATCAATGGCTACAGCGTTATGCGCAGCGCCAGCAGCGCGATCAGCAACAAACCGTGTTTTTCAGTGATCGGGTGAACCGCCTGTTCTCCAACACTCACCCCCTGCTGGCGCTGGGCCGCAATATCGGGCTAGTGGGCATGGACCTGATCCCGCCGGCCAAACAATGGTTCAGCCGTCAGGCGATGGGGATGACCGATCGACGGATTGATGGATGGTCAGGGCGTCATCAATGAGCGTAGGGTTTCAACCCGTGCACGGTTAACGCCCATATCGCTATAACCAAGTCTGGAAGCAGAACGGACGTGCACGATGTTTTGCTCGGGCGCTGCCAAAAACTCGACATCATCCACATAACCCATCAGGCTGCTGGTGAACTCAGCGTAGAGGTAGTTGCCCTCTTCGCTGATGATCTGCACGCGGGGCATCTGCGCCAGTGCTGCGCGCACATCGTCAAGATTGCCCTGTAAAGCGGCAATGCCATGACTCTCGCGGGTTTCAAAACTACAGACACAGTTAGGTGAGTCCGGGCAGCCGGCGAGCGTATTGTTCTGGGCGCCAAGCGTTGCCGGTCTGTCGCCCGCACATCCAATCAGTGTCAGAAGTCCCACGGTCGCAATCCCTCGTATCAATATGTTTTGAGTGTTCATGTACGGCAATCCCTCAATTTTTGTGTTCTGACAATGGTGGTTAATCCGGTTCAGGCGGCAGGCGCCGTGATAGCCAGACTCAGTGAGTCGGCAATCATGGCGGGTTTCTCCTGTCCCTCGATTTCTACCGTGGCCTGATTTTTCATCAGGTACTGCCCGGGGTTTTTTTCCTCGATGCTAAGTAATACAAACCTGGCTCTGATACGTGAGCCAACCCGCACCGGATTCAGAAATCTGACTTTATCAAGGCCGTAATTGATGGTGATGCGGGTATTTTCCAACCGCACACTGCCCGCCTCTGCCCCCAGACTACTAAGCATCGACAAGGTCAGGTAACCATGCGCAATGGTACCTCCGAACGGAGTTTCATTTTTTGCGCGCTCGGCATCCAGGTGGATAAACTGAAAATCGCCGGTTGTCTCGGCAAACTGATCCACTTGCTGCTGGCTGATGGTATGCCACTGACTGATTCCGGTTTCGGTACCGATCAGAGTGCGCGCGGCCTCTGGGCTAATATATCCGGCCATGGAAAGGCTCCTGTTGTAAGGCGGTTTAATGGTAAAGTCTGTCACTTAAGTCGTCAGTATTGATCAGAATGTTGATGGCGGCAACCGCAGACTGGAGGATGCATGAGCACTCCTGCGACAGAAACAGATTATGACGTTGTAATTGTTGGTGCAGGCCTGATTGGCGCGGCGATGGCGTCCGCATTGCGTCATACAGGGCTGAAGCTTGCCCTGCTCGAAAGCCAGCCAATGGTAGTTAATCCTGCATCGGTGAGCGGACTTGAGTTTGATCCCAGAGTCAGCGCCATAACACCCGCATCACAGGCACTGTTCGAATCCCTGGGTGTTTGGCGGGCTATGAAAAACAGTCGTGTCAGCCCTTACACGCGCATGCACGTGCGCGAGGCGGATGGCACGGCGGATATCAACTTTTGCGCGGCTGACATTCACGCGCCTGTACTCGGACACATTGTGGAGAACCGGGTGATTGTTGCCGCCATGCATGAACAACTGATCAGCCAACCTGCGCTTGATTGCCTGATCCCCGCCAGTGTCAAGACGCTGCACAACGCAGCTGATGCTGCCCTGTTGACCCTTGAAAACGGCCGTCAACTCTCTGCCCGGCTGGTGATTGCAGCCGATGGCGCTCAATCACCGTTGCGCCAGCTGGCCGGATTTGAAACGCGCGAATGGGATTATGAGCACCAGGCAATAGTGTGTTCCGTGCGAACCACAAAACAGCATCAGCAGTGCGCACGGCAGATTTTTATGGATGAGGGCGTGCTGGCATTTTTACCATTGGCGTCAGCAAGTGAGAGCTCTGAACATTGGTGCTCGGTGGTGTGGTCGGTTTTGCCTGGTGTGGCTCAATCGCTGATGAACATGTCAGACGAAGTGTTTTGCAAAAAACTGTCACTGGCCAGTGAACACTGGCTGGGTGAGGTCATTCACTCGAGTCAGCGCGTGAGCTTCCCGCTGCGTCAACGCCACGCGCTGAATTATGTGCGTCAACGGGTGGTACTGATCGGTGATGCAGCGCACAGCATCCATCCGCTGGCCGGTCAGGGCGCCAATCTGGGGCTGGCAGATGTAAAGGTGCTGGCAGATGAGCTGCAGCGGGTCAAGTCAACGGGACGTGATCCGGCAGATCCGCTGTTGCTCGCGCGGTATCAGCGGGAAAGGAAGCCGCACAATATGTCGATGATGCTGCTGATGGAAGGCTTCAAGCGCCTTTATGCTGAACAACCTTTGCCGATAAGGTGGCTGCGTAATGCTGGTATGCGTGCTGTCGAGCACAGCCCGACGATAAAAAACCAGCTGATCAGAGCAGCAATGGGTGCAATGGTTTGAATTTTTGTCACTCCAAGTTTACAACTATCGATACACCCTGCTCTTTCCGCTCTTCTCCACACATCATGAATCAGCTCTGTATTCATGATGCGTTTTCCCCTATGCTGTTGCCCTGTGTCAGTCCGGTGATTTATTGGCCCGGTTTGAAGAAAACAGATTAAAAACAACGGTAAATGGAGTTATAAAAATGAAAAAACTGATAAGCGTGTTGGCTGCCGCTGCGCTCATGTGCGGGCAGGCATTTGCAATTGATGAGGTGCGTCTGGCTGCAGCACTTAACTCCGCAGAGCGCAGTGATGCAGACAAGGCACTTGATGCCGCTCGTCAACCCATTGCAGTACTCAGCTTTCTGGGCCTCGAAGAAGGCATGACCGTTATGGATGTAATGGCTTCCGGCGGTTGGTACACGGAAGTGTTGTCTCACGCAGTGGGTCCGCAGGGTAAAGTGCTGATGCATAACAATCCCGCGTCACTGGCGCGTGGCACTACCGCAGAGACAGTCAACAACCGTGTGAACGGCCGACTGACCAATGTTGAGCGTGTTGAAAATACCTTCGATCAGCTGGGCGTAGCGCCTGGCAGCGTGGATCTGGCCATTACTCACCTTAACTTCCACGACGTTTACAATGCCAACCCTGACAATGCCAAGGCAATGCTGGCTGCCATCAAAGACGTGCTAAAGTCTGGTGGCATTCTGGGTATCGCAGATCACCGTGGCAATTTGGGCGCCGATAACACCGCATTGCACCGTATCCCGCTGGATACTGTCGCAAAGGCTGCAACAGATGCCGGGTTCTATGTGGTTGGCGTCAGTGATGCACTGTACGTTGACAGCGATCCGCGAACTGCGGGTCCGTTTGATGAAAGTCTGGGTCGTAATACCGATCGTATACTGCTCAAACTGATGAAACCGTAAACTGCTTGCTCAATGTCCGCGGCGGTTATACAACTGCTGCGGATATTAACTCGATAAAAAGAAGTCAATTTTGAAACAAACCCTGCCTGCCTTTCCTTCATTTACCTGGCTGACGCGTTTTGCGTCGGTGTTCAAGTACAGCCGCATCGCCATTGAAATTGTCTGGCGCGCCAGCCCTGCGCTGACCATTGTCATGGCGCTGGCCACCTTGTTTGCCGGTCTGTTGCCTGCGGCCATCGCCTGGGTTGGCCAATTGATTGTTGATGCGGTGGTGACGGCAATTCAGGCCGAGGGTGAGTCGCGCGAACTTGCAAAATCCGATCTGCTGCGCTACGTGCTGATAGAAGCGGGCCTGGTTGTGCTGATGACGGGCGCCCTGAAGATAAACAGTGTTTGCCAGTCCATTTTGCGGGTGCTGCTCGGTAACGAAGTGAACGTGATGATTCTGGAGAAGGCGCTGACCCTGGAGCTTTCCAATTTCGAAGATTCTGAGTATTACGACAAGCTGGTACGCGCCCGGCGTGAAGCCTCCAGTCGCCCGCTGAGTCTGGTTATTGCTACATTTGATCTGATCAGAGATGGCATCTCACTGGTCAGTTATGGATTTTTGTTATGGCAATTCTCGGTCTGGGCCGTGCTGCTGCTGGGATTTGCCGGGGTGCCGGCATTTGTTGCTGAGGCACGCTTCTCCGGTGAAGCTTTCCGCAATCAGCGCCGCCGTTCGGCTGAGCGGCGTATGCAGATTTATCTGGAGATGGTGTTAACGCGAGAGGACGGCGTCAAAGAGGTCAAGCTCATGCAATTGGGCCGGCTGTTCCTGCAACGCTACATCGATATTTTCAACAACATCTACGCCGAAGACCGAAGCCTGGTACTGCGCCGGGGATTCTGGGGATATGTGTTGGGACTCATTGCCAGTGCTGCATTCTATTTTTCGTATGGCTGGGTCGCGTTTGCAGCAGTCGCTGGCGCCATCACGCTGGGCCAGATGACCATGTACATTGCGGTGTTCCGTCAGGGGCAGAGCGCGGTAACCAGTTGCCTTGCATCGATCAACCGCATGTATGAAGACAATTTGTATTTGTCCAATCTCACCGAGTATCTGGGGCATAACGTGCCGGAGCCGACCGGCAATGTCATGGAAGGGCTGGATCCGCAGGATGGAATCCGTTTTGAAAAGGTCAGCTTTTTTTACCCAGGCAGTTATACACCGGCGCTGGACAATATTAGCTTGCATATCCGTGCCGGCGAAAGCCTGGCAATTGTTGGTGAAAACGGATCTGGCAAAACCACGCTCATCAAATTGCTGACGCGGCTTTATACCCCTACACATGGACGGATTCTGTTTCAGGGCGTCGATCTGCAGGAATGGAATATTGATGCGCTGCGCGAAAAAATCGGCGTTATCTTTCAGGACTTTGCGCGCTACCAACTCAAGGTTGGTGAGAATATAGGTGTTGGTGACAAGGACTTTATGGGCGAAAAAGATCAGGTTGAAGTCGCCTCCGAAAAAGGCCTGGCCGCTGATTTTATTCGCCACCTGCCGGCGCAGTACGATACGCAGCTGGGCACCTGGTTCCGCGATGGCAAGGAGCTGTCTGGTGGGCAATGGCAGAAAATAGCGCTGTCGCGTGCCTTTATGCGCAGCCGCGCGGAAGTACTCATACTGGATGAGCCTACCGCAGCAATCGATGCCAAAGCAGAAGCGGAAATCTTTGCGCACTTTCGCGAATTGACCGGCAACCGAATCTCAATAATCATCTCGCACAGATTCTCTACGGTACGTATTGCTGACCATATCCTTGTGATGGATCAGGGCAAAATTCTGGAAGAGGGTGATCATAGTCATCTGCTGGCTCTGGGTGGTCAGTACGCCACGCTGTTTGAACTGCAGGCCAAGGGGTACCAATAAACGCGGTGCCAGCGACCTGTTTTATATCAAAAGGGGTTTGGCTGATGCTGTCGTTTGAAAATGGTTTTACCGAAGTGGCCATGCTGCTTGCAATTGTTACAGTCATCGCTGCGATTGGTCGCCTGCTCCGGCAACTGGTCTCGGCCAGGTTGTATTCACCTCTGTTTTTGGTTATCTGATTGCCCTTGCATTGGGCTTAAGCCCGATATCAGTCTGTCCTTGCTCAAGACTTTGCACGACGCAGGCTATCAGGGAAAAACAGCAGTGACGGCATCAACTGCGACCGATGCTTTGGTTCTTGAGCAAGCGGGCGCTGATCGGGTACTGAGACCATTTCTGGATGCGGCCCAACAGGCGGCAGACAGGCTTATGACGGAATCACACTCGTCCTAATCGGTTGGCATTACTTAATAACTATTGGTGTAATTCACCAGATATTCGAAAGCGGGATTCCTGGCTTAAAAAAATACCTATATAACAATTAGATATTGATTGGCACGATTTGTGTACTGAAGTTATTCAGCAACAATCTGTTCTGACATAACAACGCCACACGGTAGTGCCATTACATGACAAGTCATAGCCTGATCGATCTTTTCACCCGCCATAAAGTGGCAGCCAATCTGGTGATGATCATGATGAATCTCTGGAATCTGGGCAGGTAGCAGGATCAACACTCAACTGGATCCGTCCGTGCAGTCACCCGTCATTCTGGTGTTTGTACGCTGGCCTGGGGCGTCTGCAGAAGATGTGGAGAAACTCATTGTTTCGCCCATCGAGCAACAGATGAACACGCTGAACAATCTGCAGCAAGTGTATTCAACGACCACACAGGGTCAATCGCGCATCGATCTGGAATTCACGTTTGATACGGATCTGAGCAAAGCACTGGAAGACGTCAACGACCGCATTGCCCAGGTCAGAAATCTTCCGGCGGATATGGAGCCTGTCACCGCCCGACGCGGCACGCGCTATGAAGAGATTGCCTCTCTGTTGTTGACAGGCGGTGGCAGTATCCAGGAATTACTTCCGATGGCGCGCCAATTTGAGCGCGAACTCTTTAACATCGGTGTTGAACGCATAGAGTTTGTGGGCCTGCCTGAAGAGGAAATGGCCATACAGGTGTCCAGTGCCAACCTCATGGCGCTCGATACCACGCTGGATAATGTTGCCTCTGCTATTCGTCAGCGCAGCGCAGACTTGCCGGCGGGCGTGGTTGCCCGTGCTCAGGGCGAGATGCAGTTGCGTGCCATCGAACAACGCCGTGACAGTCAGGGTTTTGAGCAGTTGCAACTGCAGTTGGGCGCTGGGGATGAACTGGTCAGACTGGGTGATATCGCGACCATCGAAAAGCGCGCTCGCGCTGGTCAGGCTGAACTTTCCAGAGAAGGAAAACCTGCCATTGAAATGAACCTGTACCGATTGAGCGACACGGACGCACTCACCTCGGCTCAGGCACTACAGCAGTGGTTGGATAAAACTCGGGCCGGATTGCCAGAAGGCATTACGATCGAGGTGTATCAGGAGGTCTGGAAGCTGTTGAAAGAACAGCTGGCGGTCATCTTTTCCAATGCCTGGTCTGGTCTTGTGCTGGTGGCATTAACTCTGTTTGTGTTCCTGAATACTCGCACCGCCTGGTGGGTGATGCTGGGCATTCCGGTCAGTTTTCTGTTTGCAACCCTGCTCTACTACTACTGGTTTGATGGCAGCATCAATATTCTTGCGCTGATCACGTTTATCATGGCGCTGGGGATTGTTGTGGACGATGCCATTGTTGTGGGTGAAGACGCAGTCGCTTTATTTGAGCAGGGTTATTCCGCTGAAGACGCCGCCTCAGGCGCTGCCAAGCGCATGTTTATGCCTGTGGTAACGTCGTCACTGACAACGTTGGCCGCATTTGTGCCATTACTGATCTCCGGCGGTGAAATGGGCGCCGTAATACAAACCATGCCTATGGTGTTGTTCTGCGTCATCATCGCATCGCTGATTGAATGTTTCCTGGTTTTGCCTGGTCATCTGAAACACAGTTTCAGCCGCATGAAACGTGAGCACAAGCCATCTGCACGTTTAGCTTTTGACCGGGCCTTTTATTCTTTCCGCGATCGTGTCTATGCCCCGATGCTTGACTATGCCCTCGCGCGCCCTTACAGCACGCTATTGACCGTGTTTGGGTGTGTGTTGCTGGCGCTCAGTCTGGTGATCAGTGGACGGGTAGGCCTGAATTTTGTCACTGGAATGAGTTTGCAAATGCTGGAGGCGAATGTGAGCTTCACCATGGATGCCAGCGACGCCCAGCGTCGGGCGTTTATGCAGAATCTTGAGCAAACACTGACCAGCATTAATGAGGAACATGGCAGCAGTAACATTAATGGTTACTACGTTGGGTACAACACCGCACAATTGAATCAGGAGCGCAAGACTGGCCAGCAATACGCATCGATGCGTGTTGAATACAGTTGGGAAGATGAATATCAGATTGATCCGCAGCGCTTTGTCAGTCGATGGCAACAATCGGTCATCAAACCACCCTTTGTAGAACAATTGGTTCTGGAAGTGCGTGGTGGAGCCAATGGCGGTCGTCCTGATCTTTCGTTGGTGTTGCGCGGCGAGGACCTGGACAGTCTAAAGCAGGCGTCAGAAGAACTGCAGTCAGCGCTGCTATCGTATGAGGGTGTGAGCAATGTGTTTGACAACCTACCGTACGGTAAAGATCAGATGATTTTTTCGCTGACTACCGAGGGAGCAGCGCTTGGTCTGACAACAACAGGTCTGGGCCAGCAATTACGCAGTGCTTACTACGGAAATCGGGTGCAGATATTTAATCTGAACAACACCGAGCTTGAGGTGCTGGTCACGTTGCCGGATAACGAGCGCGATCAGATCAGCTCACTGCGACAATTCCCGGTGCGGACACCCGGCGGAGAAGTGGTGCCCTTGGGGCTGATTGCAGATTTGTCCACCCGGCGCGGAATTGACGTCATTAATCATAACGGCGGTTTTCTATCGGTGATGGTGAGCGCTTCTGTCGACAGCCAGATCAGCAATGCGGAGCGTGTTCTGGCCAGCGTACAGGCGGAGGTGCTGCCAGGGATAAATCAGAAATATGGGCTTAGCTCCGAACTGGGAGGCAACAGTTTGCAGAATCAGCAGCTGTTGGAAACCATGCAGTTGGGTGGCTCATTAACGCTGATATTTATCTACCTTATTCTGGCATGGTCGTTCAGCTCATATCTGTGGCCATTGGCTGTTATGTCGGCGATTCCATTAGCACTGACGGGTGCGATTGTAGGACATTGGGTCATTGGTGTTGATATTGGCGCGATGTCCATGCTGGCGTTTTTTGCGCTGTCGGGCGTGATCGTAAACGACTCGATTGTGTTGGTCAGCTTCCTACGTCGCGAGCAGGAGGCCGGGCTCAGTCTGACTGCTGCAGTGAGATCGGCCGCGTTATCCAGATTCAGGGCGGTGTTGCTGACCTCGCTGACCACTATTGCTGGTTTGTCACCGCTGATGTTTGAAAATTTCAGCCTTGCAATTTACATGGTGCCGATCGCTGTCACACTTTGTTTTGGCCTGGCGTTTGGTACTGCACTGGTACTGTTGGTTGTACCGGCAATGATTGTGATCGTTGAGCGGCTGAAGTCGCGATTTACGAATGTTATGCCTGGCACAGGCGGATTAAAAATACAGGAAGGACATTGATCATGTTTGAAAGAGCTCATATCGTCAGACAATTGCCACGACTTCGCAATGTGAGTGTCAGGCTTGCCGGGGTGCTGGTGTTTGGCGCCTTTATTTCAGCGAGCGCACTTATTATTGCAACGGGACCCAGTGCTTCGCCAGAAGTAGTCTCTGAAAAGGAATGGCCGGTCAGTTATAAAGCTATAACCTTGCAAGCGCTTGAGCCGATGATAAAAGTGATTGGCCGTATGGAGTCAGAACAGACGGCGACGATACGCACAGCGATCTCCGGGTCGGTATCCAGCGTATTATTCAGGGAAGGTGACTGGGTAGATCGCGGTGAGCCTATGCTATTGCTTGATGATGCTGAGCTGAAGCTGGCCTTACAGGCGGCAGAGTCTTCGCTGCGTCAGGCGCAGGCCAACCGCGATTCTGTGTTGGCCGGGTTTGAGTTGGCTCAGGCACTGACCAGCCATCATGAAGCTCAGGCAGCCATGGCAACAGCCAAGCGCGAGCGCTTTGCTTCCCTTCATGAGCAACGCATGATAGCTGACGCCCAGTTGGACGAAGTGTTGCAAGAAGCTAATGAGCGCGCCATGACACTGGCGCGTCACCATGCGGAAATAAAAGATTTTCCTCATCAGATTGCGCGAGCGGACGCGGCGGTGAGCGAAGCGCTCACGCGCGTTCAGCGCGCACAACTGGACTTGTCATATACGCAGCTGACAGCGCCCTTCTCTGGGCGGATACTGAACATTGATGTGGCCGTTGGTGATCGGATCAGCAGCGGTGCGGCATTGTTAATGCTGGCGGACTTTGAAAGTCTGCAGATCAGAGTCCCTGTTCCTGTGCATCAGGCACAGCGTTTGCGTCAGTCACTGGACAACGGGCAGCTCATCACCGCGCGTGCAGCAAATGCCGCTGTCGGGGAGCGTTTCACGTTGCTTGGGCTTGCAGGTGATATCAAGCCCGGGCAAGGAGGCATTGATGCATTTTTTTCAGTGTCTGCCGACTCTGTGCTGGCCCTGGGCAGTGTAGTAGAGCTGAGTCTGAATCTGCCAGCTGAAGCGGATGTTGTGTCAATTCCGCTACATGCTTTATACGACAACACCAGAATTTACCGGATAGAGCAAAATCGCTTGTCGGCTCTGGAAGTACAACGTGTCGGCGAGTACGAGGATCATTTGGGTCAATATCAATTGCTGGTCAGATCTCCCGAACTGCGCGCGGGTGATCAGATCATGGTGTCGCAGTTGCCAACGGCAGTGACTGGCTTGCTGGTTGCTCCAGTGGAAAGTGGTGCCCCGGCGGCAACTGAACTGGCCGCCCAGTGGTCAAGCATAAACTGAGGTGATATTGTCTTTCTCCTGTCCGCTACCCGCTTTACTCAGGAGAATAATCGCGCATGGCTCAGTTATTGGAAGGACACGTTGTTATTGTAACCGGCGGAACGCGTGGCATTGGTCTGGCGATTGCACAGGCTGTGCTTGCCGAAGGCGCGCGCGTGCTGATCACCGGCCGTTCTCAGGCCAGTGTGGATGAAGGACTGGCAAAACTGGGCAGTCCCAATGCACATGGCGTCGCTGCCGATGTTGCCAGTGAGACAGATACCGTTGCCGTTTTTGAAAAAGCGCTGGCGCTGTTTGGCAAGGTGAATGCGGTTGTTAACAATGCGGGTATCGCCCGTGTTGGCGCTATCGAAAATCTGCGGCTTAAAGACTTCCAGATGGTCATGGATACCAATCTGACGGGTGCCTTTCTATACAGCCGGGAAGCTTTTCGTGTGATGAAAAACAACGGCGGCGGTCGTATTCTCAACATTGGCAGTATTTCCAGTCAGGTTCCGCGTTTTGGTTCAGTCCCCTACACCACCAGCAAGTTTGGTCTGCAGGGGATGACACGCGCGTTGGCTGTTGAAGGCCGCGAGCTTGGCATCATGGTCAGTTGCCTGCACCCCGGTAACGTTTATACGGACATCTGGGACAATGCACCGGCCTCGGTCATCAACGAACCAAAAATGGATGTCGCAGACATCGCCCGTGTTGCGGTGCTGATGTTGAGCATGCCGGCAAATGCGACCATTATTGATGCGACAGTGCTCGATCCCAGACAACCTTTCCTGGGTCGTGGTTAAAAACAGACCGCGGTAAAAAACAGCCCGTGTTTTAAAACAGGCCGTTGTTAAATTCTGGAGTGAGATTATGAAGAAGACCCATCTGTCAGTGAATTATCGAGGACTACTGTTTGGCCTGATTGCAGCACTCAGCAGCAGTACATTTGCGCAAACTGCATCGCTGGTGGCGCCGGACGCATCGGTCACGTTGCTGTCGGACAGCTTCACATTTACCGAAGGCCCGGCAGCTGATGCCGCTGGTAACGTGTATTTTTCAGACATCCCTGCCAGCCGCATTCATGTGTGGACGCTGGCCGGGCAATTACAGACATTCAGAGAAAACACCAATGCCAATAATGGCTTGTTCTTCGACAACAACTGGCAGTTGTTTGGCGCAGAGGGCGGTGCCGGGCGCATTACCCGTATGGACGACCGTGGCGTTGCCAGTGTTGTGATTGACCAACACAACGGTACACCGTTTAACAGCCCCAACGATCTGTGGATTGACGCGGAGGGCGGTATTTACTTTACCGACCCGCGTTACGGTGATGAATCAAACAATCCGCAGCCGGGCTACTATGTTTATTACTTGGCGCCAGGCGCCACCGAGGCGCAGGCAATCATCACTGATCTGGTCAAACCAAATGGCGTGATTGGCACCCGTGATGGCTCTACGCTCTATGTCGCGGATCATCTGGGCAACCAGACATTTGCATACACCTTGAGCGCACCGGGTCAGGTCAGCGATAAACGGCTGATTGCACCCCAGGGTTCTGATGGTCTGACATTGGACGAAGCGGGCAATCTTTACCTGACCGGCGGCCGGAATATCTCCGTGTACAGTGCAGGTGGCCAGCTTCTTGAGACTATTGAGTTTCCCTTGGCACCAGCCAACATGACTTTTGGCGGAGAAAACCGTGATGTGTTGTTTGTGACGGCACGCACCAGTGTCTTTGCGCTGCAAATGGCGATTAAAGGCATGTACTGAGTCCGGTGTGCCGGGCACATCTCCCCGCTGGCATTCATTGAGATGCCGGCGGGGGAGTACAGCGCTTGTCAGTTGCGAATCAGATAATCAAATGCACTGAGCGCTGAGCGTGACCCTTCGCCCATGGCAATGATGATCTGCTTGAAAGGCACGTTAGTGACGTCACCTGCGGCAAATACGCCGGGTATATTGGTTTGGCCTTTGGCGTCGATTTCAATTTCACCATGACGTGTTGTGATGACAGTGCCTTGTATCCACTCGCTGTTTGGCAATAAACCTATCTGTACAAAAATGCCGTCCAAGGTCAGTGAGTGCACTTCATCTGTGCGACGGTCTTTGTATTGCAACCCGGTCATTTTCTGCCCGTCACCAAGTATTTCCGTGGTTTGAGCCATGGTAATGATATCGACGTTAGGCAGGCTGCGTAATTTGCGCTGCAGCACTTCGTCTGCGCGCAAGGTGTCTGAGAATTCCAGAACCGTCACGTGTTTCACGATGCCAGCCAGATCAATTGCTGCCTCGATACCCGAGTTTCCGCCGCCGGCAACCGCCACACGTTTGCCTTTGAACAGGGGGCCGTCACAGTGAGGACAATAGGCAACACCTTTGTTTCGGTATTGTTGTTCGCCAGTGACATTCAGCTCGCGCCAGCGCGCACCGGTGGCCAGAATGACAGATCTGGCTTTGAGTGAAGCGCCACTGGCAAAGCGAACTTCGTGATATCCACCGGGCTCTACAGCAGGCACCAGAGCCGACGCTCTTTGCAGATTCATGATATCGACGTCGTAATGCTTGACGTGCTCTTCCAGTTCGCGTGCCAGGCGCGGGCCTTCAGTTTCCTGCACGGAAATAAAGTTTTCGATAGACATGGTGTCCAGCACCTGTCCCCCAAAGCGCTCTGCCGCGACACCGGTACGGACACCTTTACGTGCTGCGTAAATTGCGGCGGCAGCGCCAGCAGGGCCGCCACCAACAATCAAAACCTCAAAGGGTTCTTTGGTATTCAGTTTGGCAGCTTCACGTGTCGCTGAGCCGGTATCTATTTTTGCAAGAATTTCGTCAACACCCATGCGACCCTGGGCGAAAAGCTGCCCATTCAGGTAGATACTGGGCACAGACAGGACCTGGCGCGTATCGACTTCCTGCTGAAACAGGGCGCCATCAATGGCGATGTGTTTGATGTGAGGATTAAGCACGGCCATGACATTCAGTGCCTGAACAACATCCGGGCAATTCTGGCAGGACAATGAAAAATATGTCTCGAACAGAAACTCTCCGTCGATGGCTTTGATCTGGGCTATTTTTTCATCAGACAGCTTTGGTGGGTGTCCACCGGTTTGCAGCAGTGCAAGAATCAGTGAGGTGAATTCATGTCCCATGGGGATGCCTGCAAACTGCAGATGCATTTCCGCTTCCGCTCTCTGCAGTCGGAAAGATGGACGACGAGTATCATCGCCATCTTCGCGCAACGTGATTTTTCCGCACAGCCCGGCAATCTCCTGCAGCAGTGATTGCAGCTCGCGCGACTTGTCACTGTTATCCAGCGAGGCGACGATCTCGAAAGGTCGAACCACCTTTTCCAGATATGCCTTCAACTGGGTCTTTAAATTGGCGTCAAGCATCACATATTCCTCATTGTTACGAATTTCAGGCAAAAAAAACCCGGGCAATCAACGCCCGGGCTTCTATTCGGGCTTGATGCGACTTAGATCTTACCTACCAGATCCAGTGAAGGAGCCAGCGTTGCCTCGCCCTCTTTCCACTTTGCCGGACATACTTCACCGGGGTGTGATGCCACATACTGAGCTGCTTTGACTTTGCGCAGCAGTTCCGATGCATCGCGGCCGATGCCGCCGGCAGTGATTTCCACTACCTGAATTTTGCCTTCCGGATCTACAACAAACGTTCCGCGTTCGGCCAGACCAGCTTCTTCAATCATCACTTCAAAGTTCCGTGTGATGGTGCCAGTCGGGTCACCAATCATCGGGTATTGAATTTTGCGGATGGTGTCTGAGCTGTCATGCCAGGCTTTGTGGGTGAAGTGAGTGTCGGTAGACACGCTGTATATTTCCACATCACGGCTTTGAAACTCGGCATAGTTGTCTGCAAGATCGCCAAGCTCTGTCGGGCATACAAAGGTGAAGTCAGCGGGATAGAAAAACACAACCGACCACTTGCCTTTCAGGTGTGCCTCGGAGACTTCAATAAATTTGCCATTGTGATAGGCGGTTGCTTTAAATGGTTTAACGTCAGTATTGATCAATGACACGTGATTACTCCTTTATCGTATAGCCGAGTTTGGCGATGACTGAGACGGGCGCCAAGATAAAGGTTTTATTTTAATAGGTGAAATAGAATATAAAAAATCTTCTGATAGATTTTATAAATGAGGAGTAATGGCGGCAGCGTCTAAAGTTAAAAGAAAGCTGTAATGTTCAGATACAGGAACACTACAATGGCAACAAGCAGGCTGATTGTTTTACCGGGTTCACGCAAAAACACCTGAAGCTGGGTTTCTGCTTCTCCCCGTGCACGAGCTGACTCATAGTCTGCTCGCATGCGTTGGGCGCGTTCTTGCTGATAGATGTCGAGCAAGCCGCGTGCTTGCTCATAGTCTGCCTCATCATTGAGCCAGATGGCGGGCATGGAGATGCCCCAGTTGCCAGCGGTGGTCTCGTAGAAAGAGATATTGTGTTCATTAAGCAATTCCCGGACTTCAAAAGCTTCCTCGTCAGGCACATTGCGGAGTCGAAAAAGAAGTCTGGCCAATCCGATCTCTCTTGGTGTGAGCCAAGGCTCTGTGGATGAGGGTTTATGCAGCTTTACAGGTCGCAAGTTTATCTGGTTTAACCCAGCAATGGCTTTTTTAATTTCAGACATGATCAAAGGACAATGAATATGACGACAGGTTATCTATTCGGATTCAGTAAACGAATGTTGCTTGCCTGCCTGATAATGGCCTGTGCGATGCTTTTGCCAGCCGGCAGTTTTGCCCAAACTTCTGTCTGGCAAATCAGTCAGGGTGACAGCAAAATTTACCTTGCAGGTACCATTCACCTGTTAAGGCAGCAGGACTATCCCTTGCCTGCCGCATTCGAACAGGCCTTTGAAGCCTCACAAAGTCTGTACTTCGAAACGGATATTGGCGCCATGTCTGACATGGGGTTGCAGCAGCGTATGCTTCAGCAACTGACGTATCAGGATGGGCGCACCCTGAGTACCGTGCTAAGCGCGGAGGCCTATGCGGCGCTCAGCGAATACGCCGCGGGCACCGGCATTCCGCTGGCGATGTTACAAACATTCAAGCCTGGACTGCTAATCAGTACCTTGTCGGTAATGGAGTTGCAGAAGCTTGGATTTACTCCCCAGGGTGTAGATGCCTACTTCTTCAGCAAGGCCATGGGAGAGGGCAAATCCCGGGGGGAGCTTGAGACCATTGATGAACAGATCGCTATGTTAGCCAGTATGGGCGAGGGTTATGAAAACGAGTTTGTCATGTACTCAATCCGTGATTTTGCCCAATTGGGCAGCGCCATTGAATCGATGGTTCAGGCATGGCGTGAAGGCAATACGGAATCGCTTCGAGCAGAGTTTGTGGCGACCATGCTGACAGAAACTCCTGATTTGTACGAAAGTCTTCTTGTTAACAGAAACAACAATTGGATGCCAAAGATTGAAGCTATGCTCGATACCGATGAAACTGAATTTGTACTGGTCGGTGTTGCGCACCTCGTTGGTGAGCATGGCTTGATCGCAATGCTGCACAGCAAGGGGTACGAGATTGTCCAGCTAGGAGCAGACTGATTAAAGCGGAAAGGAATGGTCAGAATTCAAGCCGCCCCCGTATCGGCGGCTTCTGAAAAAACGCTTAGTTCGCAGTTTTGTGGCTCAGGATAATCTGACGAGGGCCGCGGGTATGCGTCTGACCACTGGTGCCAGTGGGTATCTGCTGCACCTTGCCGCCTGATTTCAGAAAAGCGTCCATCTGGCGGGCGAGTTCGTTTCTATCACAGACGGGCAAGTCTTTTTTCGATTTGCTGGACATTACATCAACCTTGGTGATTACCGTGAAAAGTTGGCGATTATACACCACGGCGTGCGGGTCTGTCAGATCCTAATCAGCTGAAGTCTCTGCATAGCGAGTTTCTGATGTTCTCAGGCAGTGGATCGACTCTGTGCAGATACGCTGGATGAGTACTGAATACCGCCCAGGGCGCCCCGCTTTTGGCTGCCGCGATCATCTCGGGCGTAAATTCATAGCGCATAAAATGAACGGCTGAGGTTTTATCGGCTGTTGAGCGCTCCAGATCTTCGTCTGCAACAGGTGCAACCGGATCAAACCCTTCAATCTGGATAAATACCTGGTGCTCCAGATTGACCAGAGTTTTTAACTGCAATCGGCGCTCTGATTCCTCAGGAAATTCGATCATAAACGTGCATTTAAGATTGCTGCCATCCGGAATCAAGGGGTTATAGGCTTCAAGTTCCTGAACAATTGACTCCGCATCCCGCAAATTCTCTGCCCGCATCATCTCCTGCACCTGATACTTCATGGTCATGGTGTCTTCAAAGTGAAGTGTTGCGTTGGGGCCCAGCGCAAGGCGGCGATTGTTCTTGTGTTCAATCATGGCTTGTCGGATCGCAGGACGTTGCTGCTGGTATTGATCAAGAGTGCCAACACTGACTACGGTTAACTTTTTCATAACGACTCCGTAATACCATAAGCCTTGCAAAGCAATTGCAGGGGATGCTCGTGCGTCTGACCCGTAGCCAAATTCGCCTCAATGTGACGGCCCGCCACGGGACAGTCGCTGCCAAAGTGATCAGGACTTTGCTGTTTAATCTGCTTGACGACAGGCGCTACAATTTTGTTGGCAAACGCCCGCGATTCTTTCTTGACTGCATAAGTGCCATCATGTCCCGAGCAGCGCTCAATGTTTTTAACCGTTGTTCCGGGCACCAGCTCCAGAATCTGCCGGGTTTTGGGACCAATATTCTGTACGCGCTGATGACAGGCTACGTGATAACTGACCGAGCCCAGGCTGTTTTTGAAATTCGTATCGAGCTTGCCTGCCTTGTGAAGTTTAAGGAGGTATTCAAACGGATCACAAAACGCTTTGGCAACCACCTGTACCCGCTCATCATCAGGGTACAGCAACGGCAATTCCTGTTTGAACATCAGCACACATGAGGGTACGGCGGCCAGAATGCTCCAGCCTTCCAGAGCCTTTTTATAGAGCTCCGGGATATTACGTTGCATGAGCATATCGACTGAGTTGAGATCCCCGAGTTCCAGCTTTGGCATGCCACAACAATGCTCTCGCGCCATCAGTGATACGGTGACCTTGTTATGCCGGAGCACCTTGTAAAGGCTGTCACCGATGTCCGGTTCATTAAAATTGCAGTAGCAGGTTGTGAACAGCAGCACCTTGCCGTTCTCATCAGCGCCATGATCTGCGGTATCTGACTTGGCGGCAGCAGCAAGCGAGGTGTGCAGCGTTGGCCGGGTATATTCAGGCAGCCAGGCCTCCTGATGTATTTCCAGGGTTTTTTCCAGCGCGCTGCGGACGGTTTTATGGTCTTTGGCGGTATTTACAAGCGTGTTGATGACAGGCAAGGTCGCCATCTTGCCGATCATATCGGTACTGGTAATCAGGCGATCGCGAAACTTGCTGTTGCCATCCTCAAAGTTGACTATTTTGGCGCGCAACATCAAATGCGGGAAATCGAGATTCCATTCATGAGGCGGCACATAGGGGCACTTGGTCAGATAACACAAATCACACAGGTAGCACTGATCAACAACTTTCTGGTAGTCAGCAACGGCAACGCCATCAACTTCCATGGTGTCACTTTCATCAACCAGATCAAACAGCGTGGGGAATGAGTTGCACAGGCTGACACATCGCCGGCAACCGTGACAGATGTCGTAAACCCGCTCGAGTTCTTTGTGGAGGTCCTGTTTGTCGTAGAACTTCTCACCATGCTGGTCGAGCGGGTAACGAGTTGGGGCACCAAGTCCGCCTTCGCGCTTTTCTTCAGACATTTTGGTGCCTCATGCTTCAGACCGGTTTGTCACTCACCCAGTGCATCAAGTGCTTTCTGGAAGCGGTTGGCGTGTGAGCGCTCTGCTTTTGCCAGTGTTTCCATCCAGTCAGCGATTTCATCAAAGCCTTCGTCGCGCGCGTCTTTAGCCATTCCCGGGTACATATCGGTGTACTCGTGAGTCTCGCCGGCGACAGCAGAGCGCAGGTTGTCAGCAGTGCCGCCGATCGGCATGCCAGTGGCTGGATCGCCTACTTCTTCCAGATACTCCAGATGGCCATGGGCGTGGCCGGTTTCGCCTTCTGCAGTTGAGCGGAACAAAGCGGAGACATCGTTATAACCCTCAACGTCAGCCTTCTGGGCGAAATAAAGGTAGCGGCGGTTAGCTTGTGATTCGCCCGCAAAAGCAGCTTTCAGGTTTTCTTCAGTTTTAGTGCCTTTTAATGACATGGTTTAACCTCTGAATCAGTTCTTGTCGTTGTTAGCAGGAGCCTCGGGATTTATATCAAAGGCTTTGCCCTTGCGAAACAAATTTTTGACGATTCATGGATTAAACCGGATTCATCCCCCTACCTGCTCTTTTAACACGCGGGCAATCTGCTAGAATCGGTCATCCTGACCACGAGAGTTAGCCATGACGGAATCCAGAACCAGAAGCAAGCCCGCAGCAAAAGAGACAGCCTCCAAGCCGGCAGCAACCAAAGCCTCATCTTCAAAAGCCTCCTCGGCCAAGGTGGCAGAAGTCAAGAAGGTAACGACCAAGAAGGTTGCGAAGAGTGCAGCGGAGTCGAAATCTGCGGCTGTCAAAAAGCCCACGGCTGCAAAAAAGACTGTATCCAAAGCGGCTATTGCTGCGCCCGTCAAGGTAAAGGCAGCTGCCGTGAAGAAGCCGGCCGCCATTGTCAAAGCGCCGGCGGCCAAAAAACCGGCAGTGACCGTTAAAAAGTCTGTCGCAACCAAAGCAGCTCCCGCGGCAGCAAAACCTGTGAGTACCAAAAAGGCATCGGCAGATCCGGTGGCCACCAAGCCCAAAACGGGCGCTGCCAAAAAGCCCGTAGCGGTTGCAAAGTCAGCGGCCACCAAAAAAGCGGTAGCCCCGGCTACCAAGCCTGCGGCCGGCAAGTCTGCAACAAGCAAGGTAGAAGCGACCGTTAAAAAGCCGGCGGCAACCAAGGCCGCAGCTACCAAAGCAACAGAAGCAACCAAGGCTGTTACCAAGGCCACAGCTCCCAAAAAGCAAGCAGCCACCAAGACTGCAGTAAACCCCAAAAAACCCGCTGCAACAAAATCATCAATGATTTCGAAAAAGCCGGCTTCAGTTGAAGTTGCCGCAACCGGCGGCAAAAAATCGGTAACACCGAAGAAGGTCGCAGAGACTGCTGTAACCCCGCCCGCAGAGCCCAAAAAGCGCAAAGCAGCGGCGCCGAAAAAGCTCGTGCCAGCGCAGGTTACTGCTGAGCCTATGGTAGCTGCGTCACCAGAAGTTGCTGCAGAGGTGCCCGCGGAAAAGCCGTCAATACAGGGTGCTTCAATCAGTTTCAGTGCTGTGCAGGAACCCCCGCAGCATCTTACGCTGCGCGTGGATGTAAACCGCGTGGTGGCGTTTCATTACCGTCTTCGCGAGATCAGACCAGACGGCAGTTTCTCAGTGTGGCTCGAGGAGTCATTCGGGCGTCAGCCGCTGTTTTATCTGCACGGGCATGGCAATGTGATTGTCGGTCTTGAACAGGCACTTGCCGGTAGAAAAGCCGGAGACGCGATCAACATTACCTTGCCGCCCGAGATGGCATATGGCCTGCGTACCTCCAACGAGCTGATGCGTTTGCCAATCAAGCACCTGCACGGCAATGTCAATCCCAAGGCGCTGGTGCCTGGCTCCATTGTCACCATGAAGACCAATCAGGGTCTCAAAAATGCGCTGGTGATGAAGGTTGGTAAATTTAACGTGGATGTCGATACCAACCATCCTTACGCCGGTCGGATCTTACACTATCAGATAGAGATTCTGGGGGTCAGGCCTGCCAGTGCAGAAGAAGTTGCGCACCGGCATGTTCATGGCCCGGGCGGACATCAACACTGATCTTGAAAGGGCATCACCACACGCTTACTTATTATAAAAACAAGGGTTTGATCATGACAGTAGAGAACGAAAGTCGAAGGCAGCTTCTGAAAGCAGGTGTTGGCGCTGGGTTGGTAGCGGCAACCGCCGGGTTTCCATGGTTTGCGCTGGCGCAGGGCGAGCGCCTGATGAACTTTCTGGATTTACCTGAGGGCTATGCCCCTACTCCGCGACAGCCAGGCCGCACGCATGTGATTGATACGCGGCAGATCGATAGATTTTACAGCAGTGACTTCTATGTGGTTCAGCATTACGGTCAGCCTGAACTGGATGTGGCCAACTATAAGCTCGATCTGACCGGGCTGGTGAATCGCGAGCTGAGTTTTACGCTGGAGCAGTTGCGTGCTCTGCCCGGCAGAGAAATTGATGCCGGTTTTGAATGTGGTGGCAATGGCAACCGCATGTTCCACGGTCTGGTCGGTAATGCGCGCTGGCGCGGTGTCAGCCTTCCTGCCTTGCTTGAGCAGGCAGGTGTGCAGCCTGCCGGGCGTGAAGTTGTGTTTTTTGGTGGAGATGTAGGCACAGAGGAGATTCGCGGGCGCCAGGTCGAGAAGGTATTTGCGCGCAGCCTGTCTCTTGAGGATGCGATGCGCCCGGATAACCTGGTGGTCTACGAAATGAATGGCGAACCACTGCCGGTTCATCACGGCCGTCCGGTCCGGCTGCTGATCCCCGGTTTTTATGGCGTCGCCAATGTGAAGTGGCTCACCCAGATTCACGTCCAGGACACCCGTTACATGGGTCGTTTTATGGGACGTGACTATGTCACGCTCAAGCGTGAAATGGTTGGTAATCAAGAGCGCTGGGTTGAGAATTCAGTCGCGCGCATGAATCTGAAGTCGGTAGTCGTGCGCGTCACTCAGCGTGGCAATATGCACAGGATCAGCGGCTTTGCGTTGAATGATGGCACACCGCTGCAGAGCGTCGAGATCAGCATAGACGGTGGTGCCTGGCAGCAGGCGAGTATCGATCCACAGGCCAGTCAGTACAGCTGGAAACCCTTCCACTTTGACTGGACCGGGGCGACACCCGGCGAACATACGGTGGTTTCACGTGCGACAGACATCAACGGTCATTCGCAGGCTATTGCAGAAGATTTGCCTGAGCGTGTCAGCTACTGGGAAGAGTTTGGTCAGTTCCCGCGGCGGGTGATGATAGAGGCGTAATGTTTGCTCGTCTGACGTGCAGACACATATAAGGGAGCAGATCGCTGTGAAATCATTTCTGGTATTGACACTGATTGGTAACGATCAGCCGGGTCTTGTGGAATCACTGGCCCGCATGGTTGCGAGCCATCATGGCAACTGGCTGGAAAGCAATATGTCGCGGATGGCAGGAAAATTTGCCGGAATACTGCGAGTCAGTGTTGATGAGCAGCATGTGGATAATCTGATTGCTGCCCTTGATGGGCTTTCTCCGCGCCTGAAATTGGTCGTTGAGCGCTCTGCCCATGCCGAGCCTGATCATGTGCCGCAGCAATGGCGGCTCAGTCTGGTGGCTAACGACAGGCCCGGCATTATCAGGGATGTTTCAGGTGTGCTGGCGCGGCAACATGTCAATGTAGATGATCTGCAGACCGAGTGCGCGCCGGCTCCGATGTCCTCTGATGTTCTATTCAAGGCCAGTGCGTTGTTACAAATCCCGACCGGCTTGGATATTGAGGCGTTGCGAGCACAGCTGGAGCGCCTGGCCGACGACCTGATTGTTGACCTTATTTTGATCTCAGGCTGATGATGCTCCAGCCTTTGGTGAGGGCGTGAGCGCGCAGTGTGTCATCCGGATCCACGGCAATCGCTTCACCCGCGGCTTCCAGCAAGGGAATATCGTTAAAAGAATCACTATAAAAAATACTTTGATCAAGGCTCAGTGTTGCATCGCCGCGCAAACGCAGCCACTCCTGCAACTTGGTGATTTTTCCAGCTTTAAAACACGGAATACCTGAAATCTTGCCGGTAAAAACCTCGTGCTGAAGTTCCAGATCGGTGGCAATCAGATCATGGACGCCCAGCCGCTCGGCAATCGGGCCGGTTACAAAACGATTGGTTGCGGTCACGATCAGGCACAGGTCCCCGGCGGCCTTGTGCTCATTCACCAGTGCCTGTGCGGCGGGCAGCATCATAGGTTCCACAAACAGCGACATAAACTCGGCATGCAGTTGTGACAGCCGTTGCTTGCTGAACCCCACCACCGGCGCAATGGCAAACTCCAGATATTCATTCATATCCAGCACGCCTTGTTTGTATTGAGCATAAAAGCCGTCATTGCGGCGCCGATGCTCGTTGGCATCCACCAGCCCCGCGTGAATCAGATATTCGCCCCAGGCGTGGTCACTGTCGCCGCCCAACAGTGTGTTATCCAGATCAAAAATAGCCAGCCTGCTCATACGTGTGGTGTCCCGGGTTGATTAACAGCGCCGCCATTATAACCTCAGGAGCGCGCTTTTTTGCCGTGCAAAATTGTGAAACAATGCGGAGCTGTCAGAACCATTCAAACCGGTTGATCTGACGTCTGAACAACCACGGAAAAGCGGGCCGCCACATGATCGATGCTGAAGGTTTCAGGCCAAATGTCGGTATTATCATCTGCAACCAGAAAGGGCAGGTGATGTGGGCCAAGCGTATTGGCCAGGACGCCTGGCAGTTTCCGCAAGGTGGAATACGTCATGGTGAGCGGCTGCAACAGGCCATGTTCAGAGAACTAAAAGAAGAAGTCGGGCTTGAGGCCAGAGATGTTGAAATTCTGTCCAGCACCCGGGATTGGTTGTATTACCAATTGCCAAAGAACTATATCCGGCAAAACACCAATCCGGTGTGTATTGGCCAGAAACAAAAGTGGTTTTTGCTGGGGTTGAAGGCAGATGAATCGCGTATCTGCTTGTCTAATCAACATGTATCGCCAGAGTTCGATGATTGGCAGTGGGTGAGTTTCTGGTACCCGTTAAGCCAGGTTATTGAATTCAAGCGTGAGGTTTATCGTCAGGCGCTCAAGCAGTTAGTGAAGCCCCTGAACCGCTTTATCATTTCATAAGGCGCCCGCTGGCGTCTGAGCACCCTTGTTTATGCTTGATAGATTGCGCGAAATTGTCCAGGAGGTGAACACCGCCACGGACCTGCAGTCCGCACTCGACGTGATTGTTTCGAGGGTGCGTGACGCCATGCAGACACAAGTCTGTTCGGTCTACCTGCTGGACACAGAAGTTAACAGCCATGTGCTGATGGCCTCAGAAGGCTTGCGCAAAGAGTCCGTCGGGCATGTGAGCCTGCAGCTGGACGAAGGGCTGGTGGGGTTGGTCGCCCGCAATGGCGAGCCAGTCAATCTGCAGGACGCACAGGCACATCCCAATTATCATTATTTGTCTGAAACCGGAGAGGAAGCATTCAGCTCTTTTCTGGGGGTTCCGATTATTCACCATCGCAAGGTATTGGGTGTACTGGTTGTGCAGCACCGCGAGAAACGCTACTTCGATGCAGGTGAAGAAGCTTTTCTGATCACGCTGTCTGCGCAGTTGTCCGGCGTTATAGCGGCCGCCGAAGCAACGGGTGCCATTCAGGGCACCAGCCCTTCGGGTCAGCGTCGCGCAGATGCAAGTTTCAGTGGTATTTCCGGTGCATCGGGTGTGGCCATCGGTCAGGGCGTAGTGGTTTTTCCGCACGCCGATCTCAAACTGATTCCAACCCGCATCACCGATAACATCGCGGCGGAGCTGACAAGCTTTCAGACTGCGCTGGAAGCTGTGCGCGCAGATATTCGAGCCTTGGGGGAATCGGTTGGACATCAGTTGCGGCCAGAGGAACGCGAGTTGTTTGATGTCTACCTGCGCATGTTGGACGACGATGCACTGGGTCGTGAGGTCATTGCTTTAATTAATCTGGGAAACTGGGCGCAAGGCGCGTTGGCAGAGGTTGCCAATGATCACGTCAAAGCCTTTGAGCAGATGAAAGACCCTTACCTGCGCGAACGAGCTGCGGACATCAAGGACCTGTGCAGTCGAGTGTTGTTTTACCTGCAGGAAACTGAGCGGGCAACGCCCCGTGATTATCCCGCGCGCACCATTCTGATTGGTGAGGAGCTTGCGCCCTCCATGCTGATGGAAGTGCCGCGCGAAAAATTGGCCGGGATTATCTCGGTCATGGGCTCAGGCAATTCACATGTGGCCATTCTGGCGCGCACCATGGGCATACCCACGGTCATGGGCGCTGTGGATCTGCCTTACCATAAGCTGGATGGCCGCTCCCTGATTGTGGATGGTTACAGCGGCACGGTGTACAGCAATCCGTCGGAGCAATTACTGGCGCGTTACCGTGAAGTCATCAAGGAAGAGGAGCAACTGGTTCGCGGGCTCGAGGTGTTGATCAACCTGCCTGCGGTCACTCCAGACGATCATCGGGTCAGGCTGTGGGTCAATACCGGGTTGATGACTGATGTGGTGCGGTCTCTGGATCACGGCGCCGAAGGCATTGGCCTGTTCCGCACCGAGGTACCGTTTCTGTTGAGTGAGCGTTTTCCCAGCGAAGACGAGCAGGCTGACATTTACCGGGAACAGCTCGAAGCGTTTGCGCCCAAAAAAGTCACCATGCGTACCCTGGATGTGGGTGGTGACAAATCACTGCCGTACTTTCCAATAGCGGAAGAAAACCCCTTCCTGGGCTGGCGGGGGATTCGTGTCACCCTCGATCATCCGGAGATTTTTATTGTGCAGGCGCGTGCAATGCTGCGCGCCAGCGAAGGGCTGAATAATCTGCAGATCATGTTGCCCATGGTGTCCAATCTGGATGAGGTGCATCGGGCGACACAGATCATCAAGCGTGCATTGCGGGAGCTGCAGGACGAAGGGTTGTCAGTGGTGATGCCACCCATCGGCGTGATGATCGAATTGCCCGCCGCGGTTTATCTCACACGCGCCTTATGCAAGATTGTGGATTTTGTGTCCGTTGGCAGCAATGATCTGACGCAGTATCTGTTGGCAGTTGATCGTAATAATACGCGGGTGGCTGACTTGTATTCCTCATTCCACCCGGCGGTGTTGTATGCCCTGCAGCAAGTAGTGGATGGCGCGCATGCGGAAGGTAAACCGGTCAGCATTTGTGGTGAAATGGCGGGAGATCCCGGTGCCGCCATCTTGTTGATGGCCATGGGTTTTGACATCCTGTCCATGAATGCATCCACCTTGCCCAGAGTCAAGGCAGTGATCAGGGCAGTGACCCTGAGTTCTGCAAAAACAGTGCTGGCCGAGGTCATGCAAATGACCGATGCTGCCAGTATCCGGCGTGCGGTTGATCTGGCGCTATACAATGCCGGTGTTGATCGCTTGTTGCGGACATCCAGATGAGAGAGCTTTCATGCTGACTTACCCTGATATCGATCCGGTTGCGTTTTCGATTGGCCCGTTGACCGTGCATTGGTACGGCATCATGTACATTGTTGCGTTCAGTGCCTGCTGGTTTCTGGCGCGTCTGCGCTCGCGGGCGGCCGTGGCACCTGGCTCAACAGGCTGGACTGAAGAACAGCTCTCGGATCTGGTGTTTTATGGTGCACTGGGCGCTGTGCTCGGTGGTCGGGTTGGTTCAGTACTTTTTTACAACTTTGACCGTTTTATTGCTGATCCTTTGTGGTTGTTACGGGTCGGGGAAGGCGGTATGTCCTTCCATGGTGGATTCCTCGGGGTGATGCTGGCGTTTTATCTGTACTCACGACGCATCAACCGACATTATTTTGATGTGCTGGACTTTATTGCACCCTTTGCGCCGCTGGGGCTGGGCATCGGGCGTATTGGTAATTTTATTGGCGGCGAGTTGTGGGGGCGGCCAACCGAGGTCTCGTGGGGCATGGTATTCCCGCACGTTGATCAGCTGCCGCGCCACGCCTCACAGTTGTATCAGGCATTTCTCGAAGGGGTTGTCTTGTTTGCGGTGGTCTGGTGGTTCTCGTCCAAACCAAGGCCTCGTTATGCAGTTGCCGGCCTGTTTGGTCTGGGTTACGGGGTGCAGAGATTTTTTGTTGAATTTTACCGGGAGCCGGATTCATGGCTGGGTTTTGTGGCGATGGACTGGCTCACCATGGGACAGATTCTGTCGGTTCCGATGATCGTCGCGGGGGCTGCGCTGATGGTTTACGCCTATCGCAAAGCACCTGAGATTAAAACCAGTAAGAGGTCAGCATGAAACAGTATCACGATCTTCTGCAGCGGATTCTGGATGAGGGTGCCGTTAAAACTGATCGCACCGGCACCGGTACTTTATCGGTGTTTGGTCACCAGATGCGCTTTGACCTGCAGGCCGGTTTTCCGCTGCTGACCACCAAAAAGCTGCACCTGCGCTCCATCATTCACGAACTGTTATGGTTTCTGACGGGTGACACCAATATCCGTTATCTGAAGGAAAACGGTGTGTCGATCTGGGACGAGTGGGCTGACGAAAACGGTGATCTTGGTCCGGTGTACGGCTTCCAGTGGCGTTCCTGGCCGGCAGCAGACGGTGCCTCTGTTGATCAGATCAGCAATGTCATCGCGCAAATCAAAAAAAATCCGGATTCGCGCCGGCTGATGGTGGTTGCCTATAACCCGGCATATGTGGATCAGATGGCGCTTCCGCCCTGTCATTCCTTGTTCCAGTTTTACGTGGCGAACGGCCGTTTGTCCTGTCAGCTCTATCAGCGCTCTGCGGATACCTTTCTGGGGGTGCCATTTAACATCGCTTCATATGCTCTTTTGACGCATATGGTGGCACAACAGTGTGACCTTGAGCCCGGCGAATTTATCTGGACCGGCGGTGATACGCATTTGTACAGCAATCACCTTGATCAGGCGCGATTGCAGCTGACCCGTGATTTTATGGCCTTGCCGACATTACAGATCAAGCGGCGGCCACCCTCAATTTTTGATTATAAATATGAAGATTTCGAGATTGTGGGCTACCAGGCGCATCCACATATACCAGCACCGGTTGCGATATGAGGCTGGCGCTGATCTGGGCCATGTCCCGCAACCGGGTTATTGGTCGCAACAATGCCTTGCCATGGTACCTGCCGGAAGATCTGAAGTACTTTAAACGCGTAACCATGGGCAAGCCGATTATCATGGGACGCAAGACCTGGGAGTCCATTGGGCGGCCTTTGCCTGGTCGTACGAACATCGTCATCAGCCGCCAAGCGGATCTGCAGATTGAAGGCGTCAAAGTGGTGGACTCACTGGATGCAGCCATTCGTCATGCCGAAAATATTTGCCTGATTGATGGTGTTGACGAAGCTGTTGTCATCGGGGGAGCGGAAATTTATGCGCTGGCACTGCCAAAGGCTGCCCGCCTGTATATGACCCAGGTGCACGCTGAGGTACATGGGGATGCTTTTTTCCCGCAGATTGATCTGGATGCCTGGCAGGAGCTGGCAAGGGAAGATTTTGCAGCCTCGGGTGCCAATCCCTATGACTACAGTTTTGTGGTGCTGGAGCGTCGTGCAAATGTCAGCGCAGTTGCTTTATGAATGCCTTGGATTTGCGCTGGTAGTTATACATTTGCTGTTTTTTGGGAGGCAGATCACTGATCGCGATGGGTTCAAAACCACGCTCCAGAAACCAGTGCGCGGTTTGAGTGGTTAACACAATCACTTTTTTTAAACCCTGTTTCAGAGCCTCCTTTTCCAGCGCCCGCAGCAGATGATCGCCTCGCCCGCTTTCCTGATATTGTTTGTGGATGGCAATGCAGGCGATCTCTCCGCACTCTTCATCCAACGGGTAGATGGCGGCGCAGGCGATGATCATGCCTTCCATCTCGATGACTTTAAAATAATCTATTTCGGCTTCCAGCAATTCGCGCGAGCGGTGCACCAGAATACCGGCCGCTTCCAGAGGGGCAATGAGTTCCAGAATGCCACCGACATCATTAATGGTCGCCTGTCGAAGCCACTCAAAATTGTCTTTGGATACCAGCGTACCGTTGCCCTCGCGGGTAAACAGTTCCTGTATCAGAGCTCCGTTGTCCGTAAAGCTTATTAGATGACAACGATGCACATTTTTGTTGCTGGCTTTGACCGCTGCAGCCAGCGACACCACGGTGATATTGCTGATGGAGGCTTCATCCTGCGCGAGTTCCTTCAGTAGCAGATCTGCCTGCACCGGGTTCAGTGTACTGATCAATTCGCCATCTTTACCCATCACGCCGCGTTGCGGCACAAACAGGATCAGTTTTTCGGCCTGCATGGCAATAGCGACTTCGGTGGCCACCTCTTCTGCTGACAGGTTAAACACTTCGCCCGTGGGTGAGTAGCCCAGGTTGGAGAGCAGCACAATACTGTTTTTATCAAGATGTTGCAGAATGGCTTCGCCATTCACTTTGCGCACAACACCGGTGAGCGCGTAATCGACACCGTCAATAATGCCCAGCGGGCGCGCGGTAATAAAGTTGCCACGGCTGACCTTGATATCAGCGCCGTGCATGGGTGAATTGGCGAGTCCCATGGAAAACTGTGCTTCGATATCAATGGACATGGCGCCAACGGTTTGTTTGATCAGCTGTAAACCTTCGCTGTCAGTAATGCGCAGACCTTTATGGTATCGAAGCTCATGGCCAGCGTTGGTCAGGGCATCATTGATCTGGGGACGCGCGCCATGCACCAGTACCAGCTTCACACCAAGACTGTGTAACAGGGAAATGTCATGCACAATGTGACTGAAGTTGTCGTGAGCAAGCGTCTCTCCGGTCAGCAGTACCACAAACACCTTCTTGCGATGGGCATTGATGTAACTGGAGGAATGTCTGAACCAGTCAATGTATTGCGATAGATTGTCCATGTCGTTTAGTTCCGTGTTGCTGTGCTGATAATCCGCTCCATTATGTGATTGTGCTTATGTGTTGAACAAGGGGGAGCCCGTTTTAACACAGTAATGACGGATAAACTGCCGCAACAGATTAATACAAGGCTGCACCCTGTCCAGTGCAAGGTACTCATCGGGCTGATGTGCCTGCTCAATGTCACCAGGTCCCAGCACAATGGTGTCTATGCCCATGCCCTGCAGAAATGGCGCTTCAGTACCAAAGGCCACGGTGGCGGCCGTATGACCGGTCAGTCGCTCAGCGGTCTTGACCAGATCACTTTCCGCGGGGCAGATAAACGCCGGCGCACCGGGAAACAAGGGCGTAAATTCAAAACCGACGTTCCAGCGCTCAGCCAGCGGGCGCAGTCGTTTGTCAATTTCGCCGCGCAGCAGCTCAGTTTCCATGCCCGGCAGCATGCGGATATCAAACTCCAGCTTGCAGTGACCGCAGATTCTGTTGGGATTGTCGCCGCCGTGTATACAACCAAAATTCATGGTGGGTTTGTCGATCACAAACAATGGGCTGTGGTAACGCAGTTGCAGTTCGTTGCGATAGCTCATCAGTTCACTCAACACATCGTGCATTGCTTCCATGGCGTTGATGCCCAGGCTGGGGTCGGAGGAGTGCCCGCTGCGCCCCTGCAGTCGTATGGACTCCATCATTACACCCTTGTGTGCGCGGATGGGTTTCATGCCAGTGGGTTCACCAATAATGGCATAACGGGCCTTTGGCCTGCCAATCTCGGCTATTTTGCGCGCACCGGACATTGACGTTTCCTCATCCGCGGTGGCCAGCACGATCAGAGGTTGTTGCAGAGGTTGACCGAGAAACGGCTGCATAGCCTCCAGAATCAACGCAAAAAATCCTTTCATATCGGTGCTGCCAAGACCATAAAGCCGCCCGTCTTTTTCGGTAACGGCCAAGGGGTCCACGCTCCACAACTCCGGGTTCATGGGTACGGTGTCAGTATGGCCGGCCAACACCAGACCGCCGGGCCCTTTACCGAGCGTGGCAATCAGGTTGGCTTTTATATTGCCGTGTGTACTGGCACAGGGCACTATTTCGCATTCAAAACCCAGGACACTGAACTGTTCGGCCAGATAGTTAATGACCGGCATATTGCTCATATCCAGCGCCGGATTGGCGGAACTGATGGTAGGCAGTGTCAGTAACGACTGCATACGGTTGATCAGAGTGCGGTGTTCGCTTGCAGACATGGTTATCAACTCAAAGTGCTGGTCGGGTCGACCTGCTGATACTACAGAAATGCTTCCAGAACACTGTTGAGGAACTGATAACCACGCACGGTGGTACTGATGCGTTCGCCATCGACAGTCAGAAGCCCTTGATGCTGCAAGGATTCTACCTGCTTTGTATGGCGGCTGAAAGGCAGCCCGGTCAGCGACTCAAATTGACTGATAGTAAAACCTTCTCTCAGTCGCAACGCGTTTAACAGAAACTCCACGGGTAAGTCCGCTGCCTCAATCGGGCTGGCATCGGCCATATAGGGGTAGCGCACCAGCAGGTTGCTGCTGGCCTGTGCCAGGCTGTGTTTTGCGGCCTGCAGATAATGTGCGGGTTGCTTTCGCTTGCGCAGTCGCACAATGCGATGTTTGTGCGGTTCAGTCAGTTTGGCGTGGGCGCCGGCACCAATGCCGAGGTAATCCCCAAAGCGCCAATAATTCAGGTTATGCCTCGACGCCTCACCGGGGCGCGCAAACGCGGAGACCTCATAACGCTGGTAGCCCTGCTCTTGCAGCAGCGCCAGTCCCTCATCCTGCATGTCAATCAAGGTATCCTCAGCGGGCAAGGCAGGCGTGTGCTTGAAAAATGCAGTGTTGGGTTCGATGGTCAGCTGGTACCAGGACAGATGCTCAGGTGCAAAACTGATGGCTTTGTGAATATCTGCCAGGGCGGCTTCCGGTGTCTGCTGCTGCAAGCCATACATCAAATCCAGATTCAGACGCATGAACCCGGCTTTACGCGCAAAATCGATGGCACGTTCAGCGTCATGATGATCGTGAATACGCCCCAGATTTTTCAGCTGTTGTGCATCAAAACTCTGAATACCCAGCGACAGGCGATTGATGCCGGCTGCATGATAGTCCGCGAATTTTTCCCGTTCCGCAGTGCCCGGGTTAGCCTCCAGGGTGATTTCGATATCATTGCTGAATCGCAGGGATTTTTGCAGACCGTTGAGCAGGCGATCATAGGCGTTTGCAGATAACAAGCTGGGTGTGCCGCCGCCTATAAAAATACTGTGTATTTCGCGTTTCTGGACATACGGCAGATCATGCTGCAAATCGTCCAGCAAGGCGCTGATATAGTCGTCTTCGGGCAGCGCGCTGCCGCTGTCATGTTCATGCGAGTTAAAGTCGCAATACGGGCATTTGCGCACACACCATGGCACATGAATGTACAGGCTCAGCGGCGGCAGTGACAGCCTTGGCGCCCCGCCCGTTGTGCTTGCACCGGGGTGATTGGCAGGCAGGGGGTTCACGCAGTGATGCCGTAACGAGTGCTGAGCGCTGCCAGCAGCAGTTGACTGGCCTGCGCGCGGTGGCTGATGCGGTTTTTCTCGGCAGCACTGAGTTCTGCTGAACTGCAGCCGTGTTCGGGTACCAGAAACAGGGGGTCGTAACCAAAACCGCCAGCGCCCGCTGCTGTGTGCAGGATGGTGCCATGCCATTGGCCATGACACACCAATGGCGTGGGGTCAGCGGCATGACGCATGAATACCAATACACAATGAAATTGTGCACCGCGTTGCGAGTCCGGGGTGTCCCGCAGCGCCTCTAACAGCCTGGAGTTGTTAGCCTGATCACGTGGCAGTCCTTTGATGTCGGGTGGCAGCTCAGCGTAGCGCGCTGAATAAATACCCGGCGCCCCGCCCAATGCGTCTACGGCCAGGCCGGAATCATCGGCAATCGCCGGCAGGCCGGTGATGGCGCTGGCATGACGTGCCTTGATGATGGCATTTTCAATGAAGGTGAGACCGGTTTCATCGGCATCGTGCACGCCAAATTCGGACTGCGCAATGATGTCGACTGGCAAACCAGATAACAGTGACTGCAGCTCTTTCAGCTTGCCGGCGTTGCTGCTGGCCAACACAATTTTCTGCATCACTGACCGCCTTGCTGACCACGAGCGAAGTGATAAATCGCTATTTCACTCAGCAGATTGGGGAAGGCGCGAATAATCGCGCTATCGCGATGTTTGTTATCGACCACTGTGCGGGTGATCACATCAATGTTTTTATCGCGGCAGAAATCATCGAAATCCCGCACCGTACAAAAGTGAATGTTGGGTGTGTCATACCACTGATAGGGCATAAAGTCTGACACCGGCATGCGACCCTTAAAGGCAATATACGCCCGGCTTTTCCAGTTGCCAAAATTCGGGAACGTCACAATACAGTTTTTTCCAATGCGCAGCATTTCCTCAACCAACAGGTCGGGATAGTGCATTGCCTGCAAGGTCTGTGTCAGCAGTACCGTGTCAAAACTATGTGACTCAAAGTTGTCAAGACCTTTATTCATATCCTGTTGAATGACGTCGATGCCTTTATCCAGACACGCGTCTATTTTTTGATTATCAATCTCCAGACCAATACCAATGGTCTGCTTGTTGTCGCGCAAATACGCTAACAGACTGCCGTCACCGCACCCCAGATCGAGTACGCGGCTGCCTGGCTTGATCCATTTTTGAATAATCTCCAGATCGGCGCGCATCAGCAGGCCACCTCCTGTTTAACACGGTTCAGGTAGGTGGTCATGGCTTGCATATAACGCGGAACTGGCAACAAAAAGGCGTCATGACCTTCATCGGCTTCAATGTCCAGATAACTGACCTGCTTGCCGGCTTTTAACAGCGCGGTGACAATTTCCTGCGTGCGTTCCGGCGGGAATCGCCAGTCCGTGCTGTAAGACACCAGCAGGAAGCGGCAATCACTTTTTGCGAAGGCTTTGCTCAGATCCCCATCGTAATCCACGCTGGGATCAAAATAATCCAGTGCTTTGGTCATCAGCAAATAGGAGTTGGCGTCAAAGGTTTCTGAAAAACGTTCACCCTGGTAATGCAGGTAACTTTCCACCTGGAAGTCCACATCAAACCCAAAGCTCAGTTTGCCGGCACGTAAATCGCGGCCGAGGTTCAGGGACGCTTCCTTGATCTCTTGTGTGGCTTTGCCGAACTTTTCGCGCATAGCGCTATCGGACAGATAAGTGATGTGTCCGACCATCCGCGCCAGCATCAGACCCTTTTTGGGAATCGTCCCATAGTCGCGGTAACGACCCGCGTGGAAGTCAGGATCGCCGGTGATGGACTGGCGCGCCACTTCGTTAAAGGCTATGTTCTGAGCCGACAGTTTGGGTGCAACAGCCAACATAATGGCATGTCGTACCCGCTCGGGATAACTGATGGACCAGCGCATCACCTGCATGCCGCCCAGGCTGCCGCCAATCACTGCGGCCCACTGTTGAACGCCAAGGCGATCAGCCAGTCGGGCCTGACTGTTTACCCAGTCGCGCACGGTAACCACCGGAAACTCGGGGCCATACCAGGTGCCGGTATCAGGGTTGATTGACCCCGGGCCGGTGCTGCCTGCGCAGCCGCCCAGATTATTCAGGCTGACAACAAAAAAATGATTGGTATCGATGGGTTTGCCAGGCCCGATACAGACATCCCACCAGCCGGGTTTTTTATCGGCCATGCTGTGATAACCGGCTGCATGGTGGTCACCGCTGAGCGCAGGGCAAATCAGAATGGCATTGGACTTGTCTGCATTCAATTCGCCATAGGTTTCGACCATCAGGTCATAACTTTTGATCACTTTTCCGCTGCGCAGGGGCAGCGGTTCGTCAAAATGAAAGCGCTGTGGACTGACAATTCCGACGGAATCTACCGGCAGAAATTCGGGCATGATGTTGTAATCCTTTTTGTTACATGCCGGGAACAAACGCCGGATTGGCGCCAATCGGCGTGACCAGCACAATCTTCAGAATCTGTATCGCCAGGAACACAAAGATTGGCGACAGATCCAGTCCGCCCATGGACGGCAGAAGCCTGCGAAACGGCGCCATAATGGGTTCGGTCAGTTGACGCACCAAAACCAGTGCGGGGTGTTCACTAAAGGGCGCGATAAAACTGGAGACAATTGAAATCAGCAATGCCCAGAAATAAATATCCAGAATAAAGTTGATGATGCCTGCCACTGCCCAGGTCAGTACCAGTCCGGCACCGGGCAGATCAAAACCAGCCAGGAAAATCAATGCACAGATAAGCAGGCTCTCAACGAGCACTGCAAATACCAGTGTTGCAAAATCCACACCCTTGAATCCCGGGATAAAGCGGCGGAACAATTGCACCCCGGGATCAGTAAAACGCACGACCAACTGGGTAATCGGATTGTAAAAATCAGCTCGGGATATCTGCAGCAGGAACCGTAGCAGCACCGCCATCATAAACAGGGTACCGAGAGTGCTGACCAACAAAGTGCCAATACTGCCTATTGCATTCATATGATTGTCTCTTGCCGAGTCGGTTGCCCGACCCTGATTCGATAGTTATTTTGCCAGTTCCGCAGCCCGCTGTTGAGCCGCCTCTACCGCGTTGGCGACGATACGCTCAAATCCATCGCGCTGGAAGCTTAACAAGGCCTGTTCAGTCGTGCCACCGGGAGATGTAACCCGTCGGCGCAGCTCGTCGGGCGCCACGTCACTGTCTGCCGCCAGTTTGCCTGCGCCAAGAGCCGTCTGGATACTGAGCTGGCGCGCCATGTCGGCATCAAGGCCCAGTGTCACTGCGGCTCTCTCCAATGCTTCCATCATCAGGAAAAAATACGCAGGGCCGCTGCCTGACAGTGCGGTAACGGTATCCATGTCTTTCTCGCTGCGCAGCCAGCAGGTAATGCCAACGGCTGACAGAATATCGCCGGCCAGCGCGATGTCGGCCGGTGAGCAGCGAGCATTGGCAAACAGTCCTGTGGCGCCTTCTCCGACAAGTGCGGGGGTGTTGGGCATACAGCGCACAATCGCGCGCTCGTGACCCAACCAGCGCTCCATCGAGCTGATTGGGATGCCGGCGGCGATAGAGATGATCAGACAGTCGGGTTTTTTGATGCTGGCGCGCAATGACTCGCAGGCAGCCGCCATGACCTGAGGTTTAACTGCCAGGATGATCACATCTGCGTTGGCCGCAATCTCGGCGCTGGTTCCAATCCGGATACCACACTCCTGCTGTAACAACTGCAATTTTTCCTGATCAATGTCGGTGGCAAACAGTTGCGCCGCCGGTACTGCCTTTGCCAGTAATCCGCGGATCAGGCTGTTAGCCATGTTGCCCGCACCAATAAACGCTATCTGACTCTTATTCAAAACGATACTCCCGATTCCAGAGGCCGGTATTCTAGCGCAGCAAGTGCGCTGATGCAGCGACTCACGCCAGTGCTCATTCCTCTGAGTCGTTAAATTCTTTGCTGAAAATAGTCCAGAAGCTCAAAAACAATGCCGCAATCAATGGACCGATCACAAAACCGGTAATGCCTAGCATGCTGATACCGCCCAGTGTAGAGAACAGCACAATGTAGTCAGGCAGTTTGGTGTCGCGGCCAACCAGTATCGGACGCAGTACGTTGTCTGCGAGCCCTATGACCAGCGCGCCGTAGGCAACCAGAATGGATGCCTTTTCCCATTCTCCCGTGGCGTACAGATAAATTGCCATCGGCAGCCACACCAGAGACGCACCCACTGCAGGAACCAGTGACAAAAAGGCCATCGCAACCGAGAGCAGCAGCGCCGCCGGCAGACCCAGCAACCAGAATATCAGTCCGCCCAGAGCGCCCTGCACCAACGCGACCAACAGATTGCCTTTGACAGTGGCACGTGAAACCTCAGCAAACTTCTGGAACAGCAACTGGCGGCGCTCTTTGTTAAGAGGTACCGCATCGCGCATCCAGCCAACAATACTGACGCCATCGCGTAACAGGAAAAAGCTCAGGTACAGCATCAGCCCGAGGCTGAGGGTAAATGTCAGTGCGTCACGGCCCCAATTCAAGGCTTGTTGTGACAGGATGCGACTCATGGCGATTGCCGCCTCGGACAGGTAATTGCGGATAACAATGGTATCGATACCAAGGCGCGTCAGCAGATCCGGAAGAATAGGGACGGCGTTACCAATGCGGTCCAGAATATCTTGCGGGTTCAATTCTTGACTTTCGATCAACTGATAAAGCTGCGCACCTTCCCGTATAAACCCGAAACCGATGGCGATCACTGGCATAACTACCAGCACAAAGCCGATTAGCAGCGTGCACAGCGCCGCCAGTGACGGTCGGTTACCGAATCTGCGGTTTAACCGTGCGTGCAATGGGTAAAACAACAGCGACATGACACCTGCCCAGAAAATTGCGCCCCAGAATGGCAACAACAACAGTATGAACAGAAGGCTGAGAGCAATCAGTACACCGATAAACGTACGCTTTTCCATCACATTGCGCATGTTGTAGCTCCTCAGGTGGTGCGTTTACGCAGCATTCGCCACAGTTCCAGAATTCTTGGGGGTTGTCCGGTGCGCAGAATACCCTGACGGAAAACCCGTCCGGATAACCAGAGTACCGCAATGGTGGACACCACCAGCAGTATTGTTGTGCCAACAACGTCAAACATCGGAGGTTGCGCAGCCGCCCTGTTCATCATGGTGAATGGCGTAAACAGTGGAATCCAAGACATAACGCGTGCCATGGTGCCGTTAGGATCCTGAGCAATAAAACTCATGGTCAGGATCGGCACAACCAAGACCATCATCAACGGCACCATCAGGCTTTGAGCTTCCTTTAATGTGTTGCACAAGCTGCCAATCGCCAGAAAGATACCGGCATACAGTGCGTAACAGCACACGTAATAGAACACAAAATACGGGATCAAATCCGAGCTCAGCAGCACGTCCAGAATCTGCACAATCATAGCTGTCTCGACGGTCTGGTAGAGTCTGATAAACACAAAAAAGGACACCAGCCACGCCACAATGGTGGTAATGCCGGTCGCTCCTATTCCCAGCAGTTTACCCATCATCAGTTCACCGGGCGTGACGGATGCCAGCAGAACCTCAATGATGCGGTTGGATTTTTCTTCAATAGTATTGCTGAGCAGATATTGAACACTCTGCATCAGAGATATAAAAATCAGATAAACAAAACCCATGGGAGCCCACTGCCGGAAGGTATCCGCCAGGCTGACTTGTTCGTCGCCCGCCACTTTACCGGGATCCAGGCGGCTGACGGGCAGGCGGGTGCGCTGAACATCGCGCACGGCATCAAAGTCGATGTTGCGTTGGGTATATTCCCTCTGGCGGATCGCGTTGTTGATACCGGTCTGAATGGCATTGGAAAGCCGGGTATCGGTGAGGTTGCCGGCCCAATACTGCACACCTTGTGGCCTTGTATCGTCAGTCATGCCTGCGGGCACCGGCGCGGGCCGCACGATATCGCTGTCAACATCAGCCGGGATCAGGATCAGTGCAAACAGGCTGACCTGATTGTCGCCGGCCTGCAAGCGCTGCTCACCGTTCAAAAAAGGTCTCAGTGTCTCCACAATCTGCTCGGGCGGCGCTGTCAGATCAAGACCGGGCGGCGGCACTGCGGCAACAAACTGCGGGCGTGGCTCCTCGAAGTCCGGCGTATCGGCGCGCAGATAAGGTCTGGCCATCTGCAACGCAAACGCCAGCCCGCCATTGCTTAGCCAGTCATCCAGAGCGGCGACTTCATCATTGCCGAAATCATCAATCAACTGTTCCATCTGATTGGCGGGCTCATTGCTGACTGCCATACTGTTTGACTCGATGCGGTTCTCTTGCAGATAACGCATAAAGTCCAACATCACCCGGCGCTGGTGCTCGCGCCGTATTGCAGATTCTACGGAGTCGGCATACCGCCCAGACTGATCTACCAGCAAGTAGTAGCGTGTGGGCGTCGCCGTTGCAAGGCGACTGGATACATGGAAAATGATAAAAAAGACAATTGGCACTAGCAATACGCCGATCCAGAACCCCTTGGTCTTGACGTTCTCAAGATATTCTCGCCATGCGATCAGCAACGTGACTCTCATGCCTGTAGTCTCATCAAAAAACGCTCATCGGAAGTTATGTTCTCTGGCTTCCTGACCGACCAGATGTACAAACACATCGTGCAGACTGCTCTGAGTAAAATCAAACCGGCTCAGACTGATGCTGTTATGAAAACAATGTTGCATAATCAGTTGCGGGTTTGTCTGTTCTTTAACATACAGTTCCCATTGTCGGGTGCCCTGAATGCGACCTTCACTGCTGACCGGCAGTTCACACACGGACAACACGCCATCGAGTCCGGCAAGCGCACTGACGTCATCCTGGCACTCCAGAATCACCCTGCGCGGGATAATCGCACGGGCTTCATCAACGGTGCCATCAAACACCTTGCTGCCCTGGGTTATCAGCAACAGGCGCTCACACAGTCGTTCAGCATGTTGCATGATGTGGGTGGAAAAAATCACCGTTTGTCCATTGTTCTTCAGATCCCGTATCAGTTGTTCAAGTACTTCCTGATTGACCGGATCCAGACCGGAAAATGGTTCATCAAGAATGACAAGTTCCGGATTGTGGGCAATTGAGGACAGCACCTGCACTTTCTGCCCCATTCCTTTGGACAGGGAGTCCACGGTGGCGTTGGCAAAATCCTTGAGGCCATACTGTTCCAGCAGTTCAAAAGCGCGCAGTTTTGCATCGTTGCGATGCATACCTTTGAGGGTGGCAAAGTACGAAATAATCGCCCACACCTTCATTTTTTTGTAGAGGCTTTTTTCTTCCGGCAGATAACCGATGCGATTGCGAACCTGCATGGCTGATGTGCGGCCAAGCACTTCAATCTCGCCTTCATCGGGGCGAATAATATCGAGGATCATGCGGATGGTGGTGGTTTTACCGGCACCGTTAGGTCCCAGAAAGCCGTACACGGAGCCTTTGGGAATGCTCAGATTAATGCGATTGACGGCAGTGAAGTCACCGTAGCGCTTTGAAACATTTGTTAAAGACAGTACGGATGATGACATCTCTTGGTTCCGAAGCAGATATCCGCAGCGGATATCTGCTTTGAAGGCTCAGGGTTTAACCTGACAGGTACTTGTTGATCGCGTCAGCAACTTTGCGACCTTCGTCTATCGCGCGCACCACCAGCGATTGACCGCGGCGGCAATCTCCGGCTGCAAACACTTTCGGGTGGTTGGTGCGGAAGTCCCCGTAGGCGGCCTTGTAATTGGAGCGCGCATCCACTTCCAGTCCCAGTGGCTTGGTTATGTACTGTTCTGGTCCGAGAAATCCCATCGACAACAGAATCAGATCAGCTTCCCAGAACTTGATGGTGCCAGGTATTTCTTTAAAACTGGCATCCACTTCAACGGTATTGATGCCCAACAGCTTGCCGTTTTCATCGCGTACAAATTCTTTGCCGCTGATTGAGTAGACCCGTGGGTCTTGTCCATCGCGGTGCGCGGCTTCTTCATGGCCGTAATCAACACGGTAAATTTTTGGCCACAGCGGCCAGGGATTGTCAGCAGGACGTTCCATCGACGGGCGTGGCATGATCTCAAAGTTAACCAGCGATTTGCAGCCGTGACGCAATGACGTTGCAATGCAGTCAGTGCCGGTATCACCGCCACCAATCACAATCACGTTTTTACCTTTGGCGCTGATGAAATTGCCGTCTGTCAATTCAGAGTCAAGCAGGCTGCGGGTGTTTGCTGTCAGGAAGTCCATCGCCGGATAAATGCTGTCACCCTCGCGGCCCGGAATTTTGAGCTCGCGAGCTGTGGTGGCGCCGGTTGTCAGGCACAACACGTCAACTTCTTCCAGCAGATTTTCTACTGACATGCCTCTGTCGCCTGTACCGCCAACGTTAACGCGGGTGACAAAGCGGATACCTTCTTGCTCAAGCAGCTTTACCCGACGCTCAACAACACTCTTTTCCAGTTTCATGTTGGGGATGCCATACATCAGCAGGCCGCCAATACGATCTTCGCGTTCATAGACGGTTACTGAGTGACCCGCCTGATTAAGCTGTGCTGCAGCAGCCAGTCCGGCAGGGCCTGAGCCAATCACGGCCACTTTTTTGCCGCTGCGGACTAACGGAGGATTAGCAACAACCCAGCCGTTCTCAAATCCGCGGTCAATGATGGCGTTTTCGATATTTTTAATGGTAACTGGTGGATTATTCATGCCCAGTACACAGGAGCCTTCACATGGCGCCGGGCAGACGCGGCCGGTAAATTCCGGGAAATTATTGGTCTTGTGCAGGCGGTCAAGCGCTTCGCGCCACTGGCCTTTGTAGACCAGATCGTTCCATTCGGGGATCAGGTTATAAACCGGGCAACCGTTGTCGGATTGACAAAACGGTACACCGCAATCCATACAGCGCGCACCCTGGGTGGCCAGGTGAGTATCATCCGGACGCGTGTAGATTTCCTTGTAGTCCAGCAACCGTTCTCCGGGAGCCCGGTAAGGAACGGTGCGGCGATCGAACTCTTTAAAACCCGTTGGTTTGCCCATGTCTGAACCTTAATCTTTCCAAATTTGTACTTTAACAGGCTGCCATGTAGGTGTTACACGGCAACAGCCTGTTGTTGGGCTGCCAATTCTGTCAGCACACGTTTGTAATCGGTTGGCATCACTTTCATAAACTGTGTGAGTGACTGGCTCCAGTTGTCGAGAATCTGTCTGGCTACCGGTGACCCAGTGTGATGCAGGTGATTGCTGATCAGCGACTTCAGTTCATTGACGTCAGCGCTGTCTGCAACGGCTTCCAGCCCATATGTTTCGGTATTGCACTGACGTGCGAAGTCCTTGTCTTTATCCCAGACATAGGCGATACCGCCACTCATGCCAGCGCCAAAATTGCGGCCGGTTTTGCCGAGTATGACCACGCGGCCGCCAGTCATATACTCGCAACCGTGGTCGCCGATGCCTTCTACAACAGCCGAGGCGCCGCTGTTACGCACCGCAAAGCGCTCTGCAGCAATACCACGGAAATAGGCCTCGCCGCCCGTTGCGCCATACAGATTGACGTTGCCAGCGATGATGTTTTCTTCGGCTTTAAAAGTGCTGTTTTTGGGTGGATAAACCACAATTTTGCCGCCAGACAAACCCTTGCCAACAAAGTCATTACAATCGCCTTCAACGGTGATGGTGATGCCTTTGGCCAGCCAGGCTCCGAGGCTCTGGCCTGCAGAGCCGTGAAGTTTGATGGTGATTGTATCGTCATGCAGCATCTGCTCGCCGTGATGCTTGGCAACTTCATTCGACAGCATGGTGCCTACAACACGGTTGATGTTAAGCACGGGCAGTTCGATCTGTACCTTTTCTCCGCGCAGCAGTGCCGGTTGTGACAACTCAATCAATTGATTATCCAGCGCTTTTTCAAGTCCGTGATCTTGATTGATGGTCTGGTGAGTCACTGTATTCGGGTACACCATTTGTGCCGGCTTCAGGATGTTGCTCAGATCCAGTCCGCGAGCTTTCCAATGATCGATAGCGCCGCGGCTTTCCAGCAGGTCAACCCGTCCGACCATGTCGGTCAGTTTACGCATACCCAGGCTTGCCATGATCTCGCGCAGTTCTTCGGCCACCATAAACAGGTAATTCACCACGTGCTCTGGCTGACCTTTGAACTTCTTGCGCAGTTCCGGATCCTGGGTTGCTACACCCACCGGGCAGGTATTCAGATGGCACTTGCGCATCATGATGCAGCCCAGCGTTACCAAGGGTGCTGTCGCAAAACCGAACTCTTCCGCACCCAGCAGCGCAGCAATCGCTACGTCACGGCCGGTTTTTAATTGTCCATCTGTCTGCACAACCACACGTGAGCGCAGATTGTTCATGACCAGCGTCTGGTGAGTTTCCGCCAGACCCAATTCCCACGGCAAACCCGCATGCTTGATGGATGTCAGTGGCGAGGCGCCGGTTCCGCCATCATGGCCGGCAATCACCAGATGTTCCGCTTTGGCTTTGGTGACGCCTGCAGCTACAGTGCCGACCCCGACTTCGGATACCAGTTTGACGCTGATACGTGCCTTGCGGTTGGCGTTTTTGAGATCGTGGATCAGCTGTGCGATATCTTCAATAGAATAAATATCGTGGTGCGGCGGCGGAGAAATCAGGCCGACGCCGGGCGTTGAGTAACGCAGGCGCGCAATATTGGCATCGACTTTACCACCAGGCAGTTCGCCGCCTTCGCCAGGCTTTGCGCCCTGGGAGATTTTGATCTGCAGTTCATCAGCATTGCTCAGGTACCAGATGGTCACACCAAAGCGACCGGATGCCACCTGTTTGATGGACGAGCGCTTGGAGTCACCATTGGGCATAGGCTTGAAACGCGCAGGGTCTTCGCCGCCTTCACCCGTGTTGGATTTGCCACCCATTCGGTTCATGGCGATTGCCAGGGTTTCGTGGGTTTCCGGTGATATTGAGCCCAGGCTCATTGCGCCGGTGGCAAAACGCTTGACGATGTCTTTTGCAGACTCGACTTCTTCCAGCGCAATGGCCCGCTGTTGATCAGTACGGAAATCCAGCAAACCACGCAGGGTGCAGGCGCGAGTGGTCTGTTCATTGGTGTACTTGGCAAAAATTTTATAGGCGTCAGGGCTGTTATTGCGCGCAGCCACCTGCAGGTTAAAAATCGCGCTCGGATCCCACATGTGGCCTTCGCCACCGCTGCGCCAGTGGAAATCGCCCGGGTTGGTCATCACTGGAATGCGGCCGGTGTCGATGACCGGGAAGCCCAGGTGGTGACGACGCTCGGTCTCCTGAACAAGCGTATCAAAATCAACGCCTTGCACGCGGCTGGCGGTGCCTACAAAACAACGATCGATAATGTCGTCGGCCAGTCCGACCGCCTCAAAAATCTGCGCACCTTTGTAAGACTGCAGCGTGGAGATGCCCATTTTTGCCATGACTTTGAGCATGCCTTTGCCCACGGCTTTTTTGTAGGCATACACAATTTTATCTTCTGTGGCGTAGTCTTTACTGAGCAGCCCGTCTTTCTGAGCCTGCCACAACGATTCAAATGCCAGGTAGGGGTTGATGGCATCTGCGCCATACCCGGTGAGCAGGCAATGGTGGTGAACTTCGCGCGCTTCACCCGTTTCCATGATCAGGCCAATACGGCTGCGCTCGTGTTGTCTGATCAGGTGATGATGGACTGCGCCACACGCCACCAGTGAGCTGATCGCCATGCGTTCCCGGCTGATTTTGCGATCTGACAGAATGACAAACGCATAACCGTCAGCGATGGCCTGACTTGCCTGGCGGCAGATGCTGTCGAGTGCGGTGACATAAGCATTGGCAGTTTTTGCATCATAGGTGATATCAATCACTTTGCTGCGCAGACCTTTAAAGTCCATGTTGCGGATAGTCTGCAACTGCGAATTAGACAAAATCGGGTGCTTGAGACTCAGGCGGTGCGCATGCTTCTCGGTAGTCTCCAGCAGATTGCCTTCTGGGCCAATAAAGCACTCCAGCGACATCACGACCTCTTCACGAATCGAGTCGATGGCGGGATTGGTGATCTGTGCAAACAGCTGTTTGAAGTAGTCATAGATCATGCGTGGCTTGTCAGATAAACAGGCCAACGCCGAGTCATTGCCCATAGAGCCCAGCGGATCACGAGCCTCGGTAATCATCGGCAGCAACATAAACTGCATGGTTTCAGTGGTGTAACCAAAGGCCTGCATACGGGCAAAGACGTTCTCAGAGTCCAGAGAATGATCTTCCTTTCCATCAGCCAGCTGATCAAGAGTGATGCGCTGGTTTGCTAGCCACTCGCCGTAAGGGCGCTTGGCTGCGATGCCCGCTTTGAGTTCCTCGTCCGGAATCAGACGCCCTTCCTCAAAATCCAGCAGGAACATTTTGCCTGGCTGCAGTCGCCCTTTGAGCTTGACGTTAGCCGGGTCAACATGAACTACCCCGACTTCGGATGCCATGATGACTTTGTCGTCATGGGTCACGTAATAACGACTTGGTCGCAGGCCATTGCGGTCCAGAACGGCACCAATGTAATGGCCATCGGAGAATACAATGGATGCCGGGCCATCCCATGGTTCCATCAAAGCAGAGTGGAACTCATAAAATGCTTTTTTGTCGGCAGACATATTGACGTCTGACTGCCAGGCCTCCGGAATCATCATCATGACGGATTCCTGCAGTGAACGGCCGGACAGCAGCATAAATTCCAGGACCGAGTCAAAAGATCCGGAGTCAGAACAATCGGCGTCGATGATCGGGTACAGATCTTTGATTTTGTCGCCAAACAGCGGACTGGACAGCATGCCTTCGCGCGCCACCATCTGGTTGACGTTACCGCGCAGCGTGTTGATTTCGCCGTTGTGGCTCATAAAGCGATTGGGCTGTGCACGATCCCACGAAGGGAATGTATTGGTGCTGAACCGGGAATGCACCATCGCCATGTGTGTTTCACAGGTGGTATCGGTCAGATCGCGATAGAACGGGAACAGCTGACCCGGAGTCAGCATACCTTTATAGACAATGACTTTGCTTGACAGGCTGCAGGCGTAGAGCATTTTAGCTTCGCTGAGCGAGTTATCGCCGCGCAGTTTGTGCGTGAAGCGTTTGCGGATGACGTAGAGTTTGCGCTCGAACTCATCCCGGGAAAGATTGTCTGCCGCGCCTATAAAGAGCTGCTCGATAACAGGTTGGGCTGTTCTGGCGGCTGGGCCGACATCAGCGCCCACGGCATCAACCGGTACCAGTCGCCATCCGATCAGGGTCTGTCCTTCTTCAGCAATAATTCGGTTAATCGTGTCACGGCAGAACTCGCGCTCTTTGCTGATCTGCGGCAGGAAGATGTTGCCCACCGCATATTTGCCAGAGCCGGGCAGAGTTGTATTGAGGTCCTTAAGAGCGATGTTCGCAAAAAACGAATGAGGCAACGCCATGAGAATGCCGGCACCGTCACCGGTATTCGCTTCAAAGCCGCAACCTCCGCGGTGATCCATCCGCGAATTCAGGTGATATGCATCAAGCATAATCTGATGACTGGGTCGTCCCTTGATGTCCGCAACGAATCCTACGCCGCAGGAATCTTTCTCGTTTGCCGGATCGTACAGACCGGTCTTCTGCGGAAAGCCAAACTTTTGGTGGGATTGGGCTTGATCAGTCATTGTCGCTAAGTCTCGCTAATTCGTTATATTGTTTCCGGTTAAGTGACCGTCAACGCTCCCTGCAACAAAATGCATCAACTAGCATTGCCAAAAGGGAGATGCGTGAATATAGAAGTTATTGATTTGACAAGGCTCAGTGGAACGGCCTGCACCCCGGGAACTACGCGTCCGGAGCAGGCCGGACAGTCGTAAAACATGGTGCGCGGTTTTACGGGGGCTGGTCACAATAACATCGAACAAAAATATGTCAAGCCGGCAGGCAAGGCGTGACTATATGCAGCGCAAAGCCCGTGCGGCTTGATAATTGTGCATAGCTGGATTACTCTTTCACCGACTCAGAATGGCTGTAATCTCTGCGTTAATATTTCAAAGTCAGGGATTGCCAGACATCCTGTTTATCCTGAAGTGTCACATCGACGGTTTGTAAAAAAAGAGGCATGTCCTCGGCTGCTGCAGCGACTGCATCAGCACTGCGGTTAACGGCTGCGCTTGTTAAACGCACAGCTGTGTTTGATTGGAAAACATGCGTCACGCCCCGATCCAGGCCGATGTGGCGCATGCATCTTGTTGTCTGGCTTAAGGTGTCGGGAACGCACCTTAAAGAATAATAGCTATCAGCTGAGGGGATATCGCGTGGAAATAGTCCGTTATAAAAGAGATGTATGGGGTGACGAAGTCATACTGGGTGTGTCCTGGGATTTGCTTTGGGTGGTATCAGTAGCGATTTTGGTTCTGCTTGCAGGTCACGCGATTTTTATGGCCGCCCTGGCCAAGAAAAAAGCCAAGCCCTCCGCTGAAGGTCGGAAGATCAACCGTCACGATGCCATCGATCGCGCTTTCCACTGGATCATGGCCGCGTCCGTTCTGGTATTGATTGCGACTGGCGTGATGCCGATCATCGGAATTCACTTTGCTTGGTTGAATATTCACTGGATCGCAGGTCTGGTGCTGACATTTGTGGTGGCGTTCCACATCATCCGCGCCTCTTTCTGGCAGGACTTCAAGTCCATGATCATGACGCCGGCAGATTTTGCCGAGCCGTTTGATGAGAGCCGCAAGCCAGGCAAATATTCCTTCGAACAGAAGGGAATGCACTGGGCGATGACAATTCTTGTGCTGCTGGTGATTGTGACAGGCATCATTCTGTTTATGCAGATTCGTACGCCCTTCTGGGAGCGCCCTGCAGTCGCTGATGAAGCCCAGTTGGGTCTGATGTTCCTGCTGCATGGTCTGGCAACACTGTCACTGGTTGCGTTCACAGCAATACATATCTACTTTGCCGTGCGTCCGGAGAAGATTTTCTACACCCGTTCGATGGTCAAGGGTTGGATCTCTGAGGCAGAAATGAAAGAGAATCACGATACCAACAAATGGAAGGTGTGAAGTTGACTGACGTTAAGAACATCGAAAGTGATATAGATGCCGTAGAATCCGGGTACGAATTTTTGCTGGCGTACGCCGCTCAAGGGCGGCCGCCACATATCGAATCCGAATCTCCGACTCCGCATGCAAGGCCTACGCTGAGCAATATGGCTGCTGCATTGGCCAATGTTGCGGCTGCATTCAAAGGCACTGATAACGAGTATGAGCAGGTCATCGCTGAGGATATCCGCAAGGCCAGTGCAGCTATTAACTTTGTGCTGGCGCAGCCGCGGATGAGTTCGGAGTTGGTCGATAATCTCAACGCGTCTATCCATCTGCGTGCGGTGCTGACGGACTTTTTCCTGTATAGCGAAGTGTTTAAGCCTATCGGTGAGGCTCCGAAGGCGCCTGCCTACTTTAATGTAGGCTGACAGCAGTGAACGTAGTAAAAAAGCAGGGTGATTAAGTCACCCTGCTTTTTTTTCGCCCGTACTTTTTATATCCCTGTATTTCTTGTTCGCCCACCATTTCTTGTTCGCGCGTAGCTCTTGTTAGCGCACGGGCCTCTTGCGAGCGCGTAACAGGGATCTGTTGCCGTCAACGTGACAGCGTTGCGAAGCATGCAATCAGGGTAATCACCACCACGCATGACAAAACGATCATAAAAGCCCGGAAGCCGCGGCGTTTTTTGCCCCAGCGATACTGCTCGTCCTCGATAAAAATCGGGTTCACTTTGCGTCGGAAAAACTTCATCGGATATCTCGGTAAAAAATCGGTCGCTGTCATCTAAACACGACCATCAGTCAATGAAGTCGTCAAAAAGTGGCAAACTACGGAACAAATGTGTCAAACATGATTGAAAAGCACTTACTTGTGACAAAGTGAAACTCGGCCCCGTTGTAAGCCTTCTGAGCGGGCTTACTCAAAATCAAAGCTGATATACTTCAGAAAAATCACAGGACAGGTAGTAAAAATAGTGACAAATCGTTATTCAATCTGGGCGGTTGCCTGCAGGCGAGTGTTGGTGTGCTTGTCAGGCTCGCTGCTAGCAGTGACATTAACTCACGCACAGCAGCCCGACGCCAGTGGCGTGATACAAATGGCTATGATGCCTGCTGATCAGGCGCAACTGGATCTTGACGGATTTCTTAACGAGTCAGTCTGGCAGCAGGTGCCGGCTACTGATGGCATGCGAGTCATAAATCCCGATACGCTTGAGCCCGCTTCACTGCGCACAGAGACGCGCATCTTCTATAACGAACGCGGCATATACGTGGGCGTCATGAACTATCAGGCTGCGGACACACTGGTTGCGCGGACGAGTTCGCGCGATGAGCCGGTGCCACGTGACGGATTTGTGCTGTCTATCGATGCGTCTGGCAACGGTACCTACGGTTATTATCTGCGCGTCAATCTTGGTGGTACGCTGGCCGATGGCACTATTTTGCCAGAACGTCAGATCAGCCGGGATTGGGATGGATCATGGGATGCTGAGACCCAGGAGCTCGACAACGGTTGGTCAGCAGAGATTTTTATCCCCTGGGGAATGATGGCCCTGCCGCAAGCCGGAGAAACCAGGCAAATCGGCATTTTCACTGAACGTCAGGTGATGTATCTGAATGAGACGTGGTCCTGGCCTGCGCTGCCAAATACTAATCCGCAGTTTCTGTCAGCATTTCAGAAATACGAGCTCAGCGGCATTAACCCACGCACACAGTTCACCTTTTACCCCTACGGTTCGGGTACCCACAACAACCTCAGTGGGGAGACGAAAGCGCGCGCAGGGGCTGATATCTATTGGCGGCCCAACTCCAACACACAGTTTTCTGCAACCATCAACCCTGATTTCGGCACAGTAGAGTCCGATGATATCGTGGTGAATCTGTCGGCATTTGAAGTGTTTTTTTCAGAGAAACGCTCATTTTTCCTCGAAGGACAGGATGTCTTTCAGACCTCGCCGCGCAATGGTTTCGGACCATTTGGACCAACAACCATGCTCAATACCCGGCGTATCGGAGCGCCGCCTGTGCTGACAGTGCCAAGCGGTGTGCAGGTCGGTGCCACCGAGCGTAATGCACCATCAGATTTGCTGGGTGCACTCAAATTGACAGGCACGCAAGGTAACTGGCGATACGGAACGCTGGTGGCGGCTGAAGATGACATGGAGTTGCGCGGAACCGCTGCAGATGGCTCGCGAGTGAAGCGGCAATCAACCGGTCGGGATTTTGCAGTAGCGCGATTGCTGTACGAAGATACTTCCGGTGGTGGCCGGCGCGGCATCGGCTGGCTCGGTACGCGGATGGACCACCCGAGTCGCCAGGCAACTGTTAACGGTGCAGATTTTGCGTATTTTTCAGCGGATACCCGCTGGACAGTGGATGGACAGCTGTTACACAGCGATGTGAATGGTGTCACCGGACAGGGTGCGTTTGCTGATATCAACTACCGTCCTGCCCGCGGCGTCCAGCACAGTATCATTGCGACATATCTGGATAAAACGCTGGATATCAATGATGTCGGTTATGTGCAAAGGAATGACCATCAGCAGCTTGACTACCGGTTAAGCATTACCGAATCAGGGCTCGAAAGGTATCGAAGCAGAACCCGCGGGATGAACATCGTCAATCAATGGAATGCCGACGGACGTCCGGTCAGGTTGGGTTTGTTTTTTATGCAGAGCCTGACGTATCACAAAAACACCTCACTCAATGCCAGCTTCCGCTATTTCCCGCCGCGGGTGGATGATCGCCTCAGTCGGGGTAATGGCACCTACAAGATTCCTCACCGTCTGGCCTATGACTTCAGCTGGAGCAGCGACCGCTCGCGCCCGTTCAGCTACGGCTTTGGCGTTGGCAATACCGAAGAGGATCTTAAAGCCAACAACATCAATTATTCGGTAAACGGGGGTTGGCAGCCAAATGACCGCTTCTCAACCAATTTCACCTTGTCTTATCGTGACAGGGAGTCCTGGCTGGTTCACCGTGGCGGAACACGGATGACAACCTATACGGCAACTGAATGGTCCCCGCAGCTGAATGCCAGCTTCTTTATCACCGCCAAACAGCAATTCAGGATTGCGCTGCAATGGACGGGAATTAAGGCAAAAGAGGATAGATTTTTTCAGATTGATCAACGCGATGTGCGCCACTTGACCGAGGTCTCAAAACCCAACCTGACGTCCGATGACTTTACTGTCAGTCGTATGAGTTTCCAGGCACGTTATCGTTGGGAGATCGCACCGCTGTCGGACTTGTTTGTGGTGTACACCCGGGGCAGCAACCTGCCCTCAACAGGGGAATCGGAGTTTCAGGACTTGCTGTTTGACTCCTGGAGTCAGCGCATCACAGATACCTGGGTGGTGAAATTGCGATACCGTTTGGGTGGTTAAAAAAACAGGCATCAGTTATTGTCACAGAGTCGACAAAAAACTGTCTTATGCTGACATAACAACGATAACTTCCTGGAAAGGACTGCACTGATGGCTAAACGTATTTTGAAGCGTAATCTGCGCGGAGTATTGCTGATGGGTCTGGTGCTCGGAACGATAGTGCCCTTGGAGGCAGCTTATTCACAGGGGGTTACCCCGGCAAAGGTTGTTGTTGCTCATCGGGGCGCCAGTGCCTACCTGCCCGAGCATACCTTGCAGGCAGCCGCGATGGCCTATGCCATGGGCGCCGATTTTCAGGAGCAGGACGTGGTGATGACCAGGGACGATCAGCTGATTGTCTGGCATGACCTTACGCTGGACCGCAACTCCGATGTCAGGCACAAGTTTCCGGGGCGTGCCCGCGATGACGGCCGCTTTTACGTCATCGATTTTACTCTGGAAGAACTGCGTACTTTGCGAGTAACCGAAGGGTACCGGCTCAGCGACAGCGGTCAGGAACAGCAAATCTACCCCGAGCGCTTTCCGCTCTGGCTGGGTAGTTTCCAGATTCATACATTGGCCGAGCAGCTTGAGCTGATCCAGGGTTTAAATCGCTCAACCGGTCGTGATGTGGGCATATACCCTGAACTGAAGTCACCAGCATTCCATCATGAGCATGGCAAAGACATCGGTTTGGCTGTGCTGACAGAACTCAAGCGTTTTGGGTATACCAGCAAAGACAGCAACGTTTATGTGCAGACCTTTGAGTTTGATGAGCTCAAGCGTGTTAAAGAGCAGGTACAACCAGCGCTGGGGATAGAGCTGAAGCTTGTGCAGTTGATGGGTGATGATGAGGACGACTACGGCTGGATGTTGCGCCCGGGTGGCATGCAGGAACTGGCAAAGTTTGCAGACGGCATTGGCCCTGAAAAAGGCATGATCATCAGCGCAGACTCCACAGCCAACAACATAATCATCAGCACGTTGGTGGCAGATGCCCATGAGGCGGGCTTACAGATACACCCTTACACTTTTCGCGCGGATACTGGTCAGGTGCCTGATTATGCACGGGATTTTGATCATTTGCTGGAGCTCTTCCTGGTGAATGCCGGTGTTGACGGCGTATTTACAGACTTCCCGGACCGGGCGGTCAACTTTGTAAAGAGTCAGCGTTAATCCCTTCACCCATGTCAGCCATCCCGGGGGTCAGGGTGGCTGACACTGCCCCGTCTGTACGCGCAGAGGCTTCTGGCGTATAATCGCCGCCCTTTTAATGAATTCCCCGCGCCTGCAGGCACAATTATGTCGACGACCTCCACACCGGATCTCAGTTTCGCTGAGCTCAATCTTCCCGCTTTCCTGTTAGAAACCTTGTCCAAGGTTGGTTACGAAAAACCTTCGCCCATCCAACAGGAAACAATTCCGGCGCTGCTTGATGGTCATGACATCGTTGGTATGGCGCAAACCGGCACCGGTAAAACCGCAGCCTTTGCGCTGCCTATTCTGGCAAAAATTGATGTCAACAATCCCAATACCCAGGCTCTGGTGCTATGCCCAACCCGGGAGCTGGCGATTCAGGTTGCCGAGGCATTCCAGACCTATGCGGAAGGCATCCGCGGTTTCCACGTACTGCCGGTCTACGGCGGTCAGGATATGGGGCGCCAACTGCAGGCGTTGCGACGGGGTGTACATGTTGTTGTGGGCACGCCCGGTCGCTTGCTTGACCACCTCAATCGGCGTTCCCTGAATCTGAGTACAATCAAGACATCGGTGCTTGATGAGGCTGATGAGATGTTGCGTATGGGTTTTATCGACGACGTCGAGCTGATCCTGCAACAGACCTCATCAGATCGTCAGGTTGCACTGTTCTCGGCAACCATGCCTGCCCAGATTCGTCATGTCGCTGAAAAGTATCTGCGCAACCCCATCGAGGTCAAAATCAAAACGGCCACCAGCACCAACGCTGATATCGAGCAGTTGTACTGGCTGGTGCAGGGCACCAACAAGCTGGATGCGCTGACGCGTATGCTGGAAGTTGAAGAATTTGATGGCATGCTGATTTTTGTGCGCACCAAAAACAGTACCCAGGAATTGGCAGACAAGCTCAGCGCCCGCGGTTTCTCCGCCGCCGCGCTTAACGGCGACATGAATCAGCAGTTACGTATCCGCACGATCGAGCAACTGAAGAACGGTCAGCTGGATATCGTGGTTGCCACCGATGTTGCTGCCCGCGGTCTGGATGTTGAACGTATCAGCCACGTCGTGAACTACGATATTCCTTACGACAACGAAGCCTATGTGCACCGTATCGGCCGTACTGGCCGTGCCGGCCGAAGCGGCAAGGCAATCCTGTTTGTTGCTCCGCGCGAACAACGTATGCTGCAATCAATTGAGCGTACCACCCGCAAAAAAATCGAGCGTATGGAGTTGCCTACGCGCAGTGAGTTGATTCAGCACCGCAGTCAGCAGTTCAAGAACACCGTCGCTGCAGCGCTGGAGAACGGTAACCAGGAGTTTTTCCGGGTGCTGCTTGCAGAGTTCTGTCATGAACATGAATGCTCAATTGAAGATGCCTCTGCCGCGATGGCATTCCTGTTGCAAAAGGACAGGCCTCTGGAGCCTTCCGTTAAAGATGTTGTGCCGCTGGAATCCGGTTATGGCAAAGCGCCAGCGGCATCAGTCCGCGCATCAACCGCTAACCCGGCCACAGCCATGCCGGCCACAGCCAAGGTCCGTGCGCCCCGCCGTGAACTCTCGGTGTCTCTGCCGGCAGAAGAGCATCCCGCGCCGCGTCCTGCACGCAGCAAGCCGCCCATGCATGATGCGCATCCGCGTCTGACGCAGGAAGACATTTTTGCCGAAGAGTTTGCCATGGCGGATCGCGAAGACAAGCCACGTAAACCCCGTGCGCGAACTCAGACTGAAGACGGTGAAGATGTTGCCATGGAGCGTTTCCGCATCCGGGTCGGGCACGAGCATGGTGTCACGCCCCGCGAAATTGTCGGTGCCATAGCCAATGAAGGCGGCATTGAAGGGCGCTATATTGGCCGCATCAATATCTATGACGCCTACACCACGATTGATTTGCCAGAAGGTATGCCGGAAGACGTCTTCAAAACCTTGTCGCGCACCCGGGTATGTAACCAGCCTCTGGCCATCGAAAAAATGAGCAAACAGAAAGCGGCTGAAGAGGCGAGGACATCGCCACGGGGCCCGCGAGCACCGCGGCCATCATCGGATCGAGAGCGCAGCGGGCGCCCGGCAGCGGAACGCTTTTCGCGCGATCGTCCTTCTTATGACAGTTCCTCCTCGGCCCGTCCGCCATCCACGCGCCCGCCAAGAGAGGGCTTCCGTGCCTCTTCTGCGCGCCCGGCGTCGACCTCTGCGCGCCCACCGCGCTACACAAATTCGGATGGCGGCTTTACAACACGTCGTCAGGCCTTGACCGATCAGGCTCCGGCACCCCGTGCGCAAGGTAACAGCGAGCGACCACAGTATGCAGCGCGAGCAGACAGTCCGCGTGATTCAGGTTCCTATGAGCGCAAACCGCGCAGTACAACGGCCGCTCCTCGCAGAAGTCCCCCGCGTGAGGCGTTTACCGAGCCAACGTTTGCGCCACGCTCATTTGAAGACAGGCCGGCCAGATCAGCGGATTCTGATAAGGCAGCCAAAGATAAAAAACGCGGCGGCCCAAAAGTGCGCGCTGACAAGGATAAGGGCAAGCGGCGCACGCCTGTCAAAAGTAAACCCTGAAACTTGCTGGCCTGCCAAAGAGGTGAGTCATGAAAAAAGCGTCTGTCTTGGTGTTGGTATTAATGTTGTGGGCAACTGGCAACTCAGTTGCCTCAGCCCAGGACTGGGTGTGGGCGTCTGACTTTGAGGTCGGTGATCCCATCGTGCCCATCAATGCACCTGATCAGAATGGACAGCCAAGAACACTGGCAGAACTAACCGGTGAAAAGGGCCTTGTGCTGGTACTGAGCCGCTCGTTTGACTGGTGCCCCTACTGTATCGCGCAGTTACAACAGCTGGTCGAAGTGACCCCTGAATTTGCGGCCATGGGCATTTCGGTTGCAACTATGACCTATGACTCGCTGGACATACTAAAAGCCGCTGAAGAGGACTACTCAGTAAGTTTTCCGATGTTGCGCGACGAAGACGTTAAACATGTGTCCGCTCTGGGCATATTAAATCAGCAATATCAGCCTGGGCAGCGCGCCTATGGTATTCCTGAACCGGGAATTTTCCTGGTCAGCGCTGACGGGATCATCCGCTTCAAGTTTGCAGAACAGGATTATCGGATGCGCCCCGATTTTAGTCTGGTACTGGGGGCAGCCTCTGGCCTCTGAAGCGCCGGGTGCGCTTTAATTTTAAAAAAAGGACTGACAAGGACATTCAATCATGAGTCGATTTATCCCACTGATTCTGGTTGCCGGCATACTCAGTGCCTGCGGTGGAGGCGAACAGAGTTCTTCAGGACCTGACACTGACAGTCTGCCCGTACAGCAGACGCCTGCTGACGTCACAGCACCACAACAGCCGGCAGCGGCGGAGATTGTGGAGGCGCGCTCGTTACTGGGCACCTCGTTGATACGGCAGATGGATTTCCCGAACCGCAGTCAGCTCGAGACCGATCTGGCGGAGGCGCAGGCACAATTGGCCGCCAATCCGGACAGCGCCGACGCATTAATATGGCTGGGTAGGCGACAGGCCTACCTCTGGCAGTACCAGGATGCCATAAACACGTTTACACAAGGAATTGAAAAATTTCCCGAAGATCCCCGCTTTTATCGGCATCGTGGCCACCGTTACGTGACCGTCCGCAACTTTGATGCGGCCATCGCGGATTTTGAAACAGCAGCCGCGCTGTTTGCTGGCCAGCCAGATGAGGTTGAGCCGGACGGTGCGCCAAATCCCCAGAATATCCCCCGCAGCACGTTGCAGTTCAACGTCTGGTATCACCTGGGGTTGGCGTACTATCTTAAAGGCGACTTTGACAGTGCGTTGCGCGCCTATGCCGAGTGCCTGAAGGTCTCTGATAACGATGATTCGATTGTTGCCACCGCAGACTGGTACTGGATGTCACTGATGCGACTGGGCCGTACCGACGAGGCCACAGCCTTGCTGGACATGATCAACCCGGAGATGGACATTATTGAAAACGACTCCTACCTGCGGCGTATGTTGATGTACAAAGGATTGGAGTCTCCCGACAACCTGCTCAATGCCACCACCGCTGATGATCTCAGTATCGCCACGCAAGGCTATGGTGTGGGTAACTGGTATCTGGTCAACGGTGATATGCAGACGGCGCAGCAGATATTTGAGCGGGTGCTGGAAGGCCGCGCTTGGTCTGCGTTTGGATATATCGCTGCCGAGGCCGAGCTGGCGCGCATGCGCTGATTCGGCGTTGTGTAGCTCAAGTGCGGTAGCTTGAGTCTTTTGCATCAAGCATGCGTATCAGCCCTGGCCATACCAGCGGTGCCACTTTTGGCAGCATCTCGGATTGTTGGCGGGTGGTTTCAAGCGCCTGTGCAGAAGGGAAATTCAACTCACCACCGGCTTGTGCCTTGATTTGTTTTTCGCAGGCATTCTCCAGGAAGTACATCAGTGTAAATGCCTCCGCAACCGTCTTGCCGATGGTCAGGGTGCCGTGATTGCGCAGGATCATTACATCCTTGTCGCCCAGGTCGTTGACAATACGCTCGCGCTCGTCAAGATCCAGAGCCACACCTTCGTAATCATGGTAGGCGATACGTGGGTAAACCAGCATGGCAGTCTGGGTAATGGGCAGAAGACCGTCCTTTTGGGCAGAGACGGCGGTGCCGGCATGATTATGTAGATGCATGACACTGCCGGCCTCTTCCTTGGCCATATGAATAGCGCTGTGGATGGTAAAACCGGCCGGATTGATGCGATAGCCGTTGTCGGCCACGATATTGCCAGCCTGGTCCACTTTCACCAGGGACGATGCGGTGATTTCGTGGAACATCATGCCGTAGGGGTTGATGAGAAAGCGGTGATCAGCCCCCGGCAGTCGTGCTGACAGATGCGTAAAAATCAGGTCATCCCAGCCAAAGTGAGCCACCAGCCGGTAGGCTGCCGCCAGATCGATGCGAATTTGCCATTCTTCAGGGGCGATATGGTCAGGACGTGCATCTGCGTGCATCTGGATGTTGTCAGTCATGTTGGCTCCGGTAGCGGTCGTGGTGATCAGGCCTCATTGTTACCTGCCCCGCCACTTGTTTCAACTTGTAGAGCGTCGGGCATGTTTGTATATTGCCAAACAGAGTTGCGCCAGAGTAGCGGGTAATGAATATCGAAATCTGGGAAATGATGAGTTACGTGGTCACAGTAATTGGTTTACCGCTGGCCATCGCGGTGTTTTTGTTTGAACAACAGAAAGAGCGTGAGAACGAAGAGGAAGAGGTTTATCAGCTGTTGTCGGACAATTATCAGGATTTCCTGAGGGTTGCCCTCGAAAACCCTGATCTGCGGCTGTTTTCCAAAGATGCAACACCCTCGCTGAGTGAAGAACAGATTGAGCGCCAGTTGATCATTTTCAGCATGCTGATGTCACTGTTTGAGCGCGCTTACCTGTTGCTGTACGAAGAAAACATGACTCCCAAACAAAAGCGTCGCTGGAATTCCTGGGAGGACTATATACAGGACTGGTGTGCGAATGAAGATTTTTGCTCATTTCTGCCGCGCCTGCTGAAAGGCGAAGATCCCGGTTTTGTGCGCTATGTCACCGCGCAGGCGGCCTATGTGAAAAATGCAGGCAATGCCTGACAACCACACCCTTTGGAACTTGACCTTATGCCCCGAAGTGAACCTCCCGTCAGCTGGTCTGGCGAAGCATTTAATCAAATACCCGATTCCGACAATCGCATTCATTCCGATGCACTTGCCAAGGCGTATGGGTTTACAGGGGCGCTGGTGCCGGGTGTCACGGTGTCCAGTTATCTGTTGCATCCCGCAGTGCAGGCATGGGGTCTTCTGTGGCTGGAACGCGGCAGTGCACATGTGTCAATCAAGTTTCCCCTGTATGACCGGATGAGCTTTGATGTGCATGTCGCCCCGCAGGCTGACGCGTACAAAGCTGAGTTGCTCAGTGACGGGCGCTTGTGCGCAATGGCGGAGGTGGGCCTGCCGGATCGTCTGCCAAAGGCGCCAGAGATGCGCGGCGATGCGCTGATCAGGGCAGATTTTAAGGCTCCCGAGGTCAGTCGCGCATTGATGGAGGCGCTGCGCATCGACGGCTGCGCGGCGGTCAGATACCGGTGGTCAGCGGATCATGAAATGGCCAGTTACCTGCGGCAACAGCAACAGCAGTCGGCATTGCTTAGGACTGATGGCGCCGCGGGCGCCGGCGGATTTGCCAATATGGCGTTTTTACTGGGCTGCGCAAACCGGCATTTTGCGGCGATCGCGCATATCAATCCGTGGATTCATATGGAAACCTGGTCACAAAACTACCAGCCGGTTGCCTTGGGTACCGAGTTGATCAGTGAAATGAAAATAACTGAATTGTTCGAAAAAAAGGGCCACGAGTTCGCAGATTGTGAATTTAATTTGTTCAGAGCGGACAACCAGACGGCTGTCTGCACGATAACACAGCGGGCGATTTACCAGCTCAGGCTGCCGGGCAGTCACTCATGAAGACCATTGGCCTGTTAGGGGGTATGAGCTGGGAGTCAACGCAGAGTTACTACCGGGCGATCAATGAGGCTGTGCGTGAGCAGTTGGGCGGACTGCACTCGGCAAAAATAGTGCTGTATAGCGTTGATTTTGCTGAAATCGAAACCTTGCAGGTGCAGGGTGACTGGGAAAAAGCCGGTGAGCTGTTAGCGGCTGCTGCCAGTGCGGTCGAGCGCGCCGGCGCGGACTTTCTGGTGATCTGCACCAACACCATGCACAAGGTGGCGCCGGCCATTGCAGCTGGAATCAGCCTGCCGATTTTGCATATTGCCGATGCAACCGCTGATGAACTGATGGCGCAGGGTGTAAAGAAGGTCGGTTTGCTGGGCACCCGCTTTACCATGGAGCAGGCATTTTACAAAGATCGCTTGATTGCGCGGGGCATTGCAGTGGTTGTGCCCGATCAGGCCGATCGCGATCTTGTAAACCGGGTGATTTACGAGGAGCTGTGCCTCGGTGTAATCAAGGCCGACTCGCGGGCACGGTATCTTGATATCATTCATCGGCTTCAGCTGCAGGGTGCTGAGGCGGTTATTCTGGGATGCACTGAGATTGCGCTGCTGGTTCAGCAGTCAGATACCCCGGTTGCGTTGTTTGATACCACAGCCATCCATGCGCAGCAGGCGGTGAGACTGGCATTGGCTCAGGAATAGGCGTTGGCTCAGGAAACAAGATAAATGCTTGAACAGATACAGACGTGGCTGAACAATTTTGTGCTGTCCGACTCCATGATCAGTCTGATCAGCAGCTCGGTGATTCTGATTTTGTCAGTGCTGGTGTTACGCTCGCTGTTGGGTCGCTTTATCCGGCGCAGCGTGGCGGCCACGGAACTGCGACGAAAATGGCTGGTGCAATCGCGTAATGGATTGTTGCTTCTACTGATCCTCGGACTGGTATTGATCTGGGGTGAGGAGCTGCGCACGCTGGCGTTGTCCATCGTTGCAATCGCCGTTGCGCTGGTGATCGCGACCAAAGAGCTTATCCTGTGCGTCATTGGTACCCTGCTGAAAACAGCCTCCAATTCCTTTGAGCTGGGTGACCGGATACAGGTCAAGGATTTTCGTGGGGATGTGATTGATCAGAATCTGCTGGCCACCACCATCATGGAGGTCGGGCCAGGGAAAATCACCCACCAGCGAACCGGGCGTACCATGGTTATTCCCAACGCCATGTTTGTTTCCGAGCCGGTTATCAATGAAAGCTTCACACATGATTATGTGTTTCATGTATTCACCATCCCGTTCAAACGCGAAGAGGACTGGCGCGGTGCGCAGCTGGCGTTTCTGGAGTCTGCCAAACGACACTGTGCGCCGTATCTGGAAGACGTGCGCAAACACATGAACCGCATCGGCATCAAGCGGGGTCTGGAAGTGCCTTCTGTCGATCCGCGCGTGACCATTCAGGTGCCTGCCGCCTGCGAGATCCATCTGCTTGTGCGGGTTCCCGCCAAATCCGGTGAGCGTGGTTTTATAGAACAGGCCATCCTCACCGATGTATTTCTGAATAATGACTTCAGCAGACATTCCATGACACCCCAGACATCAACATCATCGCTGGCCACGCATGACGCCGAGCCCGGACAATAACGCCATGAACGATTCCGCAAACAGCCGGTTGGTGCGGGCTGTCAACAGCAGTGACGCCGCTGCCATCGCCCGCATTTACAACCATTACATTCAGACATCAGTAATCACTTTTGAAGAGCAGACCTTGTCTGATGCAGCGATGGCGCAACGCATTGCCGATGTCAGTGCGCTGGGTCTGCCATGGCTGGTTGCCGAACAGGATGGCCAGTTACTCGGCTATGCGTACGCCACCCGCTGGAAGCCACGTACCGCGTATCGCTATTCAGTTGAAATCACCGTGTACATGGCGCCCGGCAGTGCCGGCAGGGGTCTGGGCACAGCGCTGTATGCGGAGTTGTTCCGACAGCTGCGGGCGCTCGGCGTCCATGCAGCGGTGGGTGGAATTGCGTTGCCAAATGAAGCCAGTATCGCCTTGCATGAAAAAGTGGGCATGAAGAAGATTGGTGAATTTGAGCAGATAGGCTTTAAACAGGGGCGCTGGTTAAATGTGGGTTACTGGCAGATTGTATTTGACGATAATGCCGCGCAGACTGCCGCGGCTGAACAACAATAATCTGCGCCTGAGAATGTGCCATGCCCGCTGAACTGACAATTCTGTTGCTTAACACGGTGCTGATCGTGTTTTGTTATCAGCTGTTGTACCCGCGGCAGGTTGGCAGCAGCCGTGTGCGATTGATCGTCAATGATGCCATTGCCACCGTGGTGGCGCTGATGGTGGCGGGTTCTATGTATGCGGGCAGCGGTCAGCTGTTTTCATTGCTGGTCGTGGATGTCAGTTGGTTCTGGTTTACGCTCATCAGCTATAGTTTGATGGAATTACCTTTTGCCATGCGCTACATGCGCAGGCACAACATGTTGGAGTAACCGTGTATGTCCACTGATCATCTGCGGTCAAACATCACCCGCAGCCTGCTGCTGGCCGCCATGCTGTCGGCATCGCCGCTGTTTTCGCAGACCCCGCAGCCTGCGCCGGACAGTGCGGTGCTGGCGGCCGCCGCTGCGCAAAAAGACGCCCTGATTGAAACCATGTCCGAGCTGGTGATGATTGAGTCCGGCAGCGGTGACCGTGAGGGCCTGGACAGAATAGCGGAACTGATTGCCGAGGACTTACGCGCGCTGGGCGGCGAAGTCGAGCTGCTGGAAGCCGGCGACGACGCGTACCGCATGTTTGATACGCCTGAACAGATTGGTCGCATGGTGCATGCGCGCTTTAGTGGCAGCGGGGATAAAAACATTCTGCTGCTGGCGCACATGGACACGGTTTATCTGCGTGGCATGCTCGCTGACCAACCCTTCCGCATTGACGGCAACCGCGCGTATGGCCTTGGTATCTCCGATGATAAACAGGGCGTAGCAGTGATCATTCATACCATTGCGATGCTGCGGGAATTGGGCTTTGACGACTACGGCACACTGACAGTATTGATCAATGGCGATGAGGAAATCAGCTCGCCCGGATCACGCAGCACCATCACCCGCCTGGCGACTGAGCAGCATGCGGTGTTTTCAGTTGAGCCGTCCGGGGTCAACAGTGACTCACTGTCGCTGGCGACCAGCGGTCTCGGCGCGGCCACCATGACCGTCACCGGCCGGGCATCACATGCCGGGGCTGCGCCGGAAATGGGTCGCAACGCCTTTTATGAGCTGGCGCATCAGGTGCTGCAACTGAGCAATCTGTCAGAACAGGATACCGGTCTGAAACTGAGCTGGACGGTGGCTCAGGCGGGCACCAACCGCAATGTCATTCCTGACAGAGCGGTGGCTACCGGGGATATCCGTATGTTGCGCGTTGAGGATTTCGAGCGCCTGCAGGCCCGCATCGAGGAGCGCATCAGCAACAAACTGATACCCGATACCAAGGTGATGCTCACGTACGAGAACCGCCGGCCGCCACTGACCGCCACACCTGCTTCGCGCGCCTTGAGCGACCATGCCAAAACTATTTATGCGGAGATAGGACGTGAGCTGATTGTCACCGATCAGGCTGAGGGCGGCGGCACTGATGCTGCGTTTGCCGCGTTGGAGACAACCGCGCCGGTGTTGGAGCGCTTTGGACTGCAGGGCTTTGGTGCGCATACCAGCAATGCGGAATACGTGTTGCTGGATTCCATAGAACCTCGTTTGTACCTGCTGTCACGCATGGTTATGGATGTATCAACCGGTGTGGCGCCGGTTACCGGGAGCAACCCATGAGCAATATTCACATTAGGCCTGCGACCCCTGCGGATGCCGCATTGATACTCTACTTTATCCGTGAACTGGCAATTTACGAGCGTGCGGAACATGAAGTGGTCACGGATGAAGACGGCATCCGAGAGTCAATTTTTGGGCCGCAATCCACCGTCAGCGCGTTGATTTGTCTGCTGGATGATAAACCGGTGGGTTTTGCTGTCTACTTTTTCAACTATTCAACCTGGCTGGGCCGGCGCGGGCTGTTTCTGGAGGACTTGTATGTGTCTCCGGAGTTCCGCGGACTGGGGGCAGGTAAAGCCTTGCTGCATCATCTGGCACGTGAAGCGGTTGCCAAAGGCTGCGGGCGTTTTGAATGGAATGTACTGGACTGGAATACCCCAGCCATCGAATTTTATGAATCGCTGGGCGCACGACCGCAAAGCGAGTGGACGGGTTACCGACTAACGGGTGATGCCCTGATCCGTTTTGCCAACAGTACGCTCTGATATCAGTTTTCTGAACGAGGATGCACCATGATTATCAAACCCAAATACCGCGGATTCATTTGCACAACCACACATCCCACCGGTTGTTACAACAATGTCGCCGATCAGATTGCGGTGACCAGAGCTGCTCTGGGTGAACAGGCGGGCCCGAAAAAAGTATTGGTGATTGGCGCGTCCAGCGGTTACGGACTGGCTGCCCGCATCACCGCCGCGTTTGGCTACAAGGCCGCGACGCTTGGGGTGTTTTTTGAAAAACCTGCCAGTGAAACCAAACCCGGTACCGCTGGATGGTACAACTCCTGGGCGTTTGAAGAGCAGGCAAAAAAGGCCGGACTTTACGCCAGATCCATCAACGGTGACGCATTTTCTGATGAGGTACGTGCGCTGGCCATCGACGTTATCAAACAGGATCTGGGTGAGGTGGATCTGGTGATTTATTCATTGGCTTCCCCGGTGCGCAAATTGCCGGATACCGGCGAAGTCAAGCGCTCCGTGTTAAAACCGATTGGTGAGGTCTACAAATCCACCGCCATTGATACCAACAAGGATCAGATCATTCGCGCCGAGGTCGAGCCGGCCACCGAGGAAGAAATCGCTGATACCATCAGGGTGATGGGCGGTGAGGATTGGGAGCTGTGGATGGCTGCGCTGGACCAAGCCGGCGTGCTTGCCAAGGGTGTCAAAACGGTTGCGTTCAGCTACATCGGAACGGAAATGACCTGGCCGATTTACTGGCATGGTGCACTGGGCAAAGCCAAGGAAGATCTTGATCGCGCCGCTCACGCGCTGGGTGAAAAACTCGGCAGCAATTATCACGGCACAGCCAATGTTGCGGTGTTGAAATCCGTGGTGACACAGGCGTCCGCAGCCATCCCGGTAATGCCGCTGTATATTGCACTGGTTTACAAGGTCATGAAGGAAAAGGGGCTGCACGAGGGCACTATCGAGCAGCTCAACCGCTTGTTCACTGAACAGCTGTACCGCACCGATGGCAAGGCCGTGGATCTGGATGACGCTGGTCGTTTCCGCATGGACAACAAGGAGCTGCGCGATGACGTGCAGAGAGAGTGCAAGCAGCTCTGGGAAGTGGTCAATAACGACAATTTGTTCCAGTTGACCGATTATAAAGGGTACAAACACGAGTTCCTTAAGCTGTTCGGGTTTGAACGCGCAGATGTCGACTACGAAGCCGACATTGCCACGGAAGTGGATTTTAAAGTGATTTCCACGACCGAGACCTGAGTGATGTCTGCTGTGTGTGCGTGCCGCAAGTCCGGTAGTCGCTCCGGGCTGACATTGGCGGGTCTGGCGTGGTCGGCGCTGTTGTGTCTGTCTTTACCGGCGCCGGTCAGCGTTGCGCAGTCTGTTGAGGATGACTGCGCCGCCGTGCGGACATCAGTGTGGTGCTGAGTGTGGTGACGGAGCAGTTTTACGACCGCAGCTTTAATGGCCTGAACTGATCGTCCGAAGTAGCGGAGGCGGAGGAAGCCACTCAGTGCAGTGACAGGCCTGCACAGGTGACGCCTTTAGTCCAACCGGATTTTTGCCCGGCATCAACCGTGTGCAAGTTTCTTCCGATGGTGTCACCTCACGCGAAGTGACAATCGAAGTTCCCGAGCAAAGTGTGATGCGTGCTTTTGTAGATGCATCGGCGGCCTCTGCGCGGCTACTCGACCTGGCGTCCATCGAAAAACGCATTGCCAACTATTGGATCTGGGCTGCGCGTGATCAGATTTAGCGCAATTTTCAGCAGGAAATGGAAAATTTTTCCGAATCAGACATCGATGCGCTGATTGTTGATTTGCGCGGCGGTTTTGGTGGCACCAGTGATGACTATCTGTCCGCCGTGCGGTTTATGCGTGTGCAAACTCCGGTGCCGGTGTACTTCCTGATTGATGACAGTGTGCGCAGCGGCAAGGAGTTGCTGGCAGCGCTTGTGCGCCGCGATGGTTTAGGTACTCTGGTCGAGTCTACAACCGCAGGCTGCTATCTGAGTGGGCGTATGAACCGCTTGCTGGACAATCGCTACTTTTTAGATGTGGCAGTTGGCACGTTTCCGACACCCGGTACCGGAGACATTGAAGGTATCGGTGTGGCACCTGACATCGACCTCGCCCCATGCCGCCAGCATTGCAACGGCAGCGACCCGATTCTGGATCGGGTGCTGCAATTGATCATCGATCAGCCGGACATTGCAGGTATCAGCGCGCAATAATTCTGACAGGCAGTTCCGTGTAACCTTTAACAAAGCTGGAATAGATACGTACCGGTTCACCCACAATCCCAATTTTCTGGAAGCGGGGCAGTATCTCTTCCCACAGCACACGCAGCTGCATTTCAGCCAGACGGTTGCCCATGCAGCGATGAATGCCGGTTCCAAACGACAGGTGCTGGCGTACACGATCGCGGTCAATCAGAAATTCATCCGGTCGCTCGATGGCTTGTTCATCGCGGTTTGCCGAGGCATACCACATCAGCAGTTTGTCACCGGCCTTGATGTGTTTGCCACCCAGTTCGGTATCCGCTTTGGCGGTCCGGCGCATGTACGCCAGCGGTGTCTGCCAGCGAATGATCTCGGACACCATGGAGGGAATCAGCGCGGGATTGTCGCGCAGTTTCTGGTACTCCTGAGGATTCTCGTTTAAGGCCAGTACGCCGCCGGTGATGGAATTGCGGGTGGTGTCATTCCCACCCACAATCAGCAGTACCAGGTTGCCAAGAAACTCCATGGGCGGCATGTTTTTAGTGGCCTCTCCGTGCGCGAGCATAGAGATCAGATCATTGCCGGGCGGTTTCGACGCGCGCTCGCGCCACAGACGCATAAAGTAAGCCAGACACTCCTTGAGAATTTCAAAACTCTCTTCGTAGGTTTTTATCAGTCCCGCACCCGGAATGGCCGTGGCAACATCTGACCAGTAAGTCAGCTTGTTACGCTCCTCAAAGGGGAAATCGAACAGTGTTGCGAGCATCTGTGTGGTAAGTTCACGCGACACCCGGTCGACCCAGTTAAAGGTTTCACCTTGTGGTAAACCATCCAGAATGGTGATCACCCGCTGCCGGATCAGGCCCTCAAGATTTTTTAAATTGTTGGGGGAAACCACCCCTTGCACGGTCTTGCGCTGCTCGTCATGTTTGGGTGGATCCATGGCGATAAACATGGGCAGCGTGAACTGTGGCAGAACGTCCACAATGCCGATGGTCGGCTCGGACGAGAATAGCTGCGGGGCGGCCTCCATGGTCATGATGTCCTGATAACGCATCACCGACCAGTAAGCACCCACTGAGGACTGCGCACAATAATGCACGGGATCATCCCGGCGCAGGCGCGCCAGAAATGGCAGGAACTCATTGGCCTGCCAGATCGCCGGATGTGCGAGGTCAATCTCGTCCAGAGGGATGGTCCACGGATCGCGTCCGACCAGGCTGCGGCTGCTGTGTTTGGTGACGACGGTTTCCATCAGGTAACTCCTGCGCGTGTGTGTGACGCCAGCGGTCAGAATTGAAACTCGGGCAGCCGAACAACCAGGCCATCGAGCTCGTCACTGATGTCAATCTGGCAGGACAGTCGGGAATTGCTGGCGCGTTCAGGATTCAGATCCAGCATGGGCTCTTCAAATTCCCCTGACTCACCCACCTTGCTCATCCACGCCGCGTCGATAAAGACATGGCAGGTGCCACATGAGCAGGCGCCACCACAATCCGCATCGATGCCTGGGACCCGATTTTTGATGGCGGTGGTCATCAGTGAATCTCCGTTTTTTGCCTCGACAACATGTTCTTTTCCGCTGTGCTCTATCAGGGTAATGCGTGGCATGACTTTAGTTACCTTTGTAATTTGTTTTTTGAATAAAATCTTCTGATTACAACCATTGTTCGCCGGCGGCGAGTGCCTGGAAATACTGACCTTGAAGAGATTGTTCCTGCACCCGATCGTGTGTTAATAATGCAGTCGAAACAACCGCAAGCGCACAAGTCTGCAAACGACGTGTCCCGCGTGACCGCTTGCGACTGCGCACACAATCTGATTCTGAAAATCGAGGGGAATTCAATGCAAAAAAATAACAACACAACACTCAGATCAAGGCTGACCGGTTTGGCCCTGATCGCGGCGCTGGCGATGCTGGTCGGCTGCGGTCAGCCGGATACCGTGCCGGCGCCTCCGTCCGCGGAGACTGCCGCAGAGACTGCCGATGAAACGGCTATGCCGGCAGTGCTGGCAGATTTTTCGGATCTGACACCCGGCTGGAACACTCTGCTGCCGGGTGGCGATACCCTCTGTTCTGATGGCTCCGAGTACAAGTTTTTTGTAAAACAGGGTGACCCACAAAAACTGATGTTTTATCTGGAAGGCGGTGGGGCGTGCTGGGACGGTGCCAATTGCGACACCGATCTGCGACCGAGCTATCAGGTGAATCTGGCCAATACAGATCCGTCACGCGCGCATGGCATTCTGGCGTTTGATCAGATGACCAATCCGTTTGCGGATTACACCGTGGTCTACGCGCCTTACTGCTCAGGCGATGTGCATCTGGGTGACACCGAGCAGCATCACCAGGCGCCAGCATTGGAAGGCCATGCCGCGCATCCGGTACATGTGCGTCACCGTGGTTGGGCTAACGGCCAGGCGGCACTGGAGTGGACCTACGCTCACGTGTTTGCGCCGCAGCAGATTTTTGTCACCGGCTCCAGCGCCGGCTCTATCCCCTCACCGTTTTATGCGGTGAAACTGGCCGAACAGTATCCGGCCGCCGCGGTGACACAGCTGGGTGACGCCTCCGGTGGTTACCGCGGCTTTGCCAACTTTAATCCGCATGAAATCTGGCACACCGATCGCGTCGTCGCAGACCTGACCCACATCAGCAGCATCCCTGCCGATCAGTTCAGCTTCCATCATCTGTACATTGCAGCGGTGCGCGAAAACGCCAATATTCGCTACGCCTCGTATGACAACGCCGAAGACGATGTGCAGAAGCAGTTCCTTGCCCTAGGCGGCATGCCGGTTGAGTCACTGCAGCCCTTGCTGGAGCAGAATCTTGCCGAGATTAGCGCGGCGATTCCTGGCTTCCGCTACTACGTGGCCGGCGGCAACATGCATACCATTCTGCTGCGCCCGGATGTGTATACCTACGAAGTCAACGGCACCAAGTTTGTGGATTGGCTGGCAGGTCTTGCCGCTGGCGCGCCACTGTATAACGTCATGTGCGATGACTGCAGTGTGGCGCCCGCTGCTCCGGCCGCAACTGCCGGCGGCCAATAGTCATTGTCAATCAGCACTGATCAGGGCTGCGGTTGCCCTGGTCAGTGTCTGCACAATCTCCGCATCAATTTTCACGTCAGCCAACTCATCCGCGCGGGTTTTGCCGTGTGTGAGTATCAACAGTGGTTTTTTCTGAGCATGTGCCTCACGCGCAAAGCGAAATCCGGAATACACCATCAGTGATGAGCCGATGACGATCAGGGCGCTGCTGTCGCTGAGCGCCTGAAAAACATCATTAACCCGTTCACGTGGCACATTGTCGCCAAAAAACACCACGTCAGGTTTGAGAATGCCGCCGCATACCGGGCAGCCCGTAACCACAAAGTCATCAAAGTTTATCTCGAGATCGGCATCGCCATCCGGTGCTGCACTTGCGCTCAGACCAGCAAAAGCTGGATTTGCTTGTGCAAAGCGTTGATGTGTTACGGCGCGCGACTCGCGCAGGCTGCACTGCATACAGATGACTTCATCGGCACGCCCGTGCAGGTCAATGGCTGACTGACTGCCCGCCTTTTGATGGAGGCGGTCAACATTCTGAGTGACCAGTTGGCTGATGTATCCGTGTTGCTCCAGCGCAGATAAAGTGAAATGCGCAGCATTGGGCTGTGCGGTCTGCATCAGCGGCCAGCCGATCAGACTACGCGCCCAATAACGTTGGCGCAGTTCATGGCTGCGCATAAATTCCTGATGCTGCACGGGCTGTTTACGTTTCCAGTTGCCGTCTTTGTCGCGGTAGTCGGGTATGCCCGATCCGGTGCTGATGCCCGCGCCGGTCAACACCAGCGCGTGCGGATTTTCAGTGATAAATTCCAGTAGCAGGTGATGGCTGCTGGATGAGTCGATCGGTTTGGCGGCGAGTGATGCGCTTGTCATGGTTTGCGTCAGTTTTGTTGCAGAACTGTCATGTAATTGTCGTAATCTGACAGGCGATTAGTGTTGCCCGAGAGATCACGGAGCCCGTCAGTGTATAAACAAATTCTCAGCTTGTTGGTTTTGGCGGCATTAAACTTGCCGCAAGCATTTGCCCAGAACGATTCCGTGCAGTCGGCGGAGATTGTCCTTGTGCCTATCCATGCGCTGCATCCGACGCAAGCGTACATTGCTTATGATCAGGTCAACTATACGCTGCAACGTTATCGCATCGATCAACAAAAATTGTTTGATGATTTGTGCGAAAACCGTGGGCAGGGCAATGACGCAGTTTTTTCTGATCAATCCAGTCCACGGGATGCAGGTTCATACAGTTGCCGCGCAAGTGCGGATATTGGCGCGCGTCCGCAGGACATGAAAACCGCGGTCAGAGGACCCGGTGGTCAACTCTACCTTACCGATGGGCATCATACCTTCAGTATATTTCAGGACCTTGACGAGCTGGCGCCGGAAACCGTAGTAGCCGTGATCGTCACGCATGATCGTTCTGATCTGAACGATGATGATTTCTGGCAATGGTTGCAGGACAGCAATCTGACATGGTTGTTCGACGATCAGGGACAAGCCATTGGCAGAGAGCAGATTCCCGCAGCTTTGGGGCGCAATACCCTGGCTGATGATCCGTATCGTGCCGCGTTGTATTTTCTGCGCGATCTGGTCTGGGAGCGACCACAGCCGTCTCTGCCATTCGCCGAGTTTTACTGGGCTCAGCACATTCGCAGCGTGACGCATTTGCAAGTGCCGGTGCTCGATTCAGCGTTTGAATATCTGCGTTGGCTGGAACGTATCACCGAGCACATGCTTGCGCTGCCCGCCGGAACTCACATAGGCCCGCAGGGGCAAGGCCCGGATGCCATGGGTCGCATGGCGCTGGCCAATGTAAAGGATCTTGCGGTGTTGTTATGTGACGATGGCGAGCTGGGCCGTCTGGCGCTGGCGTTGGCAGCGCGCGGCATCGCTGCCGGCTGCGCAGACACCGGCGTCCACAGCGAGCAGGCGGTGCTTTCTGACGACTCGCTCTGAAAGGATGTACAGTCGCTGGCAGACCTGAATCAACAGTTTCCGGGCATCCCCAGTATCATTAAAACCTGGTTCCGGCACTCTAAAGGTGAGGCAGGTAATGTGACTGGCCTGCAGTGGCAGTATTGGCAGTGATGGGGTAGTCTGGGAGACATCACTCAACATATCGGTACTGTTATGACAATACAAAGATCAACAATTCCTCAATCATCACCGCTGATGCGCAAACTGGTAGCAACGCTTTCGCTGGTCTTGCTGTCGTCAGTGCTGGCGATTGGCGCCAATGCCCAGACTGAGCCCCCCGCCCGCTGGCTTGATCCGGCGCAGGATTTACAAAACCTGCCGACTGATGCGGGCATTCTGTTCTGGTCGGGCGATCAGCAGATCGCCGGCTTCCGCAACATTGCGTTACTGAGCCCGGTGCGGCATATCAATCGGGGTGAGCTTGTTAAAGAGTTGCCTGCCGCGCCTCGTGATCTGTCCAGCCTCTCCTACAGTGTCGGAGGTCAGGACTACTCTCTGCGGGATTTTATGCAGCAGAATCATGTCGCTGGTTTGCTGGTGCTAAAAAACGGCGAGATTGCACATGAAGCGTATGGTCTGGGTAACCGCGAAGACCATCTGTGGGTGTCATTTTCCATGACCAAGTCCGTTGTCTCCATGCTCACCGGGGCTGCGATTGCCGACGGTTATATTGGCAGTGTGGAAGATCTGGTCACCGACTACCTGCCACAACTCAAAGGTACGTCGTATGACAATGTGCGCGTGCGCCACGTGCTGCAGATGGCATCAGGCACCGACTGGGACGAGAACTATGCAGATCCGCAATCGGATGTGGCGACGTCTCCAAACGATATGCTGCAGTTGATGGAGTTTATGGGCAGCAAACCCAGGGTGGCTGAGCCTGGTAAACGGTTTAACTACAACACCGGCGAAACTAACCTTGCCGGCGCCATTGTACGAGCTGCCATCGGCAACAATCTGGCGGCGTATCTGACCGAAAAAATCTGGAAACCCTACGGCATGGAAAGTGATGCAACCTGGATCAGTCATGGTCCTAATGCCGGTGAGTTGGGTGGATGCTGCATTTCCGCCACCCTGCGAGATTGGGGGCGGCTGGCGATGTTTGCGATGAGCAACGGCGTGTTGGCAGACGGCACTGAAGTGCTTCCGCCAAACTGGATGCACGACTCTACGCAGGCGTCCCCTGCAAGTGATAATTATGGCTATCTGTGGTGGCTCAACGGTGATGGAACCTACCGTGCCAGCGGCATATTTGGTCAGGGTATTTACTTCAATCCAGCCGACGATCTGATCATCGTTGTACAGGGGGCCTGGCCACAGGCAACCGGTGCAGGGTTTGCTGCACACCGTGACGGGTTGTTCCGTGCCGTTGAAAGCCAGTTAAAGTGAGTAGAATCGCTACACTTTACGACTGACGGCACGCCCGGCGAGTTACTTGGAGTGATCCGTTCTCGTGATGCCGCGTATAATTCCAGCGCATAGGCAACAAGATTTTGCCGGATGCAAGAGCGAGTTAACGCGGAATCACAAGTGCGGATTTGCACACCAGGGTAGTTAATGTGAAAAAAATAATTTTGCCAGTCTTCATTCTGATCGCTGCAGTGGCAGTTTTTGTGGTGTTAGTCAGAACGCCCGAGCGACTCAGTGTGGTTCCACCTGAGCAGGCCGTTGCCAGTGTGCGCGTAGCGCCGGTACGTTCAGAGACCATACAGCTTGACGTCAACTCACAAGGTCGTGTGCAGGCCAGCCGACGGGTCAGTCTGTCGGCAGCAGCCACCGGTCCGGTATCCTGGGTTTCCCCCTCCCTGCGTGCCGGCGGCTTTTTTGCCGCTGACGAAGTTATCCTGCGGGTGGACAGCAGTGACTACGAAACCGCACTGGAGCGTGCCCGTTCATCCCTCTCACAAGCTGAGACGGATGCCCGCCATGCCCGCGAAGAATTTGAGCGCAACAGCGCCTTGGCCGAACAACGACTCATCAGCGAATCGCAGGTACGTGATCTGCAGCGTCAGGCTGACAACAGCGCCGGACGTGTGCGTGATGCGCAGGGTGCCGTTGCCCAGGCTGAACTCGATTTGTCGCGCAGTGAAATCCGCGCCCCCTTCGACACCATCGTTGAAAGCAGCAACATCGATCTGGGACAGCACGTTGGCCGTGGTCAGGCCCTGGCGGTTCTGCTCAGCACGGATGAGGTCGAGGTACGCTTGCCCTTAGCGGTGAGCCAATTGTCTTACCTTGACATCCCCTTGGGTGCCCGTGGTGAGTTGCCAGAAGACATTGCGCCGCTGGTCCGAATTAGCGGCAAACTGGGCGACAGCATACAAACGTGGGAAGGCCGGCTGGTGCGAATGGAAGCCAGCATCGACACCGCCAGCAACGCTGTGCAGGCCATTGTGCGTGTTGATCAGACCGCAGCCGCCATTCCGCTGCCGATCGGCCTGTACGTAGAGGCGGCCATCCAGGGACGCAAGGTTGATAACCTGATTGCACTGCCGCGCGAATCCGTGCGTGGAAACAACCGAGTACTGGTTGTTGATACCGAAAACCGCATGTGGTACCGAGACGTTGATATCATGCGCCTGGAAAACGACAGGGTGCTGATTCAGGGCGGTCTTGCGGATGGAGAGCGCATTTGCATGTCACCGATTCAGGCCGTTGTTGATGGCATGCGCGTCAACGTTGTCGATGAGTCACCTGCTCTGGCGCGTGTTCAATGAAACCCATTATTGCCTGGTTTGTTCGTAACACGGTCGCGTCCAATCTATTGATGGTGCTGATGGTTGTAAGCGGAATCATTGCCTACAGCAACACTCGTCAGGAAGAATTTCCCAACATTGAGACTGGCACCATCCAGATCAATGTACCTTATCCGGGTGCTCCACCCAGAGAAGTTGAACAGGCTGTCTGCCTGATTCTCGAGCAAGCGCTGACGCGTATCGAGAATGTTGAACGCATGACCTCGACTGCCCGTGAAGGCGCATGTGCTGCCACTTTGCAGATGCGCGCCGGCACTGATATCAACCGTTCATTGAACGAAGTCAAAAGTGCCGTGGATGGTATTGCCAACTTTCCGGTGGACATTGAGCGTCCGATTGTTGCGTCATTTGCACCTTCCGGCACAGTCGCGTCCCTGGCACTGGTGGCCGACACCGATGATCTGACACTGAAGCAGGTTGCTGATGAAATCCGCCTGGAACTGTTGGACCTGCCGGAAATTTCACGCGTCGAACTCAATTATGTGCGGCCGCTGGAGATCGCGGTCGAAATTTCCGAGCTTACGCTGCGCCAGAATGGCCTGAGTCTGAGTCAGGTGGCCACCGCCATAGACCGCACGGCCATTGATGCGCCCGCTGGCACCTTGCGTACGCCGGGTGGCGATGTGCTGCTGCGCAGTGTCGGTCGGTTGTCTACGGGTACGGAGTATGAAGATATCATTATCCGCACCAACCCCGATGGTTCGCAGCTGCGACTTGGTGACATTGCTACCGTCCGCGATGGTTTTCAGGAAGGTTTCCTGCGTGCCCGTGTGGATGGTGAAAACGCGGTCACCGTTGATGTGTACCGCGTGGGTGAGGAAGACGTCATAACCTCTGCTGAAGCAGTGCGCAGGTACGCGGCTCAAAAACAGTTTGAACTGCCGCAGGGTATGCAGCTCAGCATCCTGACTGATGATGCGCGCGGTCTGCGTGAACGCATTGATACGGTGGCCAGTAACGCCTACTCGGGATTTGTGTTGGTACTGATTGTGCTGGCGATGTTCCTGCGCTTCCGCATTGCTGTGTGGGTAGCGGCAGGAATTCCGATCGGCATTCTGGGCGCTCTGGCCGTCTTTCCGCAGTTTGATATCACCATCAGCTCCATCACCATGATGGCGTTTATTCTGGTACTGGGCATCATTGTTGACGATGCCATTGTGGTAGGTGAACGTATTTATGTGCTTGAACAAGAAGGAATGACCCGCGAAGATGCGGCCATTCAAGGCACCTACGAAGTGTCTGTGCCGGTTATCTTTGGAGTACTAACCACAGTTGCGGCATTTCTGCCCTTGCTGCTGCTCGAGGGCCCGCTGGGCGGGTTCTTCAGTGTCATTGGCGGGGTTGTCATACTGTGCCTCACCGCCAGCGTGGTTGAGTCGCAGCTGATTCTTCCCGGCCACATTGCGCATCGCCGGGCAACGGCGCATCCACTGGAAAGGTTGCGCATCATTCAGGGCTGGAAGATCTTTCAGAACTCATTGTCGACGGGAATGGAGCGCTTTGCTGCAAACGTCTATCAACCGGCGCTGCGCAAATGCCTCAAGTATCGTTACGCCACGTGGGCCAGTGCAACCGCTGTAATTATCATCACCGTTGGGTTGCTGGCCAGTGGCCGTGTGGTCTTCCAGTTCTTCCCGGCGGTGGAAGGCGATCGTATCTATGCCAGTCTGCAAATGCCGGAAGGGGTTGCTGTTGAGTTAACAGAACGCGCGCTGGAGCGTCTTGAATCAACCGCCAACGAACTGGTCGCTGAACTGGAGCAGGAGTTGGCTGCCCGGCAGGCAACTGAAGGCTTCGAGTCCATCGGTGTGGTCGATCGCACGCTGACGACGCTGGGTGGGCGCGTCAACCGTGGCGGGCCGCCTTCCGGCCGCGGCAGTACCGGTGGTAGTCATATCGCGGAAGTGGTCATGCTACTGCATAGTTACGATGATCGGGGCCAGATAAGCGCCAATGAGATTCGCGATCGCTGGCGCGAAAAGGTCGGATTGATTCCGGATGCGCTGGAGTTAACGTTTGTCTCGGATTCGTTCTCGACCGGGCAGGCATTAAGTTTCAGGCTTGAAGGGCGGGACGAAGAAAGTCTGCAGCGTGTCACTGCGGAATTGCGTGATGTGCTGGCAAGATATCCCGGCGTATTTGATATCTCCGATTCGTTCCGCGCGGGCAAACAGGAAATACAGATTCAGCTGCTCGAAGAAGGCCGGTTGCTTGGATTCACGCTTGACGATGTATCCAGGCAAGTACGGCAGGCGTTTTTTGGCGCAGAAGCTCAGCGAATCCAGCGTGGCACTGACGAACTCAGGGTCATGGTGAGGTATCCGGAAGACGAACGCAGCTCCCTGGGTAACCTCGAAAATATGATGTTGCGCACTCCCAGCGGCGGAGAAGTGCCCTTGGCCAGCGTTGCCAGTATGTCTCTGGGCAACTCGTACTCAAACATCAACCGCGAAAACGGGCGACGTGTAATCACGGTAAATGCCGACGTCAACAGAGAAGTCAGTGCGCCGGAAGAAGTCACGCGTGAAGTAGTCAGTGGATTCCGCGATCGTTGGGCCTCCGAGTACGATGTGACGCTGGTGCTGGGTGGCGAGGGCGAGCAACGTGACGAATCGCTCGGCGCGCTTTTCAGTGCTTATCCGCTGGCGCTGCTGCTGATTTATGCCTTGCTGGCCATACCCTTGAAGTCCTACACGCAGCCGCTGATTATCATGAGTGTTATTCCGTTTGGTGCTATCGGTGCCATCATGGGACATTTCATCATGGGTGCGGAGCTGGTGTTCTTTTCGATTATCGGCATGGTGGCGCTGGGAGGGGTGGTGGTCAACGCCAGCCTGGTGCTGGTGGTGTACGTCAATAACGAAGTGGCTGCCGGCAAAACACTGTATGAAGCGGTGGCATCTGCAGGTGTTGCGCGGTTCAGGCCTATTTTCCTGACATCGTTCACCACCTTCATTGGTCTGGTGCCGTTGATGTTCACGCCCACACCCGCCACGTTTTTTATTATTCCGATGGCGATTTCGCTGGCGTTTGGTGTACTGTTCGCCACGGTCATTACCCTTTTCCTGGTACCGGCTTTGTACATGGTTCTGTATGACTTCTCCCGCCATCATATTCTGGAAGAACAGGAATATGATGCCGAGCAGGAAGTTGCGCGCCAGGTAAATGCCGCCAGACAACTGGAGCGGGGGTCACACGTATAACGCTGCCTGCATGGCAGCACCAACCGGAAGCATACGATGGAAAACACAGACGCTGAACAGAACCTTCATACTCCAGGGTTCGCGCAAAGCGCTCTGTGTTTTTTTGGTAATCTGCTGATCATTATTGTTGGCCTGTTTGTCCTCAAGGTCAGTCTGCACAGCCTGATGTTTTTCTGCCTTATCTGGACCGGCGCCCATGCGCGGATCCTGGGCTATTACTACACTGACATCCGCTCGGCGATGAGCGCTGGTATCACTCAGGCGCTCCCTGCCGTTTATATCTTTTTGCTGATAGGCCTGGTGATTGCATCGTTTATGCACAGTGGCACCGTCGCGTCGCTGATTTATCACGGACTAGATCTACTCAGCCCGTCATTGTTTCTGGCCGCAGGACTTGTGTTGTGCAGCCTGATGTCGGTGGCAACCGGCACTTCTTGGGGAACCGCAGGTACACTCGGTGTGGTACTCATTGGTATTGGCGGCGCCATGGGTATCCCCTTGCCTATTGTTGCCGGGATGGTGGTTTGCGGCGCAACCTTTGGCGACAAGATGTCACCAGTTTCCGATACCACAAATCTGGCTGCGATGAGTGCCGGTACCAGTCTCTACCGTCATATCGGATCCATGCTCTACACCACCACGCCTGCATTTATGATCAGCCTGATTATTTTTCTGTTTCTAGGATTGCGGTTTGCGGGCAATACGCTGCCTGATGAAGAGATCGCCACCATTCAGCAGGCTCTGGCGGGTCACTATCAGATGAACCTGTTGATTACCTTGCTGCCGCTGTTGTTGATGCTGGTGCTGAGCATAAAACGCTACTCTGCAGAGATCAGCATGACTGCCAGTATTATTCTGGCTATGTTGATTGCCGTGTTTTATCAGGGCCAGCAAGTAACCGTTGTTATTGATGCCTTGTGGCAGAACACGCCCGGCACAACAGGTATTGAAAGTCTTGATAGTTTGCTGGGCCGTGGCGGTATGTACAGCATGAGTTGGACTTTGCTGTTGGCGCTGATGGCTCTGGCGCTGGGAGGCATCTTGTTCAGGGCGGGGTTTCTGCGCGCCTTGCTGGAAGGTTTTATCTCAAGGGTTCGCACCACCGTTGGACTGATAGCCAGCACCATTGCGGCCTCGCTGGCGGGAAACATCGCCATGGGCGAGGCCTACATCAGCATTATTCTCAATTGTCAGTTGTTCCGCCGTGCTTATGATGAAAAGCAGCTTGATCGTGCGGTGCTGTCGCGCTCCGTTGAAGAGGGCTCAACAATGACCACCGGTTTGATTCCCTGGACCACCGCCGGCGCCTTTTATGCGGCCACTCTTGGTGTGCCGGTGCTCGATTACCTGCCTTATGCATTTCTGAATTACCTGAACCCGATGATTTCCATTGGTATGGCGGCCATGGGCATAGGTTTGTTGCGCAGGCAAGGTGCGGCTGGTTGATTTTCAGAGACTGGTCTATATACTGGTCGGTATCTGGAGATGGAGGTTAGTGATGAACGTTGAAGTTGGATCGTACGAGGCCAAGACAAAGTTGCCGGAGTTATTGCGCGGCATTCAGGCTGGACATCGCTACACCATCACACTGCGTGGTGAGGCGGTGGCCGATCTTGTGCCGGCGCAAGGTAACAAGGGCTCGGATGCTGCTGCGGCGGTAAATGACATGCTCTCCTTCATGCAGGCTCACAAATCGGTAAAGGGCATCGATCTCAAGGCGCTGGTAAACGAGGGACGCGCGTGAATTTTGTGCTGGATGCCTCGGTTGCACTACTCTGGTTGGCACCTGAGACCCATCCGGCCCCAACAGACTATGCTGCCAAGGCACTGCTGGCGCTCAAGGATTCACAGGCAGTGGTGCCCTCGCTATTTGCTCTTGAAATTGTCAATGTGGTAGCAAAACTCGAATCCAGAGGTAATGTGAGCGAAGCTGACTCGCAACGCTACATTACCCTCCTTGGAAGACTGAATATCTCTGTCGATCAAGCGACAGCCATACAAGCATGGGGAGAGACACTGAATCTCGCCCGGCGCTACACGTTATCAGCCTATGATGCCGCTTATCTGGAACTGGCGCTGCGCACGGGATTACCACTGGCTTCGCTTGATGCGAATCTGGTCAAGGCTGCTGAAATTGCAGGATGCCAACAGCCTGACTTTTTAATCAATCAGGGAGATATCAAGTGACATTGCAATCGCTGTTTTCCAGACTGCTGTTAACCGGTGCCATGATTGGCATTATTCCGGCCAATTCTGTTAATGCACAGCCTGATGTTTCAGTTGAAGGCACCGCGAACCCGCTGCTATACGCGCTGGCGTGGAAACAAACCTCGGCCGAGTATCGTGCGCTGTACCATCAGGGTTTTAACATCGCAAGAATGCATGTACAAAACGCTCTCGCTCAACAACAGCCCGGCGACAAACCGCTGGCAGTGATCACCGATGTCGACGACACCGTGCTGCATGTGTTGAGCTACTGGGGGCATCTGGTCAACAGCAACAAGGATTTTTTTGAAGACCCAGTCTGGGATCAGTGGATCGCTGAAGATCTGGTGACCGCAGCGCCCGGTGCGCTGGAGTTTCTGCAGTTCTGTGAAGACAACAACGTTGAAGTGTTTTACGTGACCAGTCGTGATCAGGGCGAGCCGACGCTGTCGATTGCCTTGTCCAACCTGCAGTCGGTCGGCGCGCCGTTTGTTGATGAGGCCCATGTCACCGCTTTGCGTGAGTCATCTAACAAAGAAATTCGTCAAAACGAAATCATGCAATCACACAACGTAGTGGTCATGCTGGGCGACAATCTGAATGACTTCCGTCGCAAGTACTATGTCCGTGGGGATATCGATGGGCGCATTGCGGCTATGGAAGAGGACAAACACCTGTTTGGCATGCAATACGTGATGTTCCCCAATCCCACCGATGGTCATTGGCTCGCTGCGATTTTTGGTGAATCCGAGCCGCCTGCGTCGGCGGAAAACCGCGAGACCCTGCGGCAGGCCGCCACACGCTCGGCGTGGGATGGTGAGGTGCAACCGTAAGCCGGGTGAAGTCGCCACTGCAGGTATTCTGTTAATTTTGCCGATACAAAAATTAGTTATTGACAGCTTTTGGAAGACGGGATTACTCTCAGTTCATGTTCAACTGAGAAGCAAAAAAGGAGGTGATCCAATGTCTAGTGGTATGTCTTCGGCTCAAGTGGATTTTGGTGGTATTAATGATGTGGGGACTCGCGCCCTGTAGTGTTAATAACACGGTTCCATTGGAGCCATGCAACACGGGAAGGGAGCGCGAGCTCCCTTTTTTAATTGCAGATTTTTAAAAATTTATAACGACACAACACAGCATCGCAGGGGAAGACAATGAGCAGAATCGTTTATCTGAATGGAGAATACCTGGCACAGGCGGATGCAAAAATTTCCGTGTTTGATCGTGGTTATCTGTTTGGTGACGGTGTTTATGAGGTCATCCCGATTATTCAGGGCAAGTTGGTGGATGAGGATTATTCGGTGCAGCGCCTGCGCCGCAGTCTGGCAGAAATTGAAATCAACTGGCCCTGTTCTGAAGCGGAATACCTGCAGATGCTGCGCGAGTTGATCAGCCGCAACCATGTGCAGGAAGGTATGGTCTACGTACAAATAACACGCGGCATCGCCGAGCGTGATTTTGCCTACCCCAAAAATATCAAACCCTCACTGATGGCCTATCCAACACACAAAGCCATTTTGAATAACCCGCTCGCGGACTCAGGCGTGGCGGTCATATCCACTGAGGATCTGCGCTGGAAACGCCGCGATATCAAATCACTGAATCTGCTGGCGCAATGCATGGCCAAACAACAGGCGGCCAAACAAGGTGCGTTTGAGGCGTGGATGACGGAGGACGGCTTTGTCACCGAAGGCGGATCGTCCACGGCGTTTATCGTGAAAAACAACACCGTGATCACGCGTGCGCTGTCCAACAGCATTCTGCCGGGTGTGCGCCGGCGGGTTTTGGTGGAAATGGCAGAACACGGCGGGTTTAAACTGGAGCAGCGCGCGTTTTCTATTGCTGAAGCGATAGCGGCTGACGAGGCCTTTCTCAGCAACGCCAGCAGCCTGGTGTTACCGATTGTCAGTGTTGACGGGCATCAGATCGGGGATGGCAAACCCGGCCCGGTGACCCGTGATCTGCGTGCCCGGTACATTGCCGCACTGCTGGCCGAGGCGTCGTCAAAGTAGTATACGTAGCAAACAGTAAAAAACGCCGTGTGCCAAACGGCGGCCGATACAAAAATAGTGATTAAAAACAAAGAGATTGCCATGATTAAGCCAAGAATAGAAAGATCGTTTTTTGCCCGTACGCTGGTGGCGACACTGGTGTTGTTACTGCCAATGACCCTGTTTGCTGAAGGCGGTCGTACGCCCCTGCGTGTGCAAAACGGCATTGTCACCAGCGCCTCGCGACTGGCGTCCGACGTGGGGGTAGATATCCTCAAACAAGGCGGCAATGCGGTTGATGCGGCGGTTGCAACGGCACTGGCACTGGCGGTCACCTGGCCCACGGCCGGTAATATTGGTGGGGGTGGATTTCTTGTGTATCACGGTGATGATGGCCATGCCACCACCTTTGATTTTCGCGAAAAAGCCCCGTTGGCATCGACGGAAAACATGTTTATGGGCGCTGATGGTTTAAGTACCAACATGCAGCACCGCGGTTTCCTGTCGGTGGGTGTGCCCGGCACCGTCGCCGGTTTGTATCTGGCACATCAGCGTCTGGGCAACTTGCCCTGGGCTGATCTGGTGGCGCCGTCAGTCGCACTGGCGCGTGATGGCATCCCGGTGACGTATGCGCTGCACAGCGGATTTACGTCCAATCAAAGTTTCTGGGATCAGTTTCCCTCGTCGGCAGCGGTGTTTTTAAAAGCCGATGGCACGCCTTATGAATTGGGTGACACCTGGAAACAACCGGATCTGGCGCGCACACTGGAACGCATTCAGAACGAAGGGCGTGACGGCTTCTACAAAGGCGACAATGCGCGCAACCTCGCGGCCTTTATGCAGGCCAACGGCGGCATCATTACCGAAGAAGACCTGGCATCCTACGAGGCCGTCGAACGCGAACCGGTGCGTGGCACCTATCGCGGTTACGAGATTGTCAGCATGCCACCACCCAGCTCCGGCGGCATTGGCATCATCCAGATGCTGAATATTCTGGAAGGGTTTGATCTGGCCGCAGCAGGGCATAACTCTGCACAGTATTTACATTTGCTGACCGAATCCATGCGCCGCAGTTACGCCGATCGCGCCGAGTTTCTGGGTGACCCGGATTTTAATCCGGACATGCCTCTCAGCCGTCTGGTCAGCAAAGAACATGCGGCGTCACTGCGCGCCTCCATTGACCCAACCAAAGCGTCTATCAGTGACGAAAGTGCCTTTGGCAATATTTACGAAAGTGAAGAGACCACACACTTCTCCGTTGTGGATAAAGACGGCAACATGGTGTCGCTGACCTACACATTGGAGAACGGTTACGGTTCACGTATTGTTGCCGAGGGCGGCGGGTATCTGCTTAATAACGAGATGGGTGATTTTAATCCGGTGCCGGGTGTCACTAATCGCAATGGCCAGATCGGCACACCGCCCAATCTGGTGGCACCACAAAAACGCATGTTGTCCAGCATGTCACCCACCATCGTCGCAAAAGACGGCAAGCCCTTGCTGGCGATTGGCAGCCCGGGCGGACGCACCATCATCAACACCACCATGCAGGCCATCGTCAACGTCATTGACCACGGTATGAACGTGGCCGAAGCCGTCGAAGCGGGCCGCATCCATCACCAGTGGTTGCCGGATACCACCAGCATGGAAGGTCGTATGTTCTCGCCAGACACCATCCGTTTGTATGAAGCCATGGGGCACACCACCAGCGTGCGGGGTAATCAGGGCTCTGCTATGGGCATTTTTATAGACCGCGAAACAGGCTTGTTCCACGGCGCGGCGGATTCACGTGCTGGTGATGGGGCGGCGGTGGGGTACTAACTGACGGGTGGTGCGTGGAATGGCTCAGCCCTTGAATCCACGGCCAACCAGATATACTTCACGCGATCTGGCGCGCGAGGCATCGGGTTTGCGCACCACGACCTTTTCAAAACTGGTACGCATTTCTTTCACGTAATCGTCGTAGCCTTCACCGTGAAATACCTTGGTGACAAAATTGCCGCCGGGTTTTAGTACCTGTCGCGCCATATCCATAGCCAGTTCCACCAGATACATGGAAGACGCCTGATCAGCAGCGTCGACACCGCTGATGTTGGGCGCCATGTCTGACATCACCAGGTCGGCCTGCGCTCCGCCGAGTTTCTGCAGAATCTGGTCAAACACGGCCTGCTCGGTAAAATCACCCTGAATAAAGTCAACATCGGCAATGGAGTCCATGGGCAGAATGTCCGAGGCAATCACCCGTCCTTTAGGTTCAACCAGCGGCGCAACCACCTGCGACCAGCCGCCGGGCGTTGATCCCAGATCCAGCACCAGCATGCCGCGCTGAATCAGGCGGTCTTTATCAATGATCTCAAGGAGCTTGTAACTGGCGCGCGAGCGGTAGCCGTCAATCTGGGCCTTTTTGACGTAGGGGTCGTTGACGTGTTCATCCAGCCAGCGTTTGCTGCTTTTGGAGCGGGCCATGGTCGAGATCTGTCCTGGTTATGTGTGATTGTTGTGTCTGATGGTGTACATGTTGGGGCGGGTGACTTTAACAGGGCGAAAGCATACCATACCGACTTCAGACAAAAACCTTTGCCGGAGACACCGGCCAGGATCTGCAGACATGATTCGCATCACTGAGCTGGCGTTGCCGCTGGACCATGCCCCCGACGCCTTGCGGCTTGCGATCACCCGCCGGCTGGGCATTGCCGATCAGGATCTGATCGACTTGACGGTGTTCAAGCGCAGTTACGACGCGCGCAAGAAGAATACCGAAATCACCTTTGTGTACATCATCGATGTGTCGTGCCGTCACGAGCAGGCCATTCTGTCGCGTCTGGCGGGGGACACTCATATCCGGCCTGCGCCGGACACGGGCTATTACCCGGTCGCGTCAGCGCCGGAAGACCTTACCGAGCGGCCGGTGATTATCGGCTTTGGCCCCTGTGGATTGTTTGCCGCACTGACATTGGCGCAGATGGGGTTTAAGCCCATTGTGCTGGAGCGTGGCCGCGAGGTGCGTCAACGCACCAAGGACACTTGGGCGTTGTGGCGCAAACATGTGCTCACCGCCGAGTCCAATGTGCAGTTTGGTGAAGGCGGTGCCGGGCTGTTTTCAGACGGCAAACTCTACAGCCAGATCAAAGACCCGAAATTTTACGGTCGCAAAGTCATGCAGGAGTTTGTGCGCGCGGGTGCGCCAGACGAAATCCTGTATGTCAGCAAGCCGCACATTGGTACCTTCCGCCTGACCGGTGTGGTGTCTGCTATGCGTGAAGAAATCCGCGCGTTGGGCGGCGAAGTCCGTTTTGAAAGCCGGGTTAGTGATTTTCTGATTCGTGATGGGCGCATTGAAGGCGTCATCCTGGCAGATGGCTCGCAACTACAAAGCCGCTACGTGGTATTGGCGCCGGGACACAGTTCACGCGATACCTTCCGTCAACTCCATGCACGGGGTGTGTTTATGGAGGCCAAACCCTTTGCTTTGGGTTTTCGTATCGAGCATCCGCAGTCGTTGATCGATAAAGCCCGACTGGGCAAATATGCGGGACACCCGGCGCTGGGGGCGGCAGATTACAAGCTGGTGCATCACGCCAAAAATGGCCGTGCCGTGTATAGCTTCTGTATGTGCCCGGGCGGCACCGTGGTGGCCGCCACCTCCGAAGCGGGGCGAGTTGTCACTAACGGTATGAGCCAGTATTCGCGTAATGAGCGTAACGCCAATGCCGGTATTGTGGTGGGCATCAGCCCGGAGCAGGATTTCCCAGGCGGTCCGTTAGCGGGGTTGGCGTTGCAGGAGTCACTGGAGTCACATGCCTATGTGTTGGGTGGCAGTGACTACTGTGCCCCGGGACAATTGGTGGGTGATTTTATTCGTGCGCAAGCCTCCCGCGAATTGGGTGAGGTTGAGCCCTCGTATAAACCGGGCGTGAAACTGGGTGACCTGGCAACAGCGCTGCCCGCCTACGCCATTGATGCCATCCGCGAAGCGCTGCCGGTGTTTGGTCGGCAGATCCGTGGGTTTGACCGCGATGATGCGGTGTTAACCGGTATTGAGTCGCGCACCTCGTCGCCGCTGCGTATCACCCGCGACAATCAACACCTGCAAAGCCTGAACACCCGGGGACTGTATCCCGCCGGTGAAGGCGCTGGTTATGCCGGTGGAATCTTGTCGGCGGGTGTGGATGGCATCAAAGTCGCTGAAGCGCTGGCAATCGCCATGCTGGCAGACCGGGCTGAAACGCCCGGTAAGCTGCGGGGTTAACACTGATGCAGCGCATGAAAATCGATGACGTTAAAAAGCTGCATCAAAAAAAATACCGCGAGGAATTTGGGTGTTTTCTGGCGGAAGGTGAACATCTGGTGCTGGAGCTTGAACAAGCAGCCATCCACAACACAGCGCTGCAGGCCAGCGAGTTGTATGTCACCGAGCACTACGCCGACCGGGAAACCCGATTCCACAAACATCTGGTCTCTGAGCGGGTCATGCAGCACTTGAGTGACACCCCGTCGCCTCAGGGCATTGTGGCGCGGGTGCCCATCAACGCCTTGCTGCAGTTGCCGCGTCTGCCGCGGGCGGTGTTTTTGTACGAAGTTCAGGACCCTGGCAATCTCGGCGCCATCTTGCGCACACTGGGCTGGTTTGGCGGCTTTGAATGTCTGTTGAGCCCGGGGTGTGTGGATCCGTTTAACAGCAAAGTGGTGCGTGCCAGTATGGGTGCGATTTTTTATGTGCCGCTGGTGCTAGACGCCGGTATTGATCAGGTTCATGCCCGCTTTAGGCAACCTGCCTGCCTGTCATTGGGCGGCAAGTCGCTGGAGTGTGAGGCGTTTCACAACGCGGATTGCCTGATTTTTGGCAATGAAGCACGGGGTCTGCCCGGGCAGTTGATTCAGGAAACAGGTGCCGCGACTTACTCGATTCCGGGCAGTGGCCAGATTGACTCGCTTAATCTCGCCGCCACCGTCAACATGTGTGTGTACGAACTTATGAGGCGTTGATATCAACGCGCTTGATGATGCCGCGGTTGTAGCGGCTGACACCATTTCGCCTGGTCTTTTTGCTGTGGCACATGGCAATGTCAGCGTGTGGCATAAGTGCATCGGGATTAGGGTCGTCGGCGTTGCGTGTGGTCACACCAAGGCTGGCCGTGATCCTGGAGGTGCCGGACTCGCCATCACTGAGACTGTCCAGTGTGCTGCGCCGCGCCACCGGCACGACCAAAAACAGACTTCGACGGATTGCCAATGCAATCAGCAGAATCCCGATGGCGAATCCTGTCGGTGTTGGATCTATCGGCAACCATTGCTGACCGAGGACAAAAGGCAGGTTGACAGCCATGACTGCTATCGGCGAAACAAGGGTGATCAGTAATTGCAACCGGTACTGCGGCGTAAGACCTATGCGCAAAGCCATAATCAAGGTGCCGGTCAGCACCAGGCAATATGCGTAAAGTACATGCACATCAAACCAGCGGCCATACTCGATGACCGGCGTTATATTGCCCGGAACGATACTAAACGATTGCCAGATCAGCCCATGAAAGTTATTGCTGATTGCCAGCATCAGAGTGATCAGCGGAACAATCCAGAACAGCAAGTGCCAGCGTTTGACAAAATCGAAATAGCCGGAAAAGCTCAGCGCTGTAAACATCCAGAAGACCGGTGTTGCGCACACGGCGATGTACTGCAGTTGTGCCAGAAAGTAGCGGTACTCTTGATTGATCCACAACGGGCTGGCCCATTGCATGAAGCACCACCAAGCAACCATCACTGCCAACAGGCTCAAAAAACAGGAGGTGGGCGGACGCATGCCGCGAGCGGCGTATCGCGCCACAAAAAGGCTGAGCAACATGCCGAGCACTGAAGGTAGTATCCAGACGGTTATTGTCAACGCCAAATTACCCAAAAAGACACCCGCACAGGTGGGGCCCTGAAGGTCGGTTTACTATAACTCACTGATTTTATTTACACGCTAATCAGCCACTGGCAAGCCGTCAAGTAGTTTGATTAAACTGCAGGGCCGCAAGCCGGGCATAAAGCTCATTGTTGACCAGTAATTCCTCATGACGCCCCAGAGCAATCAATTTGCCTTGTTGCATCACCGCAATGCTGTCCACATTGCGCACGGTCGCCAGCCGATGCGCGATGATGATCGTGGTGCGTCCCGGCATCAGGCGCTCAATGGCCATTTGTACTTTGCGCTCACTTTCCGCATCCAGGGCGCTGGTCGCCTCATCCAGCAACAGAATTTTTGGATCTTTCAAAATAGCACGTGCTATGGCCAGGCGCTGTTTCTGGCCACCCGACAGGCGAATCCCGGATTCTCCCAGATGACTGTGCCAGGTTTGTGGCAGATTCACGATAAATTCACTGGCATAAGCTGCCTCTGCCGCGGCCATGACCTCGTCATCACTGGCATCCGGGCGACCGTAACGAATGTTCTCCATCACTGTGCCGGTAAACAGGGCCGGCTGCTGACTGACCAGTGCAATCTGCTGACGCAACACCCACGGGTCGAGATCGCGGATATCAATGCCATCCAGCTGCACCTGACCTGCCTGGGGATCATAAAAGCGTAACAGCAGCTCAAACACCGTGGACTTGCCGGCGCCGGAAGGGCCGACCAGCGCCAGGCTGGTGCCAGCGGGAATCTCCAGGTCAAGACCATCCAGTGCCGCCTGTGCCGGGCGGCTGGGATAATTAAAGTGCACATCCTTGAGAGTCAGGGTGCCCTCAACCGCCTGCGTCAGTGTGTGCGGATTGGCGGGTGCCTGAATGCGTGTTTTGGCCTGTAACAATTCCATCAGCCGCTCAGTGGCGCCCGCAGCGCGCTGCAGATCACCAATGACCTGACTGATGGCGCCGACCGCGGTCGCAACCATCACTGCATACACCACAAAGGCAGTTAACTCACCGGCACTCATGCGCCCGCTGATGACGTCCTGCCCGCCTACCCAGATCATCACTGCCAGCGCCGCAAATACCAGCGTGATCACCAGCGCAATCATCAATGAGCGCGAGCGTATCTGTGCCAGCGCCACGGTGAATGCCGATTCAACGTGGCCCGAGAACAGTCTTTCGTCTTCCGCCTGATGATTGTAGGCCTGCACGGTTTTGATCTGCTGCAGGCTTTCACCGACATAAGCGCCAACGTTGGCAATCTGATCCTGGGTTTTACGGGATTGTTTACGCACACGACGCCCAAAAATCACGATAGGGCCAATCACCAGTGGAATACAGATGAGCACCACGCTGGTTAATCGCGGGTTGGTAATAAACAGGAACACCACGCCGCCGACCAGCAACAGAAAGTTGCGCAGCGCGATCGATGCCGAAGATCCTATGACGGTCTGAATCAGCGTGGTATCGGTGGTGATGCGCGACTGAATTTCACCGCTGATATTTTCTTCAAAATACGACGGATGCATCTGCAACAGATGGTTAAACACCGCTTTGCGGATATCGGCGGTGACCCGCTCGCCCAGCCATGACACCCAGTAAAATCGCGCAAAGGTGCCAAGTGCCTGCAGGATAGAGACCAGCAGAAACGCCAGCACGGCCTGACCCAGTGTTTGCGCGGAACCGGCAACAAAACCCGCGTCGACAATAACACGGGCGTACTGCACAAGACCCAGGGTGATGGCTGCGGTAAAAATCAGCGCCGCCGTCGCCATCATCAGCTGTCGTTTATAGGGCCGCATAAACGGCACAACCTGCACCAGCGTCTGCCAGGGGGTGGGTGTTGTCACTGACTCGGTGACGGGGTTTGAAGCAGTCGCGGCTTGTGGGTTTGATTCAGACATGCCCGCAGTTTGTCACGCCGGTCAGCAGCGCAGCAAGTGCCGAAAGTCGTGCGGGTGTCAGCGTGCGACAGTCAGTTTTTAATTGAGTTCTGTTGCTGGCCTGCCGTATCCTGCCCTCTGTCAAAAATCCTCAATTAGCTCGTCCACATTTACTCAACACATCCGCGGAGATCCATCATGAAAAATCTGAAAAATCTGGGCATGGCTGCCCTGATGGCATTGAGCTTTTCCCTGTCTTCTCAAGGCGTGTCCGCCCAGGACATGCCAGACACCATTACGGTTGCCAGCTCGGCGTTTGAACACCATGGCACCGTGCCGCTGGCATACACCGCGTATGGCGACAATAAGGCGCCGCAGATCACCTGGAGCAACCTGCCGGAAGGCACTGTGCAACTGGCATTGGTGATGGATGACCCGATTGTGCCAATGCCGCAAGCCTTTGTGCACTGGGTGGCTTACAACATTCCCGCAGATGCCGCTGAATTGCCTGAAGGTTTGACCAAAGAAGCCAATGTGACCGGTGTTCCCGGCCTGGACGGCATGATCAATGGTGTTAACGGTATCCGTCAGGTGGGCTATTTTGGTCCGCGTCCGCCCGTTGATGGCAAACTGCACGCTTACCATTTCCGTATTTTTGCTCTGGATACGGCCCTCAATCTTGAAGCAGGATTAAACAAGGAGCAGCTGATGGCTGCCATTGAAGGGCATGTGCTGGGCACCGGCATGCTGATGGGACACTACGAACAGAAGTAGGTTGGATTGAGTCAGCAACCGGTCACAGCCCTGCTGGCAGGGGCGGAACCGGTTGTTGAGTATCAGCAGTGATGAAGTTGATCAGTGGTGTTCAGCATGGATGTCCGTGCCGTGTGTCTCCGTTAACATCCACACCGACCACAACGTCGCCAGCGATGCCAACATGATGTAGGCAGACACGTAAACAATCCCGTACTCATTCCACAGCAGCACTGCAATGGTGGGCGCCAGCGCACCACCAACAATGGCACCGATCTGATATCCCAGAGAAGCCCCTGAGTAGCGCACTTTGGTGGAGAACAGCTCCGTAAAAAATGCCGCCTGAGGGCCGTACTGCACTCCCATAAAACTCAGACCTGCCGCAATCGCCAGCGTAATCAGCACAAAGTTGCCGGTATCAATCAGCGGGAACAACGCAAAACCCCACAGACCGGTCAGCAATGCGCCCAACATAAAGATGCCGCGTCGACCGTGTGTGTCGGAGTAATGTGCCGCCCAGAACTGGAACGGAATCTGCACCGCCGATGCGATCAACACTGCCGACAGCATGGTGTTACGTGAGAGTCCCACACCTCCGACCGCACTGCTGCCATAGGCCACCACAAACGCAATCATGATGTAGAACGTTACCTGTATAGACAGGAACGCGCCGGCCGCCAACAAGATGCGCTTGGGGTACAGGCGCAGTGCTTCCAGCACCGGAGAGCGCGTCACTGCTTCTTTGGCCGGGGCAAGACCCGCCTTCTGACGCTCGATTTTAAGACGCTCCAGCTCTTTAAATGCCGGGGTGTCTTCCAGGTGCAGCTGCACGTACATGCTGATACCAATCAGGATGACGCTGGCCATAAACGGCACGCGCCAGCCCCAGCTCATAAACGCTTCTTCAGAGACCGCGTAGCTGATAATCAGGAAGGCCAGATTAGCCAGAATCACCCCGATGGGTGCACCGGCCTGCGCATAGGCACCGTACCAGCCGCGTTTGGTTGCCGGCGCGGTCTCGGTCACCAGTAGCATTGCGCCGCCCCACTGTCCGCCGATGGCCAGCCCCTGCACAAAACGCAGTAACACCAGCAGGATCGGCGCCAGCGGCCCCGCTAACGCATAGGTCGGCAACAAACCAATCAGCGTGGTGGCAACGCCCATCATTAGCAGCGCAATCACCAGGACTTTTTTGCGTCCCACGCGGTCACCGTAGTGCCCAAAAATGATGCCACCCAGAGGGCGGGCCAGAAAGCCCACTGCAAAGGTGCTGAAGGAGGCAATCAACGCCACCATGGGCGGCATATCTGCCGGGAAAAACAGGATAGGGAAGACCAGTGCTGCGGCCGTGCCATACAGGAAAAAGTCATACCATTCAATGGATGTGCCCGCAAGCGAGGTCAGTGCTACCTTGCGCATATTGGCTTGGGTGTGTTGATCGATTGGCGCTGCTGCTGCCGATTGTTGTGCCGTCATAAAAGCTCCTCTGCTTGTTATTGTTTTGACAAACGCAGCGATATTGCGCTGGAAATGTAAACAACGCAAGCGTCAGAATGTTAACAATCAGAGCTGGCGTGGGGTCATAGCTGCTACCGATTTACGTGTCTTTTAGATGATCGTTATCTAGCACCTGCCAGTGCCCGCCTTTGTGAGGACCTATGCGGGTGAGTCGCCCGGCTTCCTGCAGTTTGCGGATGGCGCGCTCAATCGCGGTATCGCAGCGGTCATTCGATGAGTCAACTGAAAGGGTGGTTGGTAGGGTGGCATTAGCAATTCATGGGTGTCGTTGTTGAGAACTCATCAATAGCCTGTTCGATGAGTACGAATCCACATCGCCCCACGCCCTTTGCCCGTCGACTCAATCAGCCCCTCGGATTTCATCGATCGCAGTACCAGCCGCACCATATCCCGACTCATGCCGGGGCAGGCGTCTTCTATCTCTGAAATTGAAAAAGGCAAAATGCGTCCCAGCACTTCTGTACGCACTCTCTCGCCTTTGTTTCCCGGGCTGTATGTAAGGGAGCCTACACGTTCTTCAAATTCACGATAAGCCCGCAGCAAAACGCCCCAAAAATAGTCGAGCCAGGGTTTAACGTCCTGCTGTCAGATCTTGCATTGCCATGGGTGTCAGGTGGGCGGGGACAGGTTGAAAACGTAGGCGTGAAGTTCCATCGGGATGACGTTCGATAATATCGTTATTGGTCGCTTTCCAGCGACCGCCGGCCTGCGGCATATATCGATAAAGTACCGTATGCAATTGCAACACGACGCCTTCGTTAAAAGGCATGTTTGCGCAAATCCAGGTCGTTAGAATAGGGTAATCATTGTCCCTAAATAGGGTAATGTCTCCCGGAATACCCTATTAATGCGAATAACTACCCTGTGTACAGGGTTTATGAATCAGATAAAAGCACCTATAACGACGCAGATAACGCTGTTCTGACAAGAAATTGTGAGCGATTCATACCGGCCTTTGCCGCCGCCGCATCAATTTTTCGTAACGCGAATCTTGGCACGGTGATATTGATACGTTCTGCCGGGCCCATCAATTTATCCAGATCAACATCCACCAGTGCCCAGACTCCGCCCCGATAGTCGGCAGAGCACTGATGTTCATCAATCAAACACGGCAATGGCACGTGATTGCTGTCTTCCAGCAGACCTTCGATATGAAGCTCGATTGCCTGCTGTGACATGTGCAGCGCTTCGTCGATTGTATCGCCTGCAGAGAAGCACCCCGGCAAGTCAGGAACGGTTACGCCAAATGTGCTGCCAGGGTCTTTATGGATCACGATGGGGTAAAGCATGGGGTGCTCCTCTTTAATGAGACTTGAGTCCTGCTTGCTTAAATATAGAAAGGACGGTTCCTTTGGGTAAATCCTTGCGGGGATGTGGCACTGTTACCCGTCCGTTCTTTGCATGATGTTTGAATTGACAATGGCTACCCTTTGTCGCAACCAGTCTCCAGACATCATGTTCGAGCATGTTGATAATCTGTTTGCTATCCATCGCCGACCTTATTGTACACATGGGCACACACTTTTATGCAAGCGCCATTTTTTTGAGGGCAAATTCATCCACCACTCACATTGTTATAGCCACCTATAATGCGGATTGCATTGAGCGTTTTAATTCCTTCGCGATTTGCAGCGTTGAACTTAGCCTGAAACAAAGCAATACATACAACGTCAGTCGGATACAGATCGTAACCATCTGACCACGCCCGTTTACCCATAGACGGCGTTTCATTTTTAATTGGACGGGCTTTCATTTACAAATGGACGTGCCCCCGGCCGACAATCCGGGAATATCTGACATTACTGGAGATATTTATCTATATCGAGTTGCGCAAACATGCAGAGTGGGCTGGGCGTGAGTGCCATTTTTTCCACTATCGCGACAAAGACACGGTGGAAGTTGACATCGAGATTCAGCAAGGCCAACGTTTGGCGGGCGTGGAGGTCAAGGCATCAGCCACTGTCACGGCGGCTGACTTTAAAGGCTTGATCAAGCTGCGGGAGGCCAGCGCCGGGCAGTTTGTCTGTGGGGTGGTATTTTATGATGGAGACAGCGTGTTGCCGTTCGGGGAGAGGCTGTTTGCAGTGCCTGTTTTGTAAACCCGTCGAATTCCACGGGTTTAAAATCCTGACTATTGAACTGCTCCCAACATACAAATAATGCTTGTGAGTTGGACTTTGTAACCTGCAATCGCTCTACATCATTTTTCAGTTGTAACGGATTTCTTGACAACTGAGGTCAATCGGGAGAATCAGCCGACAATAATAATGTGAGTCTGGTTTGCCAACGCCTCAGCCAACTGTTCGGGTTTGCGGGATTATGGATCGGAAAGCGGATAATCATACCCGCGACCTTACATACAGAAAGCCTTATGTCAGGAAGGCGAGATCAACCTTACAGATAAGAATCCATATGTAAAAATAAACCTCGATACTTTATACAAGAGTATTCAGGGTATCGCCGGTGTTCATGTCCCGAACAGGCTCACAAACCGGGAGTCAAAGATAACACGGTTACGCTGGTACCCTGTCACCTCGACCAACATTCAATCATCTACCATTTTCTTTTACAGCGGGAAGGAACGGCACAAGGTTAGATTGAGATGGCCAACGGGTTACAATTTAAAACCGGTTGACCGTAACATCAGTCGGTGACTGCTTGTCACCAACTGCCCTCCTGTGCTCAACCCCTCAATTCAACACCGCCTCATACACCACACGCTGAGCAACATTGTTATCAAACGGCGCACCGCGCGGGCCGCCGCGCTTTTGCTCCATGTAGATCATAAAAAACTCGTTTTCAGGATCAACCAGGAACAGCGTGCCGCCGATGCCGCGCCAGCCAAAATTGTGCGCGCCGTCCGGGTTGCTGGCATCCACCGGCTGCAGGTGGAAACCCATGCTCCAGTCGCCGCGGTCACCGTAGAAGAAAAACTCGCGAGACACATCGGGGGTGATACGTTTTTCCTGCATCAGCGCCAGTGTTTCCGGCTCGAGGATGCGCGCGCCGTGGTACTCGCCGCCTTGCAGAAGCATCTGCGCAAAACGCACGTAGTCTTCAGTGGTGGAGTTCAGACCGCCGCCGCCGGAGAGTTGCGGGCGCACCACGGTGTTGTCGGCCATCTCGCCGTGTATGGGCTCAGCGATACGTGAGGCTTTGGAGGACGGCACATAAAAGGTGGTTTCGTCCATGCCCAGCGGTTCAAAAATACGCTCGTTGAGGATGGTTTCCAGCGATTGGCCTGCCGCCACCTCCAGCACTGCGCCCAATACATCGGTCGAGTGGCCGTAGTGCCAGGCGGTGCCGGGTTCAAAAAACAACGGCAGTTTGCCAATACGCTGCGCGACTTCGAGATTGGTCAGGCTGCCGTCACCGGGGATTTGTGCGGCGTAGGCTTTGCCGAGGTCGGTGTCGGGAGAGAAGATGGCCTGGATCAGACCGGACTTGTGCGTCAGCAGGTGCTCCACGGTCATCACGTTTTGCGCTGGCGACAGCGCGCCGGTCTCGCGGTTCACCACTTGCATGTTGCTGAACTCGGGAATGTATTTGCTGACCGGGTCGGAAACCGATAACAGGCCGTCTTCCACCATGTCCATGGCGGCAACACTGACAATCGGTTTGGTCATCGAGTAGATGCGGAAGATGGTCTGCGCATCAACCGGGGTGGCATCTCCCGGGCCTTGTGTGCCGGCGGTTTCCAACATGGCAATGCCATCTTTGTTGCCGACCAGCAGCAGTGCGCCGGCAAGATGGCCACCGTCCACGGCTGCCTGCATCTGTGCTTTGATACTGGCGATTTCAGCGCTGGTGATACCGAGCGCGCCGGAATCGATCATGGTGATGGAATTGTCGTTTTGCGCGGTGGCCAGTCCTGCGCTGAACAGCAGCGCTGAGCTTGCTAACACGGCGGTTGTCAATCGGCTGGCTGTTGATAGTTTAAATCCGAATGACGTTAAAAAAATGCGGGTGTCTTGCATGGCGGTTTCCCCTGCTTTTATTTTTGAGTGCCCCGATCATAATCCAGCGTCTGTGCTGACACAATCTGGCAGTAACGTTGGGCAGCCATCACTTTGCCCGTGGTAGACTTCCGGCATTACAACAAGACATTCAAAAGGCACGCGTTATGAAACTGATCATCAAACTGATTGCCGGCATCACGCTGGGTATTTTGCTGGGCCTGTTTGCGCCGGAGTGGATCACCCGCATTCTGATCACCGTCAAAGCTTTGTTTGCGGAATTGTTGTTTTTTACAGTGCCGCTGCTGATTTTGTTTTTTATCACCAGTGGTATCGCGGCGTTGCCGCAGAAGTCCGGTCAATTGCTGGGGCGCTCACTGGGGCTGGCCTATGTCTCGACCTTGTTGGCGGGATTCATGACCTTTATGGTTGCATCAGTGGTTGTGCCGGCCTTGACCAGTCCGTCCGCCGCGCTGGATGCCGGGCAGTCGCTGACCTTGACGCCATATGTGTCAGTGATCGTGCCGCCGGTGTTTAATGTGATGACGGCACTGTTGATGGCTTTTGTGTTTGGCCTGGGCATCGCCGCGACCGGCGCGAAGTCCTTGCAGCAGTTATCCGATCAGGGCCGCGATCTGATTCAGTGGCTGCTGGTGAAAGCCATTATCCCGATGCTGCCGGTGTACATTGCCGGTGTATTTGCGGAGATGGCAGCAGCCGGCACGGTGTTTGTCACCTTGCGCAGTTTTGCCATTGTGCTGGGCATGGCGGTGGTGTTGCACTGGGTGTGGATTACGCTGCTGTTTGTGCTGGCAGGTATACGCACCGGGCGCTCGCCGCTGGCGCTGTTGCGCAACATGATGCCGGCTTACTTCACCGCGCTGGGGACCATGTCCAGCGCCGCGACCATTCCGGTGTCTTTGCAAAGCAGCAAAAACAACGGCGTCAGCGAAGATGTGGCCAACTTCACCGTGCCACTGTTTGCCACCGTGCATCTGTCCGGATCGACCATTACCATTGTCAGTTGTGCGGTGGCGGTGATCAGTATGCAGTCGAATCTGGAGATTCCGCCGCTGTCTGTGATGCTGCCGTTTATTCTGACCTTGGGCGTGGTGATGCTGGCCGCGCCTGGGGTGCCAGGCGGCGCAGTGATGTCCGCAGTCGGTTTGCTGGGCAGTATGCTGGGCTTTGGGGAAAGCGCCTTGGCACTGATGATTGCGCTGTATCTGGCGCAGGACAGTTTTGGTACCGCCTGCAATGTCACGTGTGATGGTGCGCTTGCTCTGATGCTGGACGAGCAGATGCGGCAGTCCTGACCCTGGATTATACTTGCGTGGCCGCCGGCTAACTGAATTGTTCAATACAAAAAATCAAATCCGTCCGAGAATTTACTATGGAACGTCTTATAGAAACCCTGATGCTGCGCTCGCGCTGGTTGCTGGCGCCGGTCTATGTGGGGCTCAGCCTTGCCTTGATTGCACTGATGATCAAATTTTTCCAGGAAGTGCTGTACTTGTTTTCGCACATTCTGAGTTCGAGCGAAGCAGAAGTCATTCTGATAGTGTTGGCCTTGATTGATATCGCGCTGGTGGGCGGTTTGCTGGTGATGGTGATGATGAGCGGTTACGAGAATTTTGTGTCCGAGCTCGACACCAGGGATGGGGAAAAACTTAGCTGGCTGGGCAAGATGGATGCGTCCTCGCTGAAAATGAAGGTGGCTGCGAGTATTGTTGCCATCTCGTCTATTCACTTGTTAAAAGTGTTTATGAATATACAAAACACCAATCCGGATCTGCTGTTCTGGTATGTGATTGTCCATCTCACCTTTGTGGCATCTGCATTTGCGATGGGTGCGCTGGATCGTATCTCACGACAATGAGTTAACTTTAAGGAATTCGCCGACCATGTTTGAATCGATAGAATTGCAGACCATGGAGGTGCTTTCTACGATCGTCGAGCGCTTGCCGAGTGTGCTGGGTGGCCTCTTGCTGCTATTGGCCGGTTGGTTGCTGGCGCGTTTCCTGCGCATGGTCATTACGCGACTGATCCGTTCCCTGAACGGTTTGCTGGGCCGGCAGTTCCATGGCTCCACTCTGAGCTTTGTGAGAATCTCGGCGGCAACGGAAACCTTGATGGGCTTTCTGGTGTTCTGGTCAACGATGCTGGTGTTTGTCACCATTGCCGTGGGCCTGGTGGGTCTTTCAGCCGCTGCGGTGTGGCTGGACCGCCTGGTTGTGTATATGCCGTCGCTGGTATCCGGCGGTCTGATTGTGATTGCCAGTTATATTCTGGGCACCGTGGTACGCCATCTGGTGCAACATACTGCCGTCGCCGCTGACATCGCCCGCGCTGGATTATTGGGTCAGATTGTGCAGGTCTCGTTGCTGATCATTGGTGTGGTCATTGGACTGGGGCAGATCGGCGTTGATGTCAGTTTTCTGGTGATTCTGCTGGCCATCGGCTTGGCGGCGGTACTGTCCGGATTTGCGCTGGCATTTGGTCTGGGTGCTAGGGTCATGGTGCAGAATCTGATTGCGGTCCGTCATCTGAAACAGCTGGTCAGCCCCGGACAACTGGTCGAAGTGGGTGCGGATCGGGGGCGCATCCTGGAGTTCAGTACCACCGGTCTGGTGCTGGAAACGCCAGAAGGACGCAAACTGATTCCCGCCAGTGTTTGCCTGGAACAGGCGTTCAGCGTGATTACCCGTGAGCTGCACGATGAACAGCGTTAACTCACTGAGTCTGGGATTTCTGACGAGCAAGCCACAGGCCGCGGCCAGTGTTCTGCAAGGACTGAACACGGCGCACGCGGCCAGTTATCTTGAAGAAGTGCCGGTACGCACGCTTGCACCGGTGCTGCAACACATGGAGACCTGGCCGGCAGCCCGACTTCTGGACAGTTTGCCGCTGGATAAAAATGTGGCCATTTTGTCGCAGCTGACTTATCAACGTGTCGCAGCGCTGCTGCGACTGCAAACCGCCGACCGTCGCACCGCGTTATTGCTGGCCTTGCCTGGCAAACTGTCGCGCCCGCTGACACTGTCACTGACCTATCAGGACAATACCGTAGGCGCCTGGATGGATATGTCCACGCCACACTTTTTTGAAGATCTCAGTGCCTGGGAATGTCTGGCGCTGTTAAAAAAGATTGAACATGCCTTTGGCAGCAGTCTGCCGGTGATCAGCAAACAGCATCATATAGTGGGTGTCGTGACCCTTGATGTGTTGTTAACCAGTGCCGACGACAAGGAGCTGGGTAAACTCATGGATGTGAATGTTGACGCGCTGCCCGCTGAAATGAGCCTGAAGCAGGCTAAAAATTCCCGTGACTGGGACAGGCACACCGTGTTGCCGGTGCGCAGTGGCAGCGGCACCTATCTGGGCACCTTGAATCGCGCCACGCTGCGCGCAGCGTCGCATGACAACTCAGCGTCACCCGAGCTATTACCCGCATATTCCTTGCTGACACATATGGGGGCGGCCATGTTGACCAGTGCGTCCGGATTGCTGGGTCTGTCGGGCGATGCTCGCGGAGATAAGACATGACAATTGAGCTGCGGGCACACCCGAATGCGGTTGATCAGGCGCTGACGCGGCGCTTCCTGATGGAGTACCCGCAGGAGTCGGCGATCAGAATTGAGGCGATGCCGGCACGCGATGTTGCAGAGATTCTTGCTCAGCAACCGGTGTTTGTGTTGCTGCCGATGTGGAAATACCTATTACCCGGAACCTCGGCTGACATTTTGCGCAATCTGCCCCCCGCCCATGTCAGTGAACTGCTCACCGAGCTGGCGCCCCAGAATTCGGTGCGTATGCTTGGCCAAGCGGAGCCGGACATGATCGCCTTGCAGATGGGCAGCCTGCCGGTGGTTGTGCGCAGTGAGCTGTTATCGTTAATGAGTTACCCGGAGAACAGCGCTGGCCGGTTGATGGATACCCGCACCTGGGCGTTCCGCGGCAGCCAGAGTGTTGCGGAGGCGCTCAAAGTGCTGCGCAGGACCAAAACCAGCTCGCCGCGGGGTATCTTTTTACTGGATACGGATGGGCGTCTTAATGCCAAATTGAATCTGCAGGATCTTGCCACCTCTCAACCCGATGTCACGCTGTCGGAGATTGCCCATCCGGTGACCGTGTCCGTGCCGGCAACGGCAGGCAAGGATGAAATTTCAGATCTGTTTGAGCGTCATCAACTGCTGGATCTGCCAGTGGTGGATGTTGACCAGCGTCTGTTGGGCAATATCAATAACGCCAGTTTGGTGCAGGTATCTCAGGAGGATATGTCCTCGGACGTGCTGGCGATGGTGGGCGCCAGCCGCGAAGAGCGTGCCTTGTCCGGCGCGTGGTTTTCGGTCAAAAAACGCATGCCCTGGTTGCAGATCAATCTGCTGACAGCGTTTCTGGCCGCCTCCGTGGTCGGCTTGTTTGAGAGCACCATCGCCAGCTTTACGGCATTGGCGGTATTGTTACCAGTAGTGGCCGGGCAGTCCGGCAATGCCGGCGCTCAGGCGCTGGCGGTGACCATGCGCGGTCTGGCGCTGCGCGAGATTACCGTCAGGCACTGGTTTACGGTGATGTTCAAGGAGGTGCGGGTCGGCTTTCTGAACGGGATTGCTATTGCCGTGACCTGCGGATTGGGCGTTTATTTGTGGAGCCAGTCATTGGGGCTGGTACTGATAATCTGTTCTGCGATGATTCTGGCGATGGTGGCCGCCGGTTTTGCCGGTGCAGTGGTGCCTATTCTGCTGGTGAGATTTGGACAGGACCCCGCTCAGGCCTCGTCCATCATTCTCACCACGGTCACCGATATTGTGGGCTTTTTTGCCTTCCTTGGCATCGCCACTGTGTTATCCGGCATGTTGTAACACTGCGCCGGAACAGGCCTGCTTAAAAGCTGTAAGTAGGCGCGTAAGGCACACCATCGGCCTCTGCGCGGCGTGCACCGGCCAGAATGCCCGGCATGGCATAGTTGCCTTCGTGACAGGCATATTCGTAAATGGGCTCATCGGTTTTGTTCATCGGCATCACACCGCTCCACGGCTGGCTGTAGTTTTCCGCATCGGTCACCGTGAATTCATACTGAATCACCTCATCACTCACGCGTGTGAAGCGTTCCACCACGTGCATCTTGCTGGATGCGTAAAAACGGTGGGTCAGCGAGGAACGGAAACTTTGTTGCGGGTGGAAGTTGGTGGTTTCCACCACCAGGGTGTCGCCCTCGTAGTAACCAATCGAGTCACCCATCCAGTCGTAAGTCGGTGGCTCCCTGAATGACTTGCCCAGCCTGACAATGCGGGCGTCATGATTCATCTCTGCCAGCAGCACCACGTAGTCTTTGTTCTGAATAATCTGCGTATTGTTGTTATAGGAGACGGGCAGTTTGGGCGGACCTGCTGTTGAACCAAACCCCACCAGGCAACGCTCACCCATCGGGCGTACTTCCGGGCCGTCATAGCCCTCGCGGATCGCCATGGTGGTCTGGTGATTGAGGCGTCCGGTGTCGTTGTAGGGCAATTTGCCATCGGGCGGATCAATCAGGATGGAGCTGCGAATCTCGCCGTTGACACGGATCAGGCGCTCGCCGGGATCCATCCAGAAGTTGTTGTAACCTCCTACATTCACCCCTTCGCGGGGCGGGGCCCGGCCCGGGTCGCTGGGTGCGTTGGCGGCTTCGTTGCGGGCTTGTACCGCGGATTCAAATTGCAGGGCTTCTTCTTCGGTGAGCACCAGTTTGCCGTTGTAACGGTCGGGGCGTTCAAGCGTGGTTTGTGTGGCGATTGACCAGGTGCCTTGCAGGTCCGGAACTCCCCATTCGGTGCGTGCCGGCTGGTAAGTATCCTGGGCACTGACCGGCGTCCACGTTAGCCCGGCCAGCAAACCTCCTATCAAAAAAACCATGAGTACCCCGGGTGGCGTCATTGTCGTCAATGTCAGGGTTAGAACAAGTCGATGGATCTGCATGCGGTTGCTCCTGTCATTTTTATTGTTGAGTCTTTTGGTTCTTTACTTCGCTGTTTTTTACTTATCTGTGTTTCTTCTCTGTACTTGGTTCACTGTGTTTACTTCATGGCCTTTTGTTTTGCAGACCAGGCAAAGTGCCTGGCCAGTTCTGTATCCTGCCTGAGTTGTTCGATGGAATTGAATTGCCGCGCCAATGTCATTTCATCATATAGGGCGTGAATGCCTTTGTGGCAGGTGCGGCAGATAAAAATACCTTCATTCAACTGCTCGCGGCTGTAATTCTTTTGAAAATAGCTGCGCCGGTGTACTTTACGCGGTATCAGGTGATGGAAGGTCAGTGCCAGTTCCCGATAACACAGGCAGCAGATCGCCGGGCGCTTATGCCGGGAATTTGCTGAAGCACTGTCGGAAAACGGGTCTGTACTCATATCAGGTTTTTACGTCAGAACTCAGTGTCGGGTTTACATGAACAACACATCAGGCTGCTATTCTGAAAACGGCTCAGTCGACACCTCAGGCAACACCTTGGACAATACCTCAACCGCATCGGCGGTTGACGACTGTGCACAGGTCATCCATGAGAGCTGGCAGCGTCGCGCAGCAAGTTTACCGGAGTATTCCGCGGACAAAGGCCTCACGTTGCCAGAGGTGTTTGAATTCCGTGAGGTTGTTTACGGCAGCGCGGAATACAAAACCACACTGGCGCTGCGCCACCAGATTCTGCGTGAGCCTCTGGGTCTGAATCTGTGGCACGAAAACCTCAGTGTGGAAATAGACCAACGGCACTTTACTCTCTGGCAGCGAAGCGATGCACTGACCGGGAGTGACAACAACAAAGCGGTGCTGTTGGCCTGTGTTGTGATCGTGCCTAAAAGTCAGGGCTGGGTTAAGCTGCGGCAAATGGCCGTCAACAGCCGCTTCCAGCGGCGCGGCCTCGGGCAGCGCCTGATTGCAGCGGTTGAAAACATTCTGGTTAACGAGGGTGTTAAACAGATTGAATTAAGTGCCAGAGAGTCTGCCGTTGCGTTTTATCAGGCCAGTCACTATGCGTGCGAGGGGTCAGCCTATGTCGAGGTAGGTCTGCCACACCAACGCATGATAAAAATGTTAAAACCCAATGTTCAACCAACCAGCAACAAGGAACAGCAATGAGTATTCTGAAACGATGTCGAGCGCTGGCTGCCGCTGTATGGATCACGGCGATGGCGGCCTCTGCAGCACACGCTGATGTCTGGGACAGCGCCACTCACGGTTACGCTGACAGTGATGGCGTACGTATTCACTACGCCACCGTGGGCGAAGGGCCGCTGATGGTGATGATTCACGGCTTTCCGGATTTCTGGTACAGCTGGAGTCACCAGATGGAAGGTTTGCAGGATCAATACCAGGTAGTGGCCATTGATCAGCGCGGTTACAACCTCAGTGACAAGCCGGAGGGTGATTAAAACTACGATATGCGTCTTCTGACCGCCGATGTCGCCGCAGTCATCCGCTCCTTTGGTCGGGAAAGCGCCGTGGTGGTGGGTCATGACTGGGGTGGCATGGTGGCGTGGAATTTTGCGTTTGCCTATCCGCAGATGGTTGATAAGCTGATCGTCATGAATCTGCCTCATCCCCACGGCATGATCCGGGAACTCACCATCAACGAAGAACAACGCGCCAACAGCGGGTATGCGCGCGCGTTTCAGGCTGGTAGCCCGTCAGACCCGACCATCATGTTTGGTGGTCCGATGACGCCGCAGACCCTGTCTGGCTGGGTGCGTGACCCGGTAGCCCGTGCGCGCTACGTGGAAGCGTTTGCGCAGTCAGACTTTGATGCCATGATTGCCTACTACAAGCGTAATTTCCCCACGCTGCCGGAGTTCTCCGCGACGGCACCAGCGTTATCGCCGGATGTTCCGCAGCTGGACGTGCCCTTGTTGGTCATCCATGGCCTTGACGATACTGCGTTGCATTCCAATGGGCTCAACAACACCTGGGACTGGAATAACGCCGACACCACCATCGTCGCAGTGCCCGGCGCAGGGCATTTTGTGCAGCATGATGCCAAAGAGATGGTGACCGATACCTTGCGCTGGTGGCTGGGCGCGCGGCGCTGATCAGGCGATTGGCCAATCGGCAGCATCCACAGAATCCAGCACTGAATCTGTGATGCCTGGCGCCCATTTGGCCGTGTAGGTTCCATCAGCATCATACAGAGCGGTCTGTTTGTCGAGGTCAAAGTGCCGTCCGCCTCTGGGATCAACTCCCACCCCGGCGATGTACTGCCAGTTACCCCAGTTTACCGCCACGTCATAATCAGTCAGCTGATGCTCGAACCATGCCGCGCCGTAACGCCAATCCATGCCCAGTTCATTAACAAAACAGCTGGCGGCAATCTGCCGGCCGCGATTGGAAAGGTAACCAGTTTGTTTTAGCTGTCGCATGCACGCGTTAACCAGTGGGAAGGGAGTGGTGCCATGGCACCACTTCTGATAACGCTCAGGGTGCACACAGGTCAGCGGCGCGCGTCTGGCAATACCTTTAAAGCGGAACAGTTGTGTACCCAACTCAAGCGCCAGCCACTGGAAATATTCCCGCCATAGCAGCTCAGCAGTGATCCAACCGGTAGACTCGGTACTGCCGTGCTCATTGATGTAGGCATCAACGGCTATTTTGGCGCGTCTTACCGACAGGCAGCCGCGATTTAACCACGGCGAGAGTTTTGTGGAGTGATGCCAGCCGTCGAGTTCATTGCGCAGCTCTTTGTACTGTGCGGGCCACGGGCTGCCAAAATACGCTTGCAGGTGTCTCTGGGCAGCAGTCTCGCCACCGCCAAACAAACCTGCGTCATTGGCTGCCGCCGGTGCCCATTCGGGTAATCGTGCAGGCCAGGCTGGTACGGATGCAGCGACGGGTGAGGAAGGCAGACTGGTGGGTGCTGACAGCGGCAATGGCAGCGGATGGGATTGCGCCTTTTGTCTGAAATACGTCCACGATTTGCGGGTCTCCGCCAGCGTGACGGGCAGATCCTTCATTTCAAACAGCGTATAGGTATCAACTTCTTCAATTCTGAGTTCTGGTAATCGTTTGGCAAGATTGCTGAGAATGGCCTGCTCATCAACCCCAAACTGACGGCTGCACACAAGACGAGTAATGCGGTGTTTAACAATCAGGGCAGCTAACCGCTGTTCAGGATAACCAAACTCAATCAGCACTTGCTGACCGAGTTTGTTCATCTGCATATTCAGGTTATCGAGACTTTGCTGCACAAACTGCCAGCGATGTGAGCCCATGGAACTGACGTGATAGCGATGTGCGGAAAACCAGCGTGGGTCAACACAATACACACACAGCAGCCGGTTGCTCCAGGCAGCGCGGACCAGGGCTGGATTGTCATCCAGCCGCAGGTCGTGGGTCACCCAGTACAACGTATTTATCACGGTGGTGCAGCCTTCCTCATGTAAGCACTGATGATCAACACAGATGATCAGTGCGGATGCGCACCGGTGCCAATCAAGCCGGACGTGGCTCAGCAATCCCGCGGTGATTGGCGCTGTTTGGGTTAGGCGACAGGTAAGAACCAACAATCATACCCACCAGACTGAATGCAAGCCCGACAAATTGCGGCTCATACGCAAGCTCCGGGATGGTAAATTCGACCAGTAACCAACTGCCCAGTCCCAGCCCGATAGACAATGTAGCACCTAGGTTGCTGGCTTTGCGCCAGAACAGTCCGGCAGCCAGTGGTACAAACACCCCGGCGAGGGTGATTCGATAAGCGTTGACCACCATGTCGTGGATATTGCCATCCGACAGAATGGCGTTCACCACGACCATCAAGGTGAACACTAACACGGTGTAGCGGGTATACGTCAGCAGTTGCTGGTCGGTCATGCCGGGAATCAGGTTTTTTAGCACGTTTTCAGTAAATGTCACTGAAGGTGCCAGCAAGGTGCCGGATGCTGTACTCATAATCACTGACAACAGGGCACCAAAAAACACCACTTGTAACCAGAATGGCATGTGCAGGGCGACGAAGGTTGGCAGCACCAGTTGTGTATCGTTTTCCATCAGTGTGGCGGTCATTTGCGGATCAATCATGCTGGCGCTGTAGGCGAGCATCAGCGGGACAAACGCAAAGAAGAAGTACGCGATACCACCGGCCGTGGTTGCCCATACTGCAATCGTCTCTGTTCGTGACGTGTTGACGCGCTGGAACACATCCTGCTGGGGGATAGAGCCCAGTGCGATGGTGAAAAACGCAGCCATCCACGCCAGGATATCCAACATGTTCATGCTGGGCATCCAGTCAAATTTACCTTCGGCGGCAGCCCGTTCAAGCACCAGTGGCAGGCCACCAGCCATGTCGGTCGCTGCGTTGGTCACCAGTAACAGACCAATCACGATCACAATCATCTGCACAAAGGTGGTGACCGCAACTGACCACATGCCGCCCAGCAAGGTATAGGTCAATACCACGCCGGCACCCACTATCATCCCCATGGTCATGGACACCATGCCGTCAGACAACACATTAAACACCAGTCCCAGCGCCGTCACCTGTGCCGACACCCAACCCAGGTAAGACAGCATGATGCAGATGGACAGCACCATCTCAATGCGCTTGTTGTAGCGGATATGGAAAAAATCGCCCAAGGTCATCAGTTTCAGCCGATACAGAGGCAGCGCAAAAATCAGTCCAAACAAGATCAGGCATGCGGCTGCCCCCAGCGGGTCTGAAATCAGACCCTGGAATCCTTCTTCCAGAAAGGTGGCTGAAATGCCCAGCACCGTCTCTGCACCAAACCAGGTCGCAAACACCATGGCCATCACCATGTACATGGGCAGGCTGCGACCGGCGGTAATAAAATCGCTGGCCGAATGCACGCGACGAGCAGCAAGAACACCAATACCAATTGAGATCACAAGGTAAGCAACGACCAGTGCTAGCAACATAAACAATCCCGGTATTAATCAGATTGGATAAAAAGGAAGTGAACCCTCAGAGCTGCGCGGTGGCAGATGCCGTTCAGCCGTGTGAACAAGCTTTATTCTGATGTGTGGTCACGTCTGGATAATATATAAAAACGGCAGTCAAAAAAAAGGTTTTTCTGCCGCCCACACGGACAAAAGCCCCGCCCGTGTGTGTCTTTCACACGGGCGGGGCTTTTAATAACCAGTGAGCGTCGCTCAGTATTCTCAGATGAAGCTTAGAATCAGATAAATCGCCAGCAAAATGATCACCCACTTGACCATACTGCCAACCGGATGTGTGCTGGACAGGGCGCCGTCCGGCCCGAACTGTCTGGCAAGTGTCGGCGACAGCGCGCCGATTTTATGAACCAGCGCGTTGTTCATTTCACCAATAACCGCTAGCCGTGCAACGGCACTTTGAATGATCCCCGGGCACAGACGACGATACACCCAGTCAACATCCAGATTGGTGGATCGCAGCTCGGGCGGATACATATTGCGCAGATTCAGCCACACAAACGCCAATGCTGAGAAGAACAGCAGTTGTGTCTGCGCCAAGATGTGTGTCGCGTCATACGGGTTGTAGCCGGTGTCGTACGGCAACAGGCTGTACAGCATCGACGGATAGACACCAATGGTCACGCACAGTGCTGCCGCAATAAACATGGCCAACTGCATATTGATCGGCGGATCGCTGACGCGAATGCCGGAGTCATGTGCAAAGAAGGCAAAGTACGGGATCTTGATGCCTGCATGGTGGAATACGCCGGCAGCCGAGAACAGCAGCATCAGCCAGATCCAGTCGTAACCCTCTTCAATGGCTGCGCTCATCACCATGGACTTGCTGACAAATCCACTGAACAGCGGGAACGCTGAGATTGATGCGGCGCCTACAATACAGAACAGCGTGGTACGCGGCATGGTTTTATACAAACCCCCGAGATCCGAGCCATTGATGCGTCCCGTCATGTGCAAGACAGCGCCCATGGTCATAAACAGCAGACCTTTAAAGATGATGTCATTAAACGCGTGCGACACGGCGCCATTGATCGACAGTGCCGTACCAATACCGATACCGACCACCCTAAATCCAACCTGGTTGATCAGGCTGTAGGCGAGAACACGGCGCAGGTCATTTTCGATTACCGCAAAGAAAATCGGGAAGCAGGCCATGGCTGCGCCGATGTAGACCAGCATCTCAGTGCCCGGATAAGCACGGGCCAGGACGTACACCGCGACTTTAGTGGTAAACGCACTGAGGAAGACCGTGCCGGTTGGGGTGGCTTCCGGGTAGGCATCGGTCAACCAAGTGTGCAGGAAGGGGAACGCACACTTGATACCAAATGCCAGGAAAATCAGCCAGCCGCCAATGCTGCCGGTACCAATCGCACCAAATGCCAGCGAACCGGTGTCAGCGGCATGGAATAACAGACCAATCAGCAGAATCACCCCGGATAACACCTGGATAATCAGGTAGCGAATACCGGCAAAATACGAGCGTGAGGTGCGACGTGCCCAGATCAGGAACACGGAGGTCAGCGCCAGTAATTCCCAGAACACAAACAGTGTCAGCAGGTCGCCCGCAAACACTGCACCCATCGCACTGCCGGCATAGAGAGGAGCCGCCACTTGTTGCACGTTGTCTTTGACATGCAAGGCATACAGGGTGGCGATAAAGGCAGCAATGTGGAATGCGTAACCAAATATCAGGCTCAGGCCATCAACCCGATAAGGTGTCAGTTCATAACCGAGCAACGTTGTCTGCCAGTAGATACCCTCTGGCATCGTCAAAGGGTGCAGGCCGCCCAGAACCGGCGCCAATAGCAGAATGATGCTGCGTACCCGGCCGCGGGTGACAGCAGCGAACAGGGCCGCTATAAAAAACGGTACAAAGGGAGGTAACTCAATGGCCCACATGATGATCCTCCTCGTGCGAGCGAGCGGGGCTGATCTCTTGCAGACGACGCTCTTCAACCTTGTCGTAATAGTCTTCGTCGCGCATCAGGAAGGTGCGCATCCACTTGGCAATGACCACCAGCACCACACAACCGACAAATCCGTAAATGGGATAAAACGCCCAGAGGTTCTCCCATGGGTGATAGGTGTAGCGGTTGATGACAAAGTACAGTACCACCAGCAACGCGCACAGGGCGTAAAAAACCTGCATCAGAATTTTTACGTTGCGTGGTTTGTCAAAAAAATACACACGATCATCTTTGATCTGATCATGTTTGATGTCCGGGTTGTTCATCCTGTGGTCCTTATAAATCGCCTGTCCGTCAATCGTCGGGACGACCTGACATTAATTGGTTATTGAGGCAGCCAGTTCATACAGAGGCTGCGGTAAAACAAACAACACAAGGCACATCAACGCTGTAAATGACAGAGCCAACAGTGAGGGCAAAGGCGCCTCTTTGATCGACGGTCGTGCAACGGCATCAGCAGGCGGGAAAAATGCCAGGATCGGGATCGGTAACAGGTAAGCGATATTGAGCAAGGAGCTCAGCATCAGCACTCCCATGATAAACATCTGGTCGGCGTCCAGCGCTCCGCTCAACAGGAACCATTTGCTCCACGAACCGCCGGTGGGCGGCAAACCGATAATGCTCAATGTTCCGATCAGGAAGGCTGCCATGGTGACCGGCATCTGCCAGCCGATACCGCGCAGCTGACTGACATCTGTTTTGTGCAGTGTGACCAGGATCGCGCCGGCACAGAAGAACAGGGTGATCTTGCCAAAGGCGTGCATGGCAATATGCATGGCGCCCCCGGTGATGCCGGCTTCGGTCGCCAGCAACATGCCCGAGGTGATGTAGCTGAGCTGACTGACGGTGGAATACGCCAGTCGCTTCTTGAGATTGTCCTGACGCATGGCAATCAGCGATGCGATGATGACTGATGCGCCGGCCAGGTACAGCAAGGCATCCGTGGTAGGCAGCTCATTCAGGAAATCCAGACCAAATATAAACGTGCCGACTTTCAGCAGCGTAAACACACCGGCCTTGACCACCGCTACGGCGTGCAACAAGGCGCTGACAGGCGTGGGTGCCACCATCGCGGCTGGCAGCCAGCGGTGGAACGGCATAATCGCCGCCTTACCGACACCAAACACAAACAGCACCAGCAGCGCGCCGCCCACAGCGACTGAGGTACCTGCAGGGAATACACCGCCCTGGGTGAATTCCAGCGTACCTGCCACAAAATGAGTGCCCAGAATCGCAAACAGGAAAAACGCGATGGAGGTGCCCAGCAGGATGCCCAGATAGGTGCGGCCACCCTTTTTGGCCTCAGCCGTGCCCGCGTGTGTCACCAGCGGATAGGTAGACAGCGTGAGTACTTCGTAGAAGATAAACAGCGTGAACAGGTTGGAGGCAAAGGCAACTCCAAACACACTGCCGATCGCCAGCGCAAAACAGGCATAAAAGCGCGTCTGGTTTTCTTCATGGTGGCTGCGCATGTAACCGATGGCATAAAAAATGGTCACCAGCCACAGAATCCCGGCTACCAGGGCAAATATCATCCCCATGGCTTCAAGACGGAATGACAAGCTCAGGCCGGGCATAATCTCAAACCAGCTCACTTCAACCGGAATACCGGCTGTGAACGTGTTGTAAAGCCCGATGACCAGCGCCAGCACAATCAGGCTGACAATCACAGAGACTGCTTCGCGCACATTCTCCGAGCGGCCGGTCAACAGGATGCCGGCAATTGCCAGCACCGGTACCAGCATGGTCAGTTGCAGCATCAGTTCAGGAGAAAGAGAGTTCATTAACGCAGCCCTCCAAACAGATCTGCAGCCGCCATGTGAGAAACTCCCACCGTCAGGCTGGTCTCAATACCAAAATACAGATTCGCCAGTACCAGAATCCACATGGGGATTAGCAAGGCAGCAGGTGCCTCTTTTACATCCGGTGTGGACTCTGAGACGGGTTTGAAATAGGCCACTTCAATGACGCGCCAGATGTACACAACCGACAACAGTGATCCCAACAGGATCGCAGCCGCGACGGGCCACCAGCCGTTTTCAAGGGAGGCCGAGACCAGATACCACTTGCTGATAAACCCGACCGTCAACGGCACGCCGATCAGGCTGAGACCACCGACCAGAAACGCTGCCATAGTGAACGGCATGCGCGATGCAATGCCGTGCATTTGTGACAATTTAGCAATGCCCACTCGGTAAACAACTGCCGCCAACGCCATGAACAGAGCGCCCTTCATCAGGCCATGGTTAAGCATGTGCAGCAGTGTCGCCATAATGCCGGTCTGGCTGGCAAAGCTGATGCCCAAAATGATGTAACCCACTTGGGCCACACTGGAATACGCCAGCATACGCTTGAGGTTGTCCTGATAGATGGCCACCACAGAGGCCGCAAAAATACACGCAATTCCCAGTGTCAGCAGCACTTCCTGCAGTGGGAAGTGTGTAAACGAAAACTCGAATCCGAACACATCAAAAATAAAACGGATCATCACATACACAGCAACCTTGGTCGCTGTTGCTGCCAGGAATGTGGTGACAATCGATGGCGCAAACGCGTATGCGTTGGGCAACCACAGATGCAGCGGGAACAAGGCCAGTTTCATGCACAGGCCCACAACCATGAAGGCAAAGGCTGTGAACACTGTTTTTGTATTCTCAACGTCGGGCAGGCGCTGCGCGAGGTCGGCCATGTTCAGTGTGCCGGTCATAACATACATCAGGCCGATACCAATCAGGATAAACGTGGCACCGATGGTGCCCGCGACCAGATATTGAAATGACGCCCACAAGGCTCTGCGATCCTTCCCCAGTGCAATCAGTGTGTAGGTTGCCAGTGAAGAGATTTCCAGAAAAACAAACACGTTAAACGCATCGCCTGTTGCTGTAATGCCAAGAAGGCCAGCCATGCACAACAGCCACGCGATGTAAAAAAAGGTGTGTCTGTTTTCAGGAATCTCGTTCTCGATGCTGGTCCGTGCCGCGATAAGTGCAACCGCACTGATGGCTGATATCAGCACCAGCAGTGGCGCATTGAGCATATCAACTCGGTATTCGATACCCCAGGGTGCTTCCCAGCCGCCGAGTTCAGAACTAACAGGCCCGGTCAGCATTACCTGAGAGAGCAACGCAACACTGACCGCCAGCGTGATAAAGGCGACCAGCGTTGCAAACGCCCATGCCAGCTCACTTTTGCGCAGCAAAAGGCAAAGCGGCGCCGCAATCAGGGGAATGATCACCTGCAAAATTGAAAGATGCGCAATCATGCTTGTTTATCCTTGGCGTGGATTTCATCCTCTTCCACAGTGCCGTAGCCCTCGTGGATGCGCACAACAATAGCAAGGCCAAGTGCGGTGGTGGCGATGCCTACCACGATGGCGGTGAGGATCAGTACATGTGTCAGCGGGTTTGAGTAAAGCGTTATACCTTCTGCCAGCACGGGCGCTGTGCCGCCGATAATTTTCCCCATACTGATGTACATGATAAAAACCGAGGTCTGAAAAATGGTCAGTCCTATCAGTTTTTTGATGAGATTGTTGCTGCAGATAACGATATAAAAACCAATCATCATCAGCACAATCACAACCCAGTAATTAAACAGCCCAAGAAACTCCATTAGTCAGACTCTCCCGCTTTCTGGCTGCGTGCCGTAAACGTAAAGAAAATAATGATCATCACCGACGCGACTGTGATGCCAACGCCTAGTTCCACCAGCAGAATGCCCAGCATCTGACCTGCGACAGGGTCAGCAGACAGGAAGTCGTAATCAAGGAAACTTCCGCCGTTGATCATGGCGACGACACCGACGCTGCCATAGAGCAGCACACCCAGTGCTGATAGCAGCTGTACCAGCGTATTGTTCACAACCTTCCGCGCTTCGGTCAGTCCGAACAACATGGCATAGAGAATAAACGCCGAAGCAAAAATCACCCCGGCCTGGAAACCACCTCCGGGTCCGTACTCGCCATGGAACTGGACATACAACGCAAACAGCATGATCAGCGGAATCAGCATTTTCGAAACGATACGCAAAACAACGTGATCACTCATCAGAGAAGTCTGCACAACAGGCGTGCTGGAGGCCTTGCTCATCATCATCGCCAGCACGCCGATGCCTGCCGTGAAAATCACCACAACCTCGCCAAAGGTATCGTATCCCCGGTAGCTGGCCAGAATGGATGCCACCACGTTTGGAATGCCTATCTCGGTCGCCGAGTCATTCAGGTAACGGGGTACCACATGCGTCTGTACGGGCGCATCGGCTGTACCAAAACCAGGCATATCCTGGGTGCCGTAAATGAGCAAAGCGCCGGTGACTGTGACCAGCGCAAGTGCCAGTAACGGCCGGTAATCTGCTTGTGGTTTAACTGACGCCTTCTCAAAACGGCCGGTCATCGACAAGGTGGTCAGGATTAGCAGTGTTGATATGCCGGCACCAACAGCGGCTTCAGTGAATGCAACATCGTGCGCATCCATAAGCACAAAAAAGCTCGCGGATAACAGGCCGTAAATGCCGGCCAGCATGGTGACAGCAAACAGATCCTTGACGCGCACGATCGCGATGGCGGTAGTGACCAGCATCGAAAGAATCACTACGTGAACAAATGATTCCATAATCACATGCCTCCCGATGGCTTGTTGTCCACGTCAAGAACGCCGGATTTTCCTGGCAGCAGCGGTGTCAGCCCGCTGTGTAATGCGGCTTTTGCCAATGCATGGCCAGCGGTCGGTCCCGTTAATAACACAAACACCAGAATCATGATCAGCTTGCCAAACACTATCCATGTGGGTGCCTGCAACATCAATCCAGCCAGAATCATGCCGGTCGCCAGCGTGTCCGTGACACTGGCAGCATGCATGCGCGTGAAGAAATCGGGAAATCTCAACAGCCCGACAGAGCCGGAGATACACAGGAGTCCACCCAGGACCAGCAAGGCCCAGCTGAGGTAAGTTGCTACGATGCTCATTATTGATCCTTCACCGTCTCGCTGTTGGCTGATTTATCGGGAGTGGAGTACTCAAAAAACCGAAGTATTCCAATCACCGTGATAAAGTTCATCAGGGCATACACCATCGCTATGTCGAGGAATTCCGGGCGCCCCATCAGGAAACCCACAATTGCAATCAGCAGCACGGTTTTAGTACCAAAGACGTTCACGGCCAGAATGCGGTCGTACAGTGTCGGTCCCGCATAGGCCCGAAACAGCGCAAGCGCCATTGCCACCAATACGGCTATTGTCACGGCAGTAAACATAGTCATTTGTCCAGTTTGCGAACGCGCGCTTCCATGTCTCCGCTTTCAATCTCAGCGATGGAGCTTTTGTCGAGCGCATGTACGTTGATTGAATTTTCTGTCACTTCGGTGGTGACGGTTCCGGGCGTGAGGGAGATAGAGTTGGCATAAATGACCTTGCCCATATCGCTCAGCTGATCCATTTTGATGGTGACCAGTGCCGGCTGCAGCTGCAGATTAGCGCGCCATATCGTGCCGACCACCTTGATGTTGGACAACACCAGTTCCTTCAGCAGCCACAGATACAAGCCGGGAATGTTTTTTGTTAGATACACAGGCTGCGATTCACGATCAATGACTTTCATGCGGCTGGAAATTAACAATACCAGCAGCACGGACGCAGTGCCCAGTCCGTACATTAATGGTTTGAAAAGTCCGGAGTTCAGCGCCCAGAACGCAACCAGCAAAACACACAGACTTAAAGTTTGTATTTTCATGTTAATCCCTGCACATTTTTGCTCAAACGACAGTAATAAATTATGTTTACAAGGGTGGCTGTTCTGCAGTTTTCATCGCGCCGATCGGGCGGTCATTTCTGCAAATTGATTTAACACTGTGTCATTCCGGCGTTTTTAATGCCGCAGCACGAGCGATCAAAGTTGCCGCACGAGTGCGCTCAGCGCGCTGCTGGAACGTTTCCTGATGACCAGTGATTTCCGACTCTGCGCCGGTATCACGATTACCAATGTCGTCACTGAAATAGAGGGCAGACGAGATCAACATGGCTATTGAATTTAGTGCGATCGCTGGCAGTAGTCCGGTCTTCATCACAAAAACCTCCTTTCAAGCTGGCAGAGATATTTACATCAACAATGTGAAAAAGTATGTCAAATGTGCAAATAAGTATGTGTTAGATGGCTCCCTGCTGCGGTTGCCGGGAGGATTATGTTATGGTGCGCCCCACTCGATACTAGGGCGCATTGAGTCGTTAAACGGGTTAAAACCGGGCGGTGAAGGGGGGGGTATGACAGTCAGCCATAGTGTTTTGGTAGTTGATGATGACAAGGATATTCGCGACCTTTTGCACAAATTGTTTCTGGCAGAGGGCTACCGATGTTCCGTTGCCGGCAACGGTGACGAGATGTTTGCGCGCCTTGCCCAGGAACGCTTTGATCTGATTTTGCTGGATGTGATGATGCCGGGGCGAGATGGATTTGAATTGTGCAGGACCTTGCAATCAGATCCCGCGATGCCGCCGGTGATCATGCTGACGGCCAAGGATGAGGAAATAGACAGGGTGGTTGGCCTTGAGCTGGGGGCTGACGACTATATTGTGAAACCCTTCGGGCGACGCGAGCTGATGGCGCGGGTCAAAGTGGTGTTTCGTCGTGTACAAAGCAGCCATCGGCGTGTCAGTGGCGTCAAGGGTAATTTTCTGTTTGGGGACTGGTGTTTCAGTCCGGCTCAGATGGAACTGGTCGACGCCGAGTCAGCTGTTGTGCCTTTATCCTCCAGTGAAACCGAGTTGCTGTTGGCGTTTGTGCAGAATCCACAGATTCCGTTGTCGCGTGATCGCTTGCTGGACTTGACCAAAGGCCGTTCAGTGGCCCCCTTTGACCGCAGTATTGATTCTCACATCAGTCGCCTGCGCCGCAAATTGCGTGATGATGCCAAACAGCCTGAAATCATCAAAACCTCCTGGGGCAAAGGCTACATCTTCACCTTCGCAGTTGAGTCTGTGTAATGGTGGTGCCTGCAACACTGAGCAACCGCTTCCTGACGCTCCGGGCGAGAGCGTTGCTGGTGCTGACGGCTATTTTTACCATTTCGCATTTGTTGACACTGATCGTTTATGAGTCCAACCGTCACCGCGTGGTGTTGCTGACTGAAGCGGTGGATCTGGCCGATCGCATCATTGGTATTGTTGACCTTGCCGAGCGGTTTCCACAGGCAGATCGGGCGCAGATACTGGCAGCCGCGCAAACCCAGTTTCTGTTTATGTACCCGGATGTCATTCAGTCTTCCGACGCAAACTGCGAGCAGAACGATTTTTCAATACAGATTACCGAGCGCCTGAACAGGTGGTTCACTTTGTACCCGGGGCTCGACGCCTCTGTATGCGTGGTCAAGGTCACCAAAGATCATCGTTTGGCTGACCCCTCGATTGGTTCAGTCTCTGGACTGGATTCGTTGGTGTACATTGGCTTTCCGGATGGTGAGCAGGCCATCTTTCGCGCCATTCTGCCGGAAGCGCAGTCATTGTTCCGGGATATGCTGCTAATCTATTTTTTGCTGGTGGGGCTGATCAGCCTCGGCGTGGGCTGGTTGCTGATCAGCAGGGTACTGACCCCGCTGGGCCAGTTGGCGACGGCGGCCGACGTGATTGGTACCAATCTGGATGCGGCAGCGCTTGACGAAAGCGGACCCTCCGAGGTTGTGCGCGCCGCCAGGGCGTTCAACCGCATGCAGGCTCGCCTCAAACGGCTTGTGCAGGGCCAGACAGAAATGCTTGCCGCGGTATCACACGATCTGCGGTCGGCGGCAACGCGTCTGCAGCTGCGGGCGGAGCTGCTGGACAATGAGCCCGAGCGTGAGGGTATGTTGCGTGTCGTCTCCGATATGCGCCACATGATCGAGTCTGTGCTGGATTTTGTCAGAGGCGTAGAGCCCAACGAAACTGCGCGGCGCACGGACGTGGTGGCGCTGCTGGAAAGCATGATTGACGATCTGCAAGAAGAAGGGTTCCCGGTGCATTTTGAGGCGCAGCAGGACAGTGTGGTCATGATGTGCCGTCCGGTGTCGTTGCGGCGCTGCTTCCAGAACATCATGGATAACGCCATCAAGTATGGTCAACAAGCCTGGGTCAGTTGTGTTGTCGATCCGGGTTACATCCATATTATTGTTGAGGATCAGGGGCCCGGTGTGGCAGAACATGAGTTCCAGAATATTCTCAAACCTTTTTACCGGCTCGACAGCTCACGTAACCGCGACAGTGGTGGCATTGGCCTGGGGCTGGCCATCACCCAGAACATTGTGCAATTGCACGGAGGCAAGGTGTTGATCAGCAATCGTGCCGGAACCACCGGTTTGCGCGTCGAAATAGCGCTTCCGCGAACATGACATCGCGGTGGGTGATTTTTTGCTCGATCATCGATAACTTCGGCGACATCGGGGTGTGTTGGCGGCTGGCGCGCCAACTTGTCCATGAACACCAGCGCGACGTGGAACTCTGGGTAGATGACTGGTCGGCGCTATCTGGGTTTATGGCGGCGCAGGCCCCCAGGACAGACAACACGCCGCTTTTCCGTGAGCAGGTGCTTGCAGGCGTCTGTATCCGGCACTGGCATAAGCCCTGGCAAGCGTTGCCAGCCACCGATCAGCACATCGCCAGCGCGGATGTCATCGTTGAAGCGTTTGGGTGTGAGCTGCCGGCCAGTGTCAAACAAGCAATGAGTCATGCCAACAGACCTCTCTTGTGGCTGAATTTTGAATACCTGAGTGCCGAGGGGTGGGTGAAGGAGTGCCACGGTCTGCCGTCGCTGCAGAACCTGTCTCCGTTGGTAAAAAAATTCTTCTTTTTCCCGGGATTTGAGCAAGGCACCGGCGGATTGTTACGCGAGGCGGCACTGATCAGTCAACATCAGCAATGGCAGCAGGAGGAGCGTGCACTGCGCCAGCGTTTGCTGCAGAGTGCCGGGCTGTCGGAGCGCTTGCGGGACGCCGATGTGCTGCTGGTTTCTCTGTTCAGCTACGACACCCCGGCGCTGGCTAGCTGGCTTGATTCGCTGCAGGCAAACGCACATCCGGTGGTGTGTTTTGTGCCGCAAGGCAAAAGCCTGGCCGCGCTGGCTAGATGTCTTGCCAAGGATCAACTAGTGCCCGGCGAGATTGCACAGGCGGGCGCTCTGACAGTTGTGGCAATACCTTTCGGTTCACAAACGGATTACGATCAGCTGCTCAGTCTGTGCGACTTAAATGTGGTGCGCGGTGAGGACTCATTTGTCCGTGCGCAATGGGCAGCCCGCCCGATGATCTGGCATATTTACCCTCAGGATGACGGTGTGCATCTGCACAAACTCGAGGCATTTGAGAGACTGTATCTGGATGGATTGAGCCCGGATGCTGCCAACGCATGGCGCGCGTTCTCAAATGGCTGGAATCAGGGTGAAGATTGCCGCGAATTGTGGCATTATCTGCGCCCTCAACTTTCAGGCTTGCAGGTGCATGCCCGAAAATGGCAGAAAAAACTGGCTGCTATGCCTGATTTGTCTGCGAATCTGGTGAATTTTGAAACCCTTACTAAATTGAGTGCTCACCCATGAAAACCGCACAAGAAATCAAACCCGGCCAGGTCATTATGATCGATGGTTCGCCCTGGAAAGTTCAAAAGAACGAGTTCAACCGCGCAGGCCGCAGCTCAGCGATCAACAAGATGAAGCTGAAAAACATTCTGAATGGCATGCAGACGGAAACCACGTTCAAGTGTGACGACAAACTGGAATACATCGTTCTGGAGCAGAAAGAGGTTACCTACTCTTATTTCGCCGACCCCATGTACGTGTTTGTTGATACCGACTACGAACAGATCGAGATTGAAAAGGACGATCTGGAAAACGTACTGATGTACATCGAAGATGGCATGGAAGACGTTTGTCAGGCCGTGTTCTACGGTACCAAGGTGATTTCCGTCGATCTGCCTAAAAACATTGTGCGCCAGATTGCTTACACCGAACCTGCCGCGCGTGGTGATACCTCAGGCAAAGTGACCAAGATTGCGCGCCTGGCCAACGGCCACGAGCTGCAGGTATCGTCGTTTTGCGAGATCGGCGACTACATCGAGATTGACACGCTGACCGGCGAATACAAGTCACGCGTCAAGCGCTAATGACGCGAGCGGTTGCTGCAGGCGGGATCGAACAACTGCCTGCAGGCTTTGCTCTGAGCCTGCTGTGCCTGCGTCGTTATGTCGCAGGCACTTGGCAAGACAAGCGCGCATAATTCAGACATACCTTCCCGACAACTGAGGGCGCGACCATGAAACGATTTTCCACACTGCTGCTGCCTTTTTTATTGCTGATGGCAACTGCAGGCTACGCCGATGATTATCTGAAGACCATCAAAGAGTTTTCACTGACTGACCATCGTGGTGTGACACACACCATGGACGAGTACGTCGACAAGGATTATGTGGTGATGTACATCCACGGATCCGGGTGTCCGATTGCCCGTCTGTCAGTTCCTACCTTCCTGTCTATACGCGATGATTATGAGCCCAGGAACATTCAGTTTCTGATGCTGAATTCCTTTATCCAGGATGACATTCCGCGTATCGCCAAAGAAGCTGAGGATTTCAAGATAGACTTCCCGATTCTCAAGGATGCCGATCAGTCCGTTGCCCGCTCGCTGGGTGTTGAGCGCACCGCCGAAGTGTTCATCATTGATCCTAAAACCCGCAAGGTGTTGTTCCGTGGACCTATTGACGACTCACTGGGCTATGAGACTCAGCGCGTAAACACCGAGCACAACTATCTGCGTGATGCACTGGACACGGTAATGGCCGGTGGCACGGTGAATATCAATGACATCCCTGATTCCAAAGGCTGTCTGGTCGGCTTTTTCCTGAGCTGAGCCTTCAGTTGTTCATGTTGAATTACCCACTTCTGTGTTGAAATTCGTCACACCCCCAATGAGGGGGTGTGACGAATAATCCCATTTTTGTACATTCCTGTTTGCTGGACCTTTCCCAGGAGTCAAGTAAACAGGAGCGCTTGAAATGAACTTCCTCGTTCGCAGCACCGCTGCATGAGTGTTTATTGTCGGTTTTGAACTGGCCAGTGCCGAAACACCCGCCACCATTCCTGTGTCTCTGCAAGGCACATATAAAGTGACATTTAACCGTAAGGTAAATTTTGGTGTGTTACCTGATGGTTTTTCGTTGGCCATGGCGATAGCGCCGTGTGGCACTTTATGCATGGAGCAATACATCGTTGGCAATCCAGTGATTCGTGAAGGTAGACCTTTTGAGGCTGTCTGGACCGTACCTAACCTGTGACTGGATATTTTTGTATCTGATCTGGAAAGAGGGTTTAATGAGGTGAATGTGCGTCAGATCGATAATGGTCCCTTGCTGGCGCAATTGAACGAGCAAAAGGTGAGCAACAATACCACCTGTGAGTTGCAGGGCAACACCACGCCCAATATGAGTCAGGTGGTGTCGGTTATTGAAGTAGCCCAGCGCCTCTATCCGGACTATTTCCCCGCAAGTGCGCGACCCAATCGCGCCTTTGAGATTGTCAGCGGCGCTTTCAGCCGCCGTTACCGACAGACAGGTATGGAGATCACCATCAGCAATAATCAGGTCTATCTGACCGGCAAGGAGTATGGTTTTGTGCCCGTCAACGTAGGCAGCCTGACCACAGTCGCGCAGATACTGGCGGCAGAATCTGCCAAGCGTGCAGGCACTGTCAGCACTCTTGCCAATCCATCAACACCGTCAAATCCATCCACGCCTGCACCAACGGATCCTATCAAACCAGGTGACGCAATTCCGCCAGGGGATTTCACGTTAACGCGGCCATCTTTACCAGCTTTAATATCTCGGAAGTCAGTATTTCCAATAACCGCGTATTCTTCCGTGCCCAATGTGCGGCGACGACCAGTACGAGCGGTCTCACTGTTCAGCAGTCCTACAATCTGACGTATGCGTATTTGCGCAAGTAAACGTCATACTGTGTGGCATGCTGGTTAATAAAGGGCCGCTGTCGCGATGCGGCGGCCGTTTATGATCAGCCGTATACATCCGGGCTCAGTCGGTCGATCGTAGGATAACCCCGGGTCGCGCGCCGGTCATGGTTCTGTCCTTCAAGACAGCCTGGCCGGCGACAAACACATGCACAGCACCTTCAGCATATTGATGCGGATCCGCAAAAGTGGTTCGCTCATTCAGCTCGGCAATATCCAGCACTGCAATATCGGCAACAGCGCCTGCCACCAGGCGGCCGCGATGGGTCATGTTTAAACGATCTGCGGGCATACCACTGACTTTATGGATCGCAGTGTGCACCGGAATAATGGCGAGATCCCGTGCATAGTGACCAATCAGGCGTGCAAACGTACCATAATTTCTGGGATGGACTGCGCGATCGGAAGGGCCTTCAATGCCGCCATCCGAGGCAATCATGGTGCGTGGGTGACGCATGATGTTGTGAATATCCTCTTCCACCATGGCATGAAATACAGCGCTGCAGTTGCCGGCAGCCACCAGATCCATCAACAGATCCGCTGCGTTCACCTTGGTGGTTTCAACCCCCTGCCGGCGCAACACTTCACTCAGGTTGAGTCCATTGAGCGTGGCATCGTGGGGGCAGCCTACCAGTACAACGTTGGCCGGGTCATTCCCGCCACGGTCGACTTCGATGTTGTACACAATATCGTTGCGCAGGCGGGCGCGTTGAGTGGCATCTGCCATTCGGGCCAGCAGTGCTTCCCGGCCGCCATCCAGCGCCCAGCCGGGGAATAGAATCTGCAAATTGGTGGATGACGCCGTGTAAGGATACTGGTCGATGGATACATCCACGCCGCGGGCGATAGCCTCATCGACCAGACGCAAAGATTCCACCGAGCTGCCCCACATAGGAGCGCCTACCACCTTGTGATGGGTAAGCTGGGTAGGCAGACCGCCTTCTTCGCCGATGCGAATTGTCTCGGCAACACTGTCCAGCAAGCCAAGGCCCTCCTCGCGCATATGGCTGATGTACATGCCGCCGTATTCGCCGGCAACACGCGCCAGATCAATGACCTCTTCGGTACTGGCAAAGCGGCCAGGGGCATAAATGAGGCCGGACGACAGGCCAAAGGCGCCCTGTTGCATACCCAGTGCCACCTGATCGCGCATCCTCTGCATTTCCTCTTCCGTCGCTGGCCGGTCATCTTCGCCGACAATCAAACCGCGGATAGACCCATGCCCGATGTAACTGCCAAAATTGACGGCAGCAGGCAGTGCAGCAATGGCGTCAAAGGTGTCTGACAGTGGTAGCGGTGAACCACCGTCATTGCCGCCGATGACCGTAGTGACACCCTGCCGGATCAGGTTCTCCGCGTCCGGCCAGCCAAAAATACCTTCATTTATATCGTCAGCCAGCGCGTGGCTGTGAATGTCGATAAACCCCGGGGTGATCGCCAGCCCGCTTACATCAATGATATAGGTAGCTGTAAATTCCCCGAGCTCCCCAACCGCCGCAATCAAGTTGCCATTTATGGCGATGTCGCCCTCAACAGGCGGTTCGTCGGCGCCGTTGAACAGCAGGCCGCCGCGCAATACGGTGTCGTAAACGGGTACCACGACAGGATCTGCAGGCGACTGCGAAGCGGTTTCGGTCGCGTTGTCGGAGCAGGCGCTCAGGGCGGTGAGCAAAATCAGACAGGCTAGTTGCTTATTCATAAAGGGCCGCACAAGTTATCTGTTAAAACGATTGATTTACGTGTCTGTCGTTTCAATTATTCATTAAATAGTTAAGAACAACGCCTGATTTTGGCGTTTCCGTCCGTACTATCTCAGAAACGACGAGTATCGCAAGATTTTTTGGATGATTGGAAATGGTTCTGGATTTTCTGAATAACGGCGTTCCATTGACTTATCAGGATCGCCTAGAAAAACGATGGCTGATCATAGCCACAATGACCGTGATTGCAGTCAGTGCGTCTCTTGCTATTAGCTATGCGGTGTTATGGCTGACGGGTCACGCAAAGCCAGGCTGTTGCAAGTCTGTGTGCACGCAATAAACAAACACTGGCATTTGACATTCTTGATCTGGACCGATTTAAAGCCGTCAATGACCGGCACGGCCACGGCGCTGGCGATGAGGTACTGAAGGCGTTTGCTGAAATTCTGCGGAAATCGATCAGAGCCTGTGATCTGGCCGGGCGCCTAGGTGGTGAAGAGTTTGCGATTGCCCTGCCGGGCTCTTCGGTCGATGATGCGCTGATCGTGCTGGAGAGAACCCGCATCGACACTGAAAAAACTGGACTGCAGTATCTCGGCAAAGCACTGCGTTTTACCGTGAGTATTGGGGTCAGTGATGCACAAGGCAATCAGCTGGAAGATATTGACTACCTGATCAAGTCCTCCGACGCCCTGCTTTATGAAGCCAAACGTCGCGGGCGTAACCGCATAGAAACAGACTCACACAAACACCTGTTGTCTGGTTTTGACAGCTCAATGGCGTTCACGCCGGCGCAGCAACACGCCGGCGCTGGTGCTTAGAGACTGCAATCGCCTCCGAATTCATTGCCGCCGCCGCAGTAAGTATGGTGTTGCAACTGGATATGGATGCCGTCCGGGTCAGCAAAATATACTTCCGGAGTGCCGCCCGGTGCGCCACCACGTTCCGGCATGCGCCTGCTCACCCAATGTTGCAGAGGCGCTGCTGGTTGCCCTTCAGTGCGCGGTGTAAGTCCGTAATCGGTCAGCCGCTGCAACACAGACTGTTCAGTAAAATCCTCAATATTCAGGCTGGCGTGATCAATACGCCCAGGCTGAGTGGGTGTGCCAGGCTGCGTGCCACCCACAAACATCAGGAACTGATTGCCGTCATCGATACCCAGAACCGGGAAGGTTCCCTGGAAAGCCTGGTTCTCGATACCAAACAGTTTTCGGTAGAAGTCATTGCTGAGTTCAAAGTTAGCGACGTAGGTAGTCATGTGATTGATTTCGAGAAGTCGAATCAAACCCGGGCCGGGTGCGGCCTCAGGAGTGCAGGCTTCGTCGCCGCGCCCGCACGATTCGATACCGGAGAGCTGAAACACCACACCATCTCTGTCCGCCACAAACAGCTCGTGGTTATCTGCAAGCATGGTATCGCTGTCGCCGGGCATGCGCTCCAGCCAGCTGTGCATGGCGCGGCTCATGGGTGGCGATTGATTGCTCATGCTGTCAACGGTGCGGTTGATGCCATGATCAGACAACCTGGCTTGCAGTCGATAACGGTCGGGGTCAACGGCGCTTAATCCAAAGTGGCTGATGTGGGGCTGCTGACCCGCACGCACGGGTTCCAGCGTATAGTACTGAGGACCGTCGCCTATCTGCAGTGCCACCCGCTGGCCTACTCGCGATATCACCGCTGAGCCGAACAGTCCCTGATAAAACGCCAGCGATCGTTCAACATCGCTCACCCGCAGACCAAAATTATGATATCCATACACCGGAATAGAGGCGGCGCTCGCTTGCTGTGCAACACTGCGCATGGCCAGTGGCATCAACGGCAGGGCCATCAGCAGGCTACGGCGCGAGATTTTCAAGGGTGATACCGGTGTTGCTTTGTCAGCAGATGCTGTCATGACTGCTCTCCGCACTTCATGTTGAGTGACGTTTGTTGTTGAGTGACGTCAGATTGTGATGACGCCGGTGAGTGATGTGGCTGTTGTTTTCTCCAGTGTAGCCCTTGAATTACCCAGAGTTAAGTTGTTTGTTGTTTCTGAATGTGTCTGGCAAACAAGGCTTTGACGGCCAGTGCAACAAATCCCGCCAACAATCCCCAGAAGGCTGCACCCAAACCAAACAAGGTGAGTCCCGATCCGGTTGCCAGAAAGGTCACTATCGCGGCATCACGTTCCGACTTTTCAACCAGCATGTTGTCAATAGCCCCGGTCAGCGCAGGGATCAGCGCAATCCCGGTGAGCACCATGATCACCGTGGGCGGCAGCGCCAGAAACACACGCACTAAGGTGGACGCAAAAATGGCAAGTACCAGATAAAAACCCGCATAGAGGATTCCCACAATCCAGCGGCGTGCACGATCAGCATGCGCCTCGTCGCTGGTGCAGATGGCTGCAGTAATGGCCGCAAGATTGACCGCATGGGCACCAAATGGCGCCGCAATCATGCTGGCGATGCCGGTAATAAACAGCAAGGGGCCGGGTTTGGGAGAATAACCGGCCGAGCGCAACACCACCAGGCCGGGAAGATTCTGCGATACCAATGTCACCAGGAACAGCGGCAGCGCCAGGCTCAGTATGGCGCCTGGCTCAAACTCAGGGACCTGCGGCGATAACACACCAAACGTCGCGCCGGGTGGCAATGCCGTGATATCCCCGCGCATCAGCGTCAGTGCCACGCCCGCGATCAACACCAGCAGCAGGGCGTACAGCGGCGCCCACTGCCGTGCCAGCAAAAACGCGATCAGCACCAGGCCTACCAGTGCCGGATCCTGCGCTCCCAGGCCGAACAACTGCAGACAAAATGGCAGCAGTACACCGGCCAGCATGGCCGAGGCGATTGAGGATGGAATCCGCTCGGCCCAGCGTCCTAGCACCGGGATCAGTCCCAGCAAGCCCATCATCAGCCCACTGAGCAGAAACGCGCCCAGCGCGCTTGGCCACGACAGGCCTGGAGTGCTGGCCGCCAGCAGTGCTGCCCCCGGTGTTGACCAGGCCAGCACAATCGGCATACGCAGTTTTATTGACAAGGCCGCGCCGGTGATTGCGATGCCCAGGCATAACGCGGTCACCGCAGAGCCGGTTTGTTCTACCGAAGCACCCAGGGTGCGCATGGCCTGTACCACTAACGCAACCGTGCCGCCAAATCCAACCAGGGCAGCAATCAGCGCGGAAGACCAGGCGGTCACAGGTGGGAAGTTTTGCGGCATTCAGAGGGTCCGATGGAGTTGATGACAAAGTTTATATCGGGTCACCCTTGCAAGCCAGTCACCAACAGGGTCCAACATCACCAGACAGTTGCTGTATCGGGCTTTGCGCAACACTGGATTGATAATATTTCACTTCCGTCATGGCACGGTTTTACGCACAATGCGCATGTTCCGGGTTGGTTAACGACCGACACAATCCAAGACTTAAACGTTGATAAAAAGGAAGCTCCCATGCCGGTTTATAAATCGCATACCTCCACCAAAGGCAGAAACATGAGTGGTGCCCGCGCACTGTGGCGCGCGACAGGCATGACGACTGAGGACTTCAACAAGCCCATCATCGCGGTTTCCAACTCCTTCACACAGTTTGTCCCCGGTCACGTACACCTGAAAGACATGGGGCAGTTGGTCGCGCGTGAAATTGAGCGCGTGGGCGGTGTTGCCAAAGAGTTTAATACCATTGCTGTGGATGACGGCATTGCGATGGGTCACGACGGTATGCTGTACAGTCTGCCGTCACGTGAAATCATCGCCGACTCGGTTGAGTACATGGTCAACGCGCACTGCGCTGATGCGCTGGTGTGTATTTCCAACTGCGACAAAATCACCCCCGGCATGCTGATGGCCGCGCTGCGCCTGAATATCCCGACGGTGTTTGTATCTGGCGGCCCGATGGAAGCTGGCAAAACCAAACTGGCTGGACAGATCATCAAACTGGACCTGGTGGATGCCATGGTGGCGGGAGCCGATGACAATGTCTCCGACGAGCAGGCTGCCGAGTACGAGAAGTCGGCGTGTCCGACCTGCGGTTCATGTTCCGGGATGTTCACCGCCAATTCCATGAACTGCCTGGTGGAAGCGTTGGGGCTGGGCCTGCCAGGCAACGGCTCTACACTGGCGACCCACTCCGATCGCAAAGAATTGTTCCTGCAGGCGGGGCGCACCATCGTTGAGATCACCAAGCGTTATTACGAACACGACGATGAGTCGGTACTGCCGCGCAGCATTGCCAACTTCAAGGCCTTTGAAAATGCCATGTCGCTGGATATTGCCATGGGTGGATCAACCAATACCATTTTGCATCTGCTCGCCGCGGCCCAGGAGGCCGAGCTGGATTTCACCCTGGCTGATATTGACCGCCTGTCCCGTAAAGTACCGCAGCTGTGCAAAGTGGCGCCGTCTACGTCCAAATATCATATAGAAGACGTCCACCGCGCCGGCGGCATTATGTCCATTCTGGGGTCGCTGGAGCGGGCGGGATTGCTGCATGGTGATGCACACACCATCCATAGCGCCAGCATGCTGGAAGCGCTGGACAAGTGGGACATCAAGCGCAACGCCAGTGACGCCGTGAAGCAGTTCTTCCGCGCCGGCCCGGCAGGCATCCGCACACAGACAGCATTCAGTCAGTCCACACGCTGGGAGTCGCTGGATGAGGATCGTCAGAACGGCTGCATCCGTGACGTCGAACACGCTTACAGTCAGGAAGGCGGCCTTGCGGTGCTGTCTGGCAACATCTCACGCAACGGCTGTATCGTCAAAACTGCCGGTGTCGACGAAAGTATTTTTATCTTCAACGGCCCCGCGCGCATTTTTGAGAGTCAGGACAGTGCGGTAAAAGCCATTCTGGGTGATCAGATCAAACCCGGTGATGTGGTGGTGATTCGTTATGAAGGCCCCAAAGGTGGCCCGGGCATGCAGGAAATGTTGTATCCCACCACCTACCTGAAATCCAAAGGTCTGGGCAAAGTGTGTGCGTTGCTAACGGATGGTCGCTTCTCCGGCGGCACCTCCGGGTTGTCCATCGGCCACGTGTCACCAGAAGCCGCTGAGGGTGGTGACATTGCACTGGTAGAAGAAGGCGACATCATCAGGATTAATATTCCAAAGCGCTCTATTCATCTGGATATCAGTGACGCCGAACTGGCGCAGCGACGTGCCAATATGTCGGCCAAAGGCAAAGCTGCCTGGAAGCCGGTGGAAATCCGTCCGCGCAAGGTGACATCGGCACTCAAGGCTTACGCGGCATTGACCACCAGTGCTGACAGAGGTGCGGTGCGCGACATCACGCAACTGGATTAACAACAGCGCATGCGGTGCCTATGATCACAAAATGGTGCCGCGTTGCGCTTTTCCAGTGCGAGTCAGTTGGCCTGTGTAGGGCAGGTCAACTGATCGATGCCTTTCTGGAATGTCCAAAGCAGTGCATTCAGTATTTTTTTAACGTGTATTTTTTAATCCTCGCCTCACTTTAAGGCGACATTTTTTGCTCCCTGCAATGCCAATAAAGTGATTTTTAGTCACCTGTTCTTTAAGTTTTTATCAAAAATTCCTTGTTAAATGCCTGATTGGTGCGCGGCTCAGAAACGCTGGCTTTTTAAGGTGCGCGACTTTTTTGGCTCGAAAAATGCTTTTACATCCTGAGTTTAAGAACAGACGTTTATTTTCTTTAAATCGGGGTCCGCTATGAGAAATACACAAAAACGTGCATTTGCAAGACACAAGGTCACGTTGGCAGTGCTGGCTGCCATGACAGCTTCCGTAAATGGCACAGCACTGGGTCAGCAAGAGGCGCCGGAAATTGAAGAGCTGGTGGTTGTCGGTTCACAAATCAGAGGCGCCCGCATTACCGGCGCATTGCCGGTATCGGTTGTCGGGGCTGATCAGATCAGCGCCACCGCAGCCGTGTCAGGCGATGATCTGTTCCGCTCGATTCCGGAAGCTGGCGACATCACGTTTAATGGTACTTATCTGGGTGGCGGCAACTCCAACGCAGCGCGTGGCGATGTTGCCACGGTCAGTTTGCGGGGTCTGGCACAGGGCAATACGCTACTGCTGCTCAATGGTCGTCGCTCAGTTGTTCATCCCACGGCACAAACCGACAACGAGACACCGGTGTTCGGATACAACGTCAACGCATTGCCTGTCATGGGGCTTGAGCGTGTAGAGATTCTCAAAGATGGCGCCGCTGCTTTGTATGGCTCAGATGCAGTCGCCGGGGTGGTTAACAACGTCCTGCGTTCTGACTTCACCGGCTTGCAACTGGATATGCAGTTTGGCTCTGCGGAAGGCGATGAATGGACTGCCAATACCGTGTGGGGCAGCGATTTTGCTGAAGGACGCGGTAACGTCTCGGTTTATCTGGGTACGTCACATAAAGATGCAGTGATGGCTGCTGACCAACCTTATCTGGCAACCCTTGATCGCCGCGATCAGGTGGCTGGCACTTCCTTTGCAGGCAGCGTGTTGTTTGATCAGCGCGGCACCGGATCGTCGTGGGGTGGTTTTCAGGCGGTAGGCGTCAGAGCACCCATTCGTTCCAACAACGTTGCGATCACCGACGTCGCCGGCAGCTTTGTTGTGCAACCCCGAGGTCTGGCGGGTTGCACTTATGCCATCGACAGTAACATTTGTCTGGGCGCCGGTGCGGTGACCACCAATGCGCGACGCGAGATGCGACAGGACAGTCGCAAAATGGACAATTTTGGTATTCTCCCCGATACCGATCGCTACAATCTGTTCAGTTTTGTAAATTACGACTTGAACGATACCACCAGCCTGTTTGGCGAACTGGGTCTGTACACCGCTGAAACCAATTTGTTCAGCACACCACCGTCATCGCTGGCATCAACGCCGATCACCATTCCGGCATCAAACTACTGGAACCCCTTTGGCCCGGTAGGTTCGCCCAATCGTCTGCCCGGACTGAATATTCCCGCAGCGGGTCTGCCGTTGACCATTCGCAACTATGTGTTTACCGACTTTGGCCCGCGCCTGATCAATGTAAAAAATGATCAGTACCGCTTGCTGGGCGGCATCAGGGGCGAGTTTGGCACCTGGGGTTGGGAAAGTGCCGTGCTGTACAACGAATCCAATGTGCGTGACTGGCAGGAGCATGCCAGCAACTCGCTGACACAGCAGGCGTTGGCCAAATCCACGCCGGATGCCTATAACCCGTTTGCCGGGGGTGACCCGCAATATTGGTCAAATCCACAACCGGCGTCGCCAAACAGCCCTCAGGTGGCGAGAAGTTTCCTGATCAATGCGGTGCGTGAGAATAATGCCACACTTAGCCTCTGGGATTTTAAAATCTCCCAGTCGGAGTTATGGCAGCTGCCGGCTGGCCCAGTTGGTCTGGCCGCCGGTGTGGAACTGCGCCGTGAGGGTTATGAGGATGACCGTGATACACGACAAGATACATCCACCACATACCGTGACATGGTCACCGGGATTTTGTATGGCAGCGATCTGATGGGGCATAGTCCTTCATTGGATGTAAAAGGCAGTCGCAATGTGACCTCTGCATTCATTGAATTTGCGGTACCGGTGATCAGTCCTGATCAGGGCATCCCACTGGTGCAGGCGCTGGATCTGCAGTTTGCCGGTCGCTACGAAGACTATAACGACGTGGGGTCGGTCGCCAAACCCAAGGTTGCCATGTCGTGGGATGTGATGGGCGGCTTGCGCCTGCGATCGTCCTGGTCACAGGGTTTTAAAGCCCCAAACCTGGATGTATTAAACCAGCAGGTGCTTGAGCGTCTGATCGGTCGGCGCGACAACGTGCGTTGCGAGGCTGATCTGCGCGCCGGCCGTATTACCAGTTTCTCTCAGTGTACCGCCGGCTACGGTGTGCCCAGTCAGCGCGCGGGTAACCCGAATCTGAAGCCTGAAGAGTCCGAAAGCCTGTCTTATGGCCTGGTGTTTGAACCGGAGTTTCTGCCGGAATCACTGGGCACCTTTACCTTTACCGTTGATAACTGGGAAATTGAACAGTCAGGTATTGTGGGCGTGATGGATGACCAGACCGCGATCAATCTGGATTACCTGCTGCGCCTGACCGGTGGTTCCAATACCAACGTGGTCAGACGTGAAGCCTCACCCGCCGATGTGCTGGCGTTTGCGGGCACCGGGTTGACCCCGGCGGGTGAAGTGCTGTTTGTTAACGCCGCGTTTACCAACCTGCTGCCATTGCTGGTGTCTGGCATTGATCTTGGCGTGGTCTACGAACGTGAGCTGGGACGCTTCGGAACGCTGGATATGAATCTGAATGCCACCAAGCTGACTGATTATTTTCAGGATGCCGACGAGGTGCGCCTGACGTTGTTGGCGGCACGACAGGCAGGGGTGCTTAATCCAGGCGTACCGGTCACCGGCGCGACTGATCTGATCGGCCGCAATGGTAACCCGGAGTGGAAATGGACGTTGTCATCCACCTGGACCATGGACGAGTGGCAGGTAGGTTTTATGACTCAGTACATCGACAGTGTGATTCAGGACTCCGTGCTGGATGCCAACCTCAATCCATGGCTGGTCGATACGCTGCAGACCTACAACCTGTATGGCCAATACACCTACGAAGGTTTGTTCGGTGGCGATACCACAACATTCAAAGTGGGCGCCCGTAACCTGACCGATGAAGATCCGCCCTTGGCACAAGGCGGATATCTGGGCAATATTCATCAACCGGTGGGTCGTTACCTGTACGCTGGAGTCAGGCACGCATTCTGATGCTTATCCCCTTTAAGGCAGGAAATGATATGAAGAAAAAGCCGTTGATAAGGTGTGGCCTGTTTTCGCTGCTGATGATATCAGCCGTGTCTCAGACCGCGGTGTTTGCCCAGCAGCCATTGGACAGGGTGATGGTGAGTGTGACCCTGTCGGAGGGCACCAACATGTCCGCTGCGGTGTCGCCGGACGGCAACACGCTGTTGCTGGGGCTTCAGGGAGGCTTATGGACCGTGCCCGTCAGCGGCGGCGATGCCGTGCTGCTGACGCCTGCGGAAATGGATGCCTATGAACCGGTGTGGTCACCGGATGGCAGTCTGATTACGTTTTATGCCTTTGCTGAGGACAGTTTTACGGTCTGGCTGATGAATGCCGATGGCACCGGGCTGGTGGAGCTGACCGATGGCAGCAGTGACGCCCGTTATCCAGACTTCTCGCCGGACGGCCAGTCGGTGTTGTACTCCAGTGATGAGCAATCGGGTTACTCCATCTGGAGTCACGACATTGTGTCCGGGCAGCGAACGCAGATGACCACGGTGGCGGATACCGGTTATCAGCCACCGGAAGGCCCGTACTTTTCGGGTGTGGGCAATGCGGTGTATCCGTCGCTGTCTCCGGACGGTAGTCTGCTGGCATTTGTCATCGATGGCGAGCAGGACTCGCTGGCAGTCAAAGAAGTTGGCAGCACTGCACCGCCGGTAACGCTGTATCAGTCTGGTATTCTGGGCGCACCGGCCTGGGCTGCCGACGGACAGTCGCTTTACCTGGTATCCGTTGTTGAAAACACTACACATCTTGCACAGGTTGCGCTGGATGGCAGTGACGTGCAACGCCTGGTTGATGAGGGCGATGTGTTTCCCTTCCGCCCCTCGCTGCTACCAGACGGTGGCTTGGTATACACCGCGGATGGTGCAGTAAAAACGCTGGATGCTGAGGGCGTTGCTGACGGTCAGATCCGTTTCAGCGCCGATGTGATGCTGGACAGAACACCCTACCAGCGTTGGCAATACCAGTTTGCTGATCAGACCCCCCGCACAGCATTGGGCATTGTTGACCCGGTGTTATCACCGGATGCTACGGAGGTGGTGTATGCCGCATTGGGCGATTTGTGGCATGTTGATCTGACACAGGCAGATGCCGAGCCTGTGCAGCTGACCGACGATGTCTATATCGATCTGTCTCCCAGCTGGTCACCCGATGGCAGCCGAATCGCCTATGTCAGCGACAAAGAAGGCAAGGCCGATGTCTGGGTGATGAATGTGAGCACTGGCGCCTCTGAACGTGTCACTGACACCAGTACGCCGGCGAATATGCCGGTGTGGTCGCCGGACGGCAATCGTTTGGCCTACTTCACCGATGTTGGCAACAGCATTTTTATTTCCGGCGCCTTGCAGGTGCTGGATCTGCAGACCGGCAGCAGTATGGCGCTGACCGACGCAATCTTCGGACCCAGCGCGCCGGCCTGGTCGCCCGATGGCAGCACAGTGGCGTTTTATCATCGCATGCCCTTGAACAGTCGTTTCCGCGAAGGCTTCAATGCGCTGTATCTGGTGCCGGCTGACGGGCAAGGCGAGCCGGTCTGGGTTGAACCGATGCCTGGCAAATCGCTGGGCAGGCGGCAATTCAACCGTCCGGCCTGGTCAGTGGATGGCGAGATGGTGTATCGCTTGGACGGTCAGTTGTGGGCGATGCCGCTGCAGGCAGATGGCGTCAAGGGTGAGTCGCGTCTGTTAGCGGACAGCGGAGAGAATCCAAGCTGGTCAGCCGACGGCAGCAAGCTGATTTATCTGGATGGTGCGGTGATCAAACTGCTGGATAAGGACTCGGGTGCCACCACGGAGCTGGATATTCAACCTATGTGGACCCAGGCGTTGTCACCTGACACATTGACCATTCGTGCTGGCCGTCTTTTTGATGGCACCGCGGATACGTATCAACGCGATGTTGATATCGAGATCAGCAACGGTGTGATTGTTGAGATCCGCCCGGCCGGCTCAAAGCCGGTTGCCGGACGTCTGGTAGATGCCAGCGACAAAACGGTATTGCCGGGTCTGATTGAAGGTCACACCCATCAGTCCAACACCGAGGGCATTGTGCTGGGTCAGGTCTACCTCAGTCACGGTATTACCAGTGTGCGCGAAACCGGTGTTGATCCCTATCAGGCGGTTGAGCGGCGCGAGGCAGAAGCCAGCGGTCGCCGCCCGGGCCCACGGGTGTTTACCTCTGGCCCGCTCAATGAAGGCGCGCGGGTGTCTTACGGGGTATCGGAGACGGTAGGCAACGTTGAAAGGGCGGCAGACTCCATTCGTTTGTCGTCCGCGCTGCAACTGGATATGTACAAAAGTTATGTGCGTCAGGACTACACCACACAGCGTGCGGTGATCGAGATGGCGCACGAGGCAGGTATTCCGGTGTCATCACATGAGTTGTTCCCGGCAGTTGCCAACGGTGTGGATCAACTGGAGCATTTTGGGGCGACCAGTCGTCGAGGATTTTCATTGGTGACGTCGCGCCTGAATCGCTCCTATCAGGATGTGATCGATCTGATTGGAAAATCTGGCATGGTGATCACGCCTACTTTGGCGCTGAACAGCCGCGGTGGTACGCGTGATATCGCCGCGCGTGAAGAGACACTGCGTCGGTTGATCGCAGCCGGTGCACGTATTCAGGCCGGTACCGACTCGCCCTTTGTGCCGCATGCATCATCCTTGCACGAGGAGCTGGAGATATATGTGAAGGCAGGTATCTCCAACGCCCGTACGCTGCAAACCGCCACCAGTCAGTCGGCTGACGCTATGGGCGCCGGTGATCAGTTGGGGCGCTTGTTGCCAGGTTATCTGGCCGATGTGCTGATTGTGAATGGTGACCCGCTCACCAACATTGAAGATATCCGTCAGATCAATACCGTTATCAAATCAGGATTTGTGGTGTGGAGCGAGGGTATGGACAGGGTCACTCTCAATGCGATCACCACTGATCTTATAGAGCATGTGCATTAATGGCGGACCGGTTAACCGGTCCGCCGTTTTTTATACCTAGTTAATAGGCCATCGCTGCGGCTTCCCGACGCATATCTGCGCCGGTTCTGAGCATGCCGTTGGGCAGGCGCTGAATGACCTGCATGCTGCCATAGTCTGCGGTCCAGCCGTATCCTGGCTCAACAACGTGTCCAAGCGCTTCGAGTTCAGCGGTGACACTGGCGTCAATACGGGTCTCAATACCGACGTCATTGCCATCACCCAGCCGATAGCGGGGTGACTCAACCGCCTGCTGAGGGCTCAGGTCAAACATCAAGATCTTCGCCAGTGTCTGGAAAATGAATTGTGGCTGGCCACCACCACCGGGCGTGCCGATTGTCATTTGAAAATCACCTGCGCTATCAGTCACCATCGTCGCCATCAGAGTGTGAAATGGCCGTTTACCCGGGGCAATCTGATTGGGGTGGTCAGCCTCCAGCGTAAAACCGGCGCCACGGTTCTGCATGACAATGCCGGTGCCCGGCACCACAATATTGGCACCAAAGGTGCCAAACAGACTCTGAATCCAGCTCACGGCATTCCCCTGCTGATCGACTACCATCAGGTAGATGGTGTCGCCGCCAGCATGTCCGGCATCACCGACATGATCCACACTGCTGCGATTGAGTCCCGAGTAGACTTCCGCATTGGCAGTCGGTGCCACCAGTTGACTGCGCTCATTGAGATAATCACGTTCCAGTAACTGGTCAACAGGTACCTGCGAAAAGGCCGGGTCCGCAACCCAGTCATCGCGATCGGCAAACGCCAGTTTGGTGATCTCAATCATGTCATGCAACACGGGTGCAGAATTGTTGGTGTACTGATTGTTATCACGGGCTTGAAGCATGCCCAGCATCTGCAACAACACCATACCCTGGGAATTGGGCTGTACCGTGTAAACGGTGCTGTCCTTAAAGCGGGTAGATGCCGGAGTGCCCCATTCTGGACGATGGCTGGCAAAGTCTTCTGCGGTCAGATGTGAGCCGAGTGTGCCAAGATACTCAGCGATGGTGTTACCCAGTTCACCTCCGTACATGGCTGCGGCGCCCTGCTCTGCAATCATGCGCAGACTTTTGCCCAGATCCGTGCTGACCAGAATGTCGCCGGATTGGTAAGGTTGATCACCATTCATGTAAATTGCTTTGCCGGCATCGTTGAGTCGTGGTGCGCCGCTGGCCATATCTTCAGCCAGCGTGGTGCTGATCATAAATCCGTTCTCAGCCACGTCGATGGCGGGTGCCAATGCTTCGGCCATGCTGATAGTGCCAAAGCGCGTCAGTGTTTCTTCCCAGGCGGACACCGCGCCGGGCACGGTGATGCTCAGCGGCCCGGAAAACGGCATACGTTCATTGCCGGCAGCCGCAATAAACTCCGGCGTAGCGAGGGCGCCGGCCCGACCGGAGGCATTTAGCGCGCTGACTTCGCGGGTAGCGGCGTCGTAATACAACACAAAGGTGTCACCGCCGATGCTGTTCATGTGCGGTCGCAGCACGGTGAGCATGGAGGCCATGGTCACTGCAGCGTCCATGGCGTTGCCGCCACGCTTCAGCACCTCATAACCGGCCTGCGATGCTAACGGATGCTCTGACACAACCGCACCGCGCAGTCCGCCGACTTCCGGTCTGATGTCACTGGTTTGCAATTCCAGCGGGATCTGTTCCGAGGTCTGAACTTCTGTCAGCAATTCTGTCTGAGCAGCCATCGGAGCCGCTGTGGGTGCATCGGTGGCGGTCGGTTCGGCCGGAGCACACGCCGCCAATGCGCTGATCATGGCCAGGTAACACATTGTTCGCTTCATGAGAGTTCCTTGTTTTATGTTTAAAAGTAGGTGTGGCATGTTCAGAAGCTGATCTCTTCTCCTTGCAATGGCGGAGTAGTGTCGGGCGTTATCCGATGATGGGTCGCCTGCTCGTAACCGTAACCCAGACTGAACAGTACCTGTTCGCTGAACGGACGGCCAAGAAATTCAATGGAAATCGGCAATCCTTCTGAGTTTACCCCTGCCGGCACCACCAGTGCCGGCAGTCCGGTAATGGCGCTCACCGGATTATCCCGCGGGCCACGATCGCCGGTACCCAGGGGCGGAGCTGCCAGCCCCTTGAACGGCTACACCAGGGCATCCAGCTGATATTTGTCCATCAGGTCAACTAACAGCTGACGGATGGTTTCGCGGTTCTGCAGCTTGGCCAGATACAGCGGATCAAACTCTGTCGAGCCCTCAGCAATATAGCCTTTGTAACTTTCCTGCAGCCGCTCGAGCATCTGTCCAGAGTCGACCAGCGCTTGCAGTGTGGGGTAAGGCAAGGTGTCACCGCGACGTTCTGCATAGACACGGAAGGCTTCCAGAAATTCTTCAGTGCTGGCGCGCGCCAGCGGGAAAAACTCAATCAGATCGATACCGGTGCTTAATCCATCCATCACCACCGCACCCTGCTCAATCAATACCGCAATTTCTTTTTCAATCAGGCCATTGATGTCCGCGTATTCCTCACCCTCACGGAACAGGTCGCGCAACACACCAATACGCGCGCCGCGCAAACTGTTCGACGACGGGCTACGAATAGACGCGCCGGTTTCAGTGCCAATGCCCAGTGTTGCAAACCCGGCAGTGACGCTGACCCCCGGGCCGGAGCTGGAGCCGCCGGGATTGCGGGTCAGATCATAGGGGTTCAGTGTCTGTCCAAACACCGAACTCACCCCACTGGAACCCAGATTAAACTCGTCCAGATTGCCTTTACCCAGAATGATGGCGCCAGCTTCTTTAACTTTGCGAACCACGGTGGCATCCAGCAATGGGTAGGTATTGGCGTAACCAATAGCGCCACCTGACGTAGGCGCATCGATGGTATCAACCGTGTCTTTCACAATGATGGGTATGCCATGCAAGGGTGAGCGCGGCCCGCTGACACGACGCTCTTCATCCAGTTCGCGCGCCCGCTCCAGAACATTGGGAGCAACGCTGATCACTGCCCGCAGCGCAGGACCTTGTTCGTTATAGGCTTCGATGCGGGCGAGGTAGCGCCGCACCAATTCTTCTGACGTTAAGGTGCCGGCATCAAACGCACGATTGATGTCCTGCACAGTGGCGCTACGCAGATCAATGGCTGCGGCAGGGATACTGACCATTACAAAAGACAAAGCCACTAGGAGGCAGCAGCAAAGTTTATGGAATGATCTTGCAGGAACAAAAGCAGCTCTATTAGGGATTATCAACATGATGGCGGGTTCCAACAAAGAGGTCTCAACTTGCAGAAGCAAAATATGAGCCACTCATGGAATTTCACAAGTTCATGGTTTTGATGGGATTTATTACGATTGTAAAATCGGTTTTTACAGTTATGCGATCTAAGAGTGCTTTATGAATCAGAATTGCACTAGGATGAGGCTGAAAAATACAAAAGCCGCCTGGCGGCGGCTTTTGGTCGGGCATGTTCAATCGTTATGCTTTTGCTGAAGTTTCTTCGTTCGCTGCGTACCAGATAAACAGGCCGAATGCGATTTTGTTCACTACATCAGCAAGGTTGTAAACGATGTTCAGTGTTGCTGCGTCTGTACCACCGGCCATGTAGCCAAAGAAGTAACCGATTGGGTAGATTGACCAGCCAACGGTCACAGTCCACTTCATCAGGTTGTAGGACTTCTGCACAGCCGGGGTTGCCTGTGTTGCAGCGACCTTGCTCGCTTCGCCAGCAAAAATTTCGTACAGGATGTAGAACCAGCCGAGCATACCAATCACAAATCCTATCGTGGTGTTGATGTAGCCAGCTTCGCCCATGTAACCAGGAACCAGCATTACCAGTGTACCGATCAGCAGGCGCCAGAAGATACCGCCGGATACTTTAGTGATAGCAGCCAGAATCAGGTAAAACTCGATCATCAACAGTGGTACTGTCAGTAACCAGTCGATATATCGAAAGTCAGTCGGCGAGGTTCCCGTGCTGACCCAGACTTCTCTCATGTACATGTAATGAAATGCTGCTATGAAAGTGACTAGTGCAGATACTGTCAAACTGGTGGCCCACTTGCCACCGATGCGAAGCGCTTCCATCAGGAAGAATATAGTTGACGCAGCGAGCGCCATAGAAATCAGCCAAAACGAATATCCTACAAAATCTCCTGACTGCAGCATTTCGGCTGCAAACACTGAACTCGAACTCAAGGCGAATATGATTACTATCGCTACCTTTTGCCAAGTCTTAAAGGTTGCACTTATCATTTGTTATCTCCGATTTATTTTTTAGGAATACTGGGCAATTTTGTACTTATTCTGAATCTACATCTACATCTACATCTACATCTACATCTAC
>Ga0169931_10000027_pt1 | contig 186441 bp, 159 predicted proteins | sample Kivu_15m_20L_FD_129675 | JGI IMG/M metagenome (GOLD analysis project Ga0169931, IMG submission 129675) | Freshwater microbial communities from Lake Kivu, Western Province, Rwanda to study Microbial Dark Matter (Phase II) - Kivu_15m_20L... | ecosystem: Environmental > Aquatic > Freshwater >...
ACAAACCGAGTGAGGGGCGGACCTTCGGAGTCAGCGGCCCCTCACCCGCCGTTCTCGATGCATTCGCATCGAGAACGGCGACCTCTCCCCAGCGGGGAGAGGTGGGGGCTGCTGGCTCCTTCGCCAAAGGCCTTTATTCTCGAATCGCGAACCGTGTCCTGCACCCACTGCGAGGTCGACGTGCGCTTCGGCTTGCTCCCGAATCCACGGCGCGGTTATCCTTCGCAACCCATCCGGAGGTTCGCCATGTCCGCACCTGCACCCGCCGCCGCACCGCCCGCCAAGCGATTCAATCCGATCAAGGCGCTCCTCATTGGGTTCTTCGGCCTTTGCAGCGGGGCCTTCGCCACGTACGCGACCGCGATTTTCGACCGCGTCGTGAAGCCGCTGCCGGTCTCGAACTTTTCCATCACCGCGGACGGGCTCACCATCACGGCCCAGAATCACGCCTCCGGCGACAACGGCTGGTGGGACTTCGGCGACGGCAGCCCCCTCGAACCGTTCGACCCCGATCAACCGGCCGCGACCCACACCTACGCCAAGCCCGGCAGCTACTCCGTGCGGCTGATCGTCCGCAACGTGCTTGGCAAGGAGAATGACCGATCCGTGGGAGTGGACGTGAAGGCGGCGGCGAAGGACGAACCACCACCGCCGCAGATCGCGGGTTTCGCCGTGCAGCCGGTCTCGCCCGCGAGCATGGCACCGGCCACGTTTCGCGTCACGGCGGACGTGGCGAACGCCGAGCACGTGGTCTGGGACCTCGGCGACGGCCGCATCGAAGTGACCGACGGCGGCGGCAAGATCGAACGCCTCGTCACGTTCGAGAAGCCCGGCCAGTTTCCCCTGCAACTCGTGGCCCACAACGGGAAATCGGCCGCGAAGCAGGGTTCGGCCGTGAAGGTCGACGCCCCGCCGGACGGCACCTTGATGGCCGTCGTCACCATCACGGACGGCGGCAGCCAGACCGTTCGCACGAACCACCTGGAGACGATGGTCGTGCCCGCGCCGCGGGACAAGACGATGACCTTCTCGCGGAACCTCTGGGCGAAGCCGGGGCACACGCTGCTCGAAGTCACGCTCGCCAAGCCCGAAGTTCCCAACGTGAAGAACCTGAAGCTGACGGTGGCGCCGGACAAACGCTCGGCCGCGATCTCGGGCGAGTTCACGAATCAGACCGCGGGCAAGATCGGGGCGGACGCGATGATCCCGCTCAAGGTGTCCGAGGAGAAGGCGAGCGCGCGAACGCCCAGCGCCATGCAGGCGAGCGCCGTGCTGCAGATGACCGGGAACAAGGGCGCCGCGACGATTCCGCTGCCGCCGCTGAATCCGAACGCGGAAGCGGTGAGCCGCAAGATCGACGTGGAGGTGCGGCAGATTGGCCCGGCGGGGAAGACCTTCGTGGTCGCGTCCGGCCCGTTGGTGGGGCGGAACGCAGCCATCGCGGCGCGGAACGTCTACAGCCCGCCCGCGGCGGCGCGGACCACCGCGAGCTACGACATCGCCAGCGTGAAGATCGACTTCGAGATCGTGAACGCCGTGACGCCCGCGAGCGGCACGGCGCCGAGGAATTGAACGCGACGGGGCGCCGCAGGATGGCTTTCCTCGCGACGATCAACCCACGTACAGCCCGGCATTCAGACCGGAGAACGCGGCGAAGGACATCGACAGGGCCGGCGACTTGTTCGCGGCGATCGTCGCGCCGTTGATCACCGAGAGGCGGGCGCCCGCGGTGCCGACGAGAAGATCCGCTTTCGTGTCCGAATCGATCTTCGTGACGCCCACCTTCGCGCCTTCGGTTTCCTCCGCGTTGCCGGCATAGAACTCGGACAAGAGCCGTTGGCGGTGCCACGTCAGTTCGTACCCGGAGAAGATGCGGACGAGCGGCGGGCCGCCGTCGCCCATGCCGGCGATGATGTCCGCGTGGCCGTCGCCGTCCACGTCCCCGGCGGCGAGGTACATGCCGGTCCGAAGCGTGTCTTCGAACGCGAAGAAATCGTTCACGACGAGCGTGGGGCGACCCGCAGTCAGGTTGCGGCCGTCGAACAGCGTGATGCGAGGGCCGCCGCCGATGCCGGGGGCCACGACCAGATCGTCCACGCCGTCCTTGTTCACGTCCGCGGCGGCGAGTCGGATGCCGCCCCGGAACTCGGGATACGGGATGCCGTAGAAGTCGTTCATCATCTTCTGCAGGCGGCCGCCGGCCCACACCTGCACGCGCGGCCCGCCGAGATAATCGGGGCCAATGATCACGTCCGCGATCCGGTCCCCGTTCAAGTCGCCGGTCGCGAGCACCACTCCGCCGGTGAAGTTCTCGAAGGGGGCGGTATCGAAGATGAGTTGGTTGGTGGCCCCGTTCCAGATGCGGACGCGAGCCTGCATGCCGCCGCCGCTGCCGACGACGATGTCCGGCACGCCGTCGCCCGTCACGTCCGCACGGGCCACGCGGGCTCCGCCGGAGTAGTTGTTCCCGAACGGCGTGATCGTGAGTTGGAGCGAACCATCCGACTTGTACACGGCCACGGTCGTGGTCACGCCCGGTTCCGCGTCCGTCGCGGCGACCATCGCCACGTTCGTGACCGCGCCCGGGGGCATGTACACCGGGGACGAGTTCACGGGTGTCGGCGTCACGGCCGGGGTGGTCGTGGGCGGAGCGGCGGGCGGAGGTGAAGTCGGCGTCGGCGTCGGCGTCGGAACCGACGACAAGCCCCATCCCGCGTTCACTTCCACCAGCGAGAAGTCCGATCGCGTGATGTTCAGGTTCCCGTCCACCTGGCTGTTCACTTGCAGCCCGGCGAACGTCGTCGTGCCGTTGAACGCGGCCGCGACCGGGAAGAACATCTGATTGCGAATCGGATCCGTCTGGCGCCAGACGGTCTGGGTCGACCACGAGCTTCCGTTCAGCGTCGCGAGGCGAATCTGCCCGGAGTATTCGTTCGCGTACGTGACGGGCAAGTGCTGGCCGGCCTCGTCCGAGAACACGATGTTGGCGCGGCCGCTCGCGTCGAAGAAGAGTTGCGGCGAGAAGCCGGTGTAGTGGGCGCCGTCCCCGCCGACGTACCCGTCCGGGCTGGTCACTGCGTCCGTGTGATTCCACGTCCCGTTCGAGTTGCGGGTGTGGTACATGAGCTTGGACGATTGCGGCGAGCCGGTGGGGTAGCGGTCCGCGTAGTAGCTCGCGATGGCGACCTGGCCCGAAGGCGAGACCGCGACGCTGGCGCCGAGCCCCGCGTCCGCCGTGCCGTCGTGCGGGGTGATCACCGTTTCGGAGCGCCAGCTTCCGCTCGCGTTCGAAGCGTACTTCAGTTCGCTGTAGACCGTGGAGAACGCCCCCGCGATATAGAACTGCGGGCAGTACGTGACGTGGGCGTTGTTCGAGGAATCGACCGCCATCGAGAGGAAGCGCGGGGCCCACTGGCCGCCGCTGAACCAGACGTCCAACTTGAGGTCGGCCGTGTCCGCGATGCGGTCGAACTTCCAGGAGCCGGTCTTGTTCGAAGCGTACCACAGAATGCCGGATCCGGTGTTGCCCACGCCGGTGGCGAAGCCGTAGGTCTCGGCGAACATCAGATGCAGCGAACCGTTCGTTCCCGCCTCGGCCGTGAGGTTGCTCGAACCCCACGTGCTCAGCCATGGCGTCGTGATCGATTCGACTTTGGCCCAGCCGCCCGTGCCGCGGGCATAGTGCTGAATCACCGTCTGGTACGCGTTCGAGGCGCTCACCCACTGGGCTTGCAGGAAGAGCACGTGCGGCGTGCCGTCCGAGGTGAAGACGAGTTGAGCAGACTGAGTCGCCTTCTGAACCTGATCTCGCGTGTCGTAGGAGTTCGCCGAATACCCGCTCGCGTTGACCACCGTGGTCGCGTTCCACGCGTTCGCCACGCGGGAACGATAGACGAGGTTCTGCCCTTCCCAGACGAGCTGGCCCAGTTCGCCCGTGGGGCCGTACTGGGTCCAGTTGAATTCCCCCGCGGGAATCGTCGTGCCGGACGGGTTGGAACGATCTTCCAACTGCTCCACGCCGAGCGTGAAGCGCCGAGGGGCGAGCGGTTTCATGCGAGCGACCTGACGGGGAACGCGAGTCGAGACGATGAACGGACGGTCTTCATCGAGAGTCGTGTGCTCGGTCAAGCGAGACCTCCTCGAATGGGAAGAACATACCCGAACGAACCGGGTGGGCGTGAGCCCAAGTGACCCCCAATTCGCGTTCCCTCGCGGAACCGGCTCCTCGCGAACCGGGCCATCGGCAGGCCCGCTCCGCGCGGTCGGCATCCCCGAACTTCCCCCGATTACCCCGCCCGCACTCCTTGCGTAAGATGCCGGTGATGAACCCACCGGCCGTGCGAACCGAACGCCTCACCCGAACCTACCTCCTCCCCAAAAAGCGGCAGGGTCCTCCCAATCAAACCAACCCCGCGGAGTTCACGGCCCTGAATGGCGTGAACCTCGAAATCCCGCAAGGCGAACTGTTCGGCCTCCTCGGGCCCAACGGCGCCGGGAAGACCACGCTCATCAAAATCCTCACCACGCTCCTCGCCCCGACCTCCGGCAAGGCCGAGGTCGACGGTCGCGACGTGGTGACCGAAGCGCACGCGATCCGGCCGCGGATCAACATGGTCTCCGGAGGCGAGTCCAGCGGGTACGGCATCCTGAACGTCCGCGAGAACCTCTGGATGTTCGCCCGCATCTACGGCGTGCCGACCGCGCTCGCGTACGAACGCATCGATCACATGCTCGAAGTCGTCGGCCTCACGGAGAAGGCCGGCACCCGCATCAGCCACCTATCGACCGGCCAGCGCCAGAAAATGAATTTCTGCCGCGGCTTCATCACCGACCCGAAGATCCTCTTCCTCGACGAACCGACCCTCGGCCTTGACGTGACCACCGCCCGCGCCATCCGCGACTTCATCCGCACGTGGATGAAGCAAGACCCGACCCGCACGCTGCTTCTGACGACGCACTACATGGCCGAGGCGGACGAACTCTGCGACCGCGTCGCGATCATCGATCGCGGCCAGGTCCTCGCCTGCGACACACCGGGCAACCTGAAGAAGCAGGTGCAACGCTATCCGATCTTCGAGATGAGCCTCTCGCCGGGATCGGGAGGGTGGTCCGACGTGGGCAAACTGCCGGGCGTGCATCAGTGTGCGACGACGACCACGCCCACGACGGTGGAGTTGAAAGTGTCGCTGGAAACGGAGTCCGCGATCGGCGCGGTCGTGCAGGCGATCGCCGCCGCCGGCACGACCATCATCAGCCTGAAGAAAGTGGAACCGACCCTCGAGACCGTCTTCATCGAACTCGTCGGCCACGGCTTGAGCGAACCATCCGCGGCCGGTTGAATCCGGATCCGTCACTCGGGCTTCGCTTCGTGGAAGCGGTAGCCGACGCCGCGGACGGTCTCGATGAGTTCCTCCGCGCCGCCGGCCTTCTTGATCTTCTGCCGGAGGGTCTTCACGTGAACGTCGATCGTGCGTTCGAGCACGATCGAACCTTCCCCGATGGCCGCGTCCATGAGGTGATGGCGGCTGAAGGCGCGGCCGGGTTGCCGAAGCAGGCAGAGCAGCAACTTGAACTCGGTCGGCGTCAGGTCCACGATTTCGCCTTCGACCGAGACGCGATGGCGAACGCGGTCGATCTTCACCCCGGCGTACTCGATCACGTCGCCGGGCTCGCCGGGACCGTCCGCGCGGCGGAGGAGCGCCTTCACTTTTTCGAGCAGCACCTTGTTGCTGAACGGCTTGGTCACGTAGTCGTCCGCGCCCATCTTGTAGCCGACGAGTTGATCCGATTCCTCGGCCTTCGCCGTGGTCATGATGATCGGAATCTGCTTGGTGCGGTCGCCGGATCGGAGTTCGCGGCAGATGTCGAGCCCGCCCATGGTGGGCAGGTTGAGGTCGAGGAGCAGCGCGTCCGGCAGGAGGGTCTGCGCCTTGCGGAGCCCTTCGGCGCCGTCGTGGCACACGAACGTTTCGAACCCTTCGCGGTTGAAGTACCACGCCAGGGCTTGGGTGAGGCCGCGTTCGTCCTCGACGATCAGGATGCGTGGCTGACCCATCGCGGGGCCCTCGGGTTGAAGTCCGGATCGAAGCCGGACGCCGGGATCGAGCAGTGTCGCGGTCACGGTTCATTCCGCGGCGACGGCGTCCGGCCGATGCCGAACGACCTCGCCGTCCACCAGATAAATCACGTCTTCGGCGATGTTCGTGGCGTGGTCCGCGATGCGTTCGAGATGTCGCACCGCGCTGAACAACGAGAGTCCCGCTTCGACCGCCTCCGGGCTCTTCCGCATCCGGGCGATCACCTCGCCGATGATGTCCGCGTGGTAGCGGTCCACCTCGGAATCGGTCCGGATCACGCGGCGGGCCAGCGGGCCGTCCATGTTCACGAACGCGTCCAGCACCTGCCGCACCATGCCGGTCGCGATGTCGGTCATGCGTTGGAGTTTCGCGGAGAGGGGATCGTCCGCGGCGTTTCCGAGCAGCGGGGGGAGCCCGGCCAGCGCCTCGGCCCGCTCCGCGATGTCCACCGCGAGATCGCCCATGCGTTCCAGATCGGTCGTCACCATGAACGTGGCGGCGATCTGCCGCAGGTCGATGGCCACGGGTTGGTGCAGGGCGATGAGCCGCAGGCATTCTTCGTAGATGGCGTTCTCGAGGCGATCGACCGTTTCATCCCCGGCGATCACGCCGCGGGCCGCGAGCGGCTCCCGCGATTGCAGCGATTTGAGGGCCGCGTAGATCGCCTCCTCGACCCGCGCGGCCATGCCCATCACCTTGCGGTGAAGGTCTTCAAGATCGCGAGTGAGGTGTTTGCTCATGGGTTCCGGTTCGCGGGGCGAACGGGCCTCGACAATCAGCCGAATCGGCCCGTGATGTAATCTTCCGTCTGCTTTTCCTTCGGATGCGTGAACAGTTGCTGCGTCGGTCCGGACTCGATGAGCTTCCCTTCGAAGAAGAACGCGGTCGTGTCCGAGACGCGGGCGGCCTGTTGCATGTTGTGCGTCACGATCACGATCGTGTACTCGCGCTTCAGATCGAAGATGAGATCCTCGATGGCCTGCGTGGACTTCGGGTCGAGGGCCGAGGCCGGCTCGTCCATCAGGAGCACTTCGGGATCCGTCGCGAGGGAGCGGGCGATGCAGAGCCTCTGCTGCTGGCCGCCGGAGAGTTCCAAGGCGCTGGTGTGCAGCCGATCCTTCACTTCGTTCCACAGGGCGGCCTGCTTCAAGCACCGTTCCACGAGGTAATCGAGCCGGGCCCGTTCGCGAACCCCCGAGACACGCGGGCCGTACGCCACGTTCTCGTAAATGGACTTCGGGAACGGGTTGGACTTCTGGAACACCATGCCGATGCGGCGGCGAAGGTCCACCATGTTCACGTGCGAATCGTAGACATCGCGGCCGTCGAGCAGGATCTGGCCGGTATGGCGAGTGCCGTCGATCAGGTCGTTCATGCGGTTGAGGAGCCTCAGCAAGGTGGACTTGCCGCAACCGCTCGGCCCGATGAACGCCGCGACGGACCGTTCCGGGATGTTCAGCGTGATGTCGAAGAGGGCATGCTTGGAGCCGTACCAGAAGTTGACGCCGCGGATGGCGAGTTTGTCCGTGGTGCCGGCAGGGGGAAGCGTGAAGCCGGACTGCGCCGAGGCGTTCCGCGTCACGATGATGTCGGAGAAGAGCCGCGTCACGGGTGCGCTCCGGGTGGAGAGACGATCCTGAACGCGGGTTGTTCTACTTTTCGATTGTGAAGAACACGCGAAGAGCGTGTGTAGATCAGGTCCGACTTCGAATCGCGACAGCTCAGGATTCGCAACTGGAGAAATGATCGACGCTTCCGCCGATGGCGGAGCTCGGAAAGCCACAAACCGCTCGGGTCGGGAAACGAAACGAGGTGCGGTCTGGAACCGCACCGCCGCGAAATGTTGAAGCCGTTCCGCTCGTTACTTGCGGTGGCGGATCTTCGACCGCATGCGCCGCTTCTTGCGTCCGACTTTCCGCCGCCCCTTGCCTCGCCGACTCGCCATGTGCCCGTCTCCGAATCAGTGGGAAGTGGCATGTTATCGACCCCTTCCCACCCGGCAAGCGCCATTCCCGCGTATCATGTCCGGATGCCGACGTATCGAACCAGCCGCGGGCGGCCGCTGCCGCTCGGGGCTTCCGCCGCTCCAGAGTCCGTGAACTTCGCGCTCCTGTGCCGCCACGGAGAGACGGTCTCCCTTGTGATCCTGCCGGACGGCCCCGGCGAGCCGCTGCTCACGGTCGAACTCGACCCGCTGAAGAACAAGACGGGCGACCACTGGCACATGTCGGTGTACGGCCTGCCGAACACCTTCTGCTATGGCTGGAAGGTCACGGGGCCGAAGGGGCTCCAGCATCGCTTCCACTCCACGCGGTTGCTGCTTGATCCGGCCGCGGCCATGATCTCGGACGGCCAGCAGTGGGCCGGAACCTGCGAGATCGACCCGGACCGCACCTCGCGACGCAGCCTGTACCATCGCGGCCCCCGCTTCGACTGGGGCGAAGATCACCCGCCTCGCGTGCCGCTCGAAGATTCGATCATCTACGAGATGCACGTGCGCGGGTTCACGTGCGATCCGTCCAGCCCCGTGAAGAACCGAGGCACTTTCGCCGGCCTCGCCGAAGCGATTCCGCACTTGAAGGATCTCGGCGTCACGGCCGTGGAGTTGATGCCCGTCTTCGAGTGGGACGAATGCGATTGCCCGTTCTTCAACCCGGACACCGGCGAGAAACTGACCAACTTCTGGGGTTACAACCCGATCGCGTTCGCCGCGCCGAAGGCCGCCCTCGCCGCCTCCGCGGGCGAACACGGGCAGGTGAACGAATTCAAAAACATGGTGAAGGTCCTCCATGCCCACGGGCTCGAGGTGATTCTGGACGTCGTCTTCAACCACACCGGCGAAGGCGACGACCGCGGCCGCACCTACTCCTTCCGCGGCCTCGACAACGAACTCTATTACCTCCTGGACGACCGCGGCCGGTACCTCAACTACACCGGGTGCGGCAACACCGTGAATTGCAACCACCCCGTGGTTCGCGATCTGATCATGACGTGCCTGCGCTACTGGGTCAGCGACATGCACGTGGACGGATTCCGCTTCGACCTCGCCAGCATCCTCGGCCGCGACCGCCGCGGGAACGTGATGGTCGATCCTCCGGTGATCGAGAGCATCACGGAAGACGGCGTGCTCGCGGACACGAAGCTGATCGCCGAGCCATGGGACGCCGCAGGGCTCTACCAGGTCGGGCGCTTCCCCTTCGGCCGCCGCTGGACCGAGTGGAATGGCCACTACCGCGACGACATCCGCCGCTTCTGGCGCGGCGACGCGGGAATGACGTCCGTCGCCGCCTCCCGCGTCTGCGGTTCCTCCGACTTCTACCAGTGGAACGGCCGCCTCCCCCGCCACACCGTCAACTTCATCACCTGCCACGACGGCTTCACCCTCTGGGACCTCGTGAGCCACGACCGCAAGCACAACGACGCCAACGGCGAGAGCAGCCGCGACGGCATGGACGAAAACTTCTCCTGGAACTGCGGGGTCGAAGGCGAGACGGACGTTCCCGAGATTCTCGCCCTCCGCTGGAAGCAGTGCCGGAACCTCATGGCCACGCTGCTCCTCTCCCAGGGCGTGCCCATGATCCTCGGCGGGGACGAATTCCTCCGCACGCAGCGAGGCAACAACAACGCGTGGTGCCAGGACAACGACGTGTCGTGGGTGAACTGGAAGTTGGCGAAGGAGAACGCGAGTTTCCTGCGCTTCACGAAAGAGATGATCGCGCTGCGGAAGCGACACCCGGCGCTGAGGCGACGTCGCTTCTTCAGCGGTGAAATCCGGCCCGGCTCCGTGGAGTGGCAAGAAGCCGGGCTGCCGTTGACTTACGAAGAGCCGGAAACGCCGGACCTGCCGCATGTCGTGGGGAGCGGAGCGAGCAAGGCGGAACCGTCGCCCACGGCCTTGCCGCCGGTCGCGGCGGACATCCACTGGCACGGCACCGAGCCGTATCAGCCGGACTTCGGCCACTACTCGCGGGTGCTCGCCTTCGCGTTGGATGGCCGTTTCCCCGGCCAAACGCTCGCGAAGGGGCAACTCCAGCCGCGCGACAACGACATCTACGTGGCGATGAACTCGTGGCACGGCCCGCTGAAGTTCCGCATCCCGCCTGCGCCCCAGCGGAAGCCGTGGCGGCGCGTCGTGGACACCGGCAAGCCCGCCCCCGCGGACTTCATCGCCGAGGGGCAGGGGCCCGTGGTCGCCGAGGGAAGCTTCTACACGGTCGACGCTCACTCGCTGATCGTGCTGATCACCGAGTGAGTCGCGGCATCACTTCTTCAATACGTCGATCGGGAACTGCGTGCGGTCCGCCATCAGAACGAGAAGCGCGGCGGAGGTGCAGAACGTCTTCCCGGTGATGCAGTGCTGGCCGGACCAGCTTCCGTCCTTGTCCTGGGCCTTCTCGAGGCCGACGGTCATCTTCTTGTCCCAGTCGGTCCAGTCTTTGCCGCCCTTCACGAGCAGGGCTTCGCTGATGTTGAGGAAGCTGAGGAACTCTTCGCCGCCGTTGGAGCCGAAGCCGGCGACGAACTTGTCGTCGCGCACCGTCTTCGCGAGGTCGCTCTGAACCTTCTCGTTGTCCGACTCGATCTTGCGATACTCCTGCACGAGTTTCTCGGCGGTGGCCTTCTGCTCCTTGGTGGCCTTTGCGTCCTTGAGCACCTGCTCGGCCTTTTTGCCGTCGGCCTTCAGGGAGTTGAGCAGATCCTGCGAGTTCCCGGCGCCTTGGCCGAGCGAGTAGAGGCGAACGCCGGCATCACCGGTGCCGCCACCCGAGAACCCGCTTCGCGGAGCGGCGGGACCGCCGAGCGCGAGCGAGTCGGCGGCCGGGGCCGTGCCGAGGCCGGCCATGGATTTCCCTTCCGCCGCCCCCTTGGACTGAGCGAACGCCCGATCGAGGACGCGTTGATCGAACGCGACGCCGTTCTGCTTCGCGCGGCCGAGGCTCTTGTTCGCGATGCCGACGGACAAAGTCGGGGCCCAGCCGCCGTTGTTCGCGAAGCCGCCGTTCGCGTCCTGATGTTTCACGATTTTGTTCATCGTCTTTTCGAGCGCCGAGACGAGCCGCTTCTCCTCGGCTCCAGCCGAGCCTCGCATCTCGGCCAGCACGAGATTCACGAGGAAGGTGTCCACGTAGGGACCGATCTTGGATTGAAGCTGGGTGTTGCGCACGTCCGTGACGTACAGCGAATCGCCATCCGCCTTCTCCACTCGGGCGAGGATGAACTTCAGCCCCTTGAGCACGTGCTCCTTGTATTCGCCGTTGGCGACGGTGTTTCCGGCGCGGAAGAGGGCGAGGAGCGTGAAGCAGGTGTTGCCGACGTCCGAGGGGTCTTCGACGTTGGCGCCCTCGAGCCGGCCGCCGCCCTTGCCGCCGACTTGCGTGCGCCAGCCGCCGCCCTGGTTCCAGCCGCCGTCGTCCTGTTGATTCTTGGCGAGGTACGCGAGCGCCTTCTTCACGGCAGGGCTGAGCGGCTTGGGCTCCACGGCGTTCTTCACGACCGTCTTTTCGTCGGTGATCTTGACCGGGGCCACGGGGGCGTCTTTCCTGGCCTCGGGCGCCTTGGGCGCCTCGACGACCTTGGACCCGGCTCCGCCAGGCGGGGCGTCCGCGAGCAAGCCGGATCCGAGCCAGCTTCCGGCTCCAAGAACCGAAGCGAAGGCCAGCGGCCGAAGGATCGTCTTCATCGAACTTCTCCGTGCGGGGAGGCGACCGGTACGCGTGCAGTCTACCGGGGAAGACGCGAAAAGTGGGTAACGCGTTGGTAACGTTCGGCTGCGTCGGTACATTGATTCGCACACCGCCCGAGAGCCATTCTCCCACAGGAGTCTTCGCCATGATGACCCGTCGTGAACTGCTCCGCACAAGCGCCGCCGGCGCGGCCGCGATCGCGTTCCCCGGCCTCTCCGCCGCTCAGGACGCGAAAGGCTTCACGCTGCCGAAACTCCCGTACGCCGTGGATGCCCTCGAACCGAGCATCGACGCCGAGACGATGACCATCCACCACACGAAGCACCATCAGGCGTACATCACGAACCTGAACACGGCCCTCGCGAAGCACCCGGAGTGGCTCGCGAAGCCGATCGAAGAGGTCGTCGCGAACTACAAGAAGCTTCCCGAAGCGCTTCAGGCCGCGGTGCGGAATAACGGCGGCGGACACCTCAACCACTCGTGGTTCTGGCAGATGATGGCGGCCCCGGGGAAGGGCGGCGAGCCGAAGGGCGAGCTGCTCAAGGCCATCGACGACAGCTTCGGCTCGGTGGACGGCTTCAAGAAGGCCTTCACTCAGGCCGGGCTCACGCAGTTCGGCTCCGGCTGGGCGTGGCTCGTGAAGGGGAAGGACAAGCCGCTCGCCGTGGCCAAGACCCCGAACCAGGACAGCCCCCTGATGGACGGCGGCACCGTGCTCCTCGGCTGCGACGTGTGGGAACACGCCTACTACCTCAAGTACCGGAACGTCCGCGCGAAGTACGTCGAGGCTTGGTTTGCCGTCGTGAACTGGGACTTCGTCGCCGCCGCGTTCGCGAAGAAGTGATCCTCCGCTCCCGGGCATCGGCGATCCCAATGGTCGCCGATTGCCCCGCCGATTGACTCCGCCCACGTCCCGACTAACGATACAGCATCCCACCCCACGACTCGTTTCCGAACCCACCATGACTCGACTCCTCCTGCCGCTCGCGGCTCTCTTCGCGTTTCCCGCCTTCGCTTCGGCGGCGGACGACCCCGCGGATTTCCTGCTGCCGAACGAATCGCTCATGACGCCGTTCCAGGAACGCGTTCCGATTCTGTTCGTCACCCGGAACCAACCCGACTGGGGCAAACTCGCCAGCTTCTGGAACGAGGGTACGGAAGAGACCGTGGATCCGAGCACGGGCGTGAAAGTGACGCGTAAGGCCGTTCGCATCAAGATTCCCTCCGGCCTCACGACCGCGCCGCCGATCCCCGGCGAAAACCCGATGACCGTCGCGAAGTGGGTCCTCGGCAAGAAGCTCTACTACGACAAGATCCTCTCCACGGACGGCACCGTGGCCTGCGCCTCGTGCCACACCCCGAAGAAGGGTTTCTCGGACGGCAAACGCGTGTCCACGGGCATCGGCGGGAACCTCGGGCCGATCAACTCGCCCACGGTGTTCAACGCGGCGTACGGCAAGTTCCAGTTCTGGGACGGCCGCGCCGTCACGCTCGAGGATCAGTCGCAGGGGCCTGTCGGAAACAGCCTCGAGATGTTCGGCGGCAAGGCGGACCCGTGGACGGAGGCGATCGCCCGGATCCGCGCGAAGCCCGAGTACGTCGCCGCGTTCAAGTCCGTGTTCGGCCACGCTCCGACCCGCGACGCCGCCGCCAAGGCGATCGCCACCTACGAACGAACCGTGCTTCTCGGCACCGGCATCCAGGACCGTGCGGAACTCGTCATGCGGAAACGCGTGACCGAAGAGGAGACCGGCAAGTTCGAGTTGATCGCGGACGATTACGCGGCCGCGCTCAAGGCCGAGTTCGCGGCCAAGAGCCCGAGCCTGAAGGACAACGGCCTCACGGATGAAGCCAAGATCGGCGACGCCGCGAAGAGCTTGCTCAACGGCCGCACGTTGTTCTTCGGCAAAGCCCGCTGCTCGAACTGCCACACCGGCGACACCTATTCGGACGGCGGCTTCCACAATCTCGGAGTCGGCGCGAAGGACGGCGATCTCCCGCCCGACGAGTTCGGCCGCTTCGTGCGACTGCCCACGGGCCACAAGGATCCCGCGTTCATCGGCGCGTTCAAGACCCCCGGCCTCCGCGGGCTTCTCCAAACCGCCCCGTACATGCACTCGGGTGAAGAGAAGACCCTCGAAGCGGTCATCGAGCTTTACGACCGGGGCGGCAACGTGAACCCGTGGCTCAGCGAGAAGATGCGGGACACCGCCGCCGAGGCGGCCTACCTCCGGGCCCGCGCCGAGGGCAAGCCGCTTCCCGAGGGCGTGAAGACCTACGGCCCTGCGAAGACGCCGATCATTCCGTTCAAACTGAACCTCACGGCCAAGGAGAAGGCGGACCTCGTGCTCTTCCTCAAGGCCCTGAACGGGGACCCGCTTGATCCGCTGATCGCCGACCCGGAGGCGTTCCCGAAGTGAGCCGGGCCGGGGGTCGTTCGCCGGGCATGTGATAAGATTGCGGCATGTCCAACGCCGTGCCCGAGAAAGATCTCCCCGCCTCCCTCGACCGTCATCAGGCGGTCGAGGCCGCTTATTCCTTCGAACTGGCCGACGCGGCCCACAAACTGGCCCGCGGCCTGCCCGTGCTTATCGAATGCGACAAGGAACTCACGCAGTTCCTCGTCAAGAACCTCAAGGATCGGCTGAAGCACTCGAAGCTGGAGTGCGCGTACCTCGGCGGCCAGGAGCAGAAGCCTGCGGCCGCGGGAACCCTCCCCACCGGCCTCATGGGCACGATGATCGGCCAACTCCGCGAAGCGGTTCGCGGTTCGGTCGATCGGAAGGTGCTCGTTCTGCCCCACCTCGATTTGCTGACGACTTCGCAAGGCGGGCTCACGGGGGAGGCGCGGGAAGTGATCCCGCTCCTCTACGAGAATCCCGAACTCGTGTGGCTCGGCTTCAAGGATCCGAGCTTCCCGCTCCCGAAGGTGATCGAGAGCCTCTTCCCGCATTGGATCCGCATTCTCGGCATCGGGCGCAGCCGCCTGCGGCACCTGATCACGCAGAAGGAATCGCGCAAGTTCGGTCGCGAGTTTCAGCCCTGGCAACTGTACAAGTACGTGTCCGGCGTCAACGCCGTGCGGCTTCGCAAGCTCCTCTCCACGCTCGAGGGCGAAGACTACCCCGCCGATCCGAAGCGGGCCCATGAACAGGTTCGCCAGGCCACTCTCGCCGGCGACATGGAGATTCCCTCCGTCGATCTCGACTCGGACATCGGCGGCTACACGAAGGTGAAACAGCGGCTCCGCGCCGAGATTCTGGACATGCTCGCGAAGCGGGACAAGTCCGCGGATCCGGACGAGATGACGCGGCTGGAGGAACTGATCCCGCGCGGCATGATCTTCTGGGGGCCGCCGGGCACCGGGAAGACGTTCTTCGCGAAGGCCATCGCCGCGAGCATCGGCGCCGCCATCACCGTCATCTCGGGGCCGGAGTTGAAATCGAAGTGGGTCGGCGAGAGCGAAGAGAACCTGCGCCAGGTCTTCCACAAGGCCCGGCAATCGGCCCCGGCCATCATCGTGTTCGACGAACTCGATTCGTTCGCCACCGCCCGCGGCACCCACTCCGGCGGCAGCGGCGTCGAACACTCCATGGTGAACCAACTGCTCACCGAGATGGACGGATTCCACAAGGACGAACTCGTCTTCGTCGTGGGCACCACCAACTTCGTGGAGTCGCTCGATCCCGCCCTCCTGCGTCCCGGTCGCTTCGAGTTCCAACTGCACATCCCGTATCCGGACGACGACGACCGCCGCGACATCCTCCGCATCTACGATCGCAAGATGAAGCTGAAGTTCACGGACGACGCGTACGACTACGCCATCCGCCGCACCGGCGAGAACTACATCACGCCCACCGGCACGCCATTCAGCGGAGACCATCTGAACGCGTTGTGCCGCGCCGTGGCCCGCCTCCGCGTTCGCGACAACATCACCGGCGAAACCAACGCCAAGCTCGTGGAACGCGGGCTCACCGAATTCGAGGAACGCGTCGATCTCACGGACAAAGACGCGATCATGGTGGCGACCCACGAAACGGGCCACTTTCTCTGCGCGATCTTCTGTCCGAACCATCCGCCACCGGAGAAAGTGACGATTCAGAGCGACATGCCGTGGTCGCCGTTCTTCACCGCGTTCAAGCACGACAAGCGGCGGATCGGCCACTCGCGGAACGAACTGCTGGACATTCTCACGGTGCTCTACGGCGGGATCGAAGCGGAGCGCTTGCTCATCGGCGACGTGACGACCGGCGCCAGCGGCTTCGGCAACCCGCGCTCGGACCTCGCCCGCGCCACGGAACTCGCGAGCATCTTCGTGGACACGCTCGGCATGTCCACGCTCGCGGCCCCGCTCCGCACCTTCCGCGACAAGGACGGCCGCCGCGAAGTGCTCTCCGGCTCGCAGGCCGAAGCCATCGACAAGCAGGTGAACCACGTGATCCTGGAGTGCCAGAAGCGATCCGTGGAGATTCTCAAGAAGCACCGCGACGATCTGATCCGCATCCGCGACGAGTTGCTGGAGAAGAAGACGATCGAAGGGGAACGCGTGATCGCGATCGTGGAGGAACTGCGGGCGAAGTACCCGGCGGACGTCGGCTCCGCCGTTTCGACCTGATCGCGTGGGCGTTCTCCGGTTGCGTCCCCGCACGGGGAAATCCAACCACGGCCAGATCCGCGGCCGTGACCAACCAGTTGTGCTCGGCTTCCACGAGTGAGTGTATCGTTTGCCATTCTCACATTTCTCGTCTTCGCATGCGTGAGCGGCCTTCGGGCCATCGACGAAGCCAACTCGTGTGGGTGCTTGGGGGTGGTCAAAGTGAGTCCTAGTGGAGCCTTTTTGTCGACATCGCAATCATTGCTTCGTTGATGGCCTGCCGCTTCGCTGAATCGGTCTCTTCGAATCGCCAGAGCGGCATTCTGAAATGGCTCGGAGCCGCCATCGTCATCCTGACAATCGGGAATATCGCTGGGGCCATGAACAGTCTGCTGTCACACGTTTCGAGGTGTACCTGGCTCGCATATGGTTCCTCGCGGCCTCGATCGGCTTCGTCGTCCTGGCGCTTGCGCTGGGCTCATGGGCTCGCAGTCGGGCTCGAACATCCCCACCTTATTCTTGAGGGGTGCGGATGCGAACCTGGCCCACTTTCAGCCAGATCGAACTGCTTTTCGTGATCGCGATCATGGCTTCAACTTGATGGAGGTCGGCCATGACTGATCGAGCTCGCTTCTTGTTACGGGGCCTCGTGTGGGGCTGTGTCATGGCCCTCTCCGCCGCAGAGACGGGCCGAGCGGATGACGCCGAATCGCGAAGGAAGATCCTCCTGTTCGAGTATGAAGGGCCAGCCAAGCGGTTGGCTATCCAGCATGCAGCCGTCCGTTTCAATGCGCAAGTGCGCTCCGTTTCGGCGAAGGTCACTCAGACGACGATTGTCCGAGGCAAATTCCATTTCGATCACCACATCCTCTTCGGCGAAAACGTGATGACCGACAACTCGACCGGAGGCGTACTCAACAAATCTTCCGGATCGGTGAGCGGTCGAAATTCGAAGTATGGCTTTTCCATTCATGAGAATCCCGGAAAAGGGCATGTTCTCGACGACGTGAGAGTCTTCACTCACGAGTCCATGTCCAAGGAGCCGTATTGCGTGTACGCGTTCGCATATTCGGACGCGTGGAGCCGGACGACCTATCTCGCATTGTTCGAGGATCCCGAGTCTGAAGTCGTGCTCGATCGACAGGCCGTTTGGCATCGGCGCGATGTCCGTGAGGTGCAGATCGATCGGAACGTGAAACGCATGCAGGAGAAAGAGCCGAGACGCATCCGCACGGCCTACTACTTCGCGCCGGCCGACGGTTGGGTGTGCGTGGGCAATCGAGAAGTGCCCATTCCGCCGGACAATGAGCCGACATACCGCGAAGAGGTGCATCATTATTCCATCGCCGCCGGCTTGGCGCGGCCCGTGAGAAGCGAGATTTGGTTGCGTGACGAGCGCTCCCCCGACGCCGACACGAGAGTCAGGGAGATCGTGTTCGACGAGTACGAGCCTTTGGAGTCGTTCGATGTGGGCGAGTGCCGTCTGAGCGCGTTTGGTCTGCCGGAACCCGTCGGAGTCGATTGGACGGTCCGGCGATCCATTCCGATATTCGTGTGGTACCTTCTCGGCGCCGTCGGCTTTCTGTTTGTGGCCGTGTTCCTGCGTCGCGCGGCGCTTCGCCGGGCCGCGCGATGAGGTGAGCCATGCTCCGTCACCGCGGTTTGACGCTGATCGAACTGCTCGTCGTCATCGCGGTCGTGGCGATCCTGATCGCGCTGACTCTCGCGGGAGTGCAGAAGGTGCGCGAGGCGGCCGCCCGCGCCAAGTGCCAGCACCACCTCCGCCAATCGGCCTTGGCGCTGCAACAACATCACGACGCGCATCATGCGTTTCCACCCGGACATCGTCCGCCGCGGATCTTCCAACAACTCCCGCTCTCCGGGTGGCCCCTCGCGATACTTCCCTATCTGGAGCAACGAGCCGTGGCAGATCAAGCCGCCGCCGCGTATCGCGCCAAGTGGATCCCGTTCGCGCCGAATCCGCATCCGGGGTTGAGCGCTGTCGTGCCCGTTTTCACGTGCCCGAGCGATGGCCGGGTCGCGACTGCACAAGTCTCGCGGCGAACGAACACGCCGGCGGCATTCACTTCGTACCTCGGCGTCGCCGGTCGCAGCGCGTTCGACGGGCGCGATGGACTGCTGTACCAGGCTTCGCGCACGAATCACGCTGACATCGCGGACGGTTCCAGCAACACGCTGCTGCTCGGCGAACGTCCACCGAGCGCCGATTTCCAATTCGGATGGTGGTACGCGGGAACGGGGCAGCGGCTCACAGGTTCCGCGGACATGGTTCTCGGAGTTCGCGAGCCAAACTTGCAGCCGATCGCAACAGGTTCGCCATGCGGGCCGGGGAACTATCCGTTCCTACCGGCGACCGGGCTGAACGATCCGTGCGGCATGTTTCATTTCTGGTCGCCCCATTCTGGCGGGGCGAACTTCGCGTTCGCGGACGGATCAGTTCGGCTTTTGACGTATTCCGCGGACGGGATCATGCCGGCGCTGGCGACGCGGGCCGGGGGCGAAGTAGTCGAGGTTCCATGATTCGACAAACAGGTGAACCACGTGATCCTGGAGCGCCAGAAGCGATCCGTGGAGATTCTCAAGAAACACCGCGACGACCTGATCCGCATCCGCGACGAGTTGCTGGAGAAGAAGACGATCGAAGGGGAACGCGTGATCGCGATCGTGGAGGAACTGCGGGCGAAGTACCCGGCGGACGTCGGCTCCGCCGGCCAACCGGGCTGACGCGGATCACTTGGATTCGGTTCGCTTGCACTTCGGCGGGCCGAGCACTTCCTGCAGCACGATTCCGAGGACCATGCCGTGCCCGGACGCGAGCAGCGTCGCGAGGTTGCCGTCGAGCTTGGATTGGGCTTTGGAACCGGGAAGCGCGGGCAACTTCGCCGCCTTCGTGACTTTCGTCGCGCCTTCGATGCCGGTCGTGGGAATGGCTCCGACGACTGGAGCGGTCGGAAGGGAACTCAGGTCCGCGGGCGCGGCCGTGGGTAGCGGCCGCACGTCCATCGGCGCCAGTTCGATGCGTTTCCGCTTGGGCGGATCGACGACCTCGGCCACGGGCCGCGCCGGCTTGAGGCGATCGGCTTTCGACTTGTTCTTGGGCTTCGCCTTCGGCGGCGGTTCGGGCCGCGCCGCGGCCGTATCCGCCGTCTGTTGATTCTTCTTCCTCAGCCGGTCGATCTCGGCGAGGAACCGGTCCATGTCTTTCTGCGCCGCGGCGGCGCCCTCGCGGCGGCCCGCGGCCTTCGCGGGCGCCGCGTTCGCCTCGTTGAGCTTGTTCAGAAACTGCGCTATGGCCCCCATGATCGCGGTGATCACGATGATGGCGACAACCAGAAGCCCGAGACCGGCCATGTCCGTACCTCAGGAACGAAGCTAGACGAGTCAGGTCCTCACCCGGCATGTGGACTGTGATGGCAGTTCACAGACCGCCCTCTCCCCAGCGGGAGAGGGGCAAGACACTCACGTGCGGCCGGCGGAATCGTTGCCGGACATCGACGCGATGTTGTTCCGCATCGACGTGTCCGACTGAAGATTCTTCATGTTGTAAAAGTCCATCACGCCCATGTTCCCGACTTTGAACGCTTCGGAAATCGCTTGGGGAACCTGAGCCTCGGCTTCGACCACCTTTGCGCGGTTCTCTTCAACCAAGGCCCGCATTTCCTGCTCGCGGGCCACGGCGGCGGCTCGGCGTTTCTCGGCTTCGGCCTGAGCCACGCGAAGGTCCGCGGCCGCCTGATCGCCGGCGAGCTTCGCACCGATGTTTTCGCCCGGTTCGAGGTTCGCGATGTCGATGGAGACGATCTCGAACGCCGTTTGGGCGTCGAGCCCGGAGTGGAGCACGGTTTGCGAAATGAGGCCGGGGTTCGCGAGGACCTCTTTATGGTCGTGAGCCGAGCCGATGGCCTTCACGATGCCCTCGCCGACGCGGGCGATGATGGTCTCTTCCGTGGCGCCGCCGACGAGTCGTTCCAGTTTCGTCCGCACCGTCACGCGGGCCTTCGCGAGCAACTGAATGCCGTTCTTGCAGACCGCGTCCAGGAACTGTTTGCCCTTCGCGGGGTCCGGGCAGTCGATGACCTTCGGATTCACCGAAGTGCGAACGGCTTCGAGGACGTCGCGGCCGGCGAGATCGATGGCGGCGGCGGTTCGCCACGGCAGATCGAGGCCGGCCTTGTGGGCCGCGATCACGGCCGTCGCGGTCTTGGGCACGTTCCCGCGGGCGAGGAAGTGCGATTCGAGATCCCCCGTGGTGACACGGACGCCGGCCTGCACGAGGGCGATCTTCTGCCGCACGATCATGCCGTAGTCCACGTTCCGCAGCTTCATGCCGATCAGGCTGCCGATGCCGATCTCGGCTTTCGTGAGCAACGCCTGGATCCAGAGGCGGATGAAGCTGAAGAAGATGAACAGGAAGACGAGGAAAACGAGGACCGCGATGCCGGCGACGATGAGGAGGACCATGTCCCCGCCGCTGAGGCCGGACTTGGTTTCCGCGAACAAGGAGGAGAACATCTCGGTGCGTTCCTTTCGGGGAATCGTCGACTACAGGTCGAGGTCGTCCAAGGGTTTGTTCGCCGGCGGGCCGTCGAGATTGATGTCGGTGATCTCGCGGGGAGTTTCCATCTCCCGCACGACCAGGGAACCGGCTTTCACGTCCACGCAGCGGACCCACGTTCCGGCTTCGATCCAGAGCCCTTCGGTATTCGCATCATATCGCCGGCCGTCGAACTCGACCGATCCGGAGGGCCTCAGGGTGGTCACGGCCTTGCCGACGCGGCCCTTCAGTGCGGCGATGCCGGCCAGTTGGGGCACGTCGAGGGCTGTCGCGTCCGTGTTCTCGGCGTCGAGCGCGGATTTCAGCGACATCTTCTTGTAAGTCGACGCCGCGATGAATCCGGCGGCCGGGAGTCCGACCGAGACGCCGACGATGGACACCGCCGCCTCGGCGGTGTCGCCGTAATACAGAATGGTACCCACGCCGCCCGCGAAGAACAACACGGCGACCACGACGAGGATCCCGCCCGTGGGCAGCAGAATCTCCGCGCCGAGGAACACCGCCCCGATGGCGATCAGGACCAATGCGATGGTGAGGTAGTCCATGACATTCCGACTCTCGGGCCTCTCGGACCACGATACGGAATGCGGGCGAACAATGGGACGGGGGCGGGCGAGAATCGACGGTCGCGTCAATTGCGCAATTCGGCCAGTTCCGGTTCCACCACGTCCTTCCAGCACGACGGGCAGATCCCGTGGCTGAACCGCGCCGCCGAGTTCGCGGCGATGTACGTCTCGACGCGGTGCCAGTAATTGCGATCGTCCCGAACCGCCTTGCAGTACGAGCAGATCGGAAGGAGGCCCTTCAACTCCTTCACCATGCTCAGGGCGACTTCCAACTCGCGGACGCGATCGGCGAGGCCTTCCTGCAACGCGAGGATGCGTTCCCCGACGCGAAGCCGCGAACGAAGCTCGTGGCGGTCGAAGGGCTTGGTGACGAAGTCGTCCGCCCCGCTGTCCAGTCCGTTCACGATGTCGTCCGTCAGGCCCTTGGCCGTGAGCAGGATCAGATACGGCGGCACGGGCTTGGCCAGCGCGCGAACGCGGCGGCAAATCTCCGGCCCCTCGATCCCGGGCATCATCCAGTCCAAGATGGCGAGGTTCGGCGCGTCGTCGCGAAGGATCGCGTCCCACGCTTCCGCACCGTCCCGCGTCACGGTCACGTCGTGGCCCCAACCGCGGAGCGTGCGGTCGAGCACGGTTCGCGAGACGGGGTCGTCTTCGGCGATGAGCACGCGGAGCGGGCCAGTCGGAACACGCCGTGACGGGCGGACCACCGTTCCGGAGATGCTGCCCCCGCAGACGTGGTCGCGACCGCCGACCGGCGCCGGCGTATCGGTGATCGTCTCGTCGTTCGCAGGCATGAGTCGTTCCCTTTCACACGGCCGTGGTGCAGGTGGATTCGGCCAGGACTTTGGCAAGTCGGTTCACTTCGGTCGCGAGTTTCTCGAAGGCGTGCGGGGTCTCGGCGAGTTCGCCCGCGGCGGCGGCGGATTCCAGGGCTTGTGCCGCATCCGCGGCAGGTTTTCCGCCCACGTAGCCGGCGGTGCCCTTGAGCCCGTGCGCCGCGCGGTGTACGCCGTCGGCGTCGCCGGCGGCGATCGCGGCCCGAATCTCGTTCAACAACCGCGGCGCGTCCGCGAGAAACACGCCGGCCACTTCGGCGAACAGTTCCTCGTCGCCCCCGAGGCGTTCGAGGGCTTCCTCGCGATCGATCGGCGACTCCACCGCCGGCTCGGCTTCCGCCGTGGGCAGCGTCCGGCCGCCTGCGGCCCAGGCGAGCACGCGCATGAGTTCCGCCCGTTGCACCGGCTTGCTCACGTAGTCGTCCATGCCGGCTTCGAGGCACCGCTCGCGATCGCCCTTCATGGCATGGGCCGTCATCGCGACCAACGGCGTGTGGCGACCGCTGGCCGCCTCGCGCTCGCGGATCAACCGCGTGGCTTCGAAGCCGTCCACTTCCGGCATCTGAACGTCCATCAGGATCAGGTCGAAGGCCTCGCGGTCGTAGGCGGCGAGGGCTTGGGCCCCGTCGTTCGCGACGGTCACGCGGTGGCGGCGCTTCTCGAGCAGGCGAACGACGACGCGCTGATTCACGGCGTTGTCTTCGGCGAGGAGAATCTTCAGGGGCGCGATGGCGGGTTCGACGCCGACCGCCTCGAAGCTCCGTTCGTCGACTCGGCTGCCGCCAGGCGCCGGCGCCGCATCGCGGGGCAGTGCGGCCGCGATCGCACGATTCAGTTCCGCCGGTTTCACGGGCTTCACCAGGTACGCCGCCACGCCGAGGTCGCGGCAGCGGCCCGCGTCGCCCGGGCGATCCGCCGAGGTGAGCATCAGGATGGTCGTGTCCGCCAGCAGCGGTTCGCGACCGACCTGTTCCGCGACCATGAACCCGTCCATCCCCGGCATCATGCCGTCAAGCAGCACGAGGCGGTACGGCGTCTGGTTGCCCGCGGCCCAGCGAAGCTCGTCCAACGCGTCCGGCCCGCTGGCCACGCCCGTGGGTCGTGCTCCCCAATTTCGAACGACTTCGGCCAGCACGCGGCGATTCGTCGCGTTGTCGTCCACGACCAGCACGGGGAGATTGGTCAGATCCACCGGGCGATCGATCGTGCGTTCGATGGAACCGCGTGCCGGTTCGAGCAGCACCTCGAAGGAGAACGTGCTGCCGCGGCCGGGCTCGCTTTCGGCCCAGAGCGTGCCGCCCATCAGGCCGACGAGCCGCTGGCAGATCGTGAGACCGAGGCCGGTGCCGCCGTACTTGCGGGTGGTGCTTCCGTCCGCCTGCGTGAACGGTTCGAACACGGCCTTCAGCTTCTCTTCCGGGATGCCGATGCCGGTGTCCGAGACGCGGAAACGGATGCGAACGGCGTCGCCCTCCGCGGGGACTTGCTCGGCACGAACCACGACCTCGCCGCTGTCCGTGAACTTGACCGCGTTGCTGACGAGGTTCGTGAGCACCTGACGGATGCGGTGAGCGTCGCCGAGCAGCAGGTCCGGCGTCTCCGTGCGAATGTCGCAGGCAAGTTCCAATCCCTTCGAGTGCGCCTTCAGCGCGAGCGATTTGAGCATGTCCCCGACTTCGTCCCGCAGGGAGAACGGCGCGGGATCGATGTCCAGCTTTCCGGCCTCGATCTTGGAGAAATCGAGAATGTCGTTGATGACCGTGAGCAGTGCGTCCGCGGACGACTTGACCAAGCCGAGCGACTCGCGTTGATCGGGGTTCAGGTCGGTCTCGAGGATCAGGTCCGTCATTCCGAGGATGCCGTTCATCGGAGTGCGGATTTCGTGGCTTATGTTGGCGAGGAACTCGCTCTTGGCGGTGGCGCGACGGAAAGCCTCTTCCGACTCGCGACGTCGCGTCACGTCCAGAATCTGCGAGATGAAGTGCAGCGGGGCGTCGTTCGCGTCCCGCACCAGCGACACGAGTACCTGCACCCAGACGATGTGCCCTTCGCGGTGGAAGTAGCGCTTCTCCACGCGGTAGGAACGGGTGCGGCCGGCGAGCGCGTCGTCCACATGGCGTTTGTCCGCCGCGAGATCGTCCGGATGTGTGAGGTGGTGGAACTTCATTCGGAGGAGTTCCGCCTCCGAGTACCCGACCATCTCGCACAAGCTGGAGTTGACGCGGAGGAAGTTCGCGTTCACGTCCAGGATCGCCATGCCGGTGGCCGCGTCCTCGAAGGCCCGCCGGAACAGTTCCTCCATTTGCCGCAGTTCCGCAGTGCGAATCCGCACGCGTTCCTCCACCGTGGCGCGGGCGGCATCCAGTTCCACTTCACGTTCGGCGGACCGCACCAGTTCACGGTCGCCCTGGCGGCACATGTAGATCAAGACGAGGTCGATGAAGACGACCCAGCCGGCGTGTTCGAGCCAACGCCATTCCGAGCCGATGATCGTGCCGTAGACCGACTCGGGCCAGACGAACCCGCGAATGAGATGGTCCGCGGCCGTGACGGCGGTGGCGACCAGCAGCACGCGCCAATCGCGGTAGTAGGCGAGAAACGCGAGCGACCCGAAGACGTGAAAATGCGTCTCGGGGCGGCCGCCCGTGAGGTGGATGAGCAATCCGGCGGAGAGCATCTGAGCCGCCGCGACGAGGAATCGCGTCTGCAGGCGGCCGGGATGCAAAACGGCCAGGGCCACGGGCAACGCCACGATCGCGCCGCCAAGCCCGACCGCCACCCACACGTGCGGATGGATGCGGCTTGTGCTGCCTTCCCACGTGAGCGGGGAGATCCACAAAGCCAGGGCGATCATCGCGACCCACTGGAAGATCAGCAGGGCGGCGAACACGCGATCCGTGCGGCGATGCAGCGCGTCGCGATAGCTGTTCGCCAGAGACTTCGTTCGCGCCGCTAGATCCGCAGGCGCGAGGGGAGTCGAATCCGACATGAACCAGTTCCTTATTCGTTCGGTGTTTCGAGGGGGCAACCGTAGACGGGCGCGGATTCGGCTCCGTGGCCGTCGCGGATCCAGCCGAGCAGGGCCTGGCGGCCGAGGCTTTCGCCCGTCACGCCGCGGCCGCGTGTCAGCCCGCCGCGGAAGACGGCTCGGCCGGAGGGATCGATGAGTACGGCCTGGCCGGACGTCTTCGCCCCCACGCGCCGCGCTTCGGCCCCATCCGAATCGACCACCACTTCGGACCGTGGCAAGCTCCGGGCCGCGTCCCACGACTCGCCTTGTTCCCAGCCGGGCTCCGAGCCCTCGGGACGCACGAACACGATTCGGAGTTCGAGTTCGGGCAGTGCCTGTCGGGTCTCGGTCAACTCCTCCAACGAGGAGCGGACGCACGGACAATGCGGATGAACGAAGAGCAACAACCGCCAGCGGTCAGTCGCTTCTTGGTCGGGAATCGTTTGGACGATGTCCGCGCCGGGGGTTCGGATGTGACGTTCCCAAGCCCCGAAGCCCAAGGCGACGGCGGCGAGCCAGGCCGTTCCCAAGATCCAAATGAAACAATCTCGCACGGGTTGCTCCGGTCGTTGAGTCGGAACAATAGTTCTTGCGGGGATTCAAAGAGATGGAAATGGTGAAGAAATCGCTGGCGGAGCGGAGGTGGGATCCGCCGATTCCAGCCGGCGGATGCGAATTGCGACTGTTGCCTGAATTCGAGAAGCGAGCCAGCCCCGACGAGAAGGCCAGCTCACTTCACCTGATAGATCCCGGAGCCAGCGATGAGCCCGGCGAGGAAACCGACCGCGTCGTGCCGCAACCTCGCGACCTCGGCCATGGACTTGAAGTCGTTCAGCCGTTTGGCGAGTTCGGGCACGCTCGGGCAAATGAGACTGCGTTCGTCTTCATTCGCGAGCAAGGCTTTGGCGGCGTCCAGCGCCTCCTTCACGCGATCGGCTCGCAGAAGGAGGTTCACATAGATCTGCGCGGCGTAGCTGGCCCCCTCCGCGGCCTCGCGTTCGGCCTTCATCTTGAACCGGGCCAAGCCCTCGTCCACGTTGACCCCGGCGACCACGTTCAGGAACGCGAGGAAGTCTTCGTAGGTGTCCTCGAACGGGGCGTCGCCGCCGCCGCCGCGGATGTTCGGCGCCAGCTTCCGCCCGTACTCGCACAACTCGCGGGCCAGATCGTTCTCCTGCCCCTTCGGCAGGTACATGCTCATCTGGCACACGCTGGAGAGGTGCGACGTGTCGATGTGGTACGAGTCTTCGTGGAAGAGTTCGGGATGCCCCGCGACCATGCGGCCGAGCGTGATGTCCGCGGGCACGGTATTCCCGCGGGCTTCGAGGTCGGCCTTCACCCGCTCGGTAAGTTGCTCGTGGATCGCGTGAACGAGCTTGCCGATGCAGTGGTCGCGGAGATCCGGGTTCGAGTTGAGGTCCGAACTGCTCACCGTGGTGATCGCGGAACAGACTCCATGGCGGGCGAGGATCAGATCGAAGCCCTTCTTCGGAAGCACGCCGCCCTGCCACGCCACCTCGATGATCGGATAGATGTCGTCGTCGTCGCTCGGCTGGAACTTCTCGAGAGCCTCGCGAACGGGGTCGGGTTCGCCGAGCATCCGGAAGAAGTTCCACGCCCGCGGCACGTCGCCCTTCTGGAGAAAGAGCCCGCCGACCTCGCGGCCCGCGTCGCGGATCGCCTGTTCGTACGGCTCATGCGTATGAACGGGAAGTTCGGCGGAAGAACCTGTGGGGAACGGCGCCACTCCGAGTTCGACCCGCTTCTTCATCAGAAGGGCGTAGAAGAGGGCGCTGTAGTCCTCGGCCTGGCGGAGTTCGGCGATGAGCGCGTTCACCGCGGCGGCGGGCCCCTCCGCGGCCAGCCGGGACTTCAAGCGGTCGAACGTGGCGGGGTCCAGGGTCGGGGTTGCGGCCTGTTCGTCGTCCATCGCGGCGGCTCCAGGAAGGGCTCGTGGGGCGGGATACTCTTGTGGTATCGGTTCGGGCCGCCGCCGTCGTCACTTGGGAGGTGGTGAAACGGCTCGCGACACGAGTCCCGAGACGCCCGGAATCCACATCAGCCAGCCGAACATCCCGAGCAATCGCAGCGTGCCGAAGAGTTCCTTCGCGGGCGGGGCCACGGTCTTCTTCGTGTCGAAGTTCACCTGGCCGTCCACGTCCACGGCGGCGACCACGGCCGCGGCGCGGGCTTGCTCGGGTTTCGCGGGGTCGAATCCGTAGCCGACCTTCGGTTCCCCGGAGCCGCGGAGCCGATCGCGGATCACGCCCGGCGGGAAGAACACCAACAGCATCGTCATCATGTACAACTCGAAGACGTTCAACCCCATCAACATGCCGATGCCCGCGTGGAGCAGCACGCCCATCCACACCATCAGCGGGCGAAGCCGCGTCCAGACGAGGAACGGGAAGCTGATTTCGAGCCCCCAGGTGAACCACACGCCGAACATCGTGATCGTGTGATACAGCGGCTTGATGCTCGCGATCTTCCGCACGAACTCCTCGAACCACTGGTACTTCATCAGCGTGAACTCGGGGCTGATCATCACGTCCCAGAAGGCGGCCCCGTTCCACCAGCCGTCGCCCTTGAGCTTCGAGAGCCCGGCGGCCATGTAGATGAAGCAGAAGTGGACCTGGATGAGCCGGACGCCGAGGTTGGCGCCGGTGGAGAGGGGCGCCCCGGCGAGGAAGGCGCGGGTCGGTTCGTCGATCGTGCCGCAGCGGCGAATGCTGGCGCGGGCCGCCCGGTACCGCGCCACGAGCCGATCCACCGACAGCGCCGCCCCGCTGTTCCCGATCATCAGGTAAATGAGCAGGATGTTCATCATCGTGTCCATGCCGAAGAGCACCTGGTTCGTGCGATGGAGGTACCCCATCGCGGCGAGCCAGACGAGCACGGACGTGACCCGCGTGCAGACTCCCAGCGTGAAGAGCACGATGATCAGGAGAATGGTTCCGTGAACGGCGTTCATCGCCGCCGGATCCGTGACGTGGAACCAGATCGAGACGACGTTCACGCCGAGGTGATCGGCCCGCCGCCGATCGCCGTGCCAGTACTCGAGGTAGTCCACCAGCTTGCCGCGTTCCGTCGCGTCGTCCGGCAGCGTGACGAGGAACTGGACGAAGGCCTTGCGGTACGGCGGCCCCATTTCATCGAGGTGAGCGAGCAGGTATTGCGCGTCGGTCGCGTTCTTGGGCAACGCGGGGAGCAGGGACCGCAGTTCGTTCGCGATCCGGACGCGTTCCTCCGGCGGGGCCGTGAGGAAGAGTTCCGGGAAGACGATCTCGAACTTCGCGTCCTCGGGCTTCTTGTCGACGAACTCGCCGCCGTTCACCTCGTACCACTGCGTTCCGGCCTCGAGTCCATTGCGGAGCATCAGTTCGCGCTGCGTTTCGCGGACGGAGTAAAGCCGCCGGGCGACATTCAGTTCCAGCCGGGCGAGGAAGAGGTTTCGCTCCTCGGAGACGCGATTGAGGTACGCCAGTTGATTCTTCCGCTCGCCGGAACTGGCGGGGAGAGAGCGAATGAACCGCATCACGGCGGCCTTTCGCAGCGGCGGCTCGGGGATCGCCGCTTCCGCGTCTCCGGATTCGTCCCAGTCCCAGAAGTTGCCGACGTAATTGGGCTGATCCTTGCGCTCGCGTTCCATCGCGGCGTGGCTGTACCAGCCGAACTTCCCGAAGAAGGCTTGCAGGTCCAGGCTGTACGCGAGGTGCGTGTAGAGAACGAGCAGCCCGGTGGCGATGCGGATGAACCCGAGCGTCGTCGGGTCTCCGGGCGCGAACCAGAACTGCCTCCAGCGCTGGAGGAAGGAGCGGTTGTCGGTCGGCATCGTGCTCATCGCAACTGGCTCCGGTGATCCTTGAACCCGACGTTCCGGAAAATCGCCCTCACCGCTCCCTGCGGGGAGAGGGTTGAACTTCGGAGTCGACTATCGCAACTGACTCCAGTCGAACTCGCGGCCGGCGTGGACCGAGAAGTAGTCCTCGTAGTCCTTGCGATTCGGATCGCCGGGGGTGCCGCCGGGGCGTTCCACGACCGGCACGATCCAGTAGAGCATCGGCTCCTGCGGGTCGAGGAGGTCCACACGGGTCTCGCCCGCGGCGTCCTTGCGGAAGCCGTATTCGCCGTAGTAGTAGGGCAGGTACGTCGTGGGGTAGTACGGGTCCCCGGGGCGCTTCGACACCACGCCGAGGTACCCTTCCACGTTCAGCGTCCGGTGTTCGACGCGGTAGAGCTTCACCGTGCTGCGGCCCTGCTCCTTCTCCGAGAGGTTCATCAGGATGTGCTGCGCGTACGACGGCAGCACATAGCGCGTCACCCGCGGGTGCGGCACTCGGTACTGGTAGAGCGGGAGGAAGTTCGGGTGCCACGGGATGTACGGGTTGTTCCCCTGCAGCGTGAGTTGCTGGCGACGGAAGCGCCCCTCGGACTTCTCGAACGACTCGTAGTTCATGTCCGGCGCGCCGTGGCTGATCGCGTCCGTGAGGGAGAGGCGGCGGAAGTAGCTCACGCCGAGCGGGTCTTTCACGTCCGAGGGGGCGTCCGGACCGGCGGCGGATCGCCGCGGGAGCACCATCCATTGGGTGCGGTATTTGGGCCGGGCCACTCCGTCCGCTCCGGTCTCTTCGCCTTCGTACGTCTTCACGAGCGCCACGAGGATCGACGCGGGGCCCGGTTCCGGCGAGTAGAAGTGGTACGCGTTCCGCAGATACACGAACCGCAGGTACGGCTCGTACGCCCGTCGGTACATCTGATCCACCATCCACGGCGTCGGATTCGGCGAAGTCGTGGCCAAGAGGATCCCGAAGAAGTGCAGCACGATCAACGCGGAGACGACCTTCACACGATGCTGCTCCGGCAAAGCGACGATCCCGGCGCGGAGCAGGGCGACGAATGCGATCACGGCGAAGAGCAGGCGGAAGGAATCCCAGTGAGCGGGGGTGCCGAGGGTGGCCGCGGCGGCGACCACGGCGCCGAGCAGCCACGACTTCACGAGGTCCGGCCGCCACGACACCGCGAGCCCGGCCGCGACTGTGCCGACGAACACCGCGAAGAGACGAAGCGTGAAGACGAACGCGGGACCGTCCAGCACGCCGAGCGCGGCGGCGGCGGAACAGAGGATCAGGCCGAATCCGCCGCCGCGTCGCACCACGGCCCAATCGACGGGCGGAACCACGTCTCGTTCCATGACGGCTCTCTCGAGGGCAACTTCCACGTTCACCATACCCGATGGGTGTGGCCGGGGGCGTCAATTGGGGGACGCTCGCGGCGGCGAATCGTGCGCGGGACCGGAACGCTCGTCGCATTCGGGCCGACGCACGCGGCCGGTGAAATTGGACTCGAACATCCAGATTCAACGGCGTGAGGGGATTCGGCGTTGGCGCGGGTTTTCCCCGCGAAAACAAGCGAAGGTTCGGTCGTACCGGTTGAGCTCATCCACCTTGCCCAATCTTCCCCGTTTCACCGTTGACGGAAATTCAGATTCGCCTTAGATTCCCCTCTAGAGTCCGCGAAGCTTTCCCAGCTTAACGAACTCGATCGCTCACCACGGCGTTCCAACCCACCCCGGAGGTTCCTTCACGATGTACAGCATGGTGTTGATGGCCGCGATGCTCCCCAGCGGGGACACCGCCGCGTTCGGCAAGAAGAATGGCTGCGATGGCGGCTGCACGGGCACCGTTTCCGCGAAGTGCAGCGGCGGCGGCTTCCTCGGCCTCAAGGACAAGAGCGGCTGCTGCGGCGGCGGCTTCCTCGGCCACAAAGAAAAGAGCGGCTGCTGCGGCGGCGGCTTCCTCGGCCTGAAGGACAAGGCCGGCTGCCACGGCGGCTTCCTCGGCCACAAGGCCAAGAGCAGCGGCTGCACCGGCGCCCCGGCCTGCGACAACTGCGGCGCGGCCGTGCCGCCCCCGCCCGTCGCCATGCCGAAGGAAGACCCCAAGCCCATGCCGAAGCCCGAACCCAAGCCGGAACCGAAGCCCAAGTCCAAGGGCGACTGAGCCTCGGCTCCTGAATGGATTCAACGCGAACGGGAGGCCTTTCGGCCTCCCGTTTCCGTTACCCACATCCGTTTGCGATCACTGAATCTTCACGCCGTTCCGAATCCGCGACACCTCGGCCGTCTTCGACGGCGGCGGCAGCGTCTTCCAATCGTATTCGAACTCGTTCGCCAGTTTCTGGGCCGCGGCGGAAGCGTTCTCCGAGTTCACCTCGCCCGGAACGATGAGCATCGCCGGCGGAACCGGCTTCATCGCCGTCGCGGACGGAGGCGGAGGCAGGTCCGGATCCGTCGCGCCGGCCGGCGGTTTCGACCTCGAGAGCGGGCCCATCGGTTGCACGTTCGTGCAGCCGAATCCGCAGAGGAGCAGACTCGCGAGAATGAGCGTTCTCATGGCCGCACCTCCCGGATCGTATCGGTCGGCGTCCGGGCTTCCGCGGTGCGAACGGCCGGATCGTAGTCGTCCGGCACGGTCGTGAGCTTTCGGGCCGCCTGTTTCACGTCCACGCTCGCTTCGACCGGGGCGGACTTGGGCAGCCCGAGCGCCTTGGTCCGCGCCGTGTACAGCGCCGTGGCCTGGCGTTCGAGGTCGTCCACCTGACGCATCAGCGATTCGTCGTTGGCTTCCATCGCCACTTGCCGCAGCTTGAGGCAGACGGACATGCGGCGTTCCCAGGCGTCCTGCTCGGCCCGGAGCGAGGTCGCCACGATTTCGGGCGACAACGTGGCGGGAACGGGCGGCCGAGGCGGAGCGTTCGAAGTCCGCGCCGTCGGCCCGACCTTCGGCTTCGCAGGGCCGAACAACTTGGCGTAGACCGTCGTGGTGGGCTGGGTCCCGCGTGGAGCGCGAGCGTCTTCGGCGGCGGCGAACGAGCCGACGCCCAAGCCCGCGGCCACTGCGAGCCCCCAGGCTCGAAGCGATGTCATGGAGTTTCCCCCGAATCGGGCGCACCGGGATTCCCCCTCCGCTGCGACCGATGCGGCTTATGCCGCGAGCAACTTGAGAAGTAAACACCAGTTTGCGAGGGGTGTGACGATGTGACGATGGATTCTGGCGAAGCCCTATCTGGGTGGCGCCGGCTTCCATCCAGCCGGTGCCACCCAAGAGCGGCTCCGCCGCCAAAAATTCCAACCGCGACGGTCGTTCGTGTTTTCCGCCCGGCGAGTCCGCCTTTTCGGGGTCCGGCCGCGTCATAAAGAGAACGGCGTCGCTTGTTCTCGGGTAAGTTTGCGGCAACCGGCCGGAGGCCGGACGTCGCGCGTTTCAGGAGGCATCCCGGTGTTTCGTCGCTTCTTCCCGCAAAAGCCGACCCGTAAACCCAGTCTCCGGAACGCCCTGCGGCTCGAATCGCTCGAGGAACGCGAGGTGCCCGCGGTCACGCTTGGCACGATCAGCGAGCCGAACATCGCGAACGACAAGCCGATTTACATCCCGGTGAACGTGACCAGCACGCCCGCCGGAACCGTCACCACAACCGTGAGTTCGGACAACGCGAACGTCGCGGCGTCGGTCGTGAGCGGCGGTCAGAGCATCCGCTTCGACATCACCGGAACCGATTCCGGCGGCGTCCCGTTCTCCGGCAGCATCACCGTGCGACTGTTCACGGATGCGGCCCCGCTCGCCGCCCAACGCCTCGTCGATCTCGTGAACTCCGGCTACTACACCGGCAAGAACTTCCCCCGCATCATCAACAACTTCATGATTCAAGGCGGCGGCACGACCACGTCCGACAACTCGCCGCTTGGGAGTTTCGTGGACGAGTTGAACGCCGACTACACGTTCGCGAGTTCCGGCGTGCTCGCGATGGCGAACAGCGGCGACGACACGAACAACTCCCAGTTCTTCATCACGGACCCGAAGACGCTTCTCGCCCAACGCCATCAGGACCTCAACTTCAACTACTCGATCGTGGGCGCGCTCACGGACGGCTTCGACATCTATCAGAAGATCATCACCACGGCGGTGCAGGACAATGGAGCCGGGGAAACCAGCCGGCCCACGAACGCCGTGACGATCACCGGGGCGAGCGTCTTCACGGACACGAAGAACGCCCTGATCAAACTGGTTCCGAACGCGAGTTTTGGCACCGGCGTCGCGAACATCACCGTGAACGCGGACGACGGCACTGGTGCGACCACGCAAAGCTTCACCGTCAACGGCGTGAACGACAACGTGAACAGCCCGCCGTTCATCACCACGCCGGTCCCGAACCAGACCACGACCGCCGGCGTGCCGATCTCGTTCACCGTGAACGTGACCGACACGGACGGCGACGCGACGACGCTCGCGGTGAAGGACACGGCCTTCACGAGCACGACGATCGCGAACGCCACCGTGAGCATCAACCAGACGACGAAACAGGTCACGATCACGCCGACGGCCGGATTCACGGGCACGATCACGTTCAAGGTGGGCGTGCGGGCCTCGAGCGCGGCGGACACGGCGGCGAACTACGACACTCAAACCGTGACGCTGACGGTGAACGCGGCGCCCGCCACGCCCGGCAGCGGGCCCTTCACCGTGCAAGGGTCCGTGCCCGGCACGAATTCGACCGTGACTGTGCTCAACGCGGACGGCTCGGTGCGCTTCACGAGGACCGTCTTCGATCCGGGCTTCACTGGCGGCGTGAACGTGGCTCAAGGGGACGTGAACGACGACGGCGTGAACGACGTGATCGTCTCGCCGGGCGTCGGCGGCGGCGGCGTGGTTCACGTGCTCGACTCCGTGACCGGGAACATGCTCCGCACGATCACGTTCTTCGCGAACGATTTCCGCGGCGGCGTGGCGTTGGAAGCGGGCGACACGCGCGCCCTCGGATACGATCAGGTGATCGTCGGCGCCGGAGACACCGGCGGGCCCCGCGTGATGGTGCTCGACCTCAAGACCAATCGCGTGCTGAACGATTTCTTCGCGGGGACCTCGACGGGCCGCGGCGGCGTGGGCAGCCTCGATCTCGCCGAGGTCTTCTCCGGCAAGGGGCAGAACATCATCGTGGGCTCGGGCGTGAACCTCCCGCCGGACGTGCAAGTGTTCAGTGGCTCGACGGCTCGGCGGATCGGCACGATCCCCACGGCGGCCGCGGGCTTCGACACCGGCGGTCTCCGCGCTCGCGCCGGCGACATGAACACGACCACCAACGTGCGGCCGATTCTCGTCGCTCCGCTGCTCTCCCCCGCGGGCACGCCTGAAACGCAATTCGACCCGGCCGGCTTCATGGACCCGAACAACCCCACCGGTTGAGGCGCGGACGTCGAGCCTCGCGCCATCCACCATCGCGTCCCGAGGCTCCGGCGGTTCTCGCGGAGCTTCGGCCTGCTCGAGTTCATCGTCCACGTTCGAACGGCGTGGCATCGTCTCGCCGTTCTCGCGACAAGTCGCCGCGTGATCGGTTGCGTGCGGCGCGGCCGCCGATTACACTCTTCATCACTCCCCAATTCGAGGCGCTGCCATGGATCTTTTCAATCGTCGCGAGTTTCTGGATCGCGCGGCCATTCTCGCCGCCGCGGCCGCCGCATCCCCCGTGGCCATGGCGGATGAAAAGCCCGTCGTGGCCCGAGCCGCTTCGGATCGCCTTCGCGTCGCGGTCGTCGGCGTGCGTGGACGCGGCATGAGCCACGTCGCCGGGTTCCTCTCCAAGAGCGTGAACGCCGAGATCACCACGATCTGCGATTGCGATGAAGACGTGATCGCGAACGCGATGAACCGCATCACCAAGGAGCAGGGCAAGGCCCCGGCGTTCGTGAAGGACGTGCGGAAGGTCGTCGAGGACAAGAACATCGACGTGGTGTCGATCGCGACGCCGAACCACTGGCACGCGCTGATGGCGATCTGGGCCATGCAGAACGGCAAGGACGTGTACGTTGAGAAGCCCGCGACGCATAACGTGCACGAAGGCGCGATCATGACCGCGGCGGCGCGGAAGTACGGCCGCATCTGTCAGGTCGGAACGCAGAGCCGCAGCAATCCCGCGATGAAGGACGCGGTCGCGGCCGTGCAAGGCGGCAAGATCGGAAAAGTGGAACTGGCCATCGGCACGTGCTACAAGCCGCGCGGCAGCATCGGCAAGGTCGATGGCCCGCAGGCCCCGCCGGATCGCATGGATTACAACCTGTGGTGCGGCCCCGCTCCCACGAAGCCTCCCCACCGCAAGACCAAGAACGGCACCGTTCACTACGACTGGCACTGGATCTGGGACTACGGCAACGGCGATCTCGGCAACCAGGGCGTTCACCAGATGGACGTCGCCCGCTGGGGGCTCAAGGCCGGAATGCCGACCTCGGTCGTCTCCGTCGGCGGCCGCTTCGGCTACGTGGACGATGGCGAAACCGCCAACACTCAACTCAGCCTCTTCGAGTACCCGCACGCCAAGATGATCTTCGAAGTCCGCGGGCTGAAGACGGACAAACTCATGGGCGCCGATGTCGGCGTCATCTGGATCGGCACGGACGGCATGGTCGTGTGCCCCAGCTACTACGGCAGCGGCATCGTCTACGACAAGGGCGGCAAGGAGATCGCGAAGTACACGGGCGGCAACGATCAGAACCACTTCGACAACTTCGTGAAGGCCGTGCGCAGCCGCAAGCACACCGATCTGAGTTGCGACATCGCCGAGGGACACATCTCGGCCGCCCTCTGCCATCTCTCGAACATCAGCTATCGCCTCGGTGCCGAGACCGCCTTCGACAAGGACATCACGGCCTTCACCGACTGCAAGGACGCGGTCGAGGCGCTCGTGCGGATGAAGGCTCATCTTAAAGCGAACGGCGTGGACCTCGCGAAGGCGATCGGCCGCGTCGGCCCGAAACTCACGCTGGATCCGAAGACGGAGAAGTTCACTGGAACCGGCGCGGCCGAGGCCAATCCCATGCTCTTCCGCGAGTACCGCAAGGGCTTCGAAGTGAAAGAAGCGGTTTGAGTTCCCGTCGAGCCGTCGACGTGAGTCGACGGAGTTGGAGGCGAAGTGAGTGAACCCAAGCGGCTTCACGGCGTGTTGGCCATTGCCCACACGCCGTTCACCGACGACGACGAAATCGATCGCGCGGCGATGAAACGCTCTGTGGACTGGGCCTTCTCCGTCGGGGCTCACGGGCTCGGCACCGGCATGGTGACCGAAACGTTGAAGCTCACGACCGAGGAACGCCTCGCGATTCCAAAGCTGCTTGTGGAGAACGCGGCGGGCCGCGGTCCGATCTTCGCCGCGGTCGGAGCCGAGAGCACGAAGCAGACGTTGCACTTCGCGAAAGACGCGGAACGATCCGGGTGCGACGCGGTCATGGTCGTGCCGCCGATCACCAGTCGAGTGAACGAGACGCAACTCGTCGACCACTTCCGCGCGATCGCGGACGGGCTCGCGATTCCCGTCATCGTTCAGGACGCGTCCGGCTACGTGGGGCAGGCGATCCCGCTGAGCGTGTATGTGAAGTTGCTCGAGCGATACGGGCCGGAGAAGATCCTGTTCAAGCCCGAAGCGGCGCCCAATGGCCCGAACATCTCGGCGCTACGCGACGCCACCGACGGCCGCGCCCGCATCTTCGAAGGCTCCGGCGGCGTGTTTCTCATCGACAGCTACCGCCGCGGCATCGCCGGCACCATGCCCGGCATGGATCTCCTGGACGGCGTCGTGAAGTTGTGGCAGGCCCTCGAATCGGGCGACGAAGAAGCCGCATACCGCATTTGGTTCCCGATCTGCGCCATCGTCAGCCTGCAACTGCAGGCGGGGTTGGATGGCTTCCTCGCGGTCGAGAAACATCTGATGGTGAAGCGCGGGTTGTTCCCGAACGCCCGCCGCCGTCGCCCGTACAACTGGGAACTCGACGGCGAGACCGCGGATGAAGTCGACCGGCTGTTCGACCGCATGTTGCACGCCATCGGATGACGGATGCGTTATGCCGTTCTCGCCAGCTTGTGCCTCGCCACGGTGATCGCGTACGTGCAGCGGTCCGCGCTCGGCGTTCCGTCCAAGACCATCGAATCGGAACTCGGCCTCGGCCCGCGGGACATGGGCCTCATCTGGTTCGGCTGGTATGCGGCCTACGCCGTGTTCCAACTCCCCTCAGGCTGGCTGGCCGAGAAACTCGGCAGCAAATCCGCCCTCGTGCTCTCCGCGGCGCTATGGTCGATCGCCACCGGCTTCGCGAGCCTCGCCGGCGGTCTGCTTGGCCTGCTGATCCTTTGGACGATCATGGGCGGGGCCCAGGCCGGGATGTTCCCGTGCGCCACGCGGGCAATCGGCGCCACGTTCCCGCGCACGCAACAAGCCATCGCCTCCGGCTTCCTCGCCTTCTCGATGGCCCTTGGCGCGGCCACCGCACAGTACCTTACCGGCCGACTGCTCGGCCCCATGACGTGGCAGCAAATTCTGATCGCGTATGCGGCGCCGGGGCTCGTCTGGGCGGTCGCATATGGGGTCTTCGTGCCGCGCCCGGACCAGCCGCTCGTGAAGAGCCCCGACGCGGCCCCGACTCCGTGGTCCCGACTGCTCACGAATCCGCACATGGTTTTGCTCTGCCTTCAGCAGCTGATGCGGGCCGGCGCCACGGCTCTCTTCTTCACCTGGTTCCCGCGCTACCTTCAGGAAACGAAGGGCGTGAGCCTCGAACAATCGGGCACGCTCGCGGCGTGGCCACTGATCGCGGGCATGGCTGGCGGGCTCGTCGGCGGCGTCGTTTCGGATGGGCTCCTGAAACTGACCGGGCGGCAGCGCTTGAGCCGCCAAGGGCTCGCGTTCGTCGCGATGGTCGTGTGTGCCGGCGTGTCGCTGTCCGCCTTCTGGGTCGGCGACCCGGAACTGGCGGTCGGGCTGATCAGCGTCGCGGCCTTCTGCGGATATGTGGGGGGCGTGAACGCCTATGCTCTCGCGATCTTCATGGGCGGGAAGCGCGTGGCGCCCGTCTTCGCCACCATGAACATGAGCGGGAACATCGGCGCGAGCCTGTTCCCGCTCGCGGTCGGCGCGCTGGTCGAGGCGACCGGCAACTGGGATCTCGCGCTCCTGCTCTTTGCCGGAATGTATGCCGGCTCCGGGCTCTGCTGGCTCTTTCTCAATCCGAGAGGTCCGCTTCTCGATCCTGCGGAATGATCGCGAAACGAAAACACCCCGCGGGCGAAGCGGGGTGGAGGACATTCGAGTTTGTCGAACACACTCAGCTGGAGCTGCTCGAGGTGCTGGACGGCGGCTGGATCGAGGAGCCGACGAACGAGAACGTGCTGTTCGCGTTCGAGCCGAGGGTGGTGATGGCGGCGATGCACACCACCACGATGAGGGCCAGCATCACGGCGTACTCGACCGCCGTCGGGCCATCTTCCCTCTTGACGAAGTTGACCAGAGTCTTCGTAATCGCGCGCATCTCAGATCTCCTGAACCCGGCGACGCCGGGCCTCGACAAAGGGTGAACCGGTACTTGAACTTGGGGGGTCGATCCACTCGCCGCCGGTCGGCCAGCGAGCGGGACACCAATACTTAGATCGCCCTTTTTCGTGGAGCAACCGGCAGCGGGAGAAAATCCGGGGAATCGGCATATTCAGCATGGAGCATAACTTTGAGATAACCCCGACCGGTGGCCGATTCGCGGCCGCAAGAGTGGCGTGGGTGGCCCCGGCCTCCAGCCGGTGTTCCTTCCGAGGGTGGCTGACTTCGAAGGAAGTTGCCCCCGACAGGAGCCCCGGCTGGAAGCCGGGGCCACCCACCGGCTGGAAGCCGGGGCCACCCAAGAGCGGCTTCGCCGCCAAATCTGTCGGCACCCTACCCACCCGCGGCTTCGGCTTGACCCGGCGCTTCGTGAGGCGTATCTTCCCAACCCGAATCCCGGAGTTCCACGGATGGACGAGGCGGAGACAAGCTGGCGCGGCATTCGCGTGCTGGTCAGCGGCGGCAGCGGCTTTCTGGGCACGGCCGTGGTCGAGCGATTGCTCGCGGCCGGGGCCGAGATCGTGGGCCTCGTGCGGGATCGAGCCGCGGCCGGCTCCTTCGCCCGACACCGCCTTGCGGGTCGCGTCCGAATTCTCCACGGCAGGCCGGACGACCTCTTCCGCGTTCACTCCGCGCTCGCCATTCACGAGATCCAACGCGTCTTCCACTTCGCCCCCGCGGACGTCGCGACCTTCGACCGTGGTCTCACGACGATCCTCGAAGCGGTGCGGAAATACGACCCGCGCGTGCCCGTGACGTGCGCCCGCGGCGGCACGGGCGCCACGCTCCTCACCACGCCCGCTCCGCTCGGCTTCGCCCGATTCGAAGAACTCTTTGGCCCCGATCCCGAAGCCCGCGGCGCGATCGCCTCCATCGCCAACGCCCTCATCGACGGTACGCCGACCTTTCCGAGCGAACTTGGCCCACGCGATTACGTGCAGGTCGGCGACGCGGCGCGGGCCTGCCTCCTGCTTGCCGAAGAAGTCGCTCGCACGGGCACGCCCACCGTTCGGGAGGCGACCTTCCGCTCCGGCTGGCAGTTCAACGAACGCGAACTCGTCTCGGCGATTCGTGACGTGCTGAACGGCGTGGTGCCCGAGGTGCCCTTCCTGGGCGAGCCCTCGCACGCGGTCGGTTGGTCGCCGACGGGTCGCTTCGGCGAACATCTTCTGGAAGCGGTGAACTGGTATCGCGAACGACCGCGCGCCCGGCCGGAACGCCGACGGGTCGCGGCCTGAACGCCGCGGGAGGACTGGTCATGTCCGTGATTTCCCTCGAACGCGAAGCGGCGACGAGCCTCGTTCGCCGCTACGGGCTCACCCCCGCGGACCTCGTGCTCGAGATTGGCAGCGGCGCCGGGTCGTTCCTGAAATCGCTTCAGGCGCTCGGCATCCGCGTTCTCGGCGCCGAACCGGACATGTGGGCGATGGCCCAGGCCTGGAACGCCGGCGTGGACACGCTCGCGGTTCACTTCACCGCCGGCGCGGCGGAGTACATTCGCGAAAAGTATGGGCTCGTGAAGCTCCTCGTGGCGCGGAACGTGAAGCCCGGCACCGAGGAGTTCGCGGCGCTGGTGGCGGCGAGTTCGCGGTGCCTCGCGGCGGACGGCGCGATCGCGATTCTGGGAGCCGGGGCGAACGCCGTGGTCGAAGTGCGACCGGACGTTCCCGCCCGGCGGGCCGCATGAGGATCGCCCGATGCCGGACTGGGAACCGCGACTCCTGATGCCGCCGCCGCGGACGAAAGCCCGCCGCTGGCGGGACAAATTCCGCGAGGCGTTCCGCGGGTTGAAACTTGGCGTCCGCGGACACTCCAGTTTCAGCGTGCATTTCTTCTTCGCCGCCCTCGCCCTCGCCACGGCCTTCGCGCTCGACTTCGACTGGTTCGAATGGTGCCTCGTGATCGGCTGCGTGGGGGCCGTTCTCGCGGCGGAACTGTTCAACAGCGCCATCGAGACGCTCTTCCACGGGCTCGACGCCGAGGCAAAGAATCGCATCCACGGCTGTCTGGACATCGCGGCGGGCGCCGTGCTCGCCGTGAGCCTCACGGCCGCGACCATCGGCGCGATCGTGTTTGGCCGCAAGGCCCTGATCGTGGCCCACGTCATCCCGGGATATTGAGGCGAACCCGTATGCGGGTCGCGAGACGAACGCTTCACACGCGATGTGAGCGGTCTTCAGGCACGGATCGCTTCGGGGTGGTGCCGCACGATCTCGCCTTTCACCAGATAGATCACGTCTTCGGCGATGTTCGTCGCGTGGTCCGCGATCCGCTCCAGGTGCCGGACCGCGGAGAAGAGCGAGAGCGCGGGTTCCACCAGTTCCGGGGACTGCTTCATCTCGTCCACCAGATCGCGAATGATGTCGTCGTTGTCGCGATCGACTTCGTCGTCCGAACGGATCACGCGGGCGGCGGAGCCGGTGTCCGCGTTCACGAACGAATCGATGCTTGTCCGCAGCATGCGGAGCGTGCGGCTCGTCATCGCTTCGATGCGGTCCGGAATGGGCACGAAGGGCGGGCGGGCGAGCACGACGGCCCGCTCGGCGATGCCGACCGCGAGATCGCCAATCCGCTCGAGATCGGTCGTGATCATGAGCACGACGCTGATGCGGCGCAGGTCCACGGCTACGGGTTGGTGCAGAGCGAGGATCTTGAGGCACTCGTCCTGCACTTCGTTTTCGAGGCTGTCGATCTCGTTGTCGCCGTCGATCACGGCTTGGGCGGGTTCGGGGTCGCGGTGCCGCAGGGCCGTCGTCGCGGTGATCACGGCGTCTTCGACATATCCGGCGAGCCGGAGCAGGGCCCGGTGCAGGTGTTCGAGGTCGTTCTGAAGATGTTTGGGCACGGCGGACTCCGGCCAGGCTCCAGCTCAATTCACCATTATTTCCATGAGCCGCGAACGGGGAAAAGCCCAATCGTTCGCGTCCGGCTGAAATTCACCGCATTTTCGCAATCCGGGCGCGGCGCGGGCGGGGCCGACCTACGATGTACAGTGTCCCCCGGAACCCTGCGATGTCCGAGACCGGCCGAGCGAATCCCGAACGCGCCGCGTTCCTGCAGACGCTCCGCCGCAGCCGACTGATCTCGGACGAGGCGCTCAAACGGGCCGCGGAATCCGCCTCTCCCGCGGCTCGCGCCACGGCTCGGTCCTTCGCCGAGCATCTCATCACGATCGGCGAACTCACGCATTATCAGTCCGAGAAGTTGCTCAACGGGAAGTACCTCGGGCTGGTCGTGGCGGATTACCACGTGTTGGCCCCGCTCGGCCGCGGCGGCATGGGCACGGTCTACCTCGGGCGATCGCTGGCGAACCCGGCATGGCCGCCGTACCCGCTCTTTCCGCTGGTCGCTCTCAAGGTGCTGCCGCCGAAGAAGGCGCGGGAAGAAGCCCGCGCCGTGCTCCGGTTCCGCCGCGAAATGGAACTCGGCAAGCCGCTCGACCACCCGAACATCACCCGCACGCTGGACGCCGGCGAACACCTCGGCGTTCACTTCATCGCCATGGAGTACGTGCCGGGGAAAACGCTGAAGCAACTCATCACCGACGCCGGCTCGCTCTCCGTGGGCGAAGCGGCGCGGCTCTTCGCGGACGTAGCCGGCGGACTCGAGCACGCCCACGGCAAAGGCCTGATCCACCGCGACCTCAAACCTTCGAACATCATGGTGACGCCCGAGGGCCGCGCCAAAATCCTCGACCTCGGCCTCGCCATGCTCATGGACGAAGCCCTGCCCGCCGATCCCTCCATCGTCGGCGGCGAAGGGTACATCCTCGGCACCATGGACTACATCGCTCCGGAGCAAACCACGGACGCGACCAACGTCGGCCCGCGGTCGGACGTCTACTCGCTCGGCTGCACCATCTATCACGCCGTGTGCGGCACCCAGCCGTTCCCCGGCGGCACGTCGAAGCAAAAAATGCAGTGGCACCGCACCGAGACCGCCCCGCCCGTTCATTCCGTGAACCCGGCCGTGCCGCTCGCCTTCTCACGCATCGTGGAACGTTGCATGGCGAAGGTCCCCGCGGACCGCCCCGAATCGGCGCTGGCCCTTCGCGCGATGCTGCTGCCGTGGGCCACCGAGGAACGCGGCGGTACCGCAAGCCCGCGCTCGGATCGGGATGTGGTGGCGAAGATCGACACGCGGCAAATCGATCCCTCGCTCTGGGACGAGATCCCCGCCGCCGAGTTGGTGGAACTGGAGGGCGTGCCGAACGAGCCGTCTCGACGCGGCGACGAATCGGACGAGGATCCCGACGCCGAGGCGGACCCGCGCCGCGCCCGCATGATCGGCCTCGGCCTGCTCGCGATTTTCGTCGGCTTCGCTGGTCTCGTCGTGCTGCTGACCCTGCTCCGCAGAATCTGAACTTTGCTTCGCCTCAAGCCTTCTTCGCGGCGAGTTCGGGGATCGAGTCCCACTTCGCGCCGAGTACGGCTCGCGAATCGCAGCCGAGCCAGCCATCCAACAGCGTGGCGTACACGCGGCGGAAATCCAGGCCGTGCTTCAGGTCCCCGGCGTCGAGGTCGCTCAGGCTCGGGTGTTCGCCCACGATCGCGCTCTTCACGCTGGGGCCGGCCACGAACAGACACGACGCGGCGCCGTGGTCCGTGCCGCGGCTGTTGTTCTCCTGCGTACGCCGGCCGAACTCCGAGAACGTGAGCACGCGAACACGCTTCTCGTTCTTGCTGCGGTTGAGCGTCTCGAAGAACGAGCGAATCGAGTCGCCGAGTTCGGCCATGAGCTTCTGGTGATCCGGGCCCTGATTCGAGTGCGTGTCGAAGCCGTCGAGGTTCACGTAGAAGATGCGGGTGCCGAAGCCGCGTTCGATGAGCCCGGCCACAAGTTGCAGTTTCTGTTGAAGCCCGGTCCCGAACGCGCGCACGGCGTTCGGCCCTTCCAGCAGGTCCCGAAGTTGTTCGACCGCGGTGAGGGTTTGAACCTGGCGGCGCTGCACGAATCCGAGCAGGTCGTCCGTCGAATCCTTGCCCGGCTTCGCCAGGTCGTCCAGAAACTTGCGTCGCTTCGCGAGTTGGGCCTCGCCTCCGGCGCCGAGGTCCAGCTTGAACGAGTTCTTCTGCCCGATGCTGACCGCGCCGGAACCGGGCGCCCCGACCACGGCCAAGGGCAGCTTGTTCCCGCCGATCTGCACGATGGGCACGCCACCGGAGCCGTTGTCTCCTTCGCTCGCGGCGCGGCCGAGCCAACCGGTTGGAGTCGCTCGCTTCGGATCCGCCGAGTGCCAGATGTCCATCGCTTCGAAGTGCGAGCGGTCCGGGTTCGGATAGCCGACTCCCTGCACCACCGCGAGGTGCCCCTCCTTCCACATTTCGTGGAGGCTCACGAGGCCGGGGTGCAGGCCGATCGTCTCGTTGAGCGGCAGTGTGCGGCTCTTCGGAATCGCGAGCGTGGGGCGGGCCTTGTGGTAGAGGTCGTCCGCATGGGGCACTACGGTGTTCAGTCCGTCGTTGCCGCCGGAAAGCTCGACGACGACGAGGATGTTCTCCGCGCCCGGCGCCGCGGCGTTCGCCGTGCGGGCCACGAATTGCGGCACCATCGCGCTCAGCGAGACGAGCGACGACGTCTTCAGGAATCGGCGACGATCGAACATGGGTCACCTCAAACCAACTGGGCCTCGGGCAGGGTCAGAACCGCGTGAACGGCCTCGCGGAGGGCGCCGCCCTCGGCCAGGAACGTGACGAGCTTCGCTTCTGCGGCGGGGCGGATGCCGCCGGGGAGGAACGCGTTTACCAGGGCCACCACGATCGCGGCAGGAGTCTTGGCGCCGGCGTCGTCCACGACGCGAATGGGGTCCAAAGCGCGCGGAGGCGGCACGCCCTCGGCCACGGCGAAACTCGTGTCCGACGGGATCCACAGCGAACCGGACACGAACGCCCACGCGAAGTTGCTTCGTTCCAGAAGGGTCGCCGTGGTCAGCCAGGACTTCCCGCCCGGCCACCCCTTCACGTTCGGCGGCGCGAACAGGCTCTGAGCCATCGCCGTGATCCGCGGCGTGAGGGCCGCCTGCGGCAGCGGCCGGTAGTCAACGACGCGGTGGCCGGGCTGAAGCTCATGTTCTGGGACCTCACCGCCTGGATCGCCCGCACCTTCTCGGCCGCGATCGAGAAGTTAGTCCAGGCGACCGCCTGGGTCGCCGACCAGGTCGGGCTCGACGACCTGGCCAAGAACCTGCGCGAGAACTTCGACTTCTCGGACGCGAACATCAACCGCAACCGCGACCGGATCAAGACCGAGATCCTCGACGACCGGCAGCGGCGGCAGCGGGACGCCGACGCGGCCCGCCGGGCCGACGCGGCCGGGGCGATGGACGACGTGCGGAAGGCGGCCGACGACCTCCGCGCCGCGGTCGACGAGGCGGCCCGGAAGCGGGCGGCCCTCGGCGAGAAGGTCGCGCCCAAGGCCAGGGGGTCGATGTCGTCGCTCGACGACGTGATCGACCTGTCCAAGAAGGTGGACCTCCAGGGGACGTTCAACGCCCTGGCGGTCCGCGGGCTGGGCGGCGAGACGATGAACGCCCGGGCGGCCCGGGCGGTCGACCAGATCAACGACAACGTCAAGAAACTCGCCGCCGCCGCCGTCCAGGGCGGCCTGGTGTTCGCGTGAGGTGCCCGTGCCCGTCATCATCGAGAAGTTCGACAGCGGCGGGGCGACGGTCGGGCCGGACAGCCCGGCGGTCGACCTCCAGTACGCCGTCGTCGGCACCGAGAGCGACCTCGACGTGCGGGCGATGGTCGAGGCCACCATCCCGGCGATCGTCCGGGGAATGGTGTTCCAGAACTACCGCATCGACCACAAGGGGGGCGGGGTCTGGGACGTGTCGGTCCGCTACGGCCGGGACGACTCCCAGCCGGACGAGGCCGTCCCCGGCGGCGACCCGGTCACGCCCGAGGCCCCGCTCGGCCCGAGCTACTCGTTCGAGACGTCGGGCGGCACGCAGCACATCACCCAGTCGCTGCAGACGGTGGCCAAGCACGCCAAGCCCGGTAAGAACCCGCCCGACTTCAAGGGGGCCATCGGGTTCAACGGCGACTCCGTCGAGGGGACCGACATCACCGTGCCGGTGTTCCGGTTCTCGGAGACGTACTCGATCCCGGTGGCGCTGGTCACCCACGGGTACAAGGTCGTGCTGTTCCACCTGACCGGCCGGGTGAACAACGCCCCGTTCAAGGGGTTCGCGACCGGCGAGGTGCTGTTCCTCGGCGCGTCGGGGTCGCGGCGGGGGCTCGAGCGGTGGGAGATCAGCTACCAGTTCGCGGCCAGCCCGAACGCCGTCGGCCTCAAGGCCGGCGACATCGTCGGGATCAACAAGAAGGGGTGGGAGTACCTCTGGGTCCGGTACGGGGACGTGGAGGACGAGAAGGTGCTCATCAAGCAGCCCGAGTCGGCCTACGTCGAGCGGGTGGCCCTGAGCGCGTACTACTACCTGAAGATCGCGCGGGCAATGCTGCTGGACGACCCAGAAGGCGTCACAGTTCCCGTGATCCACAAGCCGCAGGTGAGCGCGGCGCTGTTCCTTGTGGTGCTGGTGGCGTTTCTCGTAGCCGCTGGCGTGGTGTGGGATCCGCTCACGACTCAGGCGAACCTCGCCGCCGGTGCGTTCGTGGTTAAGTGACTTCTTGTGGGACGGGCTTACAGCCTGTCCGCGGCTTCGGACGGGCTTCCAGCCTGTCCCACTAACACCATGCTCATCGACACCCACGCGCACCTGTTTGACGAGCGCTTCGTAAAAGACCTGTCCGCGGTGCTGGCTCGTGCGGCAGCGGCCGGGGTCGAACGCGTCGTGTGTCTGGGTATCGACCTCGAATCGTCGCGCGCGTCGGTCGAGATCGCCAACGCGTACCCGCTCGTGGTCGCGGCCGTGGGTATTCAGCCCAACCACACCGCGGAGGCCAAGCCCGGCGATTGGGACGAGGTCGTGAAGCTCGCGGAGCGCGAGCCGCGTGTGGTTGCGATTGGGGAAACTGGGCTGGACCGCTATTGGGACCGCGCGCCGTTCGCGCTTCAGGAAGACTACTTCGCGCGGCACATCAAGCTGTCGCGTAGGCTCAACAAGCCGTTCGCGATCCACTGCCGCGAGGCCGAGGCCGACGTTGTGAAGGCGCTCCGCGAACACAGCGCGCAGGGGCCGCTCCGCGCCGTGATGCACTCGTTCAGCGGCGACCTCGCGACCGCGCGCGAGTGCCTCGAAATGGGGCTGTACATTTCGTTCGCGGGGATGGTGACGTACCCGACCGCGCAGAACTTGCGCGACGTGGCGAAGGACGTGCCGCTCGACCGTCTGCTGGTGGAAACAGACTGCCCGTACCTCGCGCCGCAGCCGGTCCGCGGCAAGCGGAACGAGCCGGCCTACGTCGCGCACACCGCGGCGCTACTGGCGCAGGGTAAGGGAGTGAGCGCGGCCGAGATCGAAGAGCACACGTCGCGCAACGCGCGGGCGCTCTTCGGGCTGTAACCACCGCCGTCACTTCTTGGGTGTCTCGCCTTGACTGCTCTGCTTCTGGAGCTCTTCGAGTTTCTTGATGGACTCGGGGTCGGTCGCCGGGGTCGCAGGCTTGGAGTCGCACCCGGCGAGCGCGAGGGCTACGGCCGCGGTCAGCGCGGCCACGCGACGAGCGGAACGGGACATCACACTGCTCCGGACGTGGGTCAGTCGGGGTTAACGACACCGCCGTCGGAGCGGTGGCAGAGGCGCATAAACTGGACCGGATCGACGCCGTACCGAACGAACCGCACCGAGCCGTCGCCAAGCAGGGCGTTCATGCCGGTCGCGTGGGCCGAACCGAACTGGAACTGGTCGGAGGAACTCGGGAACCGGCGGTCCTGTTGCGGGGTGAGCCAACTCGACCCGACCGGGGGTGCCCCGCGGATGATGTCGCCGTCGACCCCGGGTCCGGCCCAGAACTCGTTGTCGTAGCAGCAGGTGCTCTCGGCGTTGACGAACTTCTCGGCAACGAAGATCGTGCTCGATAGGCCGTCGGCAATGTCCGCGAACCGGAGGACGCCGGGCTGCGTGGGCGCGGTCTGCCCGTTCCGACTGATGACCACCGGGCCGGTGCAGTTCGCGCCCGGCCGGGTGTTCGGGTTGGTGCCGCCGTTGCCGGCGTAATCGCTCTTCGCGCTGCCGTTGACCACACGCGGCCCGCCGCGCGTCGGGCACCCGAAGACCGACACCGGCGTCGCCCGGATCACCGCGACGCTGGTTTGGTTCTGGAGCGCGCCCTGTTCGATGAACGGGAGGATCTCGTAGCACCAGCCGAAATCGAGTCGGTTGACCGCGGGGTTGTCCACCCCGCCGCCGTCGCCGCCGGCCGTGGGGATGTACCCGGTCGCGTCGTGGTGGGCGTGGAACGCGATGCCGATTTGCTTGAGGTTGTTGCTGCACTTCATGCGCGCCGCGGCCTCGCGCACCTTCTGGACCGCGGGCAGGAGCAGGCCGATCAGGATCGCGATTATGGCGATCACCACCAACAACTCGATGAGGGTGAACCCGGTTCGGGGTCGACACAAGTGGCGCATGGAATACCCCGCGCGCGGCGCGTGTGATGTGTGGAACAGAAATGAATCACCGACAATTTACTCCGTCGCGCAGGCTTTGTCGAGACCATCGCCACCATCACTCTTTCCAGACTTCGGGTGCCAACGGTAGTTCGTTGAGTTCGACGCGGGCCTCGCGCCAGGTTGGATAGTGCTTTTGGAGCAGTTCGACGAAGCGGGTGCTGTGGGTTGGCTCGAGTAGATGCACCATCTCGTGGACGACCACGTATTCCAGCAGGTCCTTCGGCTTCTTCACGAGTTCCGTATTCAGCCGGATGTGGCCCGCTCGATGGTTGCATCCGCCCCACTTGGTCTTCATTCGCTGGAGGAAATAGCCCGCAACCGTGACTTTAAGTTTCGCTTCCCACTTCTGAATCAGCGGCGGCACGACCTCGTGCAGCAACGACCGGTGCCACTGATTCATCACGGCTTCTCGCTTCGCTTGGTCGCTGCCGGGCCGGACTTGAAGCATGATTCGACGGTGGTCAAGCTTCACGAGCGGCTTGGCGTCGCGTTCGACGACAGATAGCAGGTAGCGGCGACCCCAAAGGTAATGGCTTTCCCGCTGCACGAACTCCCGTGGCGTCTCGCGAGCCTGGGCCTGCAGCTTCGCCTGCTGGTCTCGAATCCATGTGAGTTTGGAAACCGCGTAAGCCCGCGCGACGTCAAGCCTGGTCTTCGTCGGAGCAACCAGCGTGACGCGGCCAGCCGGCGGATGCACCGACAGGTGGACATGCTTGATGTCCTTGCGGGTCATCTCGATGACGATGTCGCCGATCGTGATCGTCTCCGTCATCAGTACCCCGGTTGGTTCTTGATGATCTCGAAGAGGGCCAGCGTCGCTTCGCGGTCGCGATCCAGATCGAAGGGGTGATGAAGAACGCCGGGTGATCGGTGCGGATTCGCCATCGCCGCGGATCACCTCGCGGGCCGAATTCGTGGAGAAGCTCGGGGCGGCAACGCCGCGGCTGCTGTGCGCGCTCATTCACAAGTTCGACGCAGCCGACCTCAAGGGCGACCCGCCGCCAGTGCAAGGCCGCTTCTATGTGTTCGTGGACGAGTGTCACCGGACGCAAGGCGGCGACATGAACAAGCAGATGGGAACTCGCCGGGATCCTCGGTATCGACCCCGGCCCCTTCACACTCCGCGAACTCCTGATCATGGGCGAGGCGGACAGCCGCCAGCGGTGGGCGCACACGTCCGCCGTGCTGGCGCTGCTCGCCAACGCCCACCGCGACCCGAAGAAGGGCTGCCCGTTCCAACCCGCCGACTTCAATCCGCATCTGCGGACCAAGGAACCGGTCGTGGCGAAGGTCGGCATCGCCGCGCTCAAGCAAGTGTTCGTGGACCGACCCAAGCCGGGAGCGTGATCGATGGCATCGGCCGCGGGAATTCGAGCGGGAGCCGCGTATGTCGAGTTGTTCGTCAAGGACAACCGGCTGACGCGCGGCCTCGCCGCGGCCGCCGCCAAGCTGAAGGCCTTCGGCGCCGGCATCACCGGGATCGGCACGCAACTGCTCGGCATCGGCGGGGCGCTGGCCACGCCGTTCGCCCTGGCCGCCAAGCTGTTCGCCGACATGGGCAGCGACCTGATCGACATGAGCCAACGGACGGGCGTCTCGGTCGAGGCGCTCTCGGAGTTGGGGTTCGCCGCCGAGCAGTCGGGCGCCGACATGGAAACGCTCGAAGCGGGCCTCCGCAAGATGCAGAAGTTCGTCGTCGAGGCGGCGGACGGCTCGCAGCAGGCGCGCGACGCCCTGGAGAAACTCAACCTCACTGTTGCGGATCTGAAGGCCCTCGCGCCCGACGACCAGTTCAAACTCATCGCCGACAAGCTCGCGAAGATCGAGAACCCGACGCTACGCGCGGCGCTGGCGATGGACATCTTCGGCAAGTCGGGCACGCGGCTCCTGCCGCTCATGATCGACGGAGCCGACGGGATCGAGAAACTCCAGGAGAAGGCCCGCAAGCTCGGATTGACGATCTCGACCGAAGACGCGGCCGCTGCCGAGGAGTTCGGCGACACGCTCGATGTGCTCTGGAAAGTGATCAAGCGCGGCGTGTTCTCCGTCGGCGCGGCGCTCGTGCCGTCGCTCATGGAACTGGCCAACTGGATCATCGAGACCTCGAAGGACGTGTCCGCCTGGATCGACCAGAACCGCGGACTCGTCGTTTCCGTGGCCAAGATCACGGCCATCGTCCTCGGGATCGGTGCCGCGCTCGTCGCGCTCGGCGCGGCCGTCAGCATCGCCGGTTTCGCCATCAGCGGCCTGGTCACCCTCTTCTACGCGCTCGGCACCGTCATCAGCGTCATCAGCACGGTGCTCGGCGCGATTCTGACCCCCGTCGGTCTGGTCGTCGCCGCACTCACTGTGCTCGGTTACCTGTTCGCGACGCAGACCGACGCCGGCAAACGAATGACGGACGGCCTGAAGGCCGGCTTCATGGGCCTCGCCGAGACGGCGAAGGCCGCTTGGGGTGGGATCGTCGATGCGATCAAGGCCGGCGACCTCGGTCTCGCCGCCAAGATCGCCCTCGCCGCCGTCAGCCTCGAATGGGCCAAGGCAGTGCTGTGGTGGACCGAGAAGTGGAACGCCTTCAAGGGCATCTTCGTCGACGGCTGGCATGACGCTGTGGCCGGACTGAAGCTCATGTTCTGGGACTTCACCGCCTGGATCGCCCGCACCTTCTCGGCGGCCATCGAGCAACTCGTCAAGGCGACCGCCTGGCTTGCGGAGAAGGTTGGCCTCGATGACCTGGCCAAGAACCTCCGCGAGAACTTCAACTTCTCCGACCAGAACATCAACCGCAATCGCGACCGGATCAAGGGCGAGATCCTCGACGAACGGAAACGCCGGCAGCAGGACGCCGACGCCGCGCGAAAGGACTCGGAGAAAGGCGCGCGGGACGACCTCGAAAAGGCCGCCCGTGAACTCAAGGACGCAGTCGAGGAAGCGGCCCGCAAACGCGCCGGACTCGGCGAGCGCGTCCCACCGAAGGCCAATAAGGGCGGCATCTCGTCACTCGACGAGATGCTCGACCTCTCCAAGAAGCTCGATGTGCAGGGGACGTTCAACGCACTCGCCGTCCGCGGGCTCGGCGGCGAGACGGCCAACGCCCGCACAGCCAAAGCGGTCGACGAAATCAACCAGAACGTCCGGGAACTGGTCGTCGAGGCCAAACTCGGCGGCCCCGTGTTCAAGTAGGAGCGGTCGTGGCGATCATTGTCGAGAAGTTCGACAGCGGTGGAGCGACAGTCGGGCCGGATAGCCCGTCGGTCGATCTGCTGTTTGCCGTCCTCGGCACCGAGAGCGATATCGACGTGCGTGCGCTCGTCGAGGCGACGATCCCGGCGATCTTCCGGGGCATGATCTTCCAGAACTACCGCATCGACCACAAGGGCGGTGGCGTCTGGGACGTGGCGGTTCGCTACGGCCGGGAAGACTCGCAGGCGGACGATACCCCGCCCGACAACAATCCTCCCGAGCCCGAAGCCCCGCTCGGCCCGAGTTATTCGTTCGAGACCTCGGGCGGAACGCAGCACGTCACCCAGTCGCTGCAGACCGTTGCCAAGTACGGGAAGCCGGGCAAGATCCCGCCCGACCTGAAGGGCGCGATTGGCTTCAACAACGACTCTGTTGAAGGCACCGACATCACCGTGCCCGTGTTCCGGTTCTCGGAGACGTACTCGATCCCGGCGGAACTCATCACGCACGGCTACAAGCTCACGGTCTTCGATCTCACGGGCAAGGTGAACAACGCCGCGTTCAAGGGGTTCGCCGTCGGGGAGGTGCTTTTCCTCGGCGCATCGGGCTCGCGACGCGGCATCGAGAAGTGGGAGATCACCTACCAGTTCGCCGTGAGTAAGAACGCCGTCGGCCTCCAGGTCGGCGATATGGTCGGGATCAACAAGAAGGGGTGGGAGTACCTCTGGGTTCGTTACGGCGACGTGGAGGACCAGAAGGTTCTCGTGAAGCAACCCGAGTCGGTCTACATCGAGCGGGTTTACGACTCGGGCAACCTCGCACTCCTCGGGATCGGAGGCTGATGTGGCCGGCGATCCCTTCAAGAACGTGCTGCCCGGCGAGCGGCTGGAGATCCCCGCGGCCGCTTACAACGCATTCCTCGACGCGGCCCGCCGAAACCGCGCCCAATTGCACGAGACCGATCGCGACGAGGACAAGGAGTTCCGGCAGGCCGGCATCGTGAAGGTGAAGAACGGTACGGGCGAGGACCTCGGGCGGTTCGCCGTCGTGATGGTGAACGCGCCGATCATCGGTCCCGGCGACAACCTGCAGGAGTTTCAGAACAAGGTTACGTTCATCGGCGTGAAGCCATCCGACACGCCGCAGCGAGAGCGTTTCGCGGTTCTGCTCGAACCACTCCCTTACGACGCGATCGGCCGGGCCATCGTCGCCGGCGTGACGGTGGTGAAACTCAAGGTCGATCCGGCGAACCTGTACGACTTCGCCACCGCCGAGAAGGACCAGACGGGCTGGTTGCGGAACGTACCGCACGGCAACGCGCGGGTGCTCTGGATCGATCCGAGCGGGTCGTCGGAACGCTGGGCGGTCGTCCGGCTCGACGACGGCGACTTCCAGGCGCACGTGCTCATCACCAGTCACGTTCCCGACGCCGACGGCTTCTACCCCGGCGAAGTGCAGCGTTACGACGTGAAGACGAAGGCGTGGATCACGATGTTCGAGTGCAAGGTAGTGGACATCAACGCATGATCTTCGAGCAGCGATACCTGGCTCGCTTCGTTGGTCGCAAGGACGACAAGCCGGTCTACGCGCTCGGCTGCCCCGGCACGACCTCGGGGCCGGCCGGGCCGGCCCGCCGGGTGTTGGCCCGCTTTCTCGGTCTCGCACCGGACAAGCCGCTGTTCGGTTTCTCGACGTGTGAGTTCCCGCGCATCGGTCGCTACCTCATGCGCTTCGTCGGCATGACGGTCGAGAACGTCCCGGTCTACGGCATCGGCTGCTGCCCCGAGGGATCGAGCGGCTCGTCCGGGTCCGGCGGCTCGTCTGGCATGAGCGGTTCCTCAGGTGATAGTTCCGGGATGAGCGGCTCGTGCGGCGAAAGCTTCGGGACCAGCGGCGACTCCGGGTTCAGCGGTTCGTCGGGTGATGGCTCGGGCCTGAGCGGATCGTCGGGACTCGGATCGGGAATGAGCGGTTCGTCCGGTGAAAGTTCCGGCATGAGCGGCTCGTCGGGAATCAGCGGGTCGATCGGCGGCAGTTCCGGTCTGAGCGGTTCCTCGGGATCGAGCTCCGCGGGCAGTGGTTCCAGCGGCGGGAGTTCCGGAGCAAGCGGCCTGGGCAATTCCGGCGATGCCGTTTCCGGCAACAGCGGCGACTCCGGTCTCAGTGGATCGTCGAGTGACGGATCGGGCGAGAGCGGTTCCTCGGGCGGAAGCTCCGGCACGAGCGGATCGTCGGGTCAGGGATCGGCCAACGGCGGCTCGAGCGGGCTCGACTCGTCGGGCGAGAGCTGCTCGTCGGGCGAAAGCGGCACATCCGGTTCCGACGGGTCCGGCAGCGGCGCGAGCGGATCGGGCAGCACCGACGGCTCGGGGGTTTCGAGTGGTCCGAGCGGCGCGTCCGGAAGCGGCACCAGTGGATCTGGCACTGCCGGCGGATCGGTCGGCTCGAGCGGCCCGAGCGGAGCGTCCGGGAGCGACGTGGGCAGCACGAGCGGATCGGCCGGCATCGGGGCGTCGCAATCCGGCTCCGTCGGCAGTGGTTCGAATCCCGCCGGCTCTGCTTCCGGGTCCATGACATCGGGCGCGGGATCGTTGTCGGGCGGCGGTTCCGTCTCCGCGCCGGGCAGCGTGTCCATTCCCGGCAACGGCAGTGGATCGACGCCCGGCAATGGATCGGGTTCGACGCCGGCGTCCGGGTCCGGCAATGGCACACTCCCGCCCGGAACCAGCGGGCCACTCCCGCCCACGGGCAGCGTGTCTGGCGCGGGAAGCGGGTCCGTCTCCGGCGACGGATCCGCCTCCGGCGCGGATGCCTCGGGCCTGGCGTCCGGCACGCAACCGAAGCCCGAGACCGGCCTCGATTACCAGGCTGATCAACTTCCCGAATAGGAGGACATCCGATGTCGCAACTCAGCCCGAGTTCGGCACGTGCGGACATGACGGTGGACGAGATGATCCATCTGCTCGAGAACGCACCGCCCGGCCCGTGGCCGTCCGGATGGGCGGCATGGGCCAACGTCAACGAAGCCCACCGCGTCATGGCCCGGCGCTTTGCCGAGTCGCTCCCGCCGGCGCGGCACATCTATAAGGAAGGTCGCGGGATCGTCATCGCCGGCGGCGGGCTCAAGTACTTCCCCAGCGTCTGGGTCGGCGTCAACCTCATCCGTCACTTCGGTTGCACGCTGCCGATCCAACTCTGGCACCTCGGCCCGAATGAAATCGATCCGTATCTGCGCCGGCTCATGAAGCCGTTCGGCGTCGAGTGCGTTGATGCCCGCGAAGTCGAGAAGGAGCATCCTTGCCGGATTCTCTGCGGCTGGGAACTGAAGCCGTTCTCCACGCTTCATTCGCCGTTCGAGGAGGTTTTGTTCCTCGATGCCGACTGCGGGCCATGCCGCGATGTGACCGAGGTCTTCACCTGGCCCGAGTACCTCGACAAGGGCGCGATCTTCTGGCCCGACTACGCCTGCTGGCAACTCAAGCGCGACGTGTGGGAAATCTTCGACATCCCGGAGGTCGCCGCCCGCTGGCAGAGCGAGATCGCCTTCGAGAGCGGCCAGTACCTGGTCAACAAGACGCGGTGCTGGCGCGAACTCCGCATGGCCCTGTGGTACGCCGAACATTCGGACTTCGTGTTCCGGGTCGTGTACGGCGACAAGGAATGCTTCCACCTCGGCTGGCGCCGACTCGGCAGCGACTACGCCATGCCGGCGAAGGCCCCGGGCTGGAACCAACACACCATCGTGCAGTGGGACTTCCACGGGCAGCAGATGTTCAACCACCGCTGCCAGGACAAGTGGAAGATCGGCGGCGGCAACCGGCGGAACAACTCGCTCGCCAACGAGGAACTCTGCTTCAACTTCCTGGCTGAACTTCGCAAACGCTGGGACGGCGTCCTCTGGCACAACCCCGATCCGACACCCGAAGAGCAACGGGTGATCGAGGAGTTGGCAGGCCGGCGCTTCCTGTACCGCCGGGTCGGGCACGACGAGCGGGCGTTGCGTCTCGACCCGGCACGGAAGGTGGGCGAAGGCATGGCCGAGTGCGAACGCCGCTGGGACGTGAACATCGATGATGGCCAGCCAGTTCTGACGATCAGCCGGATCGACCGGCCGACCTGTCACCTGAAACGTTCCGGCGACGGCTCGTGGCGCGGCCAGTGGCTCGAACACGAACGGATGCCGATTGAATTCATCCCTCTGGAGGCCTGAGCATGCCCGTGCCCGCGCACCTTCTCGCGAACCGCGCCGACCTGGAAGCCGTCAGCCGCAGCCGGGCCGCCGGCGTCTATTACGGCGACCACCGACTGCTCTGCCGGATCCTGGGCGATTACCTGGCGTTCGTCGACACCCGCGATCTCATGCTCGGGCCGCGGCTCGTCCTGGACGGGTTCTGGGAATCGTGGGTGACGCTCGCGATCGCACGCTATTTGCGCCCCGGCATGCGCTGCATCGATGTCGGCGCGAACTACGGTTATTACACGATTCTCATGTCCGGTGCCTGCGGCCCCGAAGGACGCGTGGTTGCCTGCGAACCAAATCCGATCCTGGCCGAGATGTACCTGCCGCAGAATCTCGCCTTGAACGGCTTCTACCACGGGGTCGAGATTTGCCCGAAGGTGGTCGGCAACCTCGACGACCAGGCGGTTAACTTTGTCCTGCATGAGGGAGACTTCGCCACGTCGTCGCTCGAACGCTGGGCCTACGCGCACCGCTCTGGCACCGTCGAGACGCCCGCGATCACCCTCGACCGGCTGTGTGCCGACTGGCCCCGCCTCGACCTGGTGAAGATCGATGCCGAGGGCGCGGAAGCCCTGGTCTGGGATGGGATGCAGAAGATACTGATGCGGTTCCCGCACGCCGCAGTCGTGATGGAATTGCACCTGCAGCGCGACCCGGCGCAGACCGTCGAGTTCTTGTCTTGCGATCCGGCAATTAATCATCATAATGTACATGAACGTAATCAACATATCCTGAATCGCAAGAGGCGATTGCCATCAAAGCGTGTCAGAAGCACGGCCTTCCCGTCCTCGACGAGTCGATGCTGGAACGATTCGAGTCGTTCGTGGCCGACCTTCGATCGGTGTTTCACCGAGCGGACCAAGCCCTTCGCTTCCGCGCCTACCTCCGAGGTCTTTTGGGGCCGGAAGTCCGCAAGAATGTGGAGTCCATCGCGGCGGTCGCGGCACGTTCGATGATGGTGGAAGCCAATCTCTCGCAAGCGCTCGGGCACTTCGTGAGCCACAGCCCCTGGAACAGCCGCCGGTTGATGGAAGCCGTTCGTCGAAGGCCCGCTTCAAGACATCAGGATGCCGATGCCGTTTGGGTCGTTCACGATGGAGCATTCGCCAAGAAGGGGACACATTCCGTGGGCGTGTATCGACAGTTGGATCGGTCCGTCGGAAGGAAGCTGAACTGTCAGATTGGAGTATTCGTCGTTCAGATCGGTCCTGCGGGCTACTTTCCGCTCGCCGCCCGGTTGTATTTGCCGGGAGCCTGGATCCAGGAGAATCCAGACCTCGCCGAGCGGACGATCCCGGAGGATTGTCGCATGCCGCAGTCAAAAGCGGAGATCGCAGTCGCACTCCTCGACCAACTTCGTGCCGACGGAGAACGACCGCGGCCGGTCGTTGCCGAGGAGGGATTTCATGCCTCAAACAACTTCATCGATGTGCTCAACCAGCGCGGATTCGTGGTCGCCAACGACGAGATCGCGCTGATCCGGGCGCGAGCGGGGCTCGACTGGATGAGGGCGGAGTTGGGGTTGGATCACTTTGAAGGCCGCAACTGGCTCGGTTGGCATCACCATGTCAGTTTGGTGTTTGCCGCCTACTACCTGCTCGCGGCGCAGGCCGATCGGCCGGAGCAGCCTCCGTTCCCCGATACAAAGTCGTAGCTGTTGGAACGCGAGCGGACCCGAAACGCCTCTGGAGAACCCGATGGCAGTCTTCGCAATGTTGGTCGCGGCCTCGCTTCCCGCCGCGGATCCTGTTCCGTTCGCCGAGGAAGTTCGAAGGTGGCAGGCCGCGAGGGAGAAGAAACTCCGAGCCGAGAACGGATGGCTCTCGCTTGCGGGCCGATTTCTGCTCAAGGACGGGGACAACACGATCGGCGTCGACAAGAACAACGACGTGGTGTTTCCGGACGCGCTCAAGGGAACCGTCCCCGCGCGGTTGGGGGTCGTTCACGTCGATGGCAAAGCGAAGAAGGTCGTTCTCAAACTCCCGAAGGGAGTGACCATGCTGAGCGACGGCAAGCCGTTCGACGGTGACCGGATGCTCGGAACCGCCACGGACGTGCGCGATTGGGTCTCGCTTGGCCGATCCGCGTTTCATGTCATCGAACGCAACGGAAAGTACTTCCTGCGGCTGGCGGACAACGAATCCGCGGTGAGGAAAGACTTCGCGGGGTGCGTGTGGTACGCACCGGACGAGGCGTTCAAGGTTGAGGCGAAGTACATTCCGTACCTCGAGAAGAAGACGCTCTCAATTGTCAACGTTATCGACGAGGTTTCGAAGCAGCCGTGCCCGGGCTACGTCGAGTTCCGCCTCAAAGGCCAGGTCCATCGGATCGACGCGGTCCAGGAGGGGAAGGGGCTCTTCCTCATCTTCCGCGATGAAACGGCCGGCGACACGACCTACGGCGCCGGGCGCTTCATCGACATCGAAGAGATGCCGAAGGCGAACGAATCATTCACGCTCGACTTCAACAAGGCCTACAACCCGCCGTGCGCCTTTTCGCAGTTCACGACCTGCCCGCTGCCCCCGAAGCAGAACATCCTCAAGACGCGCATCGAAGCCGGCGAAAAGTACCGCGACAAACGCTGACGATTGTCGCGGGCATCGTCACTATCTCGGGGGAAGAGCGGCTTTCCATCCATCGGCGAGCACCTTCTTCAAGTTTGCCACCGTCGCAGTGTGTTTCGGGTCGGCCGCCAGGTTTGCAAACTCGTGCGGGTCGGCGTCGTGGTCATAAAGCTCGGCATCGCCGCCATCCCACACCGTGTAGCGATACTTCTCTGTCCGAACACTTCGACCAAAGACTCGTTGCCCGCCAGGCGAGGCCGGTCGCCGCGTCACGGTCGTGAAGGCCGCAGTCTTCCAAGACCGCTTGGGATCCTCCAGCAATGGTGCGAGGCTCGTGCCCTCCAAGCCTTCGGGCGGAGTCAACTTCGCGAGATCGGCGAGCGTCGGGTAGATGTCCACGAGTTCCGCCAAGCGAGGGGAGACAGCCGGCTTCTTGCCGGGCACGCGGATGATCAGCGGCACGCGGGCCGATTCCTCGAAGACGCTCATCTTGCGATACAACCCGCCGTGTTCGCCGAGGTGGAACCCGTGATCGCCGAAGAAGAGGACGATCGTGTCGTCGGTCAACTTCAACTTCTCGAGCGCGTCCAGAAGCCGCCCCACTTGGGCATCCATGAACGAGACGGACGCATAATACGCGGCGATCGACTTCCTGCGCTCCAGGTCGCTCAACTTGGCATCGTTCGGATTGTAGTTCAACGCGACCTTCGGAATGGACTTCAGGTGTTCGGGCGGCTCCTCGGGCAGCTTCACTTTCTCGATCGGGTAAAGATCGAAGTACTTCTTCGGAGCCACGAACGGCAGGTGCGGGCGATAGAACCCGGCACCGATGAAGAACGGTTTCCCATCCTTCTTCGCCTGAGTCAACAGTTCGATGATGCGAGTGGCGACTGCGCCGTCCGGTTCCGCTTCATCCTTCGCGTCGGTCGCTTTCCAGCCGAGCGAGAATTCGCCGATGCCCTTGCCCTCGACTCCGGCGAATGCCTGAAGGAAAAGGTTCTCGCCCTTCGGTCCGCGCGGGTGCTCCGAGACGTCCCACTTCACTTGGTCTTCGTGGGCATGGTGTGCGATCTTGCCGACGCGAGCGGTGAAGTATCCGTTGTTCCGGAACAGTTCGGGTAGGAACACCGCGTCCTTGCCGACGTTCGTTCGAGCCAGCGTTCCGTTGTCGAACACCTTGGTGGTGTCCGGACGCTTGCCGCTGAGCAGCGACGACCGCGACGGATTGCAAAGCGGGAACTGGCAGTACGTCCGATCGAAGCGGGTGCCGCCGGCCGCGAGTTTGTCCAAGTTCGGAGTCTTGGCGACCGGGTCGCCATAGCATCCGAGCCGCGCGTTCAAATCGTCCGAGACGATGTACAGCACGTTCGGTCGGGCCGGCTTCGCGGGCTCGGCCGCGAACGCCGGCACGCAGGACAGCGCGAGGATCGCGATGACGAACTGTGATTTCATGGTGGTCTGCCGAATGGAATGATGTGGATGCAGGCGATGAAACGGCCCGGTCGAATGCGACCGGGCCGTGAGGCGAACGAACCTTACTTCTTGCCGGGCAACTTGATTTCCGTGATCGACTTCTTCTCCTTGTCCACGGCGATCTCGAACTTGGCGCCGGGCTGGGCCTTCTCGCCGAAGTACTTCAGCACGTTCTCGAGCTTCGCATCCTTCTCGCCGCGTTTCACCTTGGTCTCGTCGGTCACCGTGTACGTGGCCTCCTTGTCGCCTTCCTTGACCGTGAGTTCCTTCTTGTCGGCGTTGTACTTCACGAACGCGACCTCACCGGACAGCGCGACGCCGACGGTCAGAACGAGAGCCAAGCCAGCCAACACGAGCTTCCGCATCGCAATCTCCTGATGGTTCGGTGGATCCCGCGCGTGCTACACGCCCGCGTCGAGTCGCACCTGAGCAATAATATGACCATGATGATGAACAAGATCAAGTATTGGTGAATGGAATCGGGATTCGGGGTTGCCACTTGGTCAGATCCCGCTCTGTCACATTGACTTAAGTCAGAGTGAGACCTGCGAGTCCAAATGCAGTGCGCAGCACGATCCAGATCACGATGACTGCCACGAAGTCGACCCCGAGGCCAGCAGGGATCATGCGTTGAATGGGAGTCAGGCCGGTTCCATAAACGATGGCGTTCGGCGGTGTGGATACGGGAAGGGCCGAGCCGAAGCTCGCACCGATCGCGGTCCCAAGCAGTGGGGGAATCGGATCGACGCCGGCCCCAACGCAGAGTTGATGGACGACCGGCATGAGGGCAGCCGCGGTTGCCGTATTGCTTGTCACCTCGCTGAGCAGGATGGCGCAGGCGATCGCGACCGCAGTCAGCAGCCAGACATCGCTCGTGCCGAGGGCTTCGAATGCGGCGCGGCCGGCCGCGCCCGCAAGCCCGGTTCGGAACATCAGCCCGCCCAGCGAGAGCGCGGCCCCGAACATCAGGATCGTGCCCCAGTCGATGTGGCGAAAGTCGTCCGCGCCGAGCGTGAACCGCCGCTTGCGGATGTCCGTTGGCAGCAGGTAGAGCAGCACGACGGCGATCAACGCCGTCATCTCTTCTGGGAATCGCTTCACGAACGCGGCGTGTGAGTCGGCTGATCCGAAGACCGCGAGCAATCCCGGAGCGACCCACAGCGCCACCGCGGCCAGGAAGACGAACAGCGTGTTTCGTTCGCCGGGCTTCCACGGCCCGAGCCGCTGATATTCGTCCCGCAAGTGAACCCGCAGCGCGTCGAGATTGAGGTCGCCGGCGGGGGCAAGCCACTTCAGCCATGCGAACAGCGCGGAGAAGATCACCAGCATCATCGGCGTGCCGATTGCCATCCAATGGAGGAAGTCGACACCGCGGCCGAGCACCTCGGGCCGCTTCAGGAAGCCGATGGCGAACACGTTGGTCGCGGTGCCGATCGGCGTCGCGATTCCGCCGACGCTCGAGGCGATGGCGACCATGAGAAGCAAGGCCGAGGCATAGCGCGAAGTCGGGAACGCCGCGGACTGCGGGCCGCTGCCGAGCACGCCGATCATGCCGACGACCACCGGGCACATCATGGCCGCGGTTGCCGTGTTGCTCACCCACATCGAAATGAACGTGGTGACCCCGCCGACCGTGAGCAGCAACAGGCCCGGCGACCGCGCCGCCCAGCGCGACGAGAGGATCATCAGCGCGAATCGGCGATCGAGGCCGTGCTTCATCATGGCCCGGCCGACGAACAATCCGCCGAGCAGGAAGAACGCCGTCGGATCCGCGAACGGAGCCAACACGGTGCGGACGCCGTCTTTCGCACGCTCGTCGGGTGGAACCGCGCCCAAGATCACGCACAAGACGACGGCCAGGAGCCCGGTCGCGGCGATCGGGATCGGTTCGGTCACCCACCAGATGATGGTCAAGAGTAGGATCCCGGCGAGGCGGTGGGCCTCCGGGCTCACTGGGAATTGGCCGGTGAGCGCGAGCCACCCGGCCATCAGTGCCGGGCCGAGCACGAATCCGACTCGTTCGATGAAGCGCGGGTGGGCGTCGGGCGGTTCGATCATGCGGTCAGCCACAATCGCAGAAGGTGCCGCTTGCGATCGAGTTCCGCATGATCCACGAACGCCGTGCGGTTGTGGAGCAGCCAACGATTGTTGACGAAGAGAATCTCGCCCGGCCGAAGCGTGAACTCCGCCCGAAGCGCGGGATCGTTCGCAACCCGGTCCAATTCATCGAGTGCATCCCTCTGCGGTTCGGTCAGCGGTTCAGCAGCCTTTTCGTGACCGGTTTCGATCCAGAACCGCAAATATCGGATCACCCAACCGCGGGCCGCTTCCTCGAAGACGGGATGCCGGGCGGTCGGCGCTTCACCCGGCCGCGTGCCGCCGCGGCGATCGAAGTGGAAAACCCCGTTCAGTTCACGCCACGCCTCGGAACTCTCCGCTTGCAATCGTTCTCGAACCGAATGGCCGCTCACGACCTGATTGATGCCGCCGGCCTTCGCTCCATTCAGGCACAGCAGGCCGACGTAATCCGGCACGCGGTCCACGAAGGAGGCATCGGTGTGGAACGTGCTCTCGGAGTTGGTCGTGGAGAATCGGGCTCCGTATTGCACGTCGCCGCCGGTGTCCGTCACGTGGTAGAGCAGCGTGCCCGCCGTGTTCTGTTCCACCGGCGTGCCGAGACGCGACGACAACATGCAGAACAGTTGCGTCAATTCCTCTTTCGGCGCGGGCTGGAACCGCGCCGTGTCCACGAGGATGAACCCGCGGCCGTGCTCCAGTTCGTCGCGAATCCGCGCAGCGTCCGTCGCCAAGTTGGACGTCATCGCGTGCCGCCACAACGCCGGTTCCCCGACGGTGCCCGCGTGCCACGACTGTGGATGGGAAAGACGCATGTCAGCGCGCCGCGGAGACGACCGCCGCGGCAGCCGGATCACGCTCGATGGCATTGAGCACGGCCAGCGACCCGGTCTTCACTTGGTATCCGATCGCCTTCAACTGTGCCACGCTCGCCTCGGGCCACGTCGGTTCCAACGCCAGGATCGGGTCGCCTTCGGTGTGCAACCGCGGTACCTTCACCGCCTCCGCCAGCGGAACATCGCGGCCGACGCGATGGGTCAGCACGTCGAACACCGCATTGGGGATTCGCCGGCCACCCGTCGCGCCGAGCGCGAGGAACGGCGTGTTCTTCCGTGTCACGACCGTGGGCGTCATATTGTGAAGCGGCCGCTTCCCCGGTGCGATCGAATTCGCCCGGCCGGGCCGAGGATCGAACCGGCTGACGCCGTGACCCAAGACCAGACCGAGGCCATCGACTGTGACCTGGGCACCGAACGACTCGCCGTGCGTGAACGTCAACGCGACCAAGAGCCCGGTGCGGTCCACCGCGTTGAGATGGACCGTGCCGCCGGCGCTGCGGCCATCGGACTTGCCTTCGACGGGCTTCTTCGCCTTCACCGCGGCCCGCACGCGCTCCGCCGATTCCTTCGCATACGCCTCGGAGAGCAACCGCTCGACCGGCACCTCGGCGAACTTCGGATCGCCGAGGAACTTCAGGCGGTCGGTCCATGCGATGCGAAGTGCGTCGATCTTGGATTGAATCGCGACCGGATCGGCGGAGTCGAGCTTTTCCCAACCGAGCGCCCGGAGCGTGGTGATCGCTTGGATCGCGGTCAGTCCCGCGGAAGTCGGCGGCGGCGTGTGAATCGCGGCCTCGCCCCATGCCGTGGTCAGCGGCTTCACCTCCACCGCCCGATAGCTCGCCAAGTCCGCTTCCGTCACGAGCCCGCCGTTGGCCTTGAACGCCGCCGCGATCTTCGCCGCCGTCTTGCCGGTATAGAAGTCGTCGACACGGCCCTTCTCCGCAAGCTGCTCCAACAGCGCCGCGAGGTCCGGGTTGCGGAACGTCTCGCCTTCCGCCAGCGGCTTGCCGTTCTTCAGGAACAGCTTCGAGGAACCGGAATCCTTCTCGAATTGCTTCGAAGCCGCTGCGATGGCGGCGGCGAGGTTCTTCTTCACCGCGAAACCGTCCTTCGCGAATCGAATCGCGGGCTTCACCAGATCGGGAAACCGCTTCGAGCCGTGCTTGTCGAGCGCGAGTTGAAGCCCCGCCAGCACGCCGGGCACACCCGCGGCGAGCCAGCCGCGGAGATGCACGTTGCCCGCCACGCGACCCTGTTCATCCGCATGGAACATGTCCGCTATCGCGGCGGCGGGCGCGGTGGAGTTGAAGTCAATGGCGTTCACGGTGCCATCCGGCTTGGCGAGCACGAGGTGCCCGCCGTACCCCGCAATCCCGGTCCCCGGCACGGCGACCACTCCGGCAACGAGTGCCGCAGCGACGATCGCATCGATGGCGTTGCCCCCGTTCGCAAGGACGGCGTTGCCCGCCTCCGCGCCTTCGGCGTGGCCGGTGACCAGCCCGTCCGCTTTTGGGGCGAGCGCCCAAAGGGACTGCGGCCGCGCCACGATTGCTCCACTTCCCAACCCGAACTGCAGGAACTCCCGACGCCTGAGATGCCGAGTCATGCTCGCTCGCTCCTGACTTGACACAGTGATCCACTGAGGCCCGGAATCGCGGTGTCGGACATTGACTTCAACTCTATCCACTGTTACATTACTAACATCATAAACATGATGAACTAATGGTCAAGCCGAATCTTTGAAGCGGAATTGGAGTCTGCCATGTCCGTGACCGAAGTCGAGACGCCCGAGATCTCATCGCCCGAAGAATTGCAAATGGATGGCCTGATCGCGCGGCTTACGCTCGCGGCTTACGATGTGGCACTGCAACAAGGAGTCCGCGGTCGGTTCACGGACCTGCAGAGCGCCTTGTGGCGTGAACTCGGCGTCGTCGTTCGCGAGGCCGCGGATCAGCCGAGGATCCGATTCTCCCGCCACGAAAGCTGATCGCGCTACCTGCCTTCCCTCCTCGCGGCCGCGCCTGTGCGTCCGCGTCCGATGATCGCTCTCCCGCTCCCAGACCGAATCGAGGTTCGCATGTCTGCTGCGCGTCGCGCGGGGGTGGCTTCGTTGGCCGCGCTCGCCGGACTTTCAATTACCATCGGCAGTCTTCACGCGATTGCTCCCCAGTGGGTTCGGCACGCCGGACTCGATGCGTGGAACTGGACCGAGGAGAAGTCGATCCTCGAGCGAGAGCGCCAACGACGGATCGATATCGATGCAACCGCAACGGAACTGGCCGACCGGATCTCGGCGTCAGACGCGATTGCACATGCCGTGATCGAAGGACGGGTCGAGTGGGAGACGGCGGTCGATCAGATTGTCGAGATCAACCGTGGCCGCGAGGGCTTTCTGCTTTCGCTCCGTGCCGCTCATCCACGGGCCACTACAGATCGAGATCTCCATGCGGCATACCTTCTCGAGAAGGTTTCTTCGGGGGCTCAACGGCTGTCATGGGGCAGAGGTGACTACCGATTTCCGCTCAAGACGGATCGTCCCTTTGTTGCAATGTGCAATACAGTTGTGCCCGTTCGGATTTCGGGTGTGAGTATTGCAGCAGACCGCCCTCCCCAACTCACTCAACCGTGAGGCCAATCAGGCAGTTTCGAACCCCAGCTTCGCGACGAACATCGAATTGCCTCGCCCGGCCTCGTCGAGTATTTTGAACACGGTTCGGCCCCCTGTTGTCCTGATCGAGCAGCACGCCGAGGTAGGCCGCGATGGGGTTGCCCGGCTTCATCTCGCGAAGTTCGGGCAGAAGCTGAATGCGGAGCGCGGGTTTCGGCGCCTGCATCGGATCCACGGTGAGCCGCACGAGCGTCTCGCTCGGCCCCTCGGGCGGCGTCGCCGCCATCGCCAACGCGAAGAGGAAACTCACCACGAGAACGACCCCAAAGAGCGGAGGACCAAGCAGAGAACGCCGTCCGCGGCGTCCGATTTCAGGCCGCGACCACTTTTCAGTTTATCGCGGGCGGTTGCGGCGCATCCGCGGTCGGTGTAGCTTGGTGATGACCGAGCCGAGCGACGAGGCCACCCCATGACGAAGCTGGACGAGAAGAGCGAGATTGTCGGGCCGCCGCGATGGGATCGCGAGGCGATTCTGCGAACCGCGTCCTTCGCGGTCGTTCTCTTCGTCATCATTCTGCTGCCGATTCTGGCTCATGGCTGCCACGGCGGCGACGATCTCGACCTCGAGCCCGGCGGCACACCCGCGGAGACCCGACGATGAAGGCTCTCTCCCTTCCCGCCCTGCTGGGCCTCGTTCTCGCCGCCGTGCCCGCGCCGGCGTGTGCCCCCGCTCCCATGCGGGGCGAGTACGTCGAAATCACGAACGAGACCGCGCTCATCGTCTGGGACAAGGACACGAAGATCGAGCATTTCATCCGGCGCGCCAACTTCCAAAGCACCTCGCCGGATTTCGGCTTCCTCGTGCCCACGCCCTCGCAGCCGGAACTGGCCGAGGCGGATGAATCGGTGTTCGACCTGCTCGCGCAGCACACGGCTCCGAAGATCGAGTATCGCACGGTGCGGAAGCCGCGGCCTCGCATGCGGGAGGACGCGGCTCGGGACTTCCCCGCGGCCGCCGGCCCGGCGCCCAAGTCCGCTCCGCGCGGAGTCGAAGTGCTCGAGGAAACCGAAGTCGGCGGGCAGGAGGCGGTCGTGCTCAAGTTCCGCCGCGGGCCCAAGTCCGATGTCGCCGAGGACGCGAAGGAACTGGCCGAGTGGCTGAAGAAACGCGGGTACGAATTCGGCCCGCAACTCGCCAACTGGCTCAAGCCGTACATCGCGAACGACTGGGTTCTCACGGCGTTCCGCATCGCCAAGCGGGTGACCGTGAACAGAGGGCCGGGACCGGCCACGGCGCGACCTGCGATCAACGAGATGCAAGGAAAGGCCGTGCGGATGAGCTTCAAAACCGAGACGCCGTTCTACCCGTACCGCGAACCCGAGACGCCCACGGTCGAACCCAAGAAGCCCGGCAACTGGTATTCGCCGGGCCGCTTCCTCCGCGTGTTCCTGTTGACGAGCGAACGCGGTGCGGCCACCCTCGGCGATAAGGGACCCACGTGGGTCGCCACCTCGCCCTGGTCGGACAAACTGAACGAAAACCAAATGCAGGGCGTCGCGACGAAACTGAAGGTGACCGCGGACCTGCTCAAGAACACGACTTGGCTCACCGAGTTCGAGGATCGTTCCTCCCCGCGACGCGGTACGGATGAAGTGTACTTTCGGCCGAACTCCGAAACCGCTCCCGTTCATCGCCCCGTGATCGTTCGCGAGGTCATCGAGTACTACGACGCGCCGGAGGAAGCCGGCCCCGGTTCGGATCCCGAGGCCAAGACGCCGTATTGGGTCGTCCTCGTCGCGGTGATCGGCGTCGTCGTGTTCCTGTCCATTCTCGGTGGGCTGATCTTCGTGATGGCGAGGTCGCGATGAGGGCGCTGCGAGCGCAACAGTCGGCTCGTGCCGACCGCTCGCCTTCAACTCAGGATCATGGCGCGAAGCAGCTTGTAATCCGTCTTTCCGGTGCCGAGCACGGGTAGCGTTTCGAGCGTCTTCACGTCGTCGAGCCTCATCACTCCGCGGAAACCCTCCGATTGCAGGATCGCGTTCGCCTCGCGGAGCGTGATCGGCTCCGTGGTGAAGAGCGCGATGCGGCGGCCCTCGGGAGTCTCGATTCCCTCGACGGCCACGCGCGGACCTTTGTCCGTGGGCGGGTAGCGCTTCGCGAACGGCTCTTCGAGTGCGGGGAGCGAGATCATCTCGCCGCCCGCCTTGAGGAAGCGCTTGAGCCGGCCCGCGAACGAGATCACGCCCGTCGCCTCGTCGATGACGCCGAGATCGCCGGTGACGTACCACCTCTTGCCGTCGATCTCGCGGAAGGGGCTTGGCCCGTCGTGGGCGATGTACCCGGGGAAGACGTTCGGCCCGTGAACGTTCAACATGCCGGTGCGGCCGCGGGGCAGCGGTTCGCCGGAATCCAGATCCGTCACGCACACTTCGACCTCGGGAAGCGGCAGCCCCACCGTGCCATGCATGTTCGCCCCCGGAAGCGTGAGCGCGATCGCGGGCGAGCACTCGGTGATGCCGTAGCCCTCGATCACTTCGCCGCACGGCGCGAGGTCCTTGGCGCGATCGAAAAGCGAGGGAGGCGGCTTCTCCGCGCCGAGCACGATGAGACGCAGCGAATCGAGATCGCCGGGCTTCGCGCGGTCCAGAATGTACCCGATAAACGTGGGCGTGCCGGCGATCAGCGTCGGCTTGTACGCGGCGATCTTTCGCACGAGCGCCCCCGCGTCGGTCGGGTCCGGGTGGTGAACCACGCGAATGCCGCTCGTCAGCGGGAGGAGCGTCGTGATCGTCATGCCGAAGCTGTGGAACATCGGGAGGAAGCCGATGATGGAGTTGCTCCGTGCGAGCTTCAGCGCGGCGATCGCGGCCCGGTGATTGTGCAGGATGTTGGCGTGCGTGAGCGGAACGGCCTTCGGCGCCTTCTCGCTCCCGGAGGTGAAGAGCACGACCGCGGGCGCGTTCGGGTCCGTGCCGAGGCGGCTCAGCAGGCGCTTCTTCGTCCAGTTCGGAACGAGGCGCACGGCGAGGAGTCGCCGCAAGAGCGAGACCTTCCCGAGCCCGGCCTTCACGTCTTCGAGAAACAGATACTGCGTTCCGGGAACTTGGACCTGCACGCGATCGACGAACGCCCGCGACGTGACGACGTGCGAGAGGTTCATGATCTTCGCGGCGTGCTCGAGGTTCGCCGGGCCGGTGGTCCAGTTCAGGAGCACGGGGAGTTTTCCGGCGAGGAAGAGACCGAGAAGAGCGAGATCGCCCGCGGCGGAGGCCGGCATCATGAGGCCGACATGCGGCGCCTCGATCTCGCGGAAGCGGCCGCTCATCGCCCAGGAACCGACGATCGCCTTCTCGTAGTTCACGCCGCCGGCCATGTCGTCCGCCAGGATCACGTCGCGAAGTTGGCGCACGGCACGGTTCAGGATCGCGGCGGGAATCGTGGCGGCCTCGACCGTCAACGTGGTGGGATCGCCAGGAGCGTCGAACCAGCCGCCCGGCGGCGGTTTGGGTGGGGCTTTCTCCGCGATGCCCTCCGCGAGCGCCCACAACTGCCCGATCGCGGTCGGCACCGAATCGCCCGTGAACCCGAAACGACGTTCCACCTCGAGGCTCACCTCCATCGCGTCGAGGCTATCCAATCCGAGTTGGGAGAACGTGGTGTTCGCGGCGTTCTCGGCTTCGTCCAGCGGTCGCTTCAGCTTCTCCTCGATGAAGTGGGCGACGGCCTGCTTCGTCTCGAGCTTCACCTTCGAGAGATCGAGTTCGGCATCGGGAGGCCGCGGCGGGAAGGTGAAGCTTCGCGGCCCGAACAGAAAGTGATGCGGCACGAACGTCGGCGTCTCCGGCTTCCCGTTCAGGTCCGAGGCGTACCACGCTTCCAGCCAGCGGTTCACGGAATCTCGCGTGGGCTCGGGGCGGTCCTTCGGCTCGAACGCTTCGAGCGTGATGGTCACATCGCGGCGCGGAGCGAAGAGGAAGAGGTTGGACATCCAGAGGAGGAGGCACTTGATCAGAACGCGGGTCAGGTTCATCGTGCGTTCGCCGGTGGAGGCGTAGCTGGTGAGGCTGCCCCAGAGGCCGCGGGTGCGGGCGAGAATGACCGTGACGTTCGGGCAGGCGGCGAGCACGTCCGCGACGGTGCGGGCGCCGCCGAGCCGTTCCACGCCGTCTCGGCAGAGGCGACCGCTGGGCCACACGATCACGTTCTCGCCGCGGTTCAAGGCTTCGACGACGGTTTGGGCCGCGGCCTCGGCTCGTTGCCGCGCCGCGGCGCTGGCCTTGGCCGTGTCCGGCACGCGGATGCCGCGGAGCAGCCAGCCGAACGGCGCGAGCACGGGGTTCTGGAAGTTCGTTTCCAGGAAGAGCGGCCGCATCCGGAAACGCGGCCAAAGTCGCGTCAGGATGTTCGGGGGATCCGCGTAGGCGGGGTGGTTCGGCAGTATGAGGTACGGCCCCGGCCGCCGGGCGGCTTCCTCCAGGCCGAGGAAGCGAACGCGATACCGCGTGGACAGCACGAATCGGAGGAGCGTCCACACGAGCCAGTGAATCGGTTGAAGCATGGGGATCATCCTAGCGTCGGCCGCGGGCGGCCCCCCGATTTCTCGACCGCTTCTTCACCTGTTTGCCACCCGCGGCAAACGCGGTCGACCCCGTCATCGCCGAGAAGGACTGAACCGGCGGCGCGGGTTTTGCCGATAACGGACGTGCGATGCTCCCGTTCTCGCGAATCCTGGTGCCGATGCTGGCCCTCGCCGCCGGAGCGGTCGCGGTGTCGCTGCATCTCGGGTGTACCGCACGGACGCCGCCCGCCGAAGGGACGAGCGTCACGGGGCGTGTGTCGTTTCAGGGTGAACCAGTCGCGGGAGCGATGATCGTCTTCGCGCCGGATCGGGAACGCGGGACGAGCGGCAAGCCCATCCGCGCCGAGACGGGAACGGATGGTCTGTTCTTGCTGAAGGACCTGCCGCCGGGATGGTACCGGATCGCGATCGCGCCGCCGGCGGACGGCTCCGCCGGCCTCGCACACTTTCCTCCGGCGTTGCGACGACCGGACACGTCCACCATTTCGCGAGAAGTCGTCGGCGGCAAAACGAATACCTTCGAGTTGTCCGTCGAGATTCCGATTCCACGTTCCAACTGATCAACCGATCGTGTCGCGGTCGCCGGGTGCGGGAACGGAGACGTCGCGGAAGCCGATGTCGCGGAGCGTGTCCGCCAGCGCTTCGGCCTGTTCCCGTTCGCCGTGGATGAGCCGCACCTTGCCGACCCGCCCGGCGACGGGCCGAAGGTACGCGAGGAAGTCGTCCCGATCCGCGTGCCCGCTGAAGCCGTCGAGATGATGCACTTCGATCCACTTGTTCCAGTCGCGGCCCTGGAAGCGAACCGTCGGCTTGGGTTCGAGCAGCCTCCGGCCGGTGGTTCCTTGAGCCTGGTAGCTCACGAGAATGATGCTGCAGCGAGGGTCGTCCACGAGCGCTTTGAGGTGCTGCTGAATGCGGCCGGCGTCGCACATGCCGCTGGACGAAATGATGACCGCCGCGCCGGATCGCGTCGCGAGGGAGGTGCTCTCCTCGAACGATTCCACGTAGCGAACGCCGTCCCCTCCCAGGATGCCGTGCCCCTCTTTCAGGGAGACCGCGATGTCGTCCGAGAGGCTGGTCGGGTGTTTGCGGTACACCTCGGCCACCTCGGAAGCGAGCGGACTGTCCACATAGATCGGCACGCGCGGAATCTTGCCTTCCCGCAGGCCGAGTTGCAGCACATGGATGATGAGTTGCGTGCGGCCGAGGCTGAACGCCGGGATCAGCGCCTTTCCCTCGCGGGCCACGGTGGCGCGGATCACGTCGTAGAGCTTCTCTACCGTGTCCGTGAACGAGCGGTGGATGCGGTTCCCGTAGGTGCTCTCGCAGACGAGCATGTCCGCGGGGGGGATCGTGCCGGTGGGTTTGAGGATCGGCATGCCGCGGCGGCCCATGTCGCCGCTGAAGGCGAGCGTGCGGTCGCGATCCTTCCCCGAAGCCGTGATGAGGACCATCGCGGAGCCGAGGATGTGCCCGGCTTCCACGAACTTGAAGCGCACGCTTCTGGTCGCGTCCGTTTCGCGGCCGTACGGCACCTGCACCACCTGGCGGAAGGTCTTCTCCACGTCCGGATGCGTGTACAGCGGCTGAACCCACGGCTCCTCGTAGTTGCGGGCGATGTTCAGGTGCGCCGCGTCTTCTTCCTGAATCTTGGCCGAATCCGCGAGCATGACGCGGAGCAGGTCCCGCGTGGGGGGCGTGCAGAAAATCGGCCCCGAGAATCCTTGCCGCACGAGAGTCGGGAGGTTCCCGCAGTGATCGATGTGGGCATGGCTGACGATGCACGCGTCGATCTGGTTCGGGTGGAACGGGAAGTGGGCGTTGCGTTCGCGGGCGACTTCGCGTTTGCCCTGATGCAGGCCGCAATCGAGGAGCACTTTGTGGTTGCCGACTTCGACGAGGTGCATGGAACCGGAGATACCCCCGGCGGCTCCCCAAAATGTCAGCGTCGGTTCGTCCGGGGCGGCGGTCTCGGCAGGCTTCATGAGTTCATCATAGCACGCACACGGGCCCGACCCAGCGCGGCAACCGTGAAGATGAGCGGGTAGAGTTTCTCGAAGTACCAGAGTTTCGCGAAGTAGAACCCGATCGGCGTCGGCTCGCGGAAGCGCCCGGACTCGACGGCGTCGATGAGCCACAGGAGCCCGCGTTGAACGGGCGAGCCCCCCGCGTCATCGGGGGGAGTCAAATCCAAAATCACTTCCACGGCGAGCGCGGTTTCTTCCACGGACGACGGGCACCCCGCGGCCCCGCCCCAGCCGCCATCTTCATTTTGAACGGAGTGCAGATAATTGACACCGCGTTGACACTCGGGTGCATCCTTCAGCCCGAGGTCGCGGTAGGCGGCGAGCACACGGCTGGTGCCGTACACGGGGTTGATGTCGTCCGGTGCGTGCTGATTGCCGAACCAAAGTGGCAACCACGAACCGTCGGGACGTTGTTGGCGAGTGAGGTAGGAACAGCCGCGGGGAATCAAGCCGTGTTCGATCGGCAAGCCGTGTCCGTAGACATCGGCTCCGTCGATCGCAATCGCACGTAAGAACGCGCGGAGGGCGTGAGCCGTCAGATCGCTTCCACTTCGATCAAAGGGGAGAACGCCCCAACCACGGCAGAAAGTCGGGAATCCGTGATCGGAGTTTTGAAGTTGGGCCACCCATCGGCAGGCCAGCGAGACCTCGATCGATTCTGTTGGCTGGAGGTTTCCGATCGCCAAGATGGCGCTTGGCGTGTCGTCGCAGTCGGGAACGCCGCCGGCGAGGTCGGTCCAGGCCCAACCGCCGGGATCGGCTCCGGTGTACGGGTGGCGTGCCTGGTATTGCTGGCCGAGCAGCCACTTGAGAATCGCATCTCTCGTGTCGAGCGAACCAAGATCGTTCGCTGCGGCGAGGGCGTTCACCGAGAGCGTCGTCACCCAGGTGGCGAGGTTCGTGTCGATGGGCCAACTGCCGTCCGGCCGCACGGAGTTCACGAGGAACCGCACGCCTTCCGAGAGCACCTGCGCCGCGGACACGGGGGGCTGACGCCCCCCGCTCGGTTGCGCACCCATGAGCGCCATCACCACGAAGCTCGTGAGCGGCGTCGCTTCGAGATAGCCGCCGGTGGTCGGTTGGATGCGGCGGAGCACCTTCAGACTGCGGCCGATCGCGATCCTTCGGATGAAGTTGCGAACCGGGTTCCACGATGAGCGGTTCGCGTGAACGCACTGGCCGATGGCGATGAGCGCAGGCAGGGCATAGCTCACGACCGGCAGCCGTGCGAAGCGGTACCACGATTGCGGCAGGCACGCCAGTTCGAACGGCAACCGCGGCACTTCGTTCCACGGCACGAGCTTCGCCAGAGCGCAGGCCATGAGGATCGGCACGGAGAACGTGCGGTCTTTTCCGTAGCGTTTGCGGATGGCTTCGGCCCGCTCCGAGGCAGTCGAGCCAGCGTGTTCGGTGAGATAGGATTCCACACGCGCCAGCGCAGAACCCCTCCCCCCAACCCCCTCCCCGCTTCGGGGAGGGGGAGCCGGATTCCCCCCTCTCCCCGCTTCGGGGAGGGGGTTGGGGGGAGGGGTTGTTATTTCCAGCGCGGCCCGGCAGAGCATCGTGGTCGAGATGTTCGAAAAGCTCTTCGTGGTGTCGCCCCAGCCGCCGTCCGCATTCTGATGTTCGCACAGCCAGCGGATCCCGCCGGCGATCAACTCGCGGTGTTTGGCGGGGTCGACGAGGTGCAGGGCCATCACCGCGGTCGCGGTGGAGAGGGCGGATGTGGAAAGCTCGCCGACCCAATGCCCGGCGGGCACGCGCTCCGCGAGCAAGGCGTCGCGAGCGGTGAGGTACGCGGAGTGCAAGCGGTCGGAAGGAATCACGGCAGATTCTCGGGATCAAGGAGCCGCTTGAGATCCCGAGAGCCGCGAGTGACACACACGATGCGACAAGAGTCGGATTTGTACAAGTAGATGATCCTGAACTTTTCAACCAGCAACTCGCGTAGCCCTTCGAAGCCTTCGTCCTCCACTGGCGCTCCGATCTCGGGGAAGCGATTCAAGTCCTGAACCTTGTCGAAGATGTCGTCGGTGATGCGATCGGCAAGCCTCAATGAGTCACGAGCGATCCAGTTGTGGATGTCACGCACGTCTCGCAGGGCTTCGTCTGTCCACGTGAGGCGCGCCATTCTTCAAACTCCCTTCTGGCTTGGTCGTGCGGCGTCACCCGGCCGGCTTCGCAGTCCGCGAGCCCCGCTTCGATCTTCATGCGCAGCACGACCCGTTCCACGATGTCCTCCCATGTCGCGTCGTCGGGCATCTTGCCGATCATGGCGAGGGCAGCGGCTTTGGCGTTCGTCATGAGTCACCTCAGTTCCACATCATAATCCCAGGCTGTCCAGGTCATCCACGAGCTTGTCGAGTTCGTCCTTCGGGCCGGCCGGTTTCCCGGACTGGCGCTTCGGGATGCCCACTTCCATGCCGACGGCCTCGCGGCCGTCGTTCATCAGTTCGCGGTCCCGTTCCTGCACGGCCATCGCGAGCGCGTCCGCGCCGTCGCCTCCGCCGAAGAGCTTGCTCAGGTCGATCTTCAGGTTGCCGACCGGGCCGGTGTCGCCACCCGCGATCGCGGCCGATTTGTACTCCGGGAAGATGATCGCCTGCTGCGGGCAGACGCGACTGCACGCCGGGCACCCCTTCTTGCACTGGTCCTGATTCTCCGTCACGAGCCGTTCGAGGGAGTCGACGCCGTAGACGCCGAAGAGGCAGAAGTCGAGGCATTCGAGGCAGTTCGTGCAGCGCGAGTAGTCGATGACGGGATACCAGCGGCGATTCGCGGGGGCGAGCAGGGCTTCGGGAGTGAAGGCGGCCAAGGCGCCGTTCGCGGCGTGGCCATTGGTCGAAGGCGTGGCCGCGGCAAGACCGAGTTGAACCAGTGCGGGGCTGTTCGCGGCCTTGGCTCGCGCCTGCGAGTCCCGATGCTCGCGAACCTCGGCCACGATCCGCCGCACTTCGCCGATGTACGGGTCCGCCTTGTTGTAATCCCGCAAATCGAGGCAATAAATGCGGCGATCCGGGATCGTGCCGGAGGGGCCGATGGCGGGCGGACGCTCCTCCTCGACCGGCGTCTCCTCGTCGTCGTCCGCGGAGGGAGGCTTCAGTTGCACCTCGCCCAGATGGCCCTTGATGCCGTCGCGGTCGAGGAGCCAGAACGCGGCGCGCGGGTAGAGCCAACTCAGAACGACGAGGTCGCCCTTCACCGATTCGAGGAAGAGGCGCCCCGTGTGATCCGGCCCGAGATCGTAAAGATTCGGGACGACGGACACCTCGAGGCCCGGCTCCATGATCAGAGCCGCGACGACGCTTTCCTCCAGCGATCGTTTCGCGGGATGCTTGCCGGCGGCCTGCGAGACGACGACGGTCACACGGCTCATGCGAGGAACCTGAAGGCGGGGCGGGGATGACGGCGATACCGTTCGCGAGTAAACCAAACTTCGCGTCGCACTCCGATTGTACTCCACGGCCGGGCGAGTTCCCACCGCCACCGGGCACGTCTTGGGATCCCTCCATGCCTGCGGACGATGCGGCTCCGGTCGAACCCTCGCGGCGCGAACGAACCGCGTGGTTTGTCGGCGCCATCGTCGTCACCTGCGTCACGCTTTTCGCCGGCCTCCGTCTCGATTCCGTGAGCCTCCGCTCCCCGTTGTCCTACGACGGCGACGCGCTGCTCATCATGCCCATGGTGAAGGCCACCATCGAGGGCGGAACTCACTGGAAGATCGAACGCATGGGCTATCCCGGCGTGCTCACCTTCCACGATTTCCCGGTCATCGATCACCTGCACTTCGCGATCATTCGGCTCCTTGGCCTGCTGCTCGCGGATTGGTGCCTCGTTTACAACGCGTACTACCTGCTCACGTATCCGCTCACCACGCTCACCGGGATGTACGCCCTGCGGCGGCTCGGCTTCTCGCTCCCGATGGCGGCGTGCGGCGGCATCCTCTACGCCTTCACGCCCTACCACTACATGCGTGGTGAGGCGCACTACTTCCTCTCCGCGTACTGGGTGATTCCGCTGTCGTGGTTGCCGGCGTTCGCGCTGTGCCGCGGCGAGTTGCCGTTCTTCCGCGTCGAACCGGGCGGCACGACACGCCTTGCGCTCTGGAGTCGCGGCGCCTTCCGCCTCACGATCCTGGCCGCGGCCACGGCCTCCGCCGGCGCCTACTACGCCTTCTTCGCCTGCCTCATCTACGGGTTCGTCGGCGCTTATCAGAGCATCGTGCTGCGAGCCGTCAAGCCCCTCGTCTCCGCTTCGATTCTGAGCGGGCTCGTCGTTGCGTTCGGCGTCGCGAATCACCTGCCGGTCGTGCCGCACGTCATGGATCGGGGGCGCGCGAACGTCACGGAACGCATGGCGGGCGAGGCCGAAGCCTACGGCATGAAGATCGCCCAACTCGTGCTCCCGGCGGACGCGCACAATTTCACGCCGTTCGGCAGTTTGAAGGCCCGCTACAACTCGTGGGAACGGCCGCTGCAGAACGAGAACACGGCCTCGACCATGGGGCTGATCGCGGCCGTCGGGTTCCTTTCGCTGATCGTGAAACTGATCCTGCCGCGCCGCCGCGAATGGCCGGACGGCCCCCTCGTCGCCGTCAACGCGTTAATCGTGCTGTATGCCACCATCGGCGGATTCTCGTCCCTGTTCAATCTCATGGTCTTCGAGCAGATCCGCTGCCCGAACCGCATCAGCATTTATCTCGTGTTCCTGTGCCTCTTCGTGGCTCTTGCTCCACTCGACCGATGGCTTCTCGCTCGCTCGAAGAAACTGCGATACGCGGCGATCGCGGCCCTCACCGCCTTCGGCATCGTCGACCAGACGCCGACGCCGTGGTTCACGGAGGGCACGCTCAAGGCCACGCGGCACTATGCGGACCGGTTCGAATCCGATCGCCGTTTCTTCCAGAGGATCGAGGACAACATGCCGCCCGGCTCGCGGATCTTCAACTCGCCGTACATCGCGTTCCCGGAAGTGCTCAACGTTCACTTCATGAACACGTACGAGCACGCCCGCGGGTACCTTCACACGAACACGCTCGTGTGGAGCTACGCGATGATGAAGAATCGCGAGGACGACGTGTGGTGCGAGAGCGTGTCGCACGATTCGCAGCCGGAACTTCTGAGGCGGCTCATCGTCCGCGGGTTCGACGGCGTCGTCGTGGATCGTCGCGGGTTCCTCGAACTGTCCCACGCCAACGGCTTCATCAACAACCTGCTTGTGTTCTCGCAGGTCGGCGGGCGGATCCGCGTTCCGCACTTCGAGAGCGAAGACCACACGCTCGTGTTCATCGACCTGCGCGCCTACCGCGACTGGTACCGCGATCAGGATCCGATCCGATTCGAGCAGGAGGTCAAGGCCGAACGCGAATTCGTGGCCCTCTGCTGGATCAACGGCTTCGACTCGACCAACGCCTACGGCACCCGCAACCAGCTCCGCTGGGGCTACAAGAAGAACCTGATCTCGATCGTGAACCCGAGCGATCGCCCGAGACGGTTCAAGCTCGTCGGGTCATTCAACACCGATCACGACGGCGACTTCCGCATCCGGATCGACGGTGGAACCGTCCAGCAACTGAACCGCGACGGCGGCCCCGGCCCCTGGACGGACGACTTCACCATCGCGTCGTCGCGAACGGGTCTGAAGAAGGAATACGTGCTGGAAATCCCGCCCGGTCGCCACCTCGTGAAGGTGACGTGCAAGCCGCCGTTCCTGTTCACCCCGGGCGACTCGCAGTCCCGGTGTTTCTTCCTGCAGAACGTGACTTTCGCCGAGATGAAGTGACCCGGCGGCGAATCAGAGCAATTCTTGGATCGGCTTGCCGCTCGGGAGCACGGGGTGCGGGCGGCCGGAATTGTCGGCGTAGCTGACGGTCGTGTCGACGCCGAGGTGTTGGTAAACGGTGGCGAGCACGTCCTGGGGGCTCTTGGCGTTCGCTTTGGGGAACGCGCCGTGGGCGTCCGATTCGCCGACGACCCGTCCGCCCTTGATGGGCCCGCCCGCGAGCACGCCGCTGAACACGTTCGGATAGTGGTCGCGGCCAGCGTCGTTGTTCACACGCGGGGTGCGGCCGAACTCGCCCCACGCCAGCACGAGCGTGGTGTCCAACAAGCCGCGGGTGTCCAGGTCTTCCATCAGCGCGGTGAACGCTTTGTCCCAGCGCGGGAGGAAACCGAGCCGCAGGGACTCGAAGCCCTTCACGTGCGTGTCCCACCAGCGGAGATCGACGGTGACGATGCGCACGCCGGCTTCGACGAGCCGGCGTGCGAGCAGCATGCGCTGCGCCCAGTTCGGGGCCCCGCAGCGGTTCGCCGCCTTCGGATCGAACGCGGGCATGAAGCCATACCGTTCCCGCACCTTGGCCGGTTCACGATCCAGATCGAAGGCCTCGCGGGCGGCGGGCGAGGTGAGCATGTCCCACGCCCGGACCTGGAAGCGGTCCATCGCGTCGAGTTGGCCCGAGCTTTCCACGTCGCGGCGAAGCGTGTCGAAGTCCTTCAGCAGGAGTTTGCGATCGCCCACGTTCTCGGCGCTGATCCCTTCGGCGAGCGTGAAGTTCGGCACCTTGAACGGGCCGACGTTGGCCGGGTCCGCCTGGGTCTCGAATGGCTTGTGCGCGACGCCGAGGTAGGCCGAGCCCGCGCCGGGAAGCATCCGCGGGATCATCACGTACGCCGGCATCGTCGGGTTCAGGTGCCCGAGTTGCTTGGACACGACCGACCCGATGGACGGGTGGATGTTCACGTCCGGAGCGGGGCCGGTGTTGTACCCGGTGAAGCAGATCTGATCGCCGGTGGAGTGCCCCGCGTCGTGGTGGTTCAAACTGCGGACGATGCTCCACTTGTCCTGAATCTTCGCGGAGAGCGGCAGCATGTCCCCGAGGCGGATGCCGGGCACGTTCGTGTTGATGGTGCCGAACTCGCCGCGGTACTCGGCGGGAGCGTCCGGTTTCGGGTCCCACATGTCGATGTGGCTGGGGCCGCCGCGCATCCAGAGGAGAAGCACGGTGTTGATGTTCGAGAGCGATTTCGATTGCCGAGATTCGGCGCGGAGCAGGTTCGGAAGGGAGAGGCCTGATGCGCCAAGCAGCCCGGCGGTCACGAACCCGCGCCGCGAAACGGACATCGTGCGTTGGAAGTCGCTGCACCCGATGCGATTGGGCTTCGCGGGCATGAACGGGACTCCGGCGGCGGCGTGCGGGGTCGGCAGAGAGTTCGGCAGGTACCGACACTCTAGCAGCGAGCCAGTTCGAACGCCAGCAGAATCGAGCGGGGGGTGTGCCGACAGATCTTGGCGCGGAGCCACTCTTGGGTGGCACCGGCTTCTAGCCGGTGTATGGCCCCGGCTTCCAGCCGGGGTTCCTTGCGGAGGCAACTTCCTTCGAAGTCATCCACCCTCGGAAGGAGCACCGGCTGGAAGCCGGTGCCACCCTCAGCCACCCTCGGAGGGAGCACCGGCTGGAAGCCGGGGCCACCAAATTGGGCTTCGCCAAAATCCAGAGTTGCACCCCGAGCGGGCGAACAATTGGGAGTGCGTCACGAAGCGGCTCGCGGCGGGCCGCCGAGTTCCTCGACGAGTTCACAGGCTCGCGTGGTCGGGTCGTCGGCCGTCATTTGCTCCGCGACGTCCTTCGCTCGCATGATCGTGGCCGGGGAATCGAGCAGGGCATGGAGCGTTTCGGCGACGCGTTTCGGCGTGAATTTCTTCGGCCAGACACGAGCCCCGACGCCGAGTTTCTCCAACCGCCGCGCGTTGTCCGGTTGATCGAACGCGAGCGGCATCACGAGTTGGGGCACGCCGGCGGCCAAAGCCTGAGAGCAGGTGCCGATCCCGCCGTGATGCACGACCGCCGCCGCCCGCGGGAACACCCGGCTGAACGGCGCGTAATCCGCATGAAATACGCCGGGCGGGAGCGTCGCGGGAATCTGATCTCCTCCCTTCGCGAGAAGCAACCCGCGGCGACCGAGCAGCCGGCACGCTTCCGCCGCCGCCGCGAAATACGGCTTCCCCTGCCGCATCGCCGAACCGAACGAGAACACGATCGGTGGATCCCCGGCCGACAGAAACTCGTCCACGTTCGCGGGCAATCCGAAACTCTCCGCCTGATCGAAGCGGAGGAATCCCGCGTGCCGCACCTGCTCGGGCCAGTCCGGCGCGTTCCCGAACCATGAGGGGAAGAACGCGATGATCCGCCGCGGGGAGTGGCCCCATCTGCCGATGATTCGCTTCGCCGCGGGCAGCCCGTGCTCCGCCCGGAACGCGTTGAGTTCCGGGCCGATCAGGCGATCCACGATGAAGCGGTCGCCATACCAGAAGAGCATGTTCCGGAACCACGCGGGCCACCAACTCCGCATCCGGAGTTGGGCGAACTCGGGCGAGTCCACGCCGCTCCAGAGCACCGAAGGTTGAAGGTGGACCGAGGCCATCGGCAAGTTCAGCTTCTCGGCGGCGGTGCGGGCCCAGAGCGCCAGCAACCCCGCGACAAGGACGGTCTGTCCCGGCAGGATGCGATCCTGGATGCGGGCGAAGCCGTCCCGGAGTTGGCGATTCGCGATGCCGCTCTGCCCGAAGATCGCCCGCATGGAGCGCTTCGGGTGCCAGAGGTCCGGGTTCTTCACCATCGCGTCGTAGTCTTCGTAAGCCCCGACTGGCGCGAAGTTCAGCCCCAGCGATTCGACGAGCGTCTGGAAGTACGCGGACGTGATGACGTGAACGTCGTGACCGCGGGATTTGAGAGCGAGGCCCAACCCGAGGAACGGGTGGACGTCGCCATGGCTGCCGAGTGGCGCGAGCAGAATTCGCATGAAGCCAGAGTACGAACCGCCCGCGACTCGGAGTTCAGACGCTCGGGAACGGTTCGGCACGCTCGGGGAATCACTTGCCCTCGTGAAACGCCATGGACAGTTCGCCTTGGATCACGTCGCCCGGTACTTCGGATTCGCGGCGAGGTACGCGGCCACGCGGTCGGTGCGAGTGATGGCGTCCGCGAAGAACGCCACGGCTTCAACGAGTCGTTCGTCCGGCTCGGCGCAACTGAAGCGGAGGAAGCCGGCGCCGGCCGCGCCGAAGCACTCGCCGCCGAGGCATGCCACGCCTCGCTTCTCGTCCGCGCCTTCCAGCAGGTACATGGCCAACCCGTGCGAAGTGATGCCGAGCCGCTTCGCGATCGGCTCCACGTGCGGGAACACGTAGAAGGTGCCCTTCGGCATGAGCACGGTCACGCCCGGCACCTTGCGAAGTTCGCCGACGAGGAGTTCCACTTTCTTCTGGAACTTCGCCATCGTCGCGTCGCGTTCGGCGGTGTCGTTCTCGAGGGCCGCCTTGCCAGCCAGTTGAACGAATGGCGGAGCACACGAGAGCGTGCTGTTGATCATCTTGCCGATGAGTTCCGCGAAGCGTGGCGAACCGACGGCGAACCCGCAACGCCAGCCGCTCATCGAGTAGCTCTTCGAGAACGTGTACGCCGCGACGACGTGATCCATCATGCCGGGCTCGGCGAGCAGGCTGTGATGACGGCCCTCCCAGATCATGTGGCAGTAGGGCTCGTCCGAAAACACGGCGATGTTCGTGCCGCGAACGAGGTTCGCGATGGCGGCCAGGTCGTCCTTCGTGGCGACGCCGCCGGTCGGGTTATGCGGCGAGTTCAGGAAGATGGCTTTGGCCCGTGGCTCGTTCCGGATGAACGCTTCGATCTCCGCGAGGCCGGGGCGGAAGGCGTTCTCCTGGCGCAGCGGCACGTACACCGGACTCGCCCCGCGGCGCTGAATGTTTGGCTCATAGGTGGGGAACGCGGGTTGGAACACGAGCACGGCGTCGCCCGGTTCCAGGAACAACTCGCAGAAGAACTGCTCGAACGGCTTCGCGCCCGGAGCCACGACCACGTTCTCCGCGGTCGCCGGGATTCCGAATTCGTCCTTCACTGTCTTCGCGATCGTGGCGCGGAACTCCGGCAGCCCCAGGGACGGACAGTAACGGGTCTGTCCCGCGTCGATGGCCGCCTTCCCGGCCGCGAGCGCAGACGTGGCGCTCGGGTACGGGCTGTCCCCGATTTGCAGTTCGATCACGTCCTTGCCGCCGGCCTTGAGTTTCTTGGCCACGGCGAGCACGTCGAACGCGGTCTCGGCGGTGAGGCCACTCGCGAACTGGGAAAGCGTCGGCATCGTGAGAGTCACTCGAAAGGTGCGGAATCCATTCATGTTACGGATCGAGTCGCACATTTCGCTTGCGGGTTCGCGTGTCCCGCCACGAGACGGGGGTTCCCCATCCTGCCGGGTCCGCGCCCGTTCGCGGACTTGAGCGCTTCGCGTTCATCTTGCCGGAAATCCTGCACCGACGGTTCCGGATGCGCCGATAACACCCGCGATGACGCCTCGTGTTTCGTTGGGGGGATGCGCCATGCGGGCCGCCGGAATCGCGATCGTGGCCACGGTACTGCTCGGCGGCACCGGCTGCTTCCAATCGCATCATGCGATCACGGGGCCGGAGGCGACGTCGCCGCGGCTCACGGGTCCGATCACGGTGCCGCCGCCGGGCACGGTCCCGACCGGGCTCAACAAGATCACCCTGCCGCCGTACGTGATCGAATCGCCGGACAACCTGCTCATCAACGTCGTGCTTCGGGCGAAGGTGCCGGAACTGGACGGCGCCGGGAAACCGCTGCCCGGAGCGTTCAAGGACGGCACGCAGAACCTGCCCGTTCAGGACATTTCCGGCTCGTTTCAGGTGCGCATCGACGGCTCGGTCGGCCTCGGGTTCTGGGGTTCGGTCCCGGTCGCCGGGCTCACCTTGGATCAAACCGCGGAAGCGATTCGCCAGCATCTGTTGAAGACGAAGACGCTCGTGGACCTCGGCCTCGACAAGAAGCCCGAGAGCGTCGTCGTGATCGTGGACGTGCTCGCGTACAACAGCAAGCGCTACTACGTCATCACCGATGGCGGCGGGTACGGCGAGCAGGTCTACCCGTTCCCGATCACCGGCAGCGAGACGGTGCTGGACGCGCTCTCGAACACCTACGGCATCCCGTCCGTCGCCAGCAAGCGAAACATCTGGGTGGCTCGCCGCAGCCCCCACGCCAACCAGCCGTGGCAGATTCTTCCCGTGGACTGGGTCGGCATCACGCAGCACGGCAACGAAGAGACCAACTATCAGGTCATGCCCGGCGACCGCATCTACGTGAAGGCTCAGAAGATCATCGCCGTGGACACCGCGCTCGCCCGCATGCTCAGCCCGATCGAACGCATCCTGGGCGTGACGCTGCTCGGAGCGAACTCTTACAACCAGATCAGCGGCCGCTTCCTGAACCAGCAGTTCGGGCAGTAATCGAACACCGGGAGGACCTTCGCCATGAAACGAATGTGGACCTTGGCGGCGTGCGGCGCTCTGACCCTCGCGGGCACGGCGGACGCCCAACCGCCGAACGCCGGGCCGCTGATGCCGAACATCTACAACCCGCAGTCGCAGCCGCTGAGCCCGTACCTGAACATGTTCCGCGGGCCGAACAACCCCGGCGCGAACTACTACTTCGGCACGAGGCCCGGCACGGTCGGCGGAATGGGCATGATGACGGGCGGCGGAGCGCCCGGCATGGCGATGGGCGGCGGTCGCGGGTTCTACTTCCCGCAACTCGCGTCCGGCCCCGAGTCGCTCGACCTCCCCGAGGCCGACCCCGCGAGCAGCACGGCGCTTCCCCCCGCGGGGCACCCCGTCTTCTTCAACAACACGATGGGCTACTTCCCGACGACATTCGGGATGAACCGCGGCGGCCAGGGCGCCGGCACGGGCAACCGCCCGCAAGCCGCCCCCCCGCGACGCTGAGACCGCGAACGCGAACGCGAACGCTTAGGAGTGCGACATGGATGTCGTGATGAATGAGAATCGGTTGTCGCGTTGGTTGCCGTTCCGCTTGCGAGGAGCGCTGGCCGGCGCGATCCTCGCCACGGGCATGTCCGCGCTCGCCGCTCCGCCCCAGCAACGCGCCGCGATCCTGCTTCCACCGGTGAAGATGGAGCCGGGCGAACTTCCGACTCTTGCCCGCGGCGCGATCGACGATCTGCCCGGCACGGCGATCGGCAGCACGCCCGTGGCCCGCAAGAAGGCGAACGGCGCCGCCCCGGGCTGGATCAGCGGAGTCGATCCGAACATCGTTCCCGCCGCCGGGCTCGCCACGGCTCGCGACAAGACCGAGAGCAAGGCCCCGTTCTTCGGCAACACGAAGGGCATTCCGCCGCTCACGCCGGGGAAGGCCAATACGACCGCGAGCATTCCGCCAAGCCCGCCGCAGCCGCGACTTCTGGATAAAGCGAAGCTGGCCCCGCCGCCGCTCACCGGAAACCCCGAGCCGGCCGGCGATCCGAGCATGCCCTTCCGCGGAGTCGCCTCGAACGGCGCCCCCGTGATGGCGGGCCCCCCCGCCTACCGCTGGTACGGATACGGCACCGTGACCCCCGGAGCGAATCAGTTCGCCCCGAACGGACAGTACCCGAAGGCCTCCGCGAACTGGTACGGCGTGACGGGCGCGACGCCCGGCGCTTTTCCGGTGCCCGTCGTGAATCCGTACCGCGGCACGCCCGGGAACGAGCCGCCGAGCTATGTCGGAGTTCCGCCGACTCGCTCGATGGAGCTTCCGAAGGCGACGGCCGTCGTGCCGCCGGTCCACGCGGGCGTGCGGCCGAGCCCCGGCATGAACACCGGCACGCCCACAATGCCGCCGATCGGAACGATCGGCACGGGCGGTTCGCTGCCGCCGCTTCCGGCTCCGGTCGGCGTTCCGACGATGCCGATCTCCGCGCCCGCGAAGCCGACGATGAAGTTGAGCAAGCCCGGACCCGAGCCGCTGCCGCCGAGCCTCGATTCGTCGTGGTCGCCGGGAATGCCCACGCCCGTGTTGCCGCCGCCGAACCTGTTCTCGGAGCCGGGCGCGAAGCTGATTCAGCAGGAACTCGTGGCCCGCGCCCAGATGCCCGAGCCCGGCAAGACGGACTCCATCATCGCGTCCATCCACGGCGTGATTCGCGACCGCGCCACCGGAATCGACGTTCGCTACAACTCGACCCGCAAGCTCACCGTCTGTTTCGAAGTGAAGTCCACGACGGACGCGACCCGCCTGGTGAAGGACATCAGCGCCCGACCGGAACTTGCTCCCTTCGCAATCGATTTCTGCGTGCTGGTGAAGTAGAATCGGAACGATGTCCGTTCCGCCATCCGATTCGCCGACCCGCACGCTCCTCCCGGCCGAGCCGGCTCACCCGGCCACGGTCTCGATCCCGCCACGGAACGATGGATCGCATCTTCAAACGGCCACACAACCGCCTCCGGAGTCGATCCACTACACGAAGCCCTTCGAAGGGCCGGACAGCCCCACGTCGTTCCCCACGCCGGACGACCGCTATGTGCTGATGTCCTTCATCGCGCGCGGCGGCATGGGCGAAGTGTGGGTCGCTAAGGACCGCGTGCTGAACCGCGACGTGGCTTTGAAACTCCTCCGCGACGACCTCGCCACCCGCAAGTTCTCCGCCTCTCGGTTCATCGAAGAGGCCCGCATCACGGGCAAGCTCCAGCATCCGAGCATCCCGCCGATCCACGATCTCGGCACGCTCCGCGATGGCCGCCCGTTCATCGCGATGAAACTGATCAAGGATGGCCGCACCCTTTCGGACCTGCTCGCGAACGACACGCTGGACGTCGCCGAGCGGCTTCGCATTTTCGAGGACGTCTGCCACGCGGTCTCCTTCGCCCACGACCGCCGCGTGATCCACCGCGACCTGAAACCCGGCAACGTGATGGTCGGGTCGTTCAACGAAGTGCAAGTCATGGACTGGGGGCTCGCGAAGGTGCTCGGCGAGGCATCGCTCGTGCCCGATTCGCATTCCCCCGCCGAGCAGCAAACGCAGCCTCCGGTTTCGGTCATCGAGTCCGACCGCGATCCGAGTTCGCACACGAAGGCGGGCAGCCTGCTCGGCACTCCCGCATACATGCCGCCGGAACAGGCCAAGGGCGAAGTGGCCCGCACGGACGTGTTCGCGCTCGGTGCGATGCTCTGCGAACTGCTCACGGGCCAACCGCCATACTGGGCCACGACCTCGGCCGAGATTCAGGCCCTCGCGGTGATCGGGCAGATCGGCCCCGCTTTCGAACGACTCGACACGTGCGGGGCGGATGCCGAGTTGATCGCGCTCGCGAAACGCTGCCTTCAGACGAACCCGGACGACCGCCCGTTCGACGCCAAGCAGGTGGCGAACGCCGTGACCGCATATCGGGACGGTGTCGAGGATCGGCTTCGCCGCGCGGAGCGAGAACGCGCCGCGGCGGAGGCCAAGGCGGCGGAAGAAGTGAACACGCGACGCGAAGCCGACGCGCGGCGGCGCGTGCAACTTTGGCTCGCCGCCGCCGCCGCGACGCTTGTGCTCGGGATCGGCGTCGCCGCGTGGTGGACCGATCATCAGGCGAACGAACAACGTCGAATCGAAGCCGAGAAGCAGGCCGAGGTGGATCGACTCGAAGCCCAACGCGTGGCGGACGCCGACCGTGCGAAGATCGAACGCGAGCAGCGTGCGGTCCGGAACGTCGAGGCGATCGGCTCGTTGCTCGATGAAGTGAACGCGGCTCTGAAAGCGGACGACGCCGAGAAAGCGGCGATCCCCTTCGCCCTCGCCGAGAAACGAGCCGCCGAAGGGAACGCGGAAGCGGTCGCCGGGCGAATCGTCCGCGCCCGCGAGGACCTCGCCATGCTGCGGATGCTGGATACCGCGGACGACAAGCTCTGGACCGCCGAAGACTACAAGACGAAGGCGACGCGTTCCGCCATCGCTTGGGAAGCCGCGTTCAAGAGTTATGGCATCGATCCGATGAAGACTCCGGTCGAGGAATCGACTCGCCGCGTGAACGACTCCGTGCTCCGCGAGCGGCTGATTCTCACGCTCGATCTTTGGTGGCTGTTCTGGAAGCAGGACGGCTCGCGACGACCGCCCGAACTTCGAAAACTGATCCTCGCCATCGACCCCGATTCGTATCGGAACGAGTTCCGAACCGCTCATGATCGTGGCGATGCCTCATGGTTCGACTCGATCGCGAGCGATCCGCGACTTCTGAACCAGCCGCCGCGGTTCGCCGCCGTGATCGGGCACATGAACAAGATGCGGTCCGCGGATCGCGAGCGCGTGCTTCGCCCGGCGCTCGAACGAAACCCCGGCAACTTCACGCTGATTCTCTCGATGATCACGGCCCTGGAAAGCGAGGCGCCGTATCGGTTGGAGACGAGCACGCAGCAACTCCGCTGGGCCCAGGCCGCCGTGTCCGTTCGGCCGAACAGCAAGGTGGCGTGGCGCAGCCTCGGTCGCGCCTACTGGGACAAGGGCCAGATCGAGGACGCGGTGCGATGCTACAAGCGGGCCGTTCGGCTGGACCCGAACGACTACAACTCGCACTCGCAGCTTTCGGCCGTCATGCTTCGCAAGCACGACCCCGAAGCCGCGCTTGAAGCCGCCGACCGGGCCCTCGCGATCAACTCGGAGTACGCCTACGCCCACTCCGCACGCGGTTCCGTGCTCCAGCGGATGAACCGCTTCGAGGAGGCGGAAGCGGCCTTCGACCGCGCCATCGAACTGGAGACGAAGAACGGCTACGAGAATCACACCTTCTTCAACAACCGCGGGTACGCCCGCTACACGCGGGGAAACCTCGTGGGCGCCATCGCGGACTTCAAGGCCGCTCTCCGCGTGAAGCGGGACTTCCAACTCGCGGACACGAACCTCGATCTCATGCTGGAACTTCGCAAGAACGGCCGCCCGTTGGAGCCCGCGCCGCCGCCGCGCGAGGTGAAGCCGTGATCGTGGTGAAGGTCGGCGGCAGCCTTTACGACCATCCGCGGCTCGGCTCCGGCCTTGCGGCCTTTCTCGAAACCCTGCCCGAACCCGTGCTCCTCGTCCCCGGCGGCGGCCCCTTCGCGGATGCGATTCGCGAACTGGATCGCATCCACGGACTGGGCGAAGAACGAAGCCACCTCCTGGCTCTCGAGGCGATGAATCTCGGCGGCGCATTCCTGAGATCGCTCGGAATTGCGGCCCCGGTCCTGGACGCGGTCGCGTTCGATACCGGCGACATGCCTCGCACCTGGGAGGCGACCTCGGACTCGATCGCGGCCGTCGCCGCCCGCACGCATGCCGCTTCGCGATTGATACTGCTCAAGTCCACGACCCCCGCCCCCGGCTGGGTCGATCCGCTATTCGACACCCTCACCGCGAACGCTCCATTCACCGTGGACGGCATCGACTTCCGCGCCTTGCTCGATGCGGAAGCGTAAGGGCGGCAGCAGCCTTGGGTGGAACCGACGTCCGTCGGTTATCCTGCGGACAAAATGGACTCGCGAAGTCGATTCGGGTATCGTCCAACCCAACGAGACAAGGATCGAGATGAGCTTCGTTCACATCATCGGCGAGGCGATCACCCGATTGAATGAGTTGGGTATCGAGGTCGATGCGGCTGCGGGGCAAGCCACGACTGAGCGTCAGTTGCGGGCCGCGGTAGCACGTATGGGGATCCGCCTTCCGCAGACCCTCGGCGAGTTCTATCGGGAAGTTGGCAACGGATACGCGATGTTCTGGCAATCCGAGGAAACACGACTCTGGGGAGGATTGTCCGTTCCCCCGTTGAAGGAGCTTGCCGGCCAGTTCAGGGGCTGGAAGGGAATCTCGGTTTACACGCCCGAAGCGGCCGAGAAGTACGGCTTTCCGTACACGAAGGATCCCGCTCTTGCGAAGAGAACCGCCGCGAAGATGCGACATTGGCTGCCTCTGTTCGAGGAGGGGAACGGCGACGCGATCTGCCTCGAAACAGGAACCCCGGAAGGCGAAGTGATCTTTCATGCCCACGCCTGGATGGACGGCGGAACCGGGGACAACGGCCAACTGCTCGCCACGAATCTTCGCGACTTCGTGTCAGGATGGGCGAGCGTCTGCTTTCAACAGCCGATGGACCTCGATTGGCCCGCGAGCTTGCTTTCGGGCGGCGGAGTCGATTGGAGCGGATCGCGCTTTCGTGACCCGTTTCGTCTTTCAACACGACACACCACGGCGGTATCGACATGAATCATGATGAACCGACCCGGCGGGACGCGATCGGAGCGGCGGCCGCGGCGGCGGCCGGGTTCGCGATCGTACAAGAGGCCGTGGGCGTCGCGCAGAACCCGGCCGCGAACGTCGCCGACCGCGCCTCCACGATCCGCATCAGATCGCTGACACCGTACCGCGCGGGGCCGAAAGTCTTCATCAAGATCGAGACGAACCACGGCATCACCGGGTGGGGCGAGATCGACCAACTCGAGCCGATCACCGCGATCGCGCTCGTGAAGTCGCTGTTCGAACTGCTCGACGGCGAGAACCCGACCCGCATCGAGTTCCTGTGGCAGAAGCTGTACCGCGCCCACCGCGACATGCGTGGCGGGCCGTTCATGGTCCACACGATCGCCGGCATCGACATGGCCCTCTGGGACATCGCCGGAAAGCTGTGGAATACGCCCGTGTATCGCCTGCTCGGCGGCCCGGTGCGGGACAAGATCCGCATGTATCCGTCGCCGAAGAGCATCAAGCCGGGAGCGGGGCCGGGCGAGTTCTGCGCCACCCCCGCGGAACTGGACCGCTACGTGAAGTACATCGCCGAGTGCCGCAAGCAGGTGGGGCCGGACGGCGCCATGATCTTCGACGCGCACTGTGCCCTGCCGCCGCCGTTCCTCATTCAACTCGCGAGCCTCATCGAGCCGCACAACATCATGTTCATCGAGGAAGTCGCGGTGCCGGGGAACATCGAAGTGTTCAAGCGGCTGAAGGCGGCGATCCGGATCCCGCTCGGCACGGGCGAGCGGGACCGCACCATCTGGGAGTTCGTGCCGTACCTCCAGGAACGCTGCCTCGACGTGATCCAGCCGGACTGCGCCCACACCGGCGGCATCACGCAGATGAAGAAGATCGCCACGCTCGCCGAGGCGTACCACGTGCCGATCGCGCCGCACTGCGTGACCTCCGAACTCGGCGCGTCCGCGAGCCTGCATGCCACGGCGGTCGCGCCCTTCTTCCTGATACACGAGTACTACCCGAAGTTGCTCGCCGGGGCGGACACGTTCCTGCGGAAGAATTGGACCGTGGACAAGGACGGCTATGCGACCCTGCCCGAGGGCCCGGGCCTCGGCGTCGGGGTGGTTGAAGCCGTGCTCGCGGAGTACCCCAAGACCGACAAGAGCAAGTGGGAGTGGCCCAAGCGCGGCCGCCTCGCGGACGGCAGCATCGCGGATTATTGAGGCGCCCCGTTCGCTGCGCGGTATCATCGGGCGATTCTCTCCTTCTCACGGAGCCCGCCCATGCGATGCTTGCTGCCGCTCGCGTTCGCCCTGCTCGTTCCCGCCGACCTGCCCGCACAGAACCCCCGCGAAAAGAAAGTGCGTGAAGACAAGGTGAAGGTCGAGGCCGACGGCTACTGGATCTACAACAACCTGCCCAAAGCCTTCGACGAAGCGAAGTCCGCCGGCAAGCCGATCGTCGTCATCCTCCGTTGCATTCCCTGCGAGGAGTGCGTGAAACTGGACGACGAACTCGTCGACAAGAACCCGCTCATCCGCCCGCTGCTGGACAAATACGTTCGCGTGCGTGTCGTCAGCACGAACGGGCTCGATCTCTCGCTGTTCCAGTACGACTACGATCAGTCGTTCGCGTGCTTCCTGCTGAATGCGGACGGCACGATTCTCGGCCGCTTCGGCACCCGCTCCCACCGCACGAACTGGGTGGGGGACGTCTCCATCGACGGGCTCGCGAAGGCCCTTCAGGGCGGGCTCGATCTTCACGCGAACTTCGACAAAGTGAAGTCGTCCCTCGCGGCGAAACGTGGCCCGGCGCCGCTCGTCCCCACGCCCGAGAAGTTTCCCTCGCTCGCCTCGAAGTACACCGCGAAGTTGAACTACGAGGGTAACGTGGTGCAAAGCTGCATCCACTGCCATCAAGTCGGAGAGGCGATCAAGGATCACTACCGCAAGAAGAAAGAGCCGACGCCGGACGACGTGCTCTTCCCGTACCCGCATCCGAAATCGCTCGGTCTCATTCTCGACCCGAAGGAGATGGCCACGGTGAAGGACGTGGTGAAGGGCAAGCCCGCGGCGGTGTTCCAACCGGGAGACAAGATCGCGAAGCTGAACGGGCAACCGCTGCTCTCCATTGCGGATGTGCAATGGGTGCTGCACCGCATGCCCAGCGAGGGCGGCTCTGTGGAAGCCGAAGTGGTTCGCGGCGGCAAGACGGTCCACGTCGAGATGAAACTGGCGAAGGGCTGGCGCTCGGCGGACGACATCGCGTGGCGGGCGAGTTCGTGGGGCCTCCGCCGCATGGGCACGGCCGGGATGAAACTTGATCCGCTGGAAGCACGCCCGGCGGGCGTCCCGGCGGACGGCATGGCTCTCCGCGTCGCTCACGTCGGCATGTACGGCGGCCCGCACGGTGCGGCCAAGGCCGCCGGCATCCAGATCGGGGACACCCTCGTCGCCTTCGACGGCCGTACCGACCTCCTCCGCGAGACGGACGTCTTCGCCCATGCGATGCAGGCGAAGAAGGCCGGCGACACCGTCGTCGTCAAGGTCGTCCGCAACGGCAAGACGCTCGACTTCAAGATCCCGATGCAGGAGTGAGCCGCACGCACGGCTGCGAAACGAGCAGTCGGCCGAACCCATTTCACCGACGCGCCGTCGGGCTGATCCCGACGGGCGTCTCACCGGAAAGAAGAATCGGGTGTGCCTCTGGATTTGGCGAAGCCCAATCTGGGTTGCCCCGTCTTCTAGCCGGTGCTTCTTCCGAGGGTGGCTGACTTCGAAGGAAGTTGCCCCCGACAGGAGCCCCGGCTGGAAGCCGGGGCCACCCACCGGCTGGAAGCCGGTGCCACCCAAGAGCGGCTCCGCCGCCAAAACCTGTCGGCACACCGAAGAATCGCGTCACCCCGTGACGGCGCCCTCGGTCGCGGAGTGGACCAGTTTCGCGTACTTGGCCAGCACGCCGCGGTCGACGCGGATCGCGGGCTTCACCCACGCGGCCTTTCGTTTCGCGAGTTCGGCGTCCGCCACATTCAGCGTCAGGATCTTCTTGTCGGCGTCGATGGTGATCGAGTCGCCGTCGTGGATCAGGGCGATGGCGCCGCCGACCCATGCCTCGGGCGCCACGTGGCCGACCACGAGGCCGTGCGTGCCTCCGCTGAATCGGCCATCCGTGATCAGGCCGACGCTCTCGCCCAAGCCCTGGCCCATGAGCGCCCCGGTGATCGAGAGCATCTCGCGCATGCCGGGGCCGCCGACCGGTCCTTCACCTCGGATCACGACGACGTCGCCCGCCGCGATCTTGCGGGCCTGAATCGCCTGGAAGCAGGCCTCCTCGCCGTCGAAAACCTTCGCCGGGCCGGTAATGCTGCGTTGCTTCAACCCCGCGACCTTGGCCACGGCGCCATCCGGAGCGAGGTTCCCCTTCAGCACCACGATGATCCCGTGATCGAACATCGGCTTCTCGAACGGCAGCACGACCTGCTGCGGCTTCTCGTACACGCTTTTCACGTCCTGCAAGTTCTCCGCGACTGTCTGTCCCGTGACCGTGGGGCAGTCGCCGTGGAGCAGGCCCTTCTCGAGCAGAGCCTTCATCACGGCGGGGGTTCCGCCGACGCGGTAGAGGTCCCACATCACGTACTTGCCGCCGGGCTTCAGGTCCGCGAGGTGGGGCACTTTCGCGCCGAGGCGGTCGAAGTCGTCGAGCGTCCACGGCACGCCGGCCTCACGGGCGATCGCCATGAGGTGGAGCACGGCGTTCGTGCTGCCGCCGAGGGTCAGCACGAAGGTGTAGGCGTTCTCCAGGCTCTTGCGGGTGATCAGATCCCGCGGGCGGATGTTCTTCGCGATGCACTTCACGAGCGCCTTCCCGGCGAGGAACGCCTCGCGTTCCTTGGCGGAACTCACGGCCGGGTTGCTGGCGCCGTAAGGAAGGCTGAGCCCGAGCGCCTCGATGGCGCTGGACATGGTGTTGGCGGTGTACATGCCGCCGCACGAACCGTGCCCCGGGCAGCTTTCGCACTCCACCTTGTGAAGTTGCTTCTGATCGATCTTCCCGGCCTGGAACTGCCCGACGGCTTCGAAGATGGAGACGATGTCCAGCGGTTCGCCGTGGCCGCCGACGCCGGGCATGATGCTGCCGCCGTATACGAACACGCTCGGGATGTTCAGCCGCGCCATCGCCATCACGCAGCCGGGCATGTTCTTGTCGCAGCCGCCGAAGGCGAGCAGGCCGTCGTGGTTCATGGCTCCGGCCACGGTTTCGAGCGAGTCCGCGATCACCTCGCGGCTCACGAGCGAATACCGCATGCCCATGTGGCCCATGCTGATGCCGTCGGACACGGTCGGTGCGCCGAACACCTGCGGCACGCCGCCGCCGGCGCGGATGCCTTCACAACCCTTGCGTGCAAGGCGATCCAGGTGGGCGTTGCAGGGCGTGATCTCGGAGAAGAGCGAGGCGACGCCGATGACCGGCTTGTTGAAGTCGTCGTCCGTGAAGCCGACGGCGCGGAGCATCGCGCGGTTGGGGGCTCGGCCGTCGCCGCCGGTGGTGGTGAGGCTCTTGCGTGCGGGTGCATCCGACATTTCGAACAACTCCAGGAAGAGGCAATGGAGTTGTTATCCCGTTCCCACGCGGGTTCGGCTACTTGGCTTTCACTTCGAAAGCGAAGAGCAGCCCTCGTCGCGGAGGAAGTGCGGACCTGACGGGAGATGGCTGCACCCCGCGGCGGGGATCCCCGCACTTGTTCCAACTCGGCTCGCGGCTACAGTGTGAAGGTTCGACCCTCCCACGATGGCCCGCACATGATCCCGTCCGAACAAAAACCCACCCGGGTTCGATACGCCGTTCTGTTCATGCTCTGCCTGCTGGCCATGATCACCTACATGGATCGTGCGGCGAACGGCAGCGCCAAAAAAGCCATCATGGAGGACCTGAACGCCGGCGGGTCCAGCTACGAAGAGAAGGATTTCTTTCTGGTTCTGATGGCGTTCCAACTCGCGTATGCGCTCTTCGAGATTCCCTCCGGCTGGCTGGGCGACACGCGCGGGCCGCGAGCCACGCTTCTCCGCGTCGTCGTCTGGTGGTCCGCGTTCGTCGCGCTCACCGGGTTCGTCGGAACCGATCATCTCGGCATCTACCTCGGATTCGGAGCGCTGGTCCTCATCCAGTTCCTCTTCGGCGTGGGCGAGGCCGGCGCCTTTCCCAACATCGCGAAGTCGCTCTACAACTGGTTCCCCGCGTCGCAGCGCGGGTTCGCCAAATCCATCATCTGGATGGCGGCACGGTTCATGGGCGGGCTCACCCCGCTGATCTGGGTGCTGCTGACGGATCCGGATCTGGGCGGGCTCAACTGGCGCGGAGCAATGTGGCTCTTCGCCGGCATCGCGTTCGTCTGGTGCATCGTCTTCTACTTCTTCTTCCGGAACAAACCGAAGGAGCATCCGGGGGTGAACGAGGCCGAGCGAGAACTGATCGACGTGGGCCGAATCGAAACGAAGGGGCCGGTGCGGGTGCCGTGGGGGAAGTTGCTCCGCTCCCGGAACCTCTGGGCCATCTGCGGCATGTACATCGTCACGAACTACTGCTGGTACTTCCTCATGTACAACCTCCCCGGAGCGATGAAGGAGGAGTTCAAGGACTGGAACGGAACGACGGGCGGGCGCTGCCTGGTGGCGCTGCTCTCCGGCTGCCCGCTCCTGATCGGCATGTTCGGATGCCTCACCGGCGGGTTGCTCTCGGACCGCTACATCCGCCGGACCGGGGATCGCAAGTGGGGTCGCCGTCTCTTCGGGATGATCGGCTACGGCGGAGCAGGGCTCTGTTACTTCGCCGCCGCCGGGGTGAAACTCGCGGATCCGAACAACCTGTTCCTCTTCGCCGGGTGCCTCATCCTGATGGGGTTCATGAACGATCTGATCATGGCGCCCGCGTGGGCCGTGTGCCAGGACATCGGCCGCGACTACGCCGCGACCGTGTCCGGCGCCATGAACATGGTCGGCAACCTCTGCGGCGGCGTCGCCACGCTCTTCGTCACCGGGGTCATCCTGAAGAGCAACCCCGGCACGAACGGCATGCTGATTTGCTTCACGATGTACGGCATCGTGTACTTCCTCGGCATCGGCCTCTGGGCGCTCATCGACCCGACCAAGCCCATCGCCGAGACCGAATGATAGAATCTTCGCATGGCCGCGAACGATCCGCCGCTCAGTCCCGACGAAAAGGCCCTGCTTTCCATGCGGGCCGACGAGTTCCAGGTCGCCCTCGTTCAGGGGGCGGGCAGCGGCGACTGGTCGCCCTTCCTCGAAGGCCTCACGCCATCCATCCGCAAGGCCCTGATCACCGAACTCTCCGTGATCGAACTCGGGCATCGCTGGGAGAAGGGCGAACAGCCCACACCCGACGAGTACGTGAAGCGGTTTCCCGAACTCGCGGCCGAGGGGCAGGCGCCGGCCACGCTGCGCGAGGAGTACGAACGCTGCCTCGATTCCGCGGGCCTCTCGGCGATGGCCACGCGGCGGAGCAAGGTGTTGCCGTCTCCGCCCGAGCGAGTTCCGTTCTCGCCCCCGACACCGCTCCCTCCCGAAGAACCGGATGAAGATCCCGAGTACCGGGCGACGCGGACCGTGGCGACCTCCGGCAAGGCACCCGTGGTCAGCGGCGTGCAAGGCGGAGAAGGACTTCTCGGTGTCGTCCAGAACTCCGAACTCATTCGCGAACTCGGTCGCGGGGCCTTTGGAGAAGTCTGGCTCGCCCGCAAGATGCCGTCCGGCATCGAGAAGGCCGTCAAGATTCTGCACCAACCCGCGGACGAAGAGATCGCCCAACGCGAGTTCCGGTCCCTCGAACTCATCAAGAACCTTCGCCATCCGTACCTGCTCGCCACCGAAGACTTCTGGGTCGCGAGCAACAAGCTGTACATCGTCACGGAACTGGCCGATTCCTCGCTCCGGCGGCGGCTCGTCGAGTGCAAGGAATCCGGACACCCCGGCATCCCCGAAGACGAACTCTTCGTTTACATCCTCGAAGCGGCCGAAGGGTTCGATTACTTGCATTCGAAGATGATCACCCATCGCGACGTGAAGCCGGACAACATCCTCATCGTGAACGGCCACGCGAAAGTCGCGGACTTCGGCCTCGCGCGGCAGCACGATTCCCCTGAAGTCGCGGTGATGTCGTTCGCGGGAACGCCGGCCTACATGGCCCCGGAGGTGTGGGGCGGCGAGGGGGGGCCCCCAAGCGATCTCTACGGCTTCGCCATGTCCTGCATCGAACTTCGTCAGGGACGCACGCCGTTCAAACTCGGCAAGGTCATGGAAGTGATGCAGGCCCACATGAGCGGCCAGTTCGACTTCGCGGACTTCATCGGCGAGGCGGAACGGGCCGTGTACCAGCGGGCGCTCGCGAAGGACCCGCTCGATCGATATCCGTCGTGCTTGTCGTTCGCGGAGGAACTCGCGGAGGCCGTGGGGCGCAACGTGCGGCGGAAGTCCGGCCCGGTTCCGCCGCCGCGATCCGGCTTCAACACCGCTCCGGCGAACGCCACCATCCGCGGAAACACGATCGACTCGCTGACCGAGAGGCCCGCTCCACCCCGCACGCGGAAAGGGCTGCTCATCGGCGGTGGCATCGTGTTGCTCGCGGGAATCGTCGTCGGCATCGCCCTCAGCGGCGGCGGGAAGCCGGACTCGAACAACCGCGACCTCACCGAGGCGAAACTCCCGCCCGGAACCACGCTCCACGGCGACAAGCTCATCGCGTTGGCGGGCGGCCACAACCTTCCCGAGTGGATCACGCTCGACGCGATGCCGGGGGCGAAGTTCCGCCTCGTCGTGCCCAAGCCGATCGGCCCGTCCGTCGAACCGTTCTACATGCTGCAATCGAAAGTGTGGAACGCCTTCTACCACAACCCGGACAAGGACCACCCGACGCGACCCGTGATGAACCTCACGGCCACCGAAGCGATGGAGTTCGCACGCAAACACGGCGGCCGGCTCCCCACCCCGGACGAATGGGACCACGCCGCGGGGCTGCACACGAGCAAGCCCGAGGGCGGCCCATTCCTTCCGGGCAGCGCCCTGAAACTGGGCCTGAGCGAACCCGCTCCGACACACGCTTCCGAGGCGCCGAGGAACAAGCTGGGACTCGAAGACTTCGCGGCCAACGGTCGCGAATGGACGTGCGGCATTCTCACGGGCGAGGGCGGAGCCTGGCGGGCGGTCGAAGCCTTCGAGCCGAAGCGACTCGTCGTGCTCCGCGGCCGCAACTTCACGCTCGCCACCGCGCTCACCTTCGAAATCATGACGCGTGAATTGAAGCAACCGCAAACGCAGTTCGCCGACGTGCCCAGCCCCTACACCGGATTCCGTTTCGTCCTGCCGCTTGCGAAGTGATTATCCTCGGCGCGAACGGCGGCTCGGCCCGAACATCAAGGGTTCTCCCACACGATCGTGACACGCGGGACCGGTCCGTGCGGTCGCAGGCAGATATGACTCCAGGCGTCCCCAAGATGCTTGCGGGTGTCCGGCGTGATGTAGCTCGGGTACACCCGGAGACCCGTCGAGGGGTTGTGCAAGCTGAGCGTGACCTCGCCGTTCGCGTCCGGCACCACGTCCGTCAGCGTGATGACGTTCGGCCGGCACGATTCCCACTTCGCCGAGCCGGACAGGATGAAGGATCGTGGCCGGTTCAACTCGAAGAGCGTGACCGCTCCGCCGTTCGCCGTCGCGATCGGCTTCGCCATCGGGAGTTTGTTCCAGCGCTCGGTCGTCTCGCGGGTGCGGCACACCACCCAGCCCACGTTGTACCAGTGGCAGTATTCCTCGAGTTCGGTGTCGGTCCAGGCCGCCAGACGGCGGCCCGTCAGTTTGCCGCCCGCCATTTCGCAGTACGCCGAATCCATGCCCGCGTCGCCGAGCCCGCCGAGGTAGGCGCGGTCCGTGAAGACGGGCAGCAACGCGGTCCAACGTGCCGTTCGTTTCGCGTCCGTCGTCGAATCCCAGAGTATACGGGCATCCGGCGTCGTACGAGACTTCAGCATCTCGACGACTTCATCCTGTTCGACGCCGAGCCCGAGCGGCAGGGGTTCCATGGCCACGCCCAGCGAGCGGGAGAGCGGTCGCTCCGGGCCGTCGCACCAGCCCACGAGCAGCAGAGCCCCCGTGGCGACGAGCGTTCCCGGGCCGGCGCATCCGGCCCGTTCAAGCCCCTTCCACAGAAGGAAGGCCGCGGGCAAGGTCAGGAATCCGAGCGCGAGCGGGGCGAGCCGCTCCGGCCCCTCCGGGTTCATCCCCGGCCACGTGGAGAGCACGCGGGCCGCGACCAACGCGACCCCGATGCCGATCGCGACAAGGCCGGTCCCACAGCGGCAACCGCTGCGCCAGAGCGTGGCCAACCCGGCGAACCCGGCCACGGCGACCGCCAATCCGAAGGGCACGGTCGCGGCGAACGCGAAGTACTCCCGCGGTCGGCCGAGCACGTCCGCCCACGCGGGCAGAGCCACCTGATCGATCGTGTGCTGGGCGAGCCACCAGTAGCGATACCAGTCCGCGAGCCACCAGAGATTCGGAGCGATGCCGGCGGCGAGAATGCCGAGCAGGCCGAGATGCCACGCCAGTTCGCGACGCGGAGCGTAGACGAAGTAGCAGCCGAGCACCACCGGCGCGAGCCCGAACCACACCACGGGATGCGCGTACCAACCGGCCACGGCCACGCTCGCCAGCACGATCCAACTTTCGATGTCGAAGTGTCGCGAGTAACGAACCAGCCACGATGCGTAGACGAGCGCCCCGAGCCCGGCCGCGAGGTAGTCGAGTTCGCCATCCTCGAGCATGCGGCGAACTGGAGCGGACCATCCGATCGCAGTGCCGATTACGCCGGCGAGCACGGCCGCGCCCGCCGGCAATCCCACGCCGCGACCCGCCATCACGAACGCGACGGGGACCAGCAGCAGGCACGCGAGCACGCCGAGTTTGTAGGCGCGGGGCGAGTACGAGCCGCCGTTCAACGCCAGGAACAACTCCGCGGGGCGGCTGCCGTTGTCGAACGCGGGCGTCTTCGGGTACCCGGCCTGAAAGTTCGGATCGAAAACGGTCGTGCTTCCCGTTTCGAGAAAGTTCGATGCGCCGAGCCATCCGTGATACAGGTGCAGGGGATGAAGGCCGGACGTGATCGGGCGATCGTCCAGAACGGGCTCGAGCGATCGCTCGGGGCCGAAGGCGGCGAGCGCGAACCCCGCCTGGGCCAACCCGAGCGCGAGGGCCGCGAGCAGCCAGAGCGGCCGATGTCGGAATCCGTCCCGAGGCAACTCGTCCATGAGAAGCAAGGTCCCAATTCGTGGCGAGCGGGGATGGTAGCCCGAACGCCGCTCGGGAGCAAGTGGACAACCGGAGGGGGGTGTGCCTATGGATTTGGCGAAGCCCAATCCGGGTAGCGCCAGCTTCCGGCCAGTGCTCCATCCGAGGGTGGCTGACTTCGAAGGAAGTTGCCCCCGAAAGGAGCCCCTGCTGGAAGCCGGGGCCACCCACCGGCTAGAAGCCGGTGCCACCCCATTTGACTCGCCTCGCGGGGAGTGTACGTTTCCGCGATTTTCACCCGGAGACGCGCCATGGCTCCCTTCGAGATCCGCATCCTTCCCATCGGGTCGCTTCAGCCCGCCCCATACAACCCGCGGAAGGTCCTGTCCGCGAAGTCCCCCGCGTACCGCAAACTGCGGGCGAGTCTGGAGGGTTTCGGGCTCGTCGAACCGCTCGTGTGGAACGAGATGACCGGCCGAGTCGTCGGCGGGCACGCTCGCCTCCGCATCCTTCGCGAACTCGGTTGGTCGGAGGCGCCCGTCTCCGTCGTTCACCTCGATGACGCGCGCGAGAAGGCGCTCAACGTCGTGCTCAACAACCAGGAAGCACAGGGCCGATTCGATACGTCCAAACTCGCGGACCTGCTCGAAGAGTTGGAAGAGATGCCCGAACTGGAACTGACCGGCTTCGATTCCACGACCCTCGCCGCGTTGCGATTCGAACCTGAAGCGGATGCCGGGAGCGAAGCGGAGGAGGCGAACCACGTCGAGATCACCATCGCCACGGACGGCGAAACTTATGCCCGCTTTGCGGAGCGGCTCGAAGACCTGGTCGGCGAGTTCGACCTCGTGACCCACGTGAAGCGAAGTTGATCCCGGTGCGGCGGCCGACCGTACAACAGCCTGAAGACCGGAGGAATCGATGGCACGAACACCGCGAATGGACCGGATCGAGGCGATGCTCGCGGACGACCCGGGCGACGCGTTCCTGCGCTACGGCCTGGCGATGGAGCATGCGAGCGCCGGGGACGACGAATCGTGCGCGGCCACGCTTCGGGACCTGATCGCCCGCGGCTCCGCGGATCCGTACATCCCCGCGTTTCTGCAGGCGGGGCAAGCGCTGGTCCGACTCGACAAGATCGGCGAAGCCTGCGAGGTGTTGAAGCGAGGCATCGACGCGGCAAGCCGCGCCGGAACCGCCGAGGCCCTTCACGCGCGCGGCGAGATGCAGGGGCTGCTCGCGAGCATCGAGTGAGCGTCAAATGGAGACGGGAGAGAGGTCGCCCTCTCTCCCGCGTGCGATTCCGGCCCTGAACGATCGATCACTTCTTCTCGAGTTCGGCCTTGATGGCTTTGAGCAGGTCTTCGTTGTCCGGAGCGACCGCGGACTTGTAACGACCCACAACCGAGCCGTCGCGGCCGATCAGGAACTTCTCGAAGTTCCAACCCACCTCTTCGACCTTCCCCTTGTTCGGGGTCGCGGTCGTGAGCAGCTTGTACAGTTCGGTCTTCTCCTTGCCCTTGACCACGACCTTCGAGGTCATGGGGAAGGTGACCTTGTACTTGGAGGAGCAGAACTTCTGGATGTCTTCCTCGGTGCCGGGCTCCTGGGCTCCGAAGTCGTTCGAGGGGACGCCGAGCACGACGAGGCCGTGCGATTCGTGGCCCGCGTACAGAGCCTGGAGCCCTTCGTACTGCTTCGTGTAGCCGCACTTGCTGGCGACGTTCACCACGAGCACGACCTTGCCCTTGAACTTGGACAGGTCGAGGTCTTTGCCGTCGATGCCCGTCATCTTCACGGTCAGGGGGGACACTTTCTTCTCCTCGGCGTGGCCGGTGAGCGAGAACGCGGCCACGAGCGCGGCCGCCACGAGACCCTTCACCATCTTCATCGGATTCTCTCCTCGGTGGGAAGTGTGCGAAACCGGTAGGCGTCGCTATTCTCGCAAACCGAGTGTCTCTCGGCGAGTGTCACTCCGCGGGTTCTTCCGCGAGAGCGGGGTAGAGGCGGGCGAGCCGCGGGAACCGGCGGAGCATCTCGTCCTCGTTCTCGAAGTCCCAGTCGGCCCCTTCCGGCGGCGGCGGGGGCGATTCCGTCTCGGCCCGGTCGAGGCGTTCGTAGAAGTCGCTCATGCCGGTCTTGGCTTCGTACACGCGGATGGCGGCGGCATCGAGGCCGAAGCCGTCCACGGGATCGCCGTCGAGAATGTCCGCGAGGGAATCCGGGTTCTTCAACGCGGCCTCGTACGGATGGCGGCCGCGAGCCACGAGCCAGGCGCGGAAGTCGCGGAACGCGTCGTCCGAGCAACCCCCTTGAATGCGGTACGCCGCACCCCACAGGTCGATCCGGTTCGCGGCGGCCATCGCCTCGTCGAACCGGACTTGAAACTCGATCACCTCGAACCAGCGGAGACCGTCCAGTTCCGCCTTCAAGGCCTCGAAGTGATCCGGGCCGTCGGCCCGATACGCGGAATCGAGGATCTTCCAGAATTGCTTCCATTCCATGATGCACCCCGCGGGTGAAGGGGCGAGCCAGAACCGTTGGCATTCTACGAGTTGACGATTCCGCGGCGCTCGCCTTAGATGCCTCGCATGGGCGCCGCGAAGGATTCGTTTCTGTCACGGATCAAGTACGAACGACACGGGCCGAGCGGGCCCGGCGAGCCGGACGCGGTTCGGAGCGTTCCGTGGAGCGCCGGCTTCCGCGTCATCGATCTCTTCGCCGGGCTCGGAGGCATCCGCCTCGGCTTCGAGGCGGTCGGCGGGCAGAGCGTCTTCGCGTCCGAGTGGGATGTCGACGCACAAGACAGCTACGAGGCGAATTTCGGGGATCGGCCCCACGGCGACATCACCGCCATCCCCCCGGAGTCGATCCCGGATCACGACGTGCTGCTCGGCGGCTTCCCCTGCCAACCCTTCAGCATTATCGGCGGGCGAAAAGGATTCGGGGACACTCGCGGCACGCTCTTCTTCTCCATCGAAGAAATCCTCCGTGTGAAGCGGCCCGCCGCGATCCTGCTCGAGAACGTCAAACAGTTCAAAACGCACGACGGCGGCCGAACCTTCGCCACCGTGATCGACCGCCTCACGGTACTCGGCTACTTCACGCATACGGCCATTCTGAATGCCCTGAACTACGGCGTGTGCCAGAAGCGCGAACGAACCTTTATCGTCGGCTTCCGGACGGACGTGCCGTTCCGCTTCCCCGAGCCGCACGCGGATCGTCCGAAACTCGAGGACGTGCTCGAGCCCGATTCCGCGATCGACAAGCGACTCTGGGCATCGGACGCGATCCGGACCAAGCGCCTCGAACGGCTGCGGGCTCAAGGCACGGAACCGTTCTATCCGTCGATCTGGCACGAGAACAAAGGCGGGCACATCGGGCTCTTCGCACACTCCTGCGCGCTACGGGCGAACGCGTCGTACAGCTACATGCTGGTGAACGGGAACCGCCGGCCGACCGGACGCGAGATGCTCCGGTTCCTCGGCTACCCGGACCGCTACAAGATCGTGGTGAGCCATTCGGCGATCCGCAAGCAGGCGGGAAACAGCGTCGCGGTGCCGGTGATCGAGGCGATCGCACGAGCGATGATCGCCGCCGTGACGTGAAGACGCCCCTTCAACCCGCATTCGCGGCACATCTTCGCGGACCGGTCCGCCTTCGCCGATCGAACCGCCTTTCCCGTGCGGACCGACCGGACCGGAAGTTCCGCCCATCCGAGCGAATTCCCTCAAGTTCGCCTTCGCCTCTCGTTCCAAGGGTGGAAGATGACCTTGTAGTTTTTTCAAAACGGCCCGTGCGAGCCCTGCCATGATCCGCTCCCTGGCGTTCACCGCGATGTCCGGGTTGGTCGCGTTCTCCGCGGCCCCCGCGGCCGATCCGGCGGCCCGGTCCGCGCCGAACGTTTCGGACGTGGTGCTGGCGCGGTCCGCGCTCGCGGCGTTGGATTCGGACTCGGCGCTGAAGGAGTGCAACGTGCTCGTCAGCGTGGTGGATCGGGTCGCGCTCGTGGGCGGCCCGGTGCTCTCCGTCGAACACGCGAAGCGAGCCGAGGCCGTGATCCGCCGCGTGCCCGGAATCGTGGACGTGAAGAACCGCTGCTTCGTGCAGGACGTGCCGGACCCGCTTCTGCGGGCGATGGCGGGCGCCCCGACGACCAAGCCGGCGAACCTGCCCGGCGTCGTCGCTTCGCCCCGGACCGGACAGGTGGAGGAGTTGACGCCGCCCCTCGTGGAACCGGCATTGGCGAAGGTCGAACCGGCCGGGAAACCGGTGGTCGCCCTGCGGCCGATGAACCCGAGTGACAGCGTTCTCCTTCCGCCGGTCGGGCCGAGTTCGAAGCCCGCGCCCGCGGCACCGCCGGCCGTGCTCACCTCCGGGCGAGCCGGCGAGTCCCTCGCCGCGGCGGAGGCGATCCGCAAGGGAGACGTCCGCTTCGCGAAGTTGACCGTCACGTTCGCGAACGGCCTGTTCGTGATCGGCGGCCAAGCCGGACGGGCCGCGGACGCGTGGGATCTTGCTCAGGAACTCCGCAGGATTCCCGGGGCGCCACGCGTCGCGCTCGGCGCCATCGACGTGAAGTGAACGAACGGTTCAAACGCCTCGTTGAACGCGGTCGAGATAGGCGAGCGATCGGTCCACATCTCCGGGGTGCGAGCGGCTTTCGAGCATCGCTCGCACCCGCAACAGCAATTCCGTCTTGTTGATCGGCTTGGTGATGAAGTCGTCCGTTCCCGCGGCCACGCCTTGCTCCACGTCCGTGGATTGATCCAGCGCCGTGACCATGAGCACACCGGCGTCCTTCGTCGCGGCATCGGCGCGAAGCCGCCGGCACACCTCGAACCCGCTCAACTTCGGCATCATCACGTCGAGCAGGATCACGTCCGGCTTCCAATCGCGGGCCGCGCTCAGGGTCTCTTCGCCGTTCGAGGCGATCTTCGTCTCGAACCCCGTCCCTTCGAGGTGGGCCTCGAGGAGTTCGGCGTTCAACTGGCTGTCGTCGGCGATCAGAATCCGCGGCATGGGAGCCTCCCGCCATCATCTTACGAACCGCTACCATGTCCGTGAGGGCGGTGCGACATGGCGGACGGGTGGCGAACGTGCCTGATGTTGGCGTGCGGCGGCGGCGCGGGAACGATCGCGCGGTTCTTTCTTGGCCGCGGCGTGGCGGCGTTCCAGGCGGCGCGCTGGCCGGGGATCGAGTTCCCGCTCGGCACCTTCCTCATCAACGCGATTGGCTCGCTGCTCCTCGGAGCGCTCGCGGCCACGTGCGCGGAGCCGAGCCGCCGTCACTGGTACCTGCTGTTGGGAACCGGATTCTGCGGCGGGTTCACCACCTTCAGCACGTTCAGCCTCGAGACGTTCGAACTGCTCCGCGACGGGAAGACGACTTGGGCTCTGGCATACGTCGCGGGTTCGGTCGCCGCCGGCGTTCTCGGCGTGTGGTGCGCCATGAAGCTGTTCGCGACGCCCACTTGAAGAATCGACTCGGCCCGGCGAATCTGTCCTAACGACCCCCGCTTCGAGGCGCCGCCATGTCCATTCAGGACGCCATCGCCAAGGACCTCGTCCCGATCCTCTTCGTGCTCTGCACCTTCGGCGGCTGCATGCTCTGGCTCATCGTGAACACCGTGGCCGAGAACTGGCGGAAGGTTCGCGTCGCCGAACGACAATCGGCCCTGAAACAGTCCCTCGCGGACCGCGGCTACCGGGCGGACGAGATCGCCAAGGTGCTGAACTCCGGCCAGGCGGATGGCTGAACATGAACCCGTTCCGCGAGTTGCCGTCCGTTTCCAGGTTGCTGGACGACCCGACCCTGCTCGCGTTCCGCGAGCGATTCACGCATGAAGAAGTTGCCGAGGCGATCCGTTCGGAGTTGGAGTCCGCTCGAGCGAGACTCGTGGCCCACGAGCCGGTTCCACGAGGCGACCTCGTTCCCGCCATCGTCGCACGTCTGGAAGCCGGCGTGACGCCTCGGCTGCGGTCGGTTCTGAACGCGACCGGGATCGTGCTCCACACGAATCTCGGGCGGGCGCCTCTGCACGAGGCGGCGGCCCGCGCCGCGTACGACGCCGCGGTCGGATATTCGAACCTCGAAATGGACCTGATCGCCGGCGCCCGCGGCTCCCGGCAAGACACGGTCCGCGGCGGCATCCGTCACCTGACTGGGGCGGAGGCGGCCACGGCCGTGAACAACTGCGCCGCTGCCACCGTGCTCGTGCTGCGGGCCCTGGCCGCCGGTCGCGAGGTGATCGTCTCCCGCGGGCAACTCATCGAGATCGGCGGCAGCTTCCGCATCCCCGAGATCCTCGCCGCGAGCGGAGCGATCCTGAAAGAAGTCGGAACCACGAACATCACCCGCCTCGCGGACTACGAAGCCGCGATCGGCCCGAACACGGCCGCGATCATGCGGGTTCACACGAGCAACTACCGCGTCCGCGGGTTCACGCGATCCGTGGAGTTGGCGGAACTCGCGGGCCTCGCGAAGAAGCACGGCCTCCTCCTGATCGACGACGCCGGCAGCGGGCAAGCCGTGGACCTGACCGCGTTCGCGCTGCCGGGCGAGCCACTCGTTTCGGCCGGGATCGCCGCCGGGGCGGACCTCGTTCTGTTCAGCGGGGACAAACTGCTCGGCGGGCCGCAAGCCGGGTTGATCGCCGGCCGAGCGGACCTCGTCGCCCGAATCGAGAAGGATCCCCTGATGCGGGCCTTCCGGTTGGACAAGATGACGCTCGCGTCTCTCGAGGCGACCCTCGCCCTGTACCGCGACCCGGCACGTGCCCTTCGCGAAGTTCCCGTCTTGAAGATGCTGACGACTCCGATCGCGGAGTTGCGGAAGCGAGCTGAGGCGTTCGCGGCTTCGCTCCGTTCGATTTCGGAGCTCGAAGTTGCCGTTCGGGATGAAGCGGCCTTCGTGGGTGGCGGGTCGCTCCCCGATGAACCGATGGCGTCCGTCGTGGTCGCGGTTCGACATAAGGACATATCCGAAGGAGACTTCGCATCGCGGCTGCGTGCCGGTACACCTCCGGTGGTCGCCCGCGTACATGCCGGCGAGGTCCTGTTCGATTTGCGAACGGTCTTCCCGGAGCAAGTCGCGATGTTGCTCGCGGCTGTTCGATCTTGCGTTGTGCGAAATTGACCGAGGGTGCGTGTCGGAATCGAACACGAACACACAAGCGATCATGAGAATGGCGTTCATGCCGTTTTCATGAACCGCGGGAAGCGTCGGAAAATCACGCACTTCGTGAAGATGACAATTTCTTCATCGCCGTTTGGCACGGTCCCTGCTTATTAGTCGGCACGAAGCCCGGTATGCGAGTCCCGAGCTTCAGAAAACATCCGGTGAAAGCCGGATACCTGCCTACAAACGGGCACGGGAATAGCCGGGTATGCGAGTCCCCGGCCGAATCCCGTGCCCCACTTCTTTTTCCGGCCGCCTCGACGCTTCACTTGGCCTTCCGAACGGAACGAGCCGCGAATCTCGGAAGCGGAACCATACAATTGCGTGAACGCCTCGTTTGGAGCCCCTCGATGACCGTTGCCGACACGCTCCGCGAATGCCATCGCCTCCGCAAACACATCAAGAACGTCGAAGAGGAAATCGCCCGCGGGCCACGCGTACTCAAGTCCATCGACAAGGAACTTGAAGAACAGCGGGCCGAACACGCCGAGCACCATGAGGCGATCAAGAAACTCAAACTCAAGCAGCGGGACGACGAGGGCACGCTCAAGCAAGCCGAGACGCGGCTGATGAAGCTCGAAGGCCAGCTTCTCGGCATCTCGGTGCCCAAGGAGTACGACGCGAAGAAGTCCGAAATTCGCCAGGCGAACGAACTCAAGACCTCGCTCGAAGACGCGATCCTGACCACGATGACCGAACTGGATCAACGCGTGACCGCGGTGCCGGCCGTGGAGAAGAAATGGGCGGACGCCCAGGCCGAACACAAGCAATCGATCGTGGACGCGAACGCCCGGATCGTTTCGCTCAAGGCCGATCTCGAGAAAGCCAAGAGCGATCTGATCGAAGCGGAGAAGGGCATCCCGGAGAAGAACCGGGCCCAGTACGATCATCTGGTGAAGGCTCGCGGGCCGGACGCGATCGCCGCGGTGAAAGACAAAGTGTGCCAGGGGTGCCGCACGGGCGTCTCGCAGCAGCGGCTGCTCGAAGTGCAATCCGGGCTCTACATCCTGTGCCAAAGCTGCGGCCGGATTCTTTATCCGTCCACCGAGTGAAGATCCGCCTCACGCCTGAGGCAGCGGGAAGCGGCCTTCGTTTTTTGGTTCCGGCATCGTGGCGCATTTCCCGCAGCCGCCTCCGCACGTGGCCTTCTTTTTGAAGAACGCCTGCAACAGAGCGCGGAGCAAGACTGCCGCGGCCAGCGTGACGATTCCAATCGTGGCGATCAGTTGCATACGGGCATTCTACGGGCCGAGCACGGCGCTCTTCGTGCGAATCTCGTGCTCGGACACGCTCACCGCCAGCCACTCCGAGACCGCATCCTGATCGCGATACCGGAAGCGCACGCGGGCCTTGTATCGCCCAGGCATCAACCTGTTCTCGGGGACGGACTCGAAAATCGGCAGCTTGACAGTGTGGCTCGTCTTCGCGGGAATCGTCGCGCGGAGGCGAACCGGATCGCCCGCGCTCCCGGGCGTGCCCCACGGATCGAACCGCGACACGCGGTCGCCTTTCTCGTTCACGATCTCGAAGTCCAGGAACGCGGCGAGGCCGTACGGCCGGTCCGTCCAGAGGGTCAGTTCCGCGGCTCCGACGTTGCGAAGCACGATCTCATATCCGTTGCCGAGCGAGTGCTCTTTCTCGTCGTGGCGAAGTTCGACTTGCATCCGCGGCATGAGGTGAGCGGGAACCGGCGCCGCGAGCGAAGCGGCGGCGAACCCGATGAGCAGAATCGTCGCGACCCTCGCCATGCCCAGCAGTTTACCGCACGGATCAACTCCACGAGTCGGGTCCGGCTCGATTCCGAGACGTTTCAACTCGAGCGAGGTCGGATCAGAAGCACGAGAACGATACTGAGGGCGGCGAGGCCGGCGAACGTGCCGAAGATCGCGTCCAGCGGCACCTGCCGGTCGCGGAGTTCCCCGAAGCCCCAGTCGGCGAACCCGCCGCAACTGATGCTCACGAAGTTCATGATGCCGTAGCCGGTGGCGCGAAGTTCGGGGCGGACGATCTGGGCGAGGATGGGCATGTTATTGCAGTCGAAGAGGCCCCAACCGAGGCCGAAGAGCAGGAGGAACGCGACGGCGGTGGCGAGGGAGCCGGCATGGCCGACGCCGAAGAGCGCCGGGATGATCAGGGCCATGCCGGCGGCCGAGACGTGGATGCGGCCACGGATCGTGCGGGTCATGGCGCGGTCCGCCGCCAGTCCGCCGAGAAAGGCTCCCGCCAGCGCGGCCACGTTCACGAACAACGCCGCGGACACGCCCGCTTTTCCCTGCCCGATGCCGAATTGATCCTTGAGAATCGCGGGCATCCAGTCGCGAACGACCCACCCGGCGATCGCGGGCAGCGTGAAGTACAGCACGAGCAAAACGAACGAGCCGTTGGTCAGCAAGCCGAGCGGCGAGGCGGGCTTGCCGACTCGTGCGGCCCGTGGCGCATCGCGGAGCAGCAGCACGAGCGGCACGGCGTAGAGGATGCCGACAAGCCCCGCGAGGTGGAAGGCGCCGCGCCAGCCGACGTCCGGAGAATCCGCGGCGTACCCCGCGAAGCCGCCGAGGATCACGCCGCAGTAGATGGCCGTCTGATGGATGCCGACCGCGCGCGAGCGCGTGCTTCCGGAATGATGGTCCGCGATGAGCGCGAGCGCGGCCGGGATGTAGAACGCCTCGCTGATTCCCATCAGCGTCCGCGTCCAGAGCAGGCCGTCGTAGGTGGTCACTTGGCCCGTCCAGAACGTGACTGCGGACCAGACGAAGAGGCTCAGCCCGATCGTGAAGCGGCGGCTGAATCGATCCGCGATGAAGCCGCCGATCGGGCTCAGGATCGCGTAGGCCCACTTGAACTGCCCCAGCATGTAGCCCCACTGCGACTCGAAGCGAATGTCCGCGAGATCCCCCATGACGGACGACTTCATCGAAGCCAGCATCTGGCGATCGAGGTAGTTCAGGAGCGCGACGGGCCAGAGAAGCGCGACCGCGAACCAAGCCGTGCGTGCGAGTGAAGGAGTGGGCATGGCGTGGTCTTCGACTTGTCGACGGACGAGGCGACTCTAACGGGCGGCGGCTTTCTTCACCCTGAGCTTCTGCACGTCCGGCGTTTCGCAAAGCGGCACGCTTTCACTGGGCTCCGCGAGCACCTCGGCCAGCGTGGTCTTGCGGAAGGCGGCCTCGACCGACGCGACCGCGTCGTCGAGCCGCTTGTGAAGCGGGCAGAGCCGCACGCCATGAGTCTTGAGCCCCAGCGGGCAGGTGGTGATGCGGCGAACGCTCTCCGGCTCCACGGCGTTCACCACGTCCAGAATCGAAAGCTCGGTGGGGTCCTTGGCGAGGGAGACGCCGCCGCCGACGCCGCGTTGCGTCTTCACGATCCCCTCGCGGGCCAAGCCTTGAAGGATCTTCGAGAGGTAATCCTTGGGCACGCGGGTGGCCTCGGCGATGTCCGCGGTCGTGTGCGCTTCGGGGGCCTGATAGGCGAGATGCACGACGGCCCGGAGCGCGTACTCGATCGTCTGGGAAAACATGCCGGGCCTTGCGAATTCTCGGAAAGAGGACCTTGAACTCTGATTATAGCGGGTTACACTGTGTTGAAATCGGAATTACGGACCCACAATTCCGATTTAGCCTCCCCACCACTCTCCCGGAGTCGAACATGACCCACATCGACGAACCCCGTTTGGAATCCGACCTGGCCTATCGCTTCGAGTATGTCGCGAAGTTCGTCGGCTTCGATGCGGACGACATCGCCGTGATCCACTCGGCGGCTCCGCTCCTCGCGCCGCTCGTCCCCGGCCTCGTGGACGCGGTGTACGCCAAGCTGTATCAACAGGACGCGACCTGGAGGCACTTCGTTCCGCGGCAGGCCGGATACGACGGCGCCGTGCCCGCGAACCTCGCCGAACTCGGTCCCGATCACCCGCAGATCGCGTTCCGCAAGCAGCACCTCGGCCGCTACCTCGCGAACCTCGTGACCAAGCCGTACGACGGCAAGATGGTCGAGTATCTGGACATGGTCGGCAAGATTCACACGCCGAAAGCCGGAAGCCAGGCCATCGACGTGCCGCTGGTTCAGATGAACGCCCTGATGGGATTCGTCGCGGACGCGTTCACCGCCACGATCCTCGGGTTGAACCTGCCGAAGGAAACGGAAGCGAAAGCGCTCCGCGCCTTCGGCAAACTCCTCTGGATCCAGAACGACCTCATCGTGCGGCACTACGCGAAGTGAGGCGGGGCAGTCCAACTCGCGGCAACCGAATGGATTTTGGCGAAGCCCAATCTGGGTGGCCCCGGCTTCCAGCCGGGGCTCCTTCCGAGGGTGGCTGACTTCAAAGGAAGTTGCCCCCGAACGGAGCCCCGGCTGGAAGCCGGGGCCACACACCGGCTGGAAGGAAGCCGGTTCCACCCAAGAGCGGCTTCGCCAAGATCAGTCGTCACAACGTCACACCCCTCCCATAACCCCATCTGGACATGAGTCGGCGTCCGAGGTATGCCCCCGCGGTCGAAGTTCGGTCGCGAGGTTCCGGATGGCCGCACGCCGCGTTCTCCCGCTGTTGGTCGCCACGATTGCGCTCGGGCCGATTCCGGCCTGCGTCACAGTTTCCAGCACGGTCCCCGAGGCCGTGCTCCCCGCGGTGGCTCCGTCGCAGCGGCCCTCCGACTTCGCCAGCTTTCCCAAGCGACCGGGCGAGTTCGTCGCGAAGAACCCGGAGCCAACGACTCCGCAGCCCGCCGAGCCGATCGAACACGAAACGACTCCAGTCTCGGTTCCGGTTGTGGACGAGAATGTGAGCCCTGCGGCGTTGCCGCCGATCGGGATTCCCTCGCCCGCCGAGCCGCCCCTGCTCGCCGCCCTTCGCGCCACTCTCGAGAACCGCCCGGACGACGCCATCAAGCAACTCGCCACGCTCGACCGAGCCAACCAGGACTACGTGCTCGCGATGTTGCCGCTGCTCGTGCGCGTCTCGCGAATGGATTTCCACTCCGTGAGCCCGGATGAAGCGGCCGTGATCGCGGAGCAATTCCATGGCCTCGCCGGACGGTGGGACGCGAAGGCGGCGCTGAAGGTCGAGAAGGTCGCGTTCTGCAAGAAGGTCACAGGCTTCGGCCGGTTCGAACCATGGACCGAAGGGCAGCCCTACAAGCCGAACGACCTCGCAGTGCTCTACGTGGAACTGAAGAACGTGGGTTGCGAGCCGGCGGCCGGGCCCGCGGGCGAAGCCTATGTGTGCCGCGCCGTCGTGAGCCTCGAAGTCCGGGACGCCAACGGCAAACTCGTGGAACAAACCGATCCGCTGGATTGGCGTCGTCGCGTTCCGGTGGCGCGTTTCGAACACGTGGATCACACTCGCTCCGCGCTCCGCGACTACTCGCGGAACTACCGCATCTCGGTTCCATCGCAGCCGGGCGTCTACACGGTGACGGTGGAAGTGAAAGACATGTCGGGCAAGCGATCGGCCCGAAGCCATGCGGTGGAGTTCCGTGTGGCGGGTCCGTGATTTGGCGGAGCTGGGAGCGAATTCGGGTCGGACACGTCCTCGGCGGCACGTATACGGATATGCAGCAAATCAAGCTGAGCTCATTCTCTGAGCTCATGAGCTCGCGCACAGGAGAGTGCCGGTCGTGCCGAAAGTGCGGGCTGAATCGGTGACAGTTTTGCACCGCCGCCTATTTCAACTCATGTTCGCCCATCCCACGCGCGGCATGCTAGGGGTGTGCTCTCATCTTCCCCCCTTCGACGGATCGCCATCCCTATGGTCACCACCAAGCAGAAGTTCACCGCCTCGGAAGTCGTGTTGCTCGCGGCCAACGATCTCACGGCTGCGGGCCAGCAGGAGTTCAGCGAGTGGGACCTCACGGTCGCGGCGTGGTCGTTGGATCGGTTTCGCTTCGGGCTTCGCGGGTACGCGCAGAGCTACCCGGATCACAAGCGCGTGATGATGGAGATCATGGGGCAGAAGCCTTCCAGCCCGGTGCAGCAGAAGTACCTCGAGAAGTTGCGGCCGAACTACTATCGGCTCACGCCGCTGGGCAAGGCCGCGGCGACGCGACTGCGTGGCGGCGGCCCCACGGCCGCGGAACCGGAACTGAAACCGACCGCCAAGCCCGTCACGGTGAAAGAACTGTACGAGACCGCCGCGGTGTACATCGCGCGGCCCGAGTTCGTTCGCTGGAAGGACAACCCCGAGGAGCCGCGCGAGTGGAGCGGAGCCGCCTCCTTCCTCGGCCTGCTTCGCGGCGAGAAGGCCGACCCCGCCGAACGCATGGAGGAAGTCAAGAACGCCGTCCGCGATGCGATGGACTGGTGCAAGGTGCAGGAGGCCGCGTTCCTCACCCGCGGCAGCGGTCAGGGCGGCACGCCGATCCACGTTCGTGATCTCGCCGAGATGCTGGACTTCCTCCAGGCCCTCATCTACCGCTTCCCCGAATACCTCGACAAGAAGAAGCCCCGCAAGCGATTCGACTGATCCGCGGCCGCCCGTTCCACCCGGCATCGGGATCGCGTATCCTGAACTGCGATACGCAACCGATCCGCGGAGGTTCGCCGTGCGACTCGCGATGTTCGCTCCTTTCATGTTGCTCGCCGCGGGATGCGGCCAGGACCAGGACTCCTCTCCCGCCGCGGCCGCGCGCGGCGCCGGCGTGAAAGTCGATTGGCCCACCTTCCTCGGCCCGAATCAGGACAACGTCTCGGTCGAGAAGGGCATCGTCGCCCCGTGGCCGAAGGCCGGGCTCGGCAAGGTCTGGGATTGCCCGCTTGGCATCGGCTACGCTCCGCCCGTGATCGCGGACGGCAAACTCTTCCACTTCGATCGCCACGACGACACCTGCCGCCTCACCTGCCGCGACGCCGCCACCGGCAAGCTGCACTGGCAGTTCGATTACCCCACGAACTACAAGGACTTCTACGGCTACGACCCGGGCCCGCGCGCCTGCCCCACCGTCGACGGCGATCGCGTCTACTGCTACGGCCCCGAGGGGCTGCTGCACTGCGTGAAGGTCGCGGACGGGAAAGAAGTCTGGCGGCTGGACACGAAGGAGAAGTTCCACTTCCATCAGAACTTCTTCGGAGTCGGCGGGGCTCCGCTCGTCGAGGGCGATCTCGTGATCGTGCCGGTCGGCGGGTCGGAGAAAGGGCCACGCCCCATCGACCTCCGCGAGGCGAAACCGAACGGCACCGCGATCGTCGGCATCGACAAGAAGACGGGCGAGGTGAAGTACGCGAAGGGCGCCGAACTCGCCAGCTACGCCAGCCCAATCGTTCGCACGATCGACGGGAAGCGGACCGGGCTCTACTTCGCTCGCGGCGGGTTGCTCGGCTTCGACCCGCGCACCGGCGAGACCGCCTTCCATTACAAGTGGCGTGCCCGCGACGAAGAGAGCGTGAACGCCGCCAACCCCGTCGTCGTCGGCGATCAGATCCTCGTGACCGAGTGCTACGGGCCCGGCGCCTCGCTGCTCGACCTCAAGGGCGGCAAGTCGAAAGAAGTGTGGACCGACCTCGAGAAAGAGAAGTTCGACAAAGCGCTGATGTGCCACTGGAACACGCCCATCCATCACGAGGGGTTCGTATACGGGTCCAGCGGCCGGCACGACAACGAAGCCGAGTTGCGTTGCGTCGAGTGGAAGACCGGCGAGGTGAAATGGCGCGTGAAGCGAACCTTTCGCACCTCGCTGCTCAAGGTCGATGGCCACCTCGTGAATCTCTCCGAGTACGGGGACCTCTCGCTGATCAAGCTGAACGCGGAGAAGCATGAAGAAGTGTCGAAGTACTCGGTGCCGGAGTTGCAGTATCCGTGCTGGGCCCCTCCCGTTCTCAGCGGCGGGCTGCTCTACGTGCGCGGCAAGGGGAAACTCGTTTGCCTCGAACTGATCCCGGAGAAGAAGTGACGCACCCGTTCATCGCCAACGCCGAGCGGCTGCGGCTGGTCGCCGATCGCGAAGGCCGCGAACACTGGCGCAAGTGGGGGCCGTACCTCTCGGATCGGCAGTGGGGCACCGTTCGCGAGGACTACTCGCCCGGCGGCGACGCGTGGGACTTCTTCCCGTTCGAACACGCGCAGGCCCGCGCCTACCGCTGGGGCGAGGATGGCCTCGCCGGGCTCTCCGATCACGAACAGCGCCTGTGCCTCTCGCTCGCCCTTTGGAACGGCCGCGATCCCATTCTCAAAGAGCGCCTCTTCGGGCTCACCAACGCCGAGGGCAACCACGGAGAAGACGTCAAAGAACTGTACTGGCACTTGGACGCCACGCCGTCGCACTCGTACCTGAAGTTCCTCTACAAGTACCCGCAGGGCCCGTTCCCGTACGAGAAGCTGCGGGAGGAAGGCCGCACGCGGAACCAACTGGACCGCGAGTTCGAACTGATCGACACCGGCCTCTTCGACCACGACCGCTACTTCGACGTGGTCGTGGAGTACGCGAAGAGCGGGCCGGACGAAGTGCTGATGCGGGTGACGGCGCACAATCGCGGCCCGAGCGCCGCCGAGTTGCACCTGCTGCCGACGGTGTGGTTCCGCAACACGTGGAGTTGGAAGTCGGGCTCGGCGAAGCCGACGATCGAGGCCGCGGGGCCGGACCTTCTCGCGATCACGCACCCGAAACTCGGTGCGTACAACTTCCACGTTCACGGCGAGGCCGAGCTTCTCTTCACGGAGAACGAGACGAACCCGCGCCTGTTCGGTCAGGAGAAGCCGGGCCACTGGAAGGACGCGTTCCACGAGTTCGTGGTGAACGGGGATCGCGCCGCGATCTGCCCCGAGAACCGCGGAACGAAGGCGGCCGCACACTTCCGCTTGAACATCGCCGCGGGCAAGAGCGCGACCGTGAAGGTCCGGCTCACGAACGCCCGCAATCCCTCCGCGTGCGGGTCCGGCGCCCAGGGCGAGGCCTGCCCCGTCACCTTTTTCGACGACGTGTTCGCCGATCGCATCCGCGAGGCGGACGCGTACTATGCCGACCTCCAGAAGGACATCGACTGCGACGACAAGAAGCTCGTCCAGCGGCAAGCTTATGCCGGGCTCATCTGGACGAAGCAGTTCTACCACTACGACGTGCCGCTCTGGCTGAAGGGGGACGAGAACCCGCCGCCGCCCCCGGCCCGACGTCGGCGTGGCCGCAACCGCGACTGGACGCATCTGAACAACGCGGACGTCATTTCGATGCCGGACAAGTGGGAGTACCCGTGGTACGCCGCGTGGGACCTCGCCTTCCACATGATCCCGTTCGCGGCCATCGATCCGGACTTCGCGAAGGAGCAACTCCTGCTCTTCACGCGCGAATGGTACATGCACCCGAACGGCCAGCTTCCTGCGTACGAGTGGGAATTCGGGGACGTGAATCCGCCGGTGCACGCGTGGGCCTGCTGGCGCGTCTTCCAGATCGATCGCAAGCACCCGCTCACCGGTCAGGGTCGCGGCCCCGGGGATCTCGCCTTTCTCGAGAAGGTGTTCCACAAGTTGATGCTCAACTTCACGTGGTGGGTGAACCGGAAGGACGCGCAGGGCCGGAACATCTTCCAAGGCGGCTTCCTCGGGTTGGACAACATCGGCGTCTTCGACCGCAGCAAGCCGCTGCCCACGGGCGGGTTCATCAACCAGGCGGACGGCACCGCCTGGATGGCGATGTACTGTCTGAACCTGATGCGGATGGCGCTCGAACTCGCGCTTCATAACCCGGTCTATCAGGATGTCGCGACCAAGTTCTTCGAACACTTCCTGCACATTGCCGAAGCGATGACCGCGATGGGCAAGAAGCCCGCGGAAGGGGACTACACCGGCCTCTGGGACGAAGACGACCAGTTCTATTACGACGAGTTGAACCTGCCGGACGGCCGCGAGATCCCGCTGAAAGTGCGATCCATGGTCGGCCTTATTCCGCTCTTCGCGGTCGAGACGATCGAGCCCGAGATGCTGGAGAAGGTGCCCGAGTTCGCGAAGCGGTTGAAGTGGTTCCTCAACGACCGGCCGGACCTCGCGCAGCTCGTCTCGCGGTGGCACGAACCGGGGAAGGGCGATCGCCGACTCCTTTCGCTGCTCCGCGGCAGCCGCATGAAGAAACTGCTGAGGCGGATGCTGGACGAGACCGAGTTTCTCTCGGACTACGGCGTGCGGGCCATGTCCAAGTTCCACGCCGAGAATCCGTTCGACGTCTGGACGGACGGCACTCGCTTGCACGTGGAGTATCAGCCGGGCGAATCGGCGAACCGGGCCTTCGGCGGCAACTCGAACTGGCGCGGGCCCATCTGGTTCCCCGTGAACTACCTCATCCTCGAATCGCTGCAGAAGTTCCACCACTACTATGGGCCGGAGTTCCGCGTCGAGTGCCCCACGGGGAGCGGCACGTACCTCAGCCTGGAGGAATGCGCCGCCGAGATCGCGAAGCGACTCACGCGGCTCTTCCTGCGGGACAAGCAAGGCCGCCGCGCGGTGTTCGGCGATTGCGAGAAGATGCAGACGGACCCGCACTTCAAGGACCACGTGCCGTTCTTCGAATACTTCCACGGAGACACGGGCCGCGGCCTGGGAGCGAGCCACCAGACCGGCTGGACCGCGCTGGTGGCCAAGCTTCTGCAGGTTCGCCTGCCCGATCCGTTCGCCACGCCGCCGGCCGCGCCTCCGGCTTGACTCGCCCCGCGATCGGCATTCAATGCCCGCGGGGCCCCTCGTCCGATTCGCGGAGCGACAGACATGACCTCGCGCTGGTTTGCGTTCGCGATCGGCGTCGCGATTCTTGCCGCGGCTCAGGCTCGGGAGCCGGCCGAACCCGGCCACACGCTCGTGGACGCCGCCGGGAAAGAACACAAACTCACGGGCGTGAAGCTCACTGCGGGCACGCGGCGGCTCGCCTTCCTCGCGGACCCGAAGGGCCCCACCGAGGACGCCAAACGTGGCCCTATGGCCTTAGCCCTCCGCGAGCCGCACTCCACCACCTTCAGCGCCGGCATCGTCACGCTCGTGCCCGTCTCGTGCGTCGAGAACGTGAAATACGACTACGAGAAGCTGGCGATGACGGTCGGCGTGAAGGGGCAGGAACCGCTTGCCTGCACGCTCCAGTTCCGCGGCATCAACGTGATCTCGCTGGACGCCAAATCCACGGATGCGCCGGTGAAGTTCACCGGTGGCGTGTCGAAGGACGGGTTCAAATCGCTGGCGTGGCCGAACGCGAAGCCGCTCGCGAGCCGGGCCGTCGGCACCGCGTGGAAGGTGCAGATCGAACAGCCCAAAGCCAAGGATCCGACCCTGACGGTCCGCAATCTGAAGGCCCTGTACACCTTCGCGGGCGGGGTCGAGCAACTCCACGACACGCTGCCCGTTCGCAAGGGTGATGCGATCAAGCTGGACACGCGGCTGAAGAAGCTCGAATTGATCGCCGTCGACCCGAACACGCAACACGCCGCGATCGAAGTCACGCTTGAGGGCGCCCCCGAGAAACTCGTGGCGATGCCGCTCACCCGCGAAGAGGGGACGCGGATCGGCACGTTCGTCGGCTTCCTCGGCGAAGTGGACGCCGGATGGAAGCTGTTCCCGCCGCACGCGATCAAGACGATTCAACCCGCCAACTGAGGTTTCTCCCATGGCCCGTTCCCGGCATCGCGACGACGACGACGACGACGATGACTACGACGACCGGCCACGGAAGAAACGCCGCCCCCGGGACGACGATGACGACGACGACGATCGCGGCTCGGGCGGAAGCAAGACCGGCCTGATCATCGCGGGCGCCGTGATCGGCGGCGTGCTGCTCATCGGCACCGTCATCGTCGCCGTGGTCTTCTCGGGGACGAAAGAGAAGAAGAACGACGAACCGCCGATCGCGAACAACACGAACCCGAATCCGAATCCAAATGTGGGGCCGCAGATCCCCGGTATCGGGCCGGGCATGTTCGCGCCCAAGAACAACACGCCGCCGCCCCAGAAGAAGGACGAACCGCCGAAGCTCGCGCCGGGCACCGTGCCGCTCCCGACGCCGAACCTCTCGCTGCTGCAAGTCGTTTTCGGCGGCGGAAGCACGGGGTACGCCGCGGTCGTTTCCTTCAGCCAGATGGGGATCGGCAACACGATCGATGTCGTTCACCTTCCCACGGGCAAGTTCGCGGGGCAGGTGAAGAGCGACGAGCCGCATGCCGATCAGTTCGCCGTCAGCCCGGACGGCAAATACCTGTCCGAACTCGATTCCTCGCCCTTCGAGGGGCACACGGTCTCACTGTACACCGTGGCGGACGGCAAACTCGGGAAGAAGTTCCGCCCGTACCCGAAGAAAGACAACATCACCACGCCCGATCTGATCTGGGCGTCGTTCGTCGCGGCGGACAAACTGCTGACGCTGCACGAAGGGGGCGGGTTCGACGTGTGGACCGTGCCGAGCTTCGAGCGCGTCGCGGGGGCGACGAACACGTTGCCGGTCGGCACGCGGAACGTGACGAACGGATTCACGCACTCGCCCGCCAGCTTCGCTCTGACGTCGGACGGCGCCACGCTTGCGATCTTCAACGGCTCCGGGATCGCCTTCTACGCCACGGCCACCGCCTCCGAGATCGCCAAGACCGAACCCATCATGATGAAGTCGGACTCGTGCAGCTTCAGCGGGGCCGCCTTCTCGCCGGACGGCAAACAGTTCACTGCGTACTACCAGGTCTTCAGCGGCACGGGCGGCGGCATCGCCCTCCGCACCTTCGACGCGAAGACCGGAGCCAACGTCCGCAGCACGACCGTGGGCAAGTCGGTCGGCGCCCCCGCGGGCATGTGCTACTGGGGGCCGAACCATCTCGCCTTCCAGCAGGGCGGGATCGGCTCGGTTCGCGTGATCGATCTCGCCACCGGGCAGGACGTGGGGAAGGTCGAGACGTCCATCCCCGGGAAGTTCGGGCCGGTGCCGCCGACGGGCGACCTGTGGGCGATCACGGGGGGCGGCTCGGTGGAACAGAAGCCGAACACGTCGTACCTGGTGCGGGCGGCGCCGCCAGCCTCGCTCGAATCCGGCAGCACGTGGGAACTCAACATCCGCGGGCTCGAACAGAAGGTGAAAGGCCGCCGCTGACATGACGCGAATCGACACCCCGCAGACGCGATGCCGCGCGGCCTTCGCCCGCGCGGACATCACGCCCCCCGCCGGCATCTACCACCGGATGTGGGGCGCCGCGTTGCACGAACGCGCCACCGGCGTTCACAAACCGCTCCTCGCCACGGCCTTGCTTCTGGACGCCGGCGCGGGCCGCCTGCTCGTCATCGGCATCGACCATTGCATTCTCGAACAGGTGGAGTCGGACGCGATCAAGGCCCGCGTGCGAGCCGCGTCCGGAATCGCTCCGGAACACGTTCACCTCGCTCTCTCGCACACGCACGGCTCGGCGTGGCTCTCCCGCTCCCGCTCCCATCTTCCCGGCGGCGATTTGATCGGCCCGTATCTCGACCGCGTGGCTGAGGTGTGCGGCGAACTCGCGAAGCGAGTCGTGGCCGAACTGCAGCCGGCGACCATCGTCTACGGCACGACCCGCTGTTCGCTCGCGGCGCATCGCGATTTCCCGGACGAAACGACTAAGCAGATCGTCTGCGGGTTCAACCCGGCGGGCCCGGCGGACGACACCGTGATGCTCGGCAAGGTTCTCGCCGGGTCCCGCGTGCTCGGCACGATCGTGAACTACGCCTGCCATCCGACGACGCTGGCGTGGGAGAACACGCTCGTGTCCCCGGATTACATCGGGGCGCTGCGGGAAGTCGTGGAACGCGAGACGGGGGCGCCGTGCCTCTTCCTCCAGGGCGCGTCTGGCGATCTCGGCCCGCGCGACGGCTACACCGGGGAGACCGCCGTGGCGGACCGCAACGGTCGGCAACTGGGCTTCGCGGCGCTCGCGGGGTTGGAGTCGCTCGCGCCGCCCGGCACGTTCTTCGAATATGCCGGGCCTGTCGTCTCGGGCGCGACCCTCGGCACGTGGAAGCATCGCCCGCTCTCCGAACCCGAGACGCGACGCCAGGCGGAGTTCGCGCATCGGGCCGTCCGCGTGCCGCTGCCGTACCGCGTGGACTTGCCCACGCGCGAGGAAACCCAGGCTTCTCTCAAGAAGTGGGAGGCTGCCGAGTCCGCGGCCGCGAAGGCGAACGATGCCGCCGGCGTCCGCGACGCCCATGCTCATGTCGAGCGGATGCATCGCCAACTGGCGCGGCTCGCGACCCTGCCGCCGGGCCCGTGCTATCCCTTCCCCGTCGCCCTCTGGCGATTCGGCGATTCGCTCTGGGTCTTCACCGCGGGCGAACAATATCAGGCGCTTCAAACGGAACTCCGCCGCCGCTTCCCGAGCCGCGCCGTGATCGTCGTCACCATCGCGGACGACTGGCAACCGGGATACGTGCCCGCGGCTTCGAGCTACGGGTACGGCATCTATCAGGAAGAGATCGCCGCTGTCGGCCCCGGGGCGCTCGAAGCCCTCATCGAAGCCGTGAGCCGCGAGTTGAAGACGCTGTAGACCGTATCCGGAGGGTGACGCCATGGGCGAACGAGCCGCGGAGAATCGAGAGGTCGCCACCCTCGGCGGCGGATGCTTCTGGTGCCTGGAGGCCGTCTTCGAGTTGTTCCGCGGCGTGGAGTCGGTCGAATCGGGGTACGCGGGCGGCGCCCTCCCGAATCCGACGTACAAGGCCGTGTGTACCGGCGCCACCGGTCACGCCGAGGTCATCCGCGTCACGTTCGATCCCGGCGTCATCACGTACCACGAACTGCTCGAAGCGTTCTTCCTCTCGCACGACCCGACGACGCTGAACCGGCAGGGGAACGACGTCGGCACGCAGTATCGCTCCGTGATTCACTATCACTCGCCGGAGCAGGAAGCCGCGGCCCGTGCCCTGATCGCCGACCTGAACGCCCGCGGCATCTGGCCGAGCCCGATCGTCACGGAGGTGGCCGCGGCCCCGGAGTTCTTCAAAGCCGAGGACTACCATCAGGGGTACTATCGTGCGAACCCCGATCAGGGCTACTGCCAGTGGGTGGTGAACCCGAAGGTGGCCAAGACGCGGAAAGCCTTCGTGGGCAAGTTGAAGTCCTGACCGCGGAATCAACGCGGGATGCGTTCCAGCAACAGCATGGCGTCGCGGGTCGCGGCCACATCGTGAACGCGGAGAGCCTGTGCTTCGCCCCGGTCCGCGGCGAAGCAGGCCACGGCCAGGGAACCGGCCATTCGCTCGCCCACGGTGCGGCCGCAGATTGTCCCGATGAATCCTTTGCGGCTCACGCCGAGGCACACGGGCCGACCGAAGCGGCCGAACGCGCCGAGCCCGCCGAGCAACGCGAGGTTGTGGTCGAGCGTTTTTCCGAAGCCGATGCCGGGGTCGAGGCAGACGCAATCATTGGGCAGGCCCGCGGACGCGAGCGTGGCCAGTCGTTCCTGGAAGTCGTCGCCGACTTCCCGCACCACGTCGTCGTAACGCGGTTCGATCTGCATCGTGGCCGGTGAGCCCTTCATGTGCATGACGATCGCCCCGGCGCCGAACGCGGCCGCCACGCGAGCCATCTCGGGATCACGGAACCCGGAGACGTCGTTGATCACGCTCGCGCCCGCTTCGAGGCAGGCTCGGGCGATCGCGGGCTTCATCGTGTCCACGGAGAGCGGCACGGTCGTTTCCGTGGCGAGGGCGCGGATCGCGGGGAGCACGCGTTCGCGTTCCTCCTCCTCGGAGACGGGTTCGGAGCCGGGCCGCGTCGATTCCCCTCCGACGTCCAGAATGTCGGCGCCGTCACGGATCAGTTGCAACCCGCGTTCGACCGCGAGACGTGGATCCGCGAATTGGCCGCCGTCCGAGAACGAATCGGGAGTGACGTTCAGAATGCCGATCACGAGCGGCCGTCGGCCGATGGACAGAACCCGATCGCGGAGGCGCCACGTGTGCATGCTCCCAGTGTAGCTTTCACCCCGCGGTCCTGGGATCGCTGCGGACTCGGCCGCCGCGCGACCGGCGGCGAGACGCAAAAATCGGACGCGTCCCGGTCCCAAAAATCGTTGCGGCACCCAGACCTATCGCGAGCGGGTCGGTCGCAGTAAGATGATGAGATCTGACCACTCCACTCGGGGTCGTTCCATGCTTCTGTGGCTGCTTCGCGGCGCATACGTGCTTCTGCTGTTCGGCGTCGCGGCCTTCACCGCCAGCGTCTTCGTTTCCGAAGACAACGACACGAGCGCCGCGAACGCGATCGTGTTCCCGATCCTGATCGTCGTCGTCGGCGGGCTCGTCATGTTCACGGACGTGCGCGAACGGCAGAAACAGATCACCACGATTTCCGCGATCTATTTCGGCCTGCTCCTCGGGTTGCTGCTGGGGTGGCTCTTCTCGCTCGTGCTTTCTCCGCTGCTCGACTCCACGTTCAATCGGCCGCAAGTGACGCTTCTCGGGCGCGTGCTGCTCACGCTGATTTGTTGCTACGTGACGATTTCGACGCTTCTGCAGACGAAGGACGAATTTCGGTTCATTATCCCGTATGTCGAATTTTCCAAACAAACGAAGGGCGGACGCCCGCTCGTGCTCGATACCAGCGTCATCATCGATGGCCGCATCGCGGACGTGTGCGATACTCGATTGATCGACACGAAGCTGGTCGTGCCGCGCTTCGTGCTTCAGGAATTGCAGGCCGTCGCGGACAGTTCGGACAAACTGAAGCGGAACCGCGGCCGGCGCGGGCTGGACATCCTCAAGCGGCTCCAGTCCAACCCGAAGCTCGACCTGCAAATGCACGACGGGAACGTGCCCGAACTGCGAACCGGCGAACGCATCCGGGTGGACGAACGCCTCGTGATCCTCGCGAAGTCGATCGGCGCTCGCGTGGTGACCAACGACTTCAACCTGAACAAGATCGCCCAACTGCAGGGCGTGGACGTCATCAACCTGAACGAGTTGGCGAACGCCCTCAAGACGGTGGCCCTGCCCGGCGAGGCGATCGCCGTGAAACTCGTGAAGGCCGGAGACATGCCGGGGCAGGGCGTGGGCTACCTCGAAGACGGCACGATGGTCGTGGTCGAGGGCGGTCGCAACCTCATCGGCCAGGACGTGCCGATCGTGGTGACCAGCGTTCTGCAGACGCCCGCGGGCCGAATGATCTTCGGCCGGCCGGACACGCAGAAGCTTTCGGGAAGCGGTTCACACACGCCCTACACCGGGCCGGGGGCGACGCCAAGCACCGCCGCGGGCTCGGGAGTCGCGGCGCCGTCCAGCCCGTCCACCGAGTTTCCCCGCGGGTCGTCGGACCCGGGCAAACGTTGACGCTCCGCTCCGGCGGAGCCGGAGCGCACACCATGCGTCGCATCGCGATTCTCGCCTTCTTCTCCGTCGCCCTCGCCGGTCACGGCGCGGACCCCGCCAAGCCGGACGAGAAGAAGGACCTTCCCCCCGCGGCCTCGAACGCCACGTCGGACGTCGAACTCGTCGAGAAAAATCTCGCCGCCCGCAAAGAGTACGAGAACAGCCTGAAGCGGCTCTGGGAACACTACAAACGCACCGGCGACAAGCTGCGCGTGAAGTGGGTTGAAGACGAACTCATGGGGTTCCACCTCGTCACGAAGCCGAGCTACAACCTGGACGTGCAGGACGTTCCGCCGCCGACACTCGAAGCGAAGACGAATGTCCGCGAGGCGAACGACCTGTACAAGGCCGCGATGGAATACAAGGGACGCGGCATCGGCAACGACTACGTGCTCAACATGCGCCGCGCCGAGGTGTTCTTCCGCGAGGTGCTCGAAAAGCATCCGACGTCCGACAAGATCGACGAAGTGGCGTACCAGTTGGGCGAGGTGTACGAGAGCCGCGCGTACAAGCAGTACGACCGGGCGGCCCGCTATTTCGAGCGGTCGTTCCAGTGGAAGAAGGGTTCCCACACGGACGCTCGCATGCGGGCCGCGGTGCTCTACGACCGCATGCTGAACGAGCGAACGAAGGCGATGGCGCTGTACAAGGAGGTGGTGGAGAACGACACCGACCCGGACCGCATCAAGGTCGCCGAGAAACGCCTGACGGAACTCACCGGCGGGAAGAAATGACCCGAGCGGCGACCTCCAAGTGCGCCGATGGATCTTGCGAAGCCCAATCTGTGTGGCACCTGCTTCCAGCCGGCGCTCCTTCCGAGGGTGGCTGACATCGAAGGAAGTTGCCCCCGAAAGGAACCCCGGCTGGAAGCCGGGGCCACAACCAAGAGCGACTCCGCCGCCAAATCTCTCGGCAGTTGCGACCTCCAACGATGTTGCATGGGGGGCCGGATCGGGCTACTTTGGACGTCATGGCTCAGGCGGGACGAATGTCCCGCGAGGAAAATCATGGCGACCGACACGCTTCCGCTTCCGCGAACGATCCCGCTGCTGCGCGACGGCGACCGCATGGAACGCGACGAGTTCGAACGTCGCTGGAATGCGATGCCCGAACTGAGGGTTGCGGAACTCGTCGAGGGAGTCGTGCATTTGGCCGCCGCCCTGTCCGCCGACCACGGCTCTCCCCACTTCGACCTCATCGGATGGTTGGCGATGTATCGGATGCAGACACGCGGAGTGTCCGGAGCGGACAACGCCAGTGTCCGATTCGACAAACGCAACATGCCGCAACCGGACGTGCTCTTGCGAATCGATGAAGCTCACGGCGGGCAGTCGCGGATCTCCGCCGACCGCTACTTCGAGGGCGGCCCGGAACTGATCGCCGAGATTTCGAACACGACCCAATCGCTCGACCTCGGGGACAAGAAGAAGGTCTATCAGCGACACGGCGTTCGCGAGTACATCGTCTGGCGGGTCGAAGACGAGATGCTGGACTGGTTCATCCTGCGGGACGGGAGGTATGTCGTTCTTCAACCGGACTGCGAGGGCATCCACAAGAGCGAGGTCTTTCCGGGACTCTGGCTCGATGCCAAAGCGCTGATCGCTCGCGATTCCACCTCATTGCTCCGGGTCGCACAACTCGGAATCGGCAGCCCCGAGCACGCCGCATTCATGCAGGAATTGGCTCACCGCGCTACGACCCTGAGTTGAAGCTCGACGAGCCGCGAGGTGACCCTCGCGGCTCGTCGGCGGCCATTGCTTGCGCGTCGGGCTCGTCACTTCTTCACTTCGTATTCGGCGTCGATCACGTCGTCGCCGGCGGGCTTGGAGGCGCCGCCGGGCGTCGTCGGGCCCGCGTCCCCGGCGGGGGGAGCGCCCGCCTTCGAGTACAGGTGCTGCGCCATCGCGGCGCTCACCTGCTCGAGTTCGGACGTGGCGGCCTTCAGCGACGCGAGGTCGGTTCCCTTCAACGCCTCACGCACCTTGCCGATCGCCTGCTCGATCGGGGCCTTGTCCGCATCCGTCACCTTGTCCCCCGCGTCCTTCAGGGTCTTCTCGATGGTGTGGATGCGGCCTTCGGCTTCGTTGCGGGCGTCCGCGAGTTCACGCTTCTGCTTGTCCTCGTCCGCGTGGAGTTCGGCGTCCCGCTTCATCTTCTCGACTTCGTCCTTCGAGAGGCCCGAGGAGCCCTCGATGCGGATCTGCTGCTGCTTGCCGGTGCCCATGTCCTTGGCCGTGACGCTCAGCACGCCGTTCGCGTCCAGATCGAAGGCGACTTCGATCTTGGGAGTTTGCCGCGGCGCGGGCGGGATGCCGTCCAAGTGGAAGCTGCCGATCTGCTTGTTGTCCTTGGCCATGGGCCGCTCGCCCTGGAACACCTGCACCTCGACGGACGGCTGATTGTCCGCGGCCGTGGTGAAGATCTCCGTCTTGCGGCTCGGGATGGTCGTGTTCTTTGGAATCATGACCGTGAGCACGCCGCCAAGCGTTTCGAGCCCGAGGGAGAGCGGAGTGACGTCCAGAAGCTGGATGTCCGCCGCGGCGCCGAGCAGAAGCTGGGCCCCCTGAATGGCCGCGCCGACCGCGACGACTTCATCCGGGTTCACGCCGCGGTGGCCTTCCCGGCCGAAGATCTCCTTCACCAACTGCTGCACGCGGGGCATGCGGGTCATGCCGCCGACCATCACGACTTCGTCGATCTGGGCGGGCTTGAGCCTCGCGTCCGTCAGGGCCGTGAGCACGGGCTTCTTGCAGCGCTCGATCAGGTGCTCCACCATCCGCTCCAACTGGTTCCGCGTGACGGACTTCACCAGGTGCAGCGGGTTGCGGTTCTGATCCATCGTGATGAACGGGAGGTTGATGTCCGCGTTCGCAGTCTGGCTGAGGTCCTTCTTGGCGCGTTCGGCGGCTTCCTTGAGCCGCTGCATGGCGGTGGCGTCCTTGCGGAGGTCGATGCCGTGCTCCTTCTTGAACTCGTCCGCGAGGTGATCGATGATCGCCTCGTCGAAATCGTCGCCGCCGAGGTGCGTGTCGCCGTTGGTGCTGAGCACCTGGAACACGCCGTCTTCGCCGACGTCGAGGATCGAGATGTCGAAGGTGCCGCCGCCGAGGTCGAACACGGCGATCTTCTGATCTTTCTTCTTGTCCAGGGCGTAGGCCACGGCGCCGGCGGTGGGCTCGTTGATGATGCGCATCCGCTGCTTGTTGATCTTGCCGTCCTTGCCGCGGATCTCGTAGTCGGTGTCGAATCCGGCGATGGCGGCGGCGTCGATCGTGGCCTGGCGCTGCGCGTCGTTGAAGTAGGCGGGCACGGTGATGACCGCCTTGCGGACCGCGTGCCCGAGGTAGGCCTCGGCCGATTCCTTCAGCTTGCGCAGGATCATCGCCGAGATTTCCGGCGGGGTGAACTGCTTGCCGTCGATGTCCACCTTCACGAGGTCCGCGGGGCCGCCGCTGATCTTGTACGGCACGAGCTTCTCTTCGCTCTCGACCTCATTATGCCGCCGACCCATGAAACGCTTGATCGAGTAGATCGTCCGCTTCGGGTTGAGCGCGGCCTGGCGCTTCGCCTGCTCGCCGACCAACCGATCGCCCTTGTCCGTGAAGGCGACCACCGAGGGCGTGATGCGGTTGCCGTCCTGATTGGGAATGACCTTCACCTCGCCGCCTTCCATGACCGCGACGACGGAGTTGGTGGTGCCCAGGTCGATCCCGATGATCTTTTCTTCGGCCATGTTTGGCTCCCGTGTTCGTTATGGGTTACGCGGCGGAGGCGTCCGCCGGGTGCGATCGTTCACTATTTGATATTCGGCGTTGGTTCTGGATTCGCGAATTCGGGAAGCAAGTCTCGTACCGGTGGGGACGGGACTTCAGTCCGGACGTATCTCGCTTTGAAATCGTGCTTTAGGTCGCGATTCGACCGGAATCCTGACGGCTGTCCGCCGAAATGGCAGGTCCGAGGCCCCAGCGGGGCTCTATAATCGGCTTATGAAGCACGCAATGGACCTGTTCGCCACCGTCGCCCATCGGGTGAAGTCGCCGGTGTGCGTCGCCATGGGGCCGCCGTGGCCCGCCGCCAACATCGCCAAAGCGATCGGCGGCGAAGTCACGCTCTTTCAGATGGATCTGCATCAGGCCACGCGCGCGAAGGAGTGCCTCGCCGAGATCGAGTTCCCCGCGGAGGTCGTGTCCGGGCCGGACCTCTGGGATCTCGAAGCGAAGTTCCAGACCGTCGTCTTCCCGGCCACGGCCCACGCCGATCGCGAACTCAAGATCGATCTCATCGAACAGGCCTACCACATCCTGCAACCCGGCGGCACGTTGCTCTCGCTCTCCGAGTACGAGAAGGACAACCAGTTCGCGAAGTGGCAGAAGAAGGTGTTCGGGAAGTGCGGGGAGACGCCCTCGAGCGAAAACGGAATGGCGTTCTTCAGCACGAAGACGGACGACGGTCCGCGCCGCCGGCATGAAGTGAACTTCCACGCCCGCACGCCGGATGGCGCCTCGATGGAGTTCCTCTCGCGGCCCGGCACCTTCTCCTACGGCCGCTTCGACGAAGGCTCCCGCGCCATGATCGACGTCGTCGAGATCGAGAAGAGCGATTCGATTCTCGACCTCGGCTGCGGGAACGGCGCGGTCGGCTGCCTGCTCGGCGCCAAGGCCGGACCCAAGGGGAGCGTCACGTTCATCGACAGCAACCTGCGGGCGATGGCGCTCGCCGAGCACAACGCGAAGGCGAACGGGACCCCGAACCCGAAGTTCGTCGCGGCCACCCGCCTCGAAGGGCTCGAACCGCGGAGCTTCAACGTGATCGTGGCCAATCCGCCTTATTACGCGAAGTCGGACATCACCCGGCTCTTCGTCGAGGGGGCCAAGGAACTGTTGAAGCGCAACGGCCGCTACTACATCGTCACGAAGATGCCGACCGCGGTGGTCCCGATGATCTTCGAGATCTTCGGAGACTGCTCCGTGATCGAGAACCGCTGCTACTCGGTGGTGATGGCGAACACGTAGCCGATCGCTCACTTCTTCTTCGTGAACGTGATGACGTGCTGCCACGAGAGGCCGAGCGTCTTGGTGTGCTCCATCTCGGGGAAGGCCTCCATCTCTTTGAGCACTTGCCGCTCGCTCATTTTGTGAACAAGCTTGATCGCGACTTTGTCGTCTTCGAGCTTGAATTCGACGAAGACGATCCGGCCTTCGGGCTTCAGCGCCGCGACCATCTTGTCCATCATTTCGAACGGGAATTCGAATTCGTGATAGACGTCCACCATGATGATGAGATCGACCCCGCCGACGGGTAGCTTCGGATCCTTGTTCGTGCCGCGGACGGTCTGGATGTTCTTGACGCCGAGCTTCTTGGCTTTTCCCTCGATGAGCTTGAGCATCTCCGGCTGGATGTCCGAGGCGATGACCTTGCCGTTCTCTCCGACCAGCGGCGCGAGCAGGAAGCAGTGGTATCCGCTGCCGGCTCCGACGTCGGCGACGACCATGTCCTTTTTCACGGCGAGCGATTCGACGAGCTTCGCGGGCTCCTCTTCCTTCACGCGTTCGGGCCGCTCGAGCCAACTGGCGCCGAGGTAGCCCATGACCTGCGCGATCTGCCGGTTCATGTAGAACTTGTTGATGCCGTCCCGATCCCAGTCCTTGCGGGTCTCGTATTTCGGGGCCTCGCGCTTCGGTGGTTCGGCGACCGCCGCGGCGGAGGCGGCCAGGAGGAGCAGCGTGGCACGAATCATGAGAACATCTCCGAACACACCGCGATCGGCCAGGGAGGAGTCTGGCGTTCCAGATTACCACGCTATCCCCCTCGTGTTCCACACGACTTGACGTGGGGATTTTGGCGGCGGAGCCGCTCTTGGGTGGCGCCGGCTTCGAGCCGGTGCGTGGCCCCGGCTTCCAGCCGGGGCTCCTGGCGGGGGCAACTTCCTTCGAAGTCAGCCACCCTCGGAAGGAGCACCGGCTTCTAGCCGGCGCCACCCAGATTGGGCTTCGCCAGAATCCAAAGGCATATCCTGACGGGGGTGTGCCAACGATTCTTGGAGTCGGATGACTGCTTCCATCCGCGAGTGAGCCTGACCGGTGGCTTCACGACGGGTGATTTTACGCGACCGTGACGAACGTGCCGATTGTTCCGGTTTTTCGCCGGCGAATCGCCTCGCCGCGGCACCATGCGGACACCTTCCTCCCGTATCGTTTTCTAGATTCTCGTACCGGATGAATTCGTCCGGGGCTTCGGTGGCGTGGCATGCTTCGCGGCGCGTTCCTGCTCCTGCTCGCGGTGACGCTTGGCGTCAGTTCCCCCGGGTGCGCCGCACGGCGTCGCGCCTGCGCCTCACCCGAACTGATGCGAGCCAGCGGGCAAATCGATCTCAACTCGAAGGCGGACGAGAACGCCGTGCTCGACACGGATCTGCTCCGCACCTACGCCGAGCGGATGCGGACGTCGCGGTCCACGCCCGTGGCCCCGCCCAAACGCGTGCTCGCGCTCTCCGGTGGCGGCATGTATGGCGCCTACACCACCGGCGTTCTCGCCGGATGGACCGCGACCGGCGAACGGCCCACTTTCGACGTCGTCACGGGAGTCAGCACCGGCGGCCTCATCGCGACGTTCGCCTTTCTCGGAAGCCAGTACGATCGCCAACTCGCGGAGATCTACACGAACGTCTCCAGCCGAGACATCTATCGGAAGCGGCTGATCGGCTCCGCGCTCTGGTCCGATTCCGCGGCGTCGTCCGCCCCGTTGAAGAAGCTCATCGACGGTCAGGTGACGGACGCGTTGCTTCAGGAAGTGGCCGCGGCTCACAATGCCGGGCGGCGGCTCTTCGTCGCCACCACGAACATCGACACGCGCCGCCTCGTGATCTGGGACCTCGGAGCGATCGCCGCGAGCGGCCGCCCCGATTCCCGCGAGTTGTACCGGAACGTGCTGTTGGCGTCGGCTTCGCCGCCGGGATTTCTCCCGCCGGTGCCGATCGAGGTGGAGGTGAATGGCAAGCGGTTCACCGAGTTGCATGTGGACGGCGGCGCGACCAGCGGCGTCTTCCTCCGGGCGAGCACGCTTCACATCGATCCCGCGGCCATCAAGGCGGGCGAGCAGCCGCTCGCGGGATCCGAGGCGTACGTGATCGTGGCCGGAAAGCTGTATGCGGATCCGGCCTGCGTCCAGCGTCGGGCGCTTCGCATCGGCGAAAGCTCGCTCAACTCGCTGCTCACCTCGCAACTTCGCGGGGAACTCTTCCGCATCTACTCGCTCAGCTTGCTCAGCGGGATGAAGTTCAACCTCTCCGCGGTGCCCGAAGACTTCGAGGCGGAGGGGAGCACGATGAACTTCGATCCCGAGACGATGAAGAAGCTGTACGAGATGGGGTACGCCGCCGCGACCGGCCGTCAGGCCTGGCGGGACACCCCGCCCGGCGCCGAACCACACGAACAAACCAAACCCCGCGGCGGCACCCAATTCCTCGCCCCGGGCAAGTGACGAACTCTCGATCCGTCGACGGGTTCGAATTTTCGTCTTGCCGCAACCGCTTCTCCCCATCACACTTGAGTCATGGCCATTCTCGACGTTCCCGCGTTGCTCAAGCCCATCCCCGGCGGCGATCCCGGCGGTCCGCATCCGAGCCAGGTTCGGGACAAGGATCCAAATCGTGATCCGACCGCGCTCGAGAAAATTCGTCGCGAGGCGCGGGAGAAAGGTGATCCGCTGCCGGTCAACGATCCGGCCCGGATCAAGGGCTGGCGCGACGCCATGAAACTGGCGAGCGATCTCTTTTCCACCCGCTGCAAGAACCTCGATTGGGCCATCTCGGCGGTCGATGCCGCGGTGCGGTCCGCCGGTTTCGCCGCCGCCCGCGAGGGGTTCCAGTTCCTCACGCAACTCGTGAACGAACAGTGGGACGTGATTTGGCCCAGGCCCAATCTCGCGGAGTTGGAGTCGGCCGAAGAGGACGAACGCGAGAGCCTGCGGAAAGAACTCGACATGATCGCCGCGGAGGCGCGGGCCGCCCGCTTCGCGGCATTGGACGATCCCGGCAGCGGGCTGCTGTTCCCGAACGTGATCCGCGAGTGGATCATCGCCGAGCAGGATGGCGTGGGCATCAGCGTCTTCGCGTGCAAAGGGGCCGAAGGCCGCCCGGCGAAGGTGAGTTCCGACGACGTTCAAGCCGTGGGCCGCAAGCTGGGGCCGGATGCGATCCGCGAGATCCTCGCGGAGATCGACGGCGCTCTCGCGGACCTCGAGACGTTGCGAGCCGCCACGGACGAGAAGTTTACCGGGGCCAACGCCGCGGACCTGTCGCCGACCTTTCGGGAAGTGCGAACCGCGCTCGACGAATGCCGGACGGTCGCGGATGAAATGCTGATGGCGGTGGAAGGCGATGCGCCGCCCGCGGCGGAGGCTCTGCCCGCGACCGGAGGCGATCCGTCGGCGTCGGTCGCCGCCGCACCGGACAAGATCTCGCGGGCCGGGCTCTACAAGCAACTCGGCCAGATCGCGGACCACCTCGGCCGGCTCGAACCGCACAGCCCGGTTCCCTTCCTGCTCCGCCGCGTGCTGGAACTCCAGGATCTGCCGTTCCCGCAGCTCGTTCGCGAGTTCACCAAGTCGAGCGAGTCCGTGTTGGCGTTCCTCGAACGTTCGCTCTCGGAATCGCCTGCGAGTCAGGAATCGACATCGTGAAAGAGCGGCCCGCCCCGCGGGTATGTGAAAGAGTTCGTCTCCCGCCTGCATCATGAGTTCTCCGCACGCCACGACCGGTCGATCGACAGCCGCTCCATTCGAGCGGCTGCGTGCGACGCTGAACGAAGTCATTCCCGCGAATCGGTTCTACGCCGCGAAGTTCGCCGCCGCCGGGTTGAATCCGAGCGACATCCGCGAGCCGAGCGACCTCACGAAGCTGCCATTCACCTGCAAGCAGGAACTCGCCGCCGATCAGGCCGCCCACCCGCCCTATGGCTCCGCGCTGACTTACCCACCGGAGCGCTACAGCCGCCTGCATCAGACATCGGGCACGAGCACGGGCAAGCCGCTCCGCTGGCTCGACACGCCGGAATCGTGGGAGTCCGTGCTGGAATGTTGGCGGATCAGCTTCCCGATCATGGGGCTGACGCCACAGGACCGGGTCTTCTTCCCGTTCTCGTTCGGGCCGTTCATCGGTTTCTGGAGCGCGTTTGAAGCCGCGAGCCGCTTCGGAGCGTTGGTGATTCCCGGCGGCGGGATGACGAGCACCGCCCGGCTTCGCTTCCTGCTCGAGCAGGAAGCCACGGTTGTGTTCGCGACGCCGACATATGCCTTGCATCTGGCGGAACTCGCGGCCGCGGACGGGATCGACCTGGCGAGCGGCTCCGTTCGCATGCTCGTGGTCGCGGGGGAGCCGGGCGGAACGATCCCGGCCACACGGAAACGCATCGAGGACGTCTGGGGCGCACGCGTCGTCGACCACTACGGCATGACGGAAGTCGGCCCGGTCGCGGTCGAGGCCGAGGATACGCCCGGCGAGATGGTTCTGCTCGAATCGGAGTACATCGTCGAGACAATCCCGAGCGGCGAACCCGATGTCGGTGAACTGGTGCTGACGAACCTCGGCCGCGTCGGCAGCCCCGTCATTCGCTATCGCACCGGGGACTTGGTGAAGTTGAATCGGGGGAGAATCGTGGGCGGGATTCTTGGCCGTGCGGACGATATGCTCCACGTTCGTGGAAATAATCTGTATCCCGGTGCGATCGAAGCGATTGTCCGTCGATTTCCGGGCGTCGCCGAATACCGTATCCTTGTGGACCGCAGCGGACCGCTGGCGGACCTCCGTCTCGAGGTCGAACCCGCGGCCGGATGCGATGGTCGCGACTTGGCCGAGAGCGTGAGCCGAGCCGTTCGCGATGAATTGCTGTTTCGCGTGGATGTGAGCCCTGCCCCGCCCGGAAGCCTGCCGCGGTTCGAGATGAAGGCCAAACGCGTCGTGAAAATCGGATAAGCGTTCTCCCTGCTGCCGGAGTGCAACATGAATCGTGCGTTCGCCATCGCCCTGTTCTTGTCGGGCTTCGCGCTCGCCGGGTCCGCCGAAGGCCGGGACTGGCTGCACTGGCGCGGCCCCGAGCAGAACGGCGTCTCCCGCGAGAAGAACCTCCCGGACACGTTCGATCCCAAACTCAAGGCGAAGGGCAACGTCCTGTGGCAGCAGCCGTACGGCGGCCGCTCCGCGCCCCTCGTGCTGGACGGCAAGCTTTACCTCATCCAGGGTGTCGGCATCGGCCTGAATGAAGGCGAGCAAATCGTTTGCCTCGAGGAGAAGTCGGGCAAGACGCTCTGGACCTACCGCGTGAACGTGTTCCATACGGACATCGTGTCCAGCCGCCTCGGGTGGACGTCGCTCACGGCCGATCCCGCAAGCAAGACGGTGTACGCCCACACGACCGCGGGCCTGGTTCTCGCTTTGAACCCGGACGGCAAGCTGCTCTGGTCTCGCAGCCTGACTGAAGAATTCGGCCGCATCAGCGGCTACGGCGGCCGCATCGTCACGCCGATCTTCGATTCCGGTCTCTGCATCGTCGGCATGGTGAACTCGTCGTGGGGCGATCACGCCCGCGGCGCGAACCGCTTCGTCGCGTTCGACGGGAAGACCGGCGAGATCGTGTGGTGGGCGGACACGCCGAACCTCATCAAGGGCACGTACTACTCGAGTCCGACCATCGCGGTGATCGGCGGCCAACGGATCCTTCTCTCCGGCGGGGCGGACGGCTACATGCACGCCTTCAAGGTTCGCACCGGCGAACGCCTCTGGAGCTACCGCTTCTCCGCCGGCGTGGTCAACGGTTCCCCCATCGTGGACGGCAACCTCATCTACTGCCACCACGGCGAAGAGAACCCCGGCGGCGGGCCGATCGGTCGCGTCGTCTGCGTGGACGGCAGCCAGATCGACCCCAAAACGAAAGAGCCGAAACTCGTCTGGGAGTTCAACAAGGCGAAGCGGTTCGGTCTCGCCTCCGGCGCTTTGGAGAACGGACTGCTCTACCTCCCGGACGACACCGGCGAACTCTTCTGCTTCGACGCCAAGAAGGGCACCGTGCTCTGGAGCCAGCGCTACGGAACGGAAGTCCGCGGGGCCCCGCTCCTCGCGGACGGCAAGCTCTACATCTTCGACGTGAAGGGGCGCCTCGTGATCTGGACGCTCGCGGGCCGCGAAGCGCCCTCGGACGAGTTCGAGTACAAGTTCCGCGATCCCACCGGTGGCTTGAACGAAACCAACGGCACGGTCATCGCCGTGAACAACCGCCTCTACTTCACCACCCGCACGGACCTGTACTGCGTCGGCAAGCCGGACGCGAAGGACGAGTGCGGCGAGTACAAGCCTTTGCCGGAAGAAGCGAAAACGGACGCGGCGTCCCCCGCGGGCATACGCGTCTTCCCGGCCGAGATCACGGCGAAGGCCGGCGACAAACTGACGTTCAAGCTCGTGTACTTGGATGCGAACGGCCGTGAGGTGCCGAAACCGAACGTCGGCGGCGGATGGGAACTGCTTCAGCCGCCGGTGCCGAAGGGCGGCACGACCGCTCCGCCGCGTCTGGACGCTCAGATCGAGGATATGCCCCCGGCCGGTCCGGACGCCAATATCGAAACCGTGACCATCACGTTGAATCCGAAGAAGTCCACGCAACAGGGATACCTCGGCGCCATGGCGGGGACGCTGAAAGCGCAAGCCCGCGTTCGCGTGGCCGGGCAAACGACCTACAAGCAGGACTTCCAGATGGTGCCGCCCGGCGCCGCGCCCGGCGGTTGGGTGAACGTGCAGAGCAAGTTCAACATCGTGGATCTGGGCGGGAACTGCGTGCTGGCGAAGGTGAACACCGACCCGCGGCCGCCGTTCGCCCGCGCCAACTCGTACATCACGCCGCCGACCGCGGCGAACTACACGATCCAATCCGACCTGCAGGCCTCGGAGGTGCGAGGCCGCATCCCGGACATGGGCCTCGTGAACAGCCGCTACACGCTGATCCTGGACGGAAAGACGAACGCGGATCTGAAGACGCGTGAACTCCGCATCGTGTCGTGGGAGGCGCGGCCGCGCGTCAACACCGCGGTGGGCTTGGACTGGCAGCCCGGCGTATGGTACACCACGAAGTTCATGGTGGAGCAAAAGGAGAAGACGGCCGTGATCCGCGGCAAGGTGTGGAAGAAGGGCGAGGCCGAGCCCGAGAAGTGGAACATCGAGTTCGAAGACCCGAGCCCGAACCGCGAAGGCGCGGCCGCTCTCTACGGGTACGTCTCGGACCCGCAGATTTCGACGGAGACGCCCGGCTCGAACATCTACTACGACAACGTGACCATCAGCCCGAACAAGTGAAGCCCGCGAAAGGACACCCGAGTTTCCCTGGGATTGATTCGGAGGGTCGGGTGGGACGAAGCGTGCGCCAGCGCGTGAGGCCCACCAGGCCACATTCGATGCTCATGGTGGGCCTCGTCCGCTGACGCGGACTTCGCCCCACGACCCCAGGAAATCCCGGGCGTCCCCCGCGAATCTCTCAAGGGATCGACTTATGACTCCGACACGACCGGTACTCTTCGGCGCCGCGATGCTCCTGGCCTGCGGCGCAGCCGCGGCCGTGGCCTTCAACGGCTCACTCACGGCCGACACGCGGGCCACGTGCGAATCGAAGCCCGCGCCGATCGAAGCCGTCGTCGCGGCCCAGCCCAGCCTCGCCGAAGGCGACGAACACCGCATGTTCGGCGGGTCCCTGGACCGCAACATGATCAACCTCAAGGGGAAGGACATCCCCTCGAAGTTCGACATCGAGAACGAAAAGGACGTGCTCTGGAAGGCGGACCTCGGTTCCCGCGCCTACGGCGGCCCGATCGTCGCCGGCGGCAAGGTCTTCGTCGGCACCAACAACGAACGACCCCGCAACAAGCGGGACAGCATGAAGAACGCCGACGGCGAGCAGGAGCCGCTCGACCGCGGCGTGCTCATGTGCTTCGACGAAAAGTCCGGCAAGTTCCTCTGGCAGGCCGTGTTCCCCAAGCTCGCTTCGGGCATGGTCGTCGATTGGCCCAAGGAAGGCATCTGCTCCACGCCGTGCGTCGAAGGCGATCGCATCTACTTCACCACGAACCGCTGCACCGTGGTCTGCGCGGACGTGAACGGCCGCGCCAACGGCGTGCAGGGGATCGCTCGGAAGGGTTTCGAGGACGAATCCGATGCGGATATCCTCTGGGAATACGACATGATCAAGGAACTGAACGTGTTCCCCCACAACATGACGTGCTGCTCGCCGCTCATCGTCGGCGACACGATCTACGTCGTCACCGCGAACGGCGTCGATGAAGGGCACTTCAACATCCCCGAGCCGGACGCGCCGAGCTTCATCGCCCTGAACAAGAAGGACGGCAAGCTCCTCTGGAAGAAGAACTACCCCGGCCGCAACATCATGCACGGGCAATGGTCCAACCCCACCTACGCCGAGATCGACGGCGTGAAGCAGGTGATCTTCCCCGGTGGCGACGGCTGGCTCTACAGCGTGACGCCCGAGACCGGCGAAATCATCTGGAAGTTCGATTGCAACTCGAAGGACTGCATCTACGAACTCGGCGGCACCGGGACCAAGAACGACTTCATCGCCACGCCCGTCGTTCACGACAACAAGGTGTACATCGCCGTCGGCCAGGACCCGGAACACACGGACGGCATCGGCAAAGTGTGGTGCATCGCCCCCGGCAAGAAGAAGGGCGACATCTCCGACGAACTCGCCGCCGGCACGAAGAAGAACGAGGAAGGCAAGGAGATCGGCGTCGGCAAACCGAACCCGAATTCCGCGAAAGTCTGGTTCTACGGCGGTGAAGAAAAGCGGCCGTTCGCGGTTCGAGATTTCAAGTTCGGTCGCACGATGAGCACCGCCTGCATCATCGACGACATCCTGTACCTCGGGGAACTTCCCGGCTACGTCCACTGCTTCAACGCCAAGACCGGCGAACACTACTGGCAGTACGACACCAAGTCTTCGACCTGGGGCTCGTGCTACTTCGTGGACGGCAAGATCATGATCGGGAACGACACCGGCGACCTGTACATCTGGAAGCACGAGAAGCAGCAGGTGAAGATCGACGACCTGAACGAGAAGGCGGCGAACCAGAAGGAGGCGCGGGCGTACCGCGCCGCCAAGCAGAAGGAAGTCGCCGAGAAGTTCCTGCTCGCGAAGATCGCCTTCGATGCCCCGCTGCGGAGCACGCCGGTGGTCGCCAACGGCGTGCTTTACGTGATGAGCGAGAAGACGCTGTTCGCCATCAAACCGAAGAAGTGACCGACCGCAAGCCCACCCGTGTCGACGGGTGGGCTTCTCAACTCGAGGAACACCGTGAAAGACACCCCCGGCAAGCCGACCCCCGTCACCGGCGCGACGCTCGAAGAGAAGATCAAGAACGCCAAGATTCAACTGGACGCTCATGTTCGCGAGATCGTCCGGTGGCACTTCAGCCCCGAGACCGGGACGCCGTTCTGGCTCGAGAAGGCGAAGGAGTTCAACTTCGATCCGTTGAAGGACATCAACGGGTGGGACGACATCAAGAAATTCCCGCTCTTCGAGGACGACTGGCTCCGCGGCGGCCCCGTTCGCAAGTGGGTGCCGAAGGCCTACGCCGATCGCGGCGTCTATGTCTTCGAGACCGGCGGCACGACGGGGCTGCCCAAGTCCCGCATCGTGATCGACGACTTCAAAATCGATTACGAGATGATGTCGGACACGCTTCCGGACCAATACTTCCCGCGCGGCGGGAACTGGCTGATGCTCGGGCCGAGCGGACCGCGCCGGCTTCGCCTCGCGATCGAGCACCTCGCCCAGTACCGCGGGGGCATCTGCTTCTGCGTCGATCTCGACCCGCGCTACGTGGTGAAGTGCATCAAGGCCCGCAAGATCGCCGAGGCCAACGCCTACAAGGAACACTGCATCGATCAGGCGATCACGATCCTCGCCGGCGGGCACGACATCAAGTGCATGTTCACCACGCCGAAACTGCTCGCGGCGTTTGATGAAGCCCTCCGGGCCGGCAAACTGGAGGACAAGTACCGCGAGTTGAAGAAGCCGATTCCGCCGGGCGGGCTCACGAGCATCCGCTCCACGGGCATCACCGGGATCTTCTCCGGCGGCACCGAGTTCACCCCGGACTTCACCCGAGAAGCCGTCGAGGAAATGCTGGACAACGGGGCCGTTTACATGACCCCGACCTACGGCAACACGCTGATGGGTCTCGCGTGCAGCAAGCCGGTCGGCCCCGAAGACGGCTACAAGATCAGCTACTACGCTCCGCAGCCGCGTGCGGTCATCGAAGTCGTGGACACGAAGGACTACAACCAGGTGGTGCCGTACGGCGGAACCGGCCGCGTGCTGCTCAGCACGTTCACGAAGGAGTTCTTCGTGCCGCGGTTCCCGGAGCGGGATGAAGGCGAACGCGAGCCGCCGTTCGAAAAGTATCCGTGGGACGGCGTCAGCGGCGTCCGCCCGTTCAGCGAACTGGCCGGCGGCACGGTCGTCGGCGTGTATTGAACCCGGCGACCCGGCGACGTGAGTCGCCGGGTCGCGCCTCCCACCCGGCGACTCAGGTCGCCGGTTCGCCATCAGAAACCCGATCACACCATGATTCAAATTCCCGCTCTGCGATTCGGCAAGAGTTACACAAGCCTCGAGAAGGTGCAACTCGTTCACCATGTGACGGGCGAACCGGTCGCGGAGGTGAGCCAAGTCACGGGGAGCATGATCGCCCGCGACCTGGCCGGAATGGAGCGGGCCCACAAACAACTCGCCGCCATTCCGATTCGCGACATCCTCGCGATGTACGCGAAGGCCGCGGACTACTTCCTGAACGCGTCGCTTCCCTGCGGCGACACCGAACTCACCTTCGATCAGTACATCACGCTGCTCTCGGCGACCACGGGTTCCGCCCGCGTCTTCTGCGACCGGAACGCCCGCAAAGTGCAGTACGTTCTCTCGAACATCGAAGAGGTGATCGGCGGCCTCACCCGCGGCCTCGATCTCGATGCTCTCGACCGTGGCTACAGCACGAAGAGCGGCCGCATGCAGGCGTTCTTCCCGACGACGGACGTGCTGGGCGCCGTGCTGCCGTCGAACTCGCCCGGCGTGCACTCGCTCTGGGTGCCGACGATCGCCTTCAAGATCCCGCTGGCATTGAAGCCGGGAGCGCAGGAACCGTGGACGCCGTTCCGCGTGTTGCAGGCGTTCCTGAAGGCCGGCATCCCCGCGAGCGCACTCGGATTCCTTCCCTCGGATCATGCCGGCGCCGGCGACATCCTCCGACTCTCCGGCCGTAGTCTCGCCTTCGGCGACGATCGCACCATGGCCCCGTACAAGAACGATCACCGCGTCGAGATTCACGGCACCGGATACAGCAAGTTCATACTCGGCGAGGATCAGGCGGATCAGTGGGAGAAACACTTGGACGTGCTCGCGGAGGGAATCGCGGGGAACGGCGGCCGGGCCTGCGTGAACGCGAGCGGCGTGTGGACGCCGCGGAACGGCCAAGCCATCGCCGAAGGCCTCGCACGGAAACTGGCCGGGGTGACCGCCCGACCATGGGACGACCCCGCGGCCGAGATCAGCGCGTTCGCGAACCCCTCCGTGCCCGAGGCGATCAGCGCCATGATCGACGAAGGGATCAAGGCCGGCGGCGCGGTGGACGTGACTGAGAAGATTCGTGGCACGCCGCGGCTTGTGAAGGACGGCCGCTGCGCGTGGCTTCTGCCCACGATCATCCACTGCGATTCGCCGGACCACCCGCTCGCGAACAAGGAGTTCCTCTTCCCGTTCGCCGCCGTGGTGGAGTGGCCTCAGGACAACGTGCTGAAGAAGATCGGGTACACGCTCGCGGCGACGGTGCTGTCCGAAGACGCTGGCTTCATCGCGAGCGCCCTCGCCTGCCCGAACATCGAGCGGTTGAACATCGGGCCGCTGCCGACGAACCGCCTCACGTGGGACCAGCCGCACGAGGGGAACCTGTTCTCGCACCTCTACAAGCAACGTGCCCTTCAACACGCGGCGGGCGATCCCGTAAAGTGAACGCATGCCGTCCCCGTTCCCAGGAATGGATCCGTACTTGGAGGAACCCGCCTTCTGGGGCGGGCTTCACACCCGCTTGATCGCGGCATTGGACGGCGCCTTGGGCCGCATGTTGCCTAAGGGTTACTACGCGGATGTGGACGAACACGTCTGGCTGCAGGCGGAGGAGCCCGAAGAGCGGCGACTGTTGGGGCGGCCGGACAATTTCGTGACTCATCGGAACGGGTCGTCGGCGCTTCGCCAACAAGTCGGGGGCGGAGTTGCCGTCGCGGAACCGACGACGGAAGCGGTGCTGCCTTCCCAAAAGCGTGAGACGCAGAAGTATGTCAAAATCGTCGGTCCGGGTGGCGCCAGCGTCGTGACGGCGATCGAAATCCTGAGCCCGTCGAACAAGGGTTCGGATCGCTCGCCGTATCTCGCGAAACGCGAAGAGTATCTTGCCGCTCGGATCAATCTCGTCGAGATCGATCTTCTTCGAGACGGCCTCCGGATGCCGATGGGGCGGCCTTCCACGCCCGGCGGCGACTATTACTATGTCGTGGTGCGGGGCGCATCGTACCCCGGGGTTCAGGTGTGGCGCTTCACCGTGCGGGACGCGATGCCGAACTTTCCGGTGCCGCTGCACGAGAAAGATGGTGATCTGGCCATCCCCTTCCAGTCCTTGTTCGATTCGATCTACGACACCAACCGATACGCGACCCGAATCGACTACTCTCTCCCGCCCGTTCCTCCGCTGCGACCGCTGGACGCCGAGTGGGCCGCGGATTTGCTCAAGAAGCCCGCCCGCAAGAGGAAGAAGTGACACCACCGTCCTTCGATTTTCAGCCGCTTGGCCGCGTGATTTTCGAGGCCGGGGCGCTTGCGCGGCTCGGTGAGGTCGTGCGAGGGCTGGGTGGCCGCCGCGTGCTCCTCGTCACCGATCCGGGGCTCGAGCACGCCGGGCACCCGCGACGGGCCGAGGCCTCGATTCGCGCCGCCGGCCTGGAGGTCTTCACGTTCGACGGCGTGAAGGAGAACCCGACCGAGCGCGAGGTCGCGGCCGGGGTCGTGTTCGCCAAAGTGCACGCCATCGACGCGATCGTCGCCGTCGGCGGCGGCAGCAGCATGGACTGCGCCAAGGGGATCAATTTCCTGCTGACGAACGGCGGCCGCATGGCCGACTACAAGGGGTTCGGCAAGGCGACGAAGCCGATGCTGCCGTCCGTCGGCGTGCCGACCACCTCCGGCACCGGCAGCGAGGCCCAGTGCTACGCCCTCATCACGGACGAAAAGACGCATCTGAAAATGGCCTGCGGCGACAAGAAAGCCGCCTTCCGAGTCGCCATTCTGGACCCGGACGTGACGCTCTCGCAGCCGCGAATCGTGTCCGCAGTCACGGGGATCGACGCGGTGGCTCATGCCATCGAATCGCTGGTTTGTCTGAAGAGAAACGCGTTCTCGCAGATGTGTTCGTTGAACGCGTGGCGGCACCTCGAGCCGAACTTCGAGAGAGTGATGTCGACCCCGGAGGATCGTTCGGCTCGCGGGGCGATGCTGCTCGGGGCCCACTTCGCGGGCATGGCCATCGAGAGCGCCATGCTCGGCGTGTGCCACAGTTGCGCGAACCCGCTCACGGCCCATTACGGCATCACGCATGGCGTCGCGATCGGAGTGATGCTTCCGCACGTGATCCGGTTCAACGCCGGCGACTCCGCCGCGAACGAACTCTATTCGCAATTTGCGCCCACCGCGGAGGCCTTGGCGGATCGCGTGCTGCAGATGCTGGCCGCCGCGGGATTGCCGAAATCGCTGAAAGAGTGCGGCGTCTCGGACACTATTCTCCCGTTGCTGGCCGAAGAAGCGAACGAACAGTGGACCGCGCGGTTCAACCCCCGCACCGTCGGTTATGATGAAATCCTGGCTCTGTACCAATCCGCGTGGTGAGGCGTCCGATGCCGATCGTCGCACAGGAATACATCGAAGTGGACGATCGTGGCGTGGCGAAGATCGCCGGCAGCCGCTCGAAGGTCCGCATGATCGTGGTGGATCGGCGAAACGGGCTTTCGCCGGAGGAAATTCACGACGCCTATCCGCATCTGAGCCTAGCTCAAATCCATGCAGCGCTCGCCTACTACTTCGATCATCAGGCGGAGATCGACGCCGAAATCGAAGAGGCGGATCGATACGTGGAAGAGATGCGAGCGCGACAATCGAACAAGTTCACGCGTGCGGAGCTTGAATCGAAGTGGCGTGCGATGTTCGGAACGGAGCCTCCCGGCAGTCGAGCGGAGACTGCCTGATGTCGGTTGGGTTCTACATGGATGAGCATGTGCCCAGCGCCATCACCCGTGGCCTTCAGCGACGCGGAGTCGATGTACTTCGCGTGCAGGACGATGGCTTCGGTCAAACCGACGATGAATTGATTCTTGACCGTGCCCAGGAACTTGGCCGAATCGTGTTCACGCAGGACAAGGACTTTCTCGGAATCGTCCAGGCCCGCCAAGATTCTGGCGAGAACTTCGCTGGAGTCATCTACTCCGCGCAAAAAGGTCCCACGATTCGCCAGTGCATCGACGACCTCGAGCTTGCGTCATCTGCTTCCAGTGCAGACGACTGGCTGATCGTCCTCAAGTACCTTCCCCTCTGAATTGGGAGGCTTCCCATGCGATTCGCGTTTGCACCGCTGATGGCGCTTATGCTCGCCACCGTCGCCTCCGCCGATTGGCCGCTGTTCCGCGGCGATCCGCTCATGTCCGGTGTCGGCGAGACCAAGCTGCCCGATCAACTGGACGAAAAGTGGGTCTTCAAGACCGGCGACTCCATCGAAGGCGCACCGGTCGTCGCCAAGGGGACCGTCTACGTCGGCTCCTTCGACAAGCACTTCTACGCGATCGATCTCGCCACCGGCAAACAGAAGTGGAAGCTGAAGCTGGGCCACATCAAGGCCTCGGCCGCGGTCCGCGGCGACCGCGTCTATATCGGCAACCTCAACGGCCTGTTCCATTGTCTGAACGCCGCGGACGGCAAGACCATTTGGACATTCGAGACCGGCGGCGAGATTTCCTCCGGCTGCAACTTCCACGGCGAAAACATTCTCATCGGTTCGCATGATTCCACGCTCTACTGCCTCGACCCCGCCGGCAAAAAGCTCTGGGAAGTGAAGACGGACGGCCCCGTCAACGGCTCGCCGGTCGTCGTCGGCGACGCGACATTCGTCGCGGGTTGCGACAGCGTCCTGCACATCCTCGACGCCAGGACCGGCAAAGAGACCGGCATCATCGACCTGGGCGGGCAAGCCGCCGCGACTGCGGCCGTGAAGGGAGACCATGCCTTCGTCGGCACCATGGCCAACACGTTTGTCGGGCTCGATTGGAAGAACAGGAAGAAGCTCTGGTCGTTCGAGGCGACGAAGCGTTCGCAACCGTTCTACGCCTCGGCCGCGGTGTCGGGCGATCTCGTGATCGCGGGCAGCCGCGACAACCGCGTGTACGCCCTGAATCGCACCTCGGGTGCGGAAGCGTGGAGCTTCGAAACGGATGGCATGGTGGACGGCTCGCCCGTGATCGTCGGCGGCCGCGTGTACGTCGGCTGCCTCTCGAAGGACGGCAACTTCTACGTGCTCGATCTGAAGACCGGCAAGAAACTGCAGGAACTCTTCCTCGAATCGGCGGTCACGGGATCGATCGCGGTCGGCCCGGACTGCCTGCTGGTGGGCACCGACAAGGGACTGCTATACTGCTTGGGCGCGAAAGCGAAGTGAGGAGCGGTCATGTCCATCGTCGTCGCGGAAACGGAGCGGGCCGGACCCACCCACCTCGACCTTCCACACACGGATGATCGACCCGTGGAAAGCACGTCCCAACCGCTTCAAAGCATGTTGCTGACATCGTGCCTCACTCCCGTGCTCGAACAACTTCATCCGAACGGCGACTTCTTCATCGGTGCCGATACCGGGATTTACTGGCGAATGACGAAGCCGCCCGAACGCGGGTGTCGCGCCCCGGATTGGTTCTTCGTCGCGGATGTTCCTCGGCTCCTGGATGGCGTGCTTCGCAAGTCCTACGTGCTGTGGTAGGAATCGGTGTCGCCGCCGCTGGTGATCGAGTATGTCTCGGGGGACGGCTCAGAAGAGCGAGATCGGACTCCTTCGCACGGGAAGTTCTGGGTTTACGAGAAGGCCATCAAGGCGCCGCACTATCTGATCTGGTCTCCGAACGAGGAACGCATCGAAGCATTCGAGTTGAAGGGCACGCGTTATGCCCCGATGGCCGCGAACACGCTCGGACGCTTTCACGTTCCGCCACTCGGTGTCGACTTTGGAATCTGGGACGGCGAGTACCTCGGCTATCCGGGCCCATGGCTGCGTGCATGGAGCGAAGATGGTCGACTCTTGCTCTCCGGAGACGAAGGCCAGTCCGAGGAGCGAGGTCGAGCCGAAGCCGAAAAGACACGCGCCAATACGGAACTGAAGCGAGCCAATGCGGAGAAACTGCGAGCCGAAGCCGAAAAGAGGCGTGCCGATGCGCTGGCCGCGAAGCTCCGCGAACTCGGCGTCGATCCGGACGGCGTCTGAGGTGTCAGCCCGGCGAGACCATCTTCAGGCCGATGATCGAACCGACGAGCGTGGTGAGAAAGAGGATTCGCCAGAAGGTGGCGGGGTCCTGGAACCAGATGATGCCGATGGCCGCGGTGCCGAATGCGCCGATGCCCGTCCACACGGCGTAGGCGGTGCCGAGGGGGATCTTCTGGGCCGCGATCGTGAGCAGGGCGAAGCTCACGATCGAGAGCAGCACGAAGGCCACGGACCAGCCGATCTTCGAGAGCCCGTCCGAGAGCTTCAGGCACGTCGTGAACGCGCACTCGAAACATCCGGCGAGCAGCAGATAGACCCAAGCCATATCCAACTCTCTCAGGCCGCGGCGGGTCGCGAGAAGGGAATCGTGTCCGCCGGAGTCACGCACGGGAGCGGCAATTCCACCTGAAGCGCGGTCAACGCTTCGAGCAATCCAGTGATTTGATCCCGCGTGTGATTCGCGTTCACCTGAATCCGCAGCACGCCGGATCCATGCGGTACCGCCGGGAAGATCACGGACTGCACGTAGTATCCGCGTTCGAACAGGAAGCGGCCCGCCTGCAGGGTGTGATCCTCGGACCCGACCAGCACCGAGACGATCGGCACGCGTCCGCCGAGGACGACCAGCCCGAGGTCCGTGGCGCCGGCGATGAACTGGCTCACGTTCGCGTCCAGGTTCGTGCGGATGCGGTTGTACTCGGGCGAGCCGAGGATGTCGAGCACGGCGCAGATCCCCTCGAGGTAGGCCGGGGGAACCGGGCCGCCGAAGATGATCGAGTTCGACCGAAGCTTCAGCACCGAACATGCGGCCGCGGTGCTGGCCACGAACCCGCCGAAACACGAGAAGGCCTTCGAGAGCGAACCGAGCACGAGGGTGTTGTCGTAGTTGCCGAGCGCTTCGAGCACGGTGCCGCGGCCGCGTTCCCCGAGCACACCGGTGCCGTGAGCGTCGTCCACGTAAAGGATCGCGTCGTTCTTCGCGGCGAGTTCCTGGAACTCGCGCAGGGGCGGCAGGGCCCCGCTCATGCTGTACACGCCGTCGATGGCGATCACGGCGTGGCGGTACGGGCGATTCTCGGCGAGGATTCGCTGGAGGTCCGCCGAGTCGTTGTGAGCGAACTTCGCGACGCGCACACCGCGCGCCTTCGCGATCTTCGTCCCTTCGTCGATCGAGTTGTGGGCCTGCTGATCCGCGACGATCAGATCGTGACGCGTCACGATCCCCGGCAAGGCGCTCGTGTTCGCAAGCGTGACGGACGGGTAGATGAGAGCCGACTCGGTGCCCATCCAAGCGGCGATCCGCTCCTCGGCCTCCACGTTCGGCCGCACGCTGGAGAACGCGCGGGAACTGCCGTTGTGCGAGCCCCAATCGCGGACGCCGCGCTCGATCGCTTCCTTCACCCGCGGATGCTGGTCGAGTCCGAGGAAGCTGTCCGAACCGAAGTTCGTCAGCCATTTGCCCCCGAGTTTGAAGGTCCGGTCCGGCCGCACCGCCTCCACCGTCTGATCCTTCATCAGAAGCTCGGGGTAGCTCTCGAACAGCTTCTGGAAGAAGCGTGTCATCCCGGTGCGGGCGAGAGTGGCGATCTGGCGATCGAGCGGAAACGTCATGAGGGCCTCGTTCGGCGGGCGCACGGACTTCAGGTTGTATCGGCCGGGCAGGGCGAGAAGTTTGGCCGGTTTGGAGCGGTTCCTCCAAAAGAACGGCGGACCCGCCGCCGATTGCGCGATTCGGGAAAAATGGGCTTCAGTTTCGAGTTCGTTCGGGCGGGGTATCACCAGGTTGCGCCTCTGGATTCTGGCGAAGCCCAATTTGGGTGGCACCGGCTTCCAGCCGGCGCTCCTTGCGAAGCTTGCGAAGGTGGCTGACTTCGAGGGATGTTGCCCCCGAAAGGAGCCCCGGCTAGAAGCCGGGGCCACCCACCGGCTAGAAGCCGGGGCCACACACCGGCTAGAAGCCGGGGCCACACACCGGCTAGAAGCCGGGGCCACCCATGAGCGGCTCCGCCGCCTGAATCTGTCGTCGAACCCGTATAACCAATCGAGGTTGTGAGGGACGCGACATGTGTGGTAGTGAATGGTGTGAGCGGTTCATCGCGAACCTCGCTTCCGATTCCCCCACCGACCCCGCGCGCCCGATGACAGCACTCCGCACTCCGAGCCGCAAGCCGATCGTCGTCGCGATTCTGATCGTGGTTGCGGCGGCGGTCGGCGCCACGGGCTTCTGCTTTCACACGACCCCGGTTCCGGACGAGCCCGCGGCGAAGGCGAAAGACGAAGGTCCCGGCGTGGGCGGCTCCGCGCTCTTCGCCACGTGGCCGAAGGAGAAGCCGGACGCCGTGCTGATCCTCTCGGGGCAGACGTTCGGCCACGTGCAGCCGTGCGGTTGCAGCCGGCCGCAGATGGGTGGGCTCGAACGCCGCGCGAACTTCATGGCCGGTCTGCGGAAGAAGGGCTGGCTCGTCGCCGCCGCGGACCTTGGCGACATTCACCCGGACCGTCACCCGCTCGGAGCGCCGCCGATCACCACGCCGCCGAAGCAGGCGCTGCTGAAGTACCTCGCCACGATGAACGCGCTCCGCGAGATGGGCTACGTCGCGGTCGGCGTGGGGAAGACGGAGATCACGGCGGGGCTGCACGCCCTCACGGCCGAGTACGCGCTGCAGAAGGAACAGCCGCCGTACATCCTCGCCGCGAACCTCGCCGGCGTCTCGGATGGGAAGACGATCCCACGCGAGAAATACTTCCCCGCCGGGCCCGGCAGCGCGCGACCGCTCGTCGGCGCCGCCGAGATCGCGGACTTCGGCGGCATCGCCGTCGGCATCGTGGGCGTGATCGGCAAAGGCCCCGACGAGAAAGGCCTCGACGTCGAGACGTCCAAACTCGACCCGCTGCTCAAGGTCGAGGGCGCCCAGGCGGCGCTGAAGGCGGCCGTGGATCAACTCGCCGCCAGCCCGAAGAAGCCGACCCTGAACGTTCTCCTCTATCAGGGCACGGTCGACTTCGCGAAGCTGGCCGCGAAGGATCGCCCCGAGTTCAACGTGATTCTCTGCCAGGCCGAGGACTCCGAGCCGCCGCAGTTCCCCGAGTACGTGGAACACGCGAACGGAACCCGGACGATGATCGTGCAGGTCGGGCACAAGGGGCGCTACGTTGGCGCCGTCGGCATCTTCAAGACGCCGAAGGGATACGAACTGAAGTACCAACTCGTGCCGCTCGGCGAAGAGTATCTCACGCCTGAGAATCCCGAGGCCGAGAAGGGCCACATCACGCTGAAGCTGCTCGAGGATTACGCGAAGCAGGTGAAGGACAAGAACATGCTCGCGATGATCGAGCCGGTGCCGCACCCGGCTCAGATCCAGGCTCCGAAGTACAACCTCAGCTACGTGGGCGCCGAGAAGTGCGCCTCGTGCCATGGCGGCGAACACAAGAAGTGGAGCGAGACGCCGCACAGCCACGCGATGGACGCGCTCGTGAAGATCGCGAAACGCCCGGGCCTCCGCTTTCTGGATGCCGAATGCGTGATCTGCCACACCGTCGGGCTCGGGTTCAAGTCGGGATACGAGAACGAAGAGAAGACGCCTCACCTGAAGAACGTGCAGTGCGAATCGTGCCACGGCCCCGGCAGCGGGCACGTCTCCGCCGAGAAAAACGAGACCTTCCTCAAGCTGATGTCTCCCTGGAAACAGAACAAGGAGGACAAGCTGCCGGACGTCGCGATGATGGAGAAACTCGCCAAGATGGACCCGGTGGAACGCGGCAAGGTCGCGATCGAGCCGGCCCAACTCCGCGTGATCAACTCCGTGTCCAACGCGTGCCAGAAGTGCCACGACGTGGAGAACGACCCGCACTTCGACTTGTACAAGTACTGGCCGAAGATCGCCCACTCGGGATTCAAGAAGTAGTTCCTCGCCGGACCTGACGGCGGAAGACACTGACTTTCCGGCAGCGCGGCTTCGCTCCACGGAACCCCGCTCGAGGTCGCCTGGGTCCGACTGTGGGCAACTGCTCGACGGCCGCGGCGGCGGGATTCCAGAAGTAGTCGCTATTCTGAATTCATGGCGCAGTTCGATTTCGAGATCGAATCGCTGAACCAGCCGGGGGCGTGGCCGGATCGCTGCGCCCGCTGCAACTCCTCAGACACGACCGTCATTCCTGTTCCGGCCCGGTACGCGAAGCGGACGGACGGCTTCGCTCTCCCCCTCTGCGAACGCCATGCGGACGACTGGGCCACGGTCGGCTTTCGCACCCGCGTCGCGGTGTCGCTCTGGTTTCTGACATTGGCCGGAGGCATGATCGGCGTCTGGTACGCGCATCCGCACGTCGCGCGGCCCCACGAGCAGAACGAACTCTCTCGCTGGTCCAGCGCCATCTTCTTCGGCATCCTGTTTTCGTTTCCCGTCGGCGGCCTGCTCGCGTACTGGGCCAAGACGCCGATCCGCGTGTTGAGCGTGACCGGCCGCTTCGCCACGATCGCGGGCGTGTGCCGTGATTTCGCGAGAAGCTTCGCCTCAAGTCCGGCGGCGACACCGGTCGCGGCTCGGGACGCCCCACGTTTCGATGTCGAACCGTACGATCCGAAACCAGTGGTGCCGTTGAACAAAGCCGGGAACGCGCTGGCGATCCTCTTCGTGCTCGCGGCCACGCTCGGCGTCGCGCTCGGGCTCGGCGGGATCGAGATCCAACGCGAGACCGCCGGATGGGACAAGAACGACTGGCGCTTCGCCGCTCTCGCGTGCGGCTTCGTGCTCGCGTACACGGTGCCGCTCATCGGAGTTCGATTCCTGTTCTCGCGGTTCGGCGGGTGTTTGCTGTTCGGGATCCTCGCGGCCTCTCTCGTCGGACTCGGCCTCGTGAGGCTCTTCGTGTCGGTCAATGCCGGGCTCGGCTTCGCCTACTCGGTTCCGCCTCTCATCCTCATTCAGTTTCTCGCCCAGAGGCTCGTCTGGCGGTGGAAGCTGCGATCCACGCCGATCGCGGTCGCGGCTGGAAGCGGGAGCGCCCTCGTGCTCGCGGCGTTCACGTTCATGCTCGCGGGAACGGAGGCGGGCCCGCACAAAGGTCTCTACGGGTTCGGCATCCTCTTCGCGATCCTCGGCGCGGCGTTGGGCCGCTCGAACGCGTCGACACCGTTCTGCGCCGAGTGCGACGAATGGTTGGAGGGCCGCCGGATCGGCGCACTGCCGAAGTCGATCCTCGAAGTGCAACCGATCGTCGCCGGCGGCCAGATCGTCGCCCTCGCGGACGTGAAGCCCTACGAGGCGAAGGCCAACATCGGCGACGTGGAGCTCAAGGTCTTCTGCTGCATGGCGTGTCGCGAACGCGGGACTGTGGTGCTCGAATTGCACGAGTGCAAAAAGGGCGGGAAGAACGGAAATCAGGCGATTCTGGCATGGGTCGGCCGCTGGCTCTATCCTGGCGCGGCGCTCCCGGCGATCGAGGCGCTTTATCCGCCGCCCGCGCCGCCGCTTGATTCGAACGTTCCGGCGGATTAACATTCACACACGGCACGAGACGCCCCGAGGGAACGGTCGATGGCTTCCGACGCGGCATTGGCCCACGAATTCTTTCAGGTGAAGCGGCACGGCGAGATCGCCGTCATCGTTCCGTCCCCGCAGGTCGAGCATCTTCCGGACACATTGCTGGAACCGGCCGCTCAGATGGTCCTGGCTCCGCTCCGCGAAGATCCGCCGAGCCAGATCATCGTGGACCTCACCGAAGTGAAGTACTTCGGCTCCGCGTTCATCACCTTTCTGCTCCGCTGCCACAATCTGCTCCACGAGCGTGGCAGCGAACTCGTCCTCGCCGGCGTGAACAACAATATCCGCGAACTGCTCCGCATCACGAATCTGGACAACCACTGGGCTCTGTACGACTCGGCGAACGAAGCCATCCAGTCCCTCGGCGGCGTGAACTGACCTCGCCGCACCGGGTTGCACACATCGCTTCAAGCGTGGGCCGTTGGCGGCGGCCGCATTCCGTGGACGAGCTTGCGGACGTGCTTCGCAAGCAGATCGAACTCGAGATTCACCGCGGCCCCGATCGCCTTCTCGCCGAGAGTCGTGTTGATCCTCGTGTGCGGAATCAGCATCACGCTGAAGCGATCCGCGAGGGCCTCGACCACCGTCAGGCTCACGCCGTCCACCGCGATCGAACCTTTCTCGACGAGCAACTCGGCGTGCTCCCTCGGGCAGGCGAACCAGACCGTCTCCCAGTCGCCGCTCGCGGTTCGTTCGAGGATGGTTCCGGTGCCGTCGACGTGGCCCGAGACGAAATGCCCGCCGAGAAGATCGCCGGCACGGAGGGCGCGTTCGAGGTTCACGCGGTCGCCAGGCGAGATGCGGCCGAGCGTGGTGCGGGACAGGCTCTCGGGGCCGGCCTCGAAGACGAACCAGTCGGCGCCGCGGTCCACGACCGTCATGCACGCGCCGGACACGGCCACGCTCTCGCCCACGGCGAGATTTCCGGCGAAGCCCGGCTCGGCCACGCCGAACCGCCGCCCGCCGTGGCCGTCGTCTTCGGCCACTCGTACCATGCCCATCGATTGAACAAGTCCCGTAAACATGTCCCCATTCTACCGAAACGCCCTAAAATGACGAAGAAACCTGAGGTCGCCCACCGATGGGAATGTTGGATCACTGGCACCCCGTGCTGAAGTCGAACGAATTGCGGAAGGCCCCCGAGGAGGTGAAGCTCGCGGGCGAATCGATCGCGGTCTTCCGCACCGCGAGCGGCCAACTTGGGGCCGTGGCGAACGCGTGCCCGCATCGACGGCTCAAGCTTTCCGTCGGCGCCGTGGTCGGCGAACGCGTGCAGTGCCGCTATCACGGCTGGCAGTTCGACCCGTGCGGCAACGGCGAAAGCCCCGGCACACCCAAGCTCACCACTTGCACCACGGCTTACGACGTGCGCGAGGAACACGGCCTGATCTGGCTGAAGTCCCGCGGCAGCGTCGCGACGTTCCCGGACATCACGGTGCCGGGCTGGTTCCACATCAGCACCCTGCGGCATGTCGTCCCCGCGCCCCTGGAACTCACCGTCGACAACTTCAACGAGATCGAACACAGCGCGACCGTCCACGACACGTTCGGGTACGACCTCGATCGGCTTCACGAGGTGAACGTGCGGTTCGAAGCGACCGACGACACCGTGCGGGTCGTGAACGTCGGGCCCACGAAGCGGATCCATCCGTTCTTCGCGCTGCTCATCAACATCCGCCGGAACGATCTGTTCCACGACGACTGGACGACTCGCTTCTCGCCGGTGTACTCGGTGTTCGACCACTGGTGGACTTCGCCGGACCTCAAACGCGAGTCGATGGTTCGCTGGCGGCTTCATGTCTTCTTCGTGCCCATCGACGATCGCACGACGCAGGTCGTGAGCGTGACCTATGCGAAGTCCCGGTATCCGGGGCCGAACGGCGCGCTCCGCCTCATGAAGTGGAAGATGCGGGAACAGATCGACCGCGAGATCCGGGAGGACATCGACATGCTCCACCACATGGCGGACTACGACCGGAGCCTCGAGGGGCTGAAGTTGAGCCGCTTCGATAAAGTGATGGGTCTCACGCGGGAACGCATCGCCCGCATCTATCGCGGCGAGCCGGCCCGCGAGCCCGCTTGAGAAAGGCGTTCGATCCACCGCATGTTCACGTTCTACCCCGCCTACGAAGAACACTTCGCCCAGGTGCAGTTGTGTCTGTTCATGCTCGGGATGGGGGCCACGCTCTCGCTCGCGGATTTTGCCGGCGTGCTGCGGCGGCCGCGATCGCTGACCGTGGCTCTCGTCGGGCAGATCGTGCTTTCGCCGCTCGTGGCTCTGGCCGCGAGCATGGCGTTCGGCCTCACGCCGGGGATCACGATCGGCCTGATCCTGACCGCGGCGATGCCGGGCGGCGCGACCGCCAAGGCGTTCGTGCTTCTCGCTCGCGGGTCGTCCCCGCTCGCGATTTCGCTCACGGCCGTGAGCACCTTGGCCGCGATCGTCACGGTGCCGCTGACGCTTCAGCTTTGTGCGGGAAGCTACGTGCCGCCCGATTTCGAGATGCCGACGGAACGCATCGTGCGGGACGTGGCCTGCTTCGTCTTCGCTCCGCTGGCTCTCGGCATGATCATCGGAGCCGCACGGCCCGAGCGGCGGAAGGTTCTCAGCCGATGGCTGATCCGCTTCGGCTTCGTCGTGGTGATCGCGATGGTGGTGTGTGCGCTCGGCAGCCAGCGGATCAAGCCGGGGGAACGAGGCTTGCTCGTTCCGGTCGCGATCATCGTGTTCGCGCTGGTTTGCATGCAGGTGATCATGTTGCCGTTCCGCATCCTCGGGTGGCCTCGGGCGGACACGGTGAGCGCCGGGATGGAAGGGACGATGCGGAACATGAACCTGGCGTTGCTGCTGAAAGCCGGGCTCTTCCCGGATCGCGGGCCGGAGGCGGTCGCCGCGTTGGGGACGGAAGTGATGTTCGTGGTGCTGTTCTATGCGGGGTCGGCGTTCTTCCTTGGCCTGCCGCTGGCGTTGAACTTCCGCCGAATGGCTCGACGGGACGAGCGGAAGGCGTGAGGCGGCCTCAGGCGCCGAACATCGCCTTCCAGATGATGTCCACGAAGCTGTTGGAGGGCGGGTCGGCCGGGTCCACGGTGCCGTTCCCGCGACAGGTGAAGCACTTCTCGCGCTCGAGGCCCGGTTCCTCGAGGTAGCCTCGCGCGTGGCACGTCGGGCACGCGAACGGCAGGTAGCCGCGCGGCCCGAGATCGTACTCGTACTTGGACGTGCCACCGCACAGCCGGCAACTCGGCCGCCCGCCGCAGTGGCACTTGATCGACTTCAACATGGGACCCTTTCGTCACTTCACCTTTTTCTCGCCGTATCCCTTCCACGTCCACTCGATCGCGTGCGGCAGGAACTGGGCTTGGGCCTTCCCGTCGCAGTGGCCGGAGCCGCGGCAGAAGAGGTACTGGTACTCGTAGCCCTTTTCTTTCAACACCTTCGCCATGCGGTGGTTCGCCTCCACCCAGTCGTGCATGTTGTCCCGCATCACGTTCGGGTTGAGCAGGTCCTTGTCGCCGACGTGGATGAAGATGCGAAGCTTCTTCTTGGGCTCTTTCGGGATCAGCGTCTCGTGGAAGCCCCAGGCGCCGTCCGGATATTTGGGGTCGAAGGGCCACGCCTGATTCACGAACGTCCCCGAGGTGGTGAGGACGCGGTGGTACAGGTCGTTGCGGAACCAGGCCATGATCAGGGCACACGACCCGCCCGAACTGCACCCCATCGCGGCGCGGCCGTCCGGGTCCTTCGTCAGCTTCACCTTGCAGTTCTTCTCGACTCGCGGGAGCACTTCGTCCTCGATGTACGTGGCGTAGGCGCCGTTCATGTTGTCGTATTCTTTGCCGCGTTCGTGGCCTTGGGCGTCGCCGCCGCCGTTCTGGATCGAGATCAGCACGATCGGCGGGATACGTTTTTGGGCGATCAGGTTGTCGAGGATCGTCTTGTACCCGTTCGCGTGGCCGGGGCCGTCGTGCACGACCATGAACGGAGCCTCGGTTCCTTCCTTGTAGCCGGGCGGGATGTACACGCCGATGGCCCGCTTGTAGTCGATCGTGTGCGTCTCGACGATCAACGTCTTCGGGTTGTTCGGGTCGACTTTACCGAACACCTTGCGGGCGATGCCGGGGTTGAAGTCTTTCGTTTCCTTCGAGTCGATTTGGAACTGCTGGACTTTTCCTTCGGGCACGCCGTCCATCTTCTTGCGTTCGACGGCGGGCGTGTATGTCGGCCCGATCACGAAGTTGTCGTAGGCGTCGAGCGGCGGGTTCTCGCCGTCCTTGAGCGTCTTGAAGGGCGGGGCGCCTTTCGCGTCCGGTTGGCGAACCGGTTGTGCGGCGATGGCGCCCGCCAGGGCGAGGGTGAAGCCGAGAACGAGGCGGAACGGTCGGTGCATGATGCCCCCGTGGGAGAATGCGAGGGCGGTATTCTACGGCAATCGTCGGACCCGCGAGGGAAGTCCGCGGCGTTCGTCGGATTCACTTCGGCTCGCGAAGGGAGCCGGCGATCTGCATCAGCTTGGACTCGAACAACTCGCGGTCGGTCCACGAGCAGAACGAGTACACGACGACGACCCGTTCGCCGATCTTCGCCGCGGAGACGACCACGAGCTTCGAGAAACTCGCGGCGCCTTTCACCGTCATCTGCATGCGCGCGATCGGCGTCGGCGTGTCCACGGGGTTGGAAGGCGGGTCGCCCTTCGGCTCGCCGGTCAGGTCGAGGAACGCGGCGTCGAGCTTCTCGTCCGCCTGCTTCACCTGCGCGCGAATCTTGTCCTCGACGTACTTCTTCCCCTGCGGGAGCGGTTCGCCGCCGGCCGAATCCAGCAGGATGGTCACGAGCGTGGCTTCCTCGGCGATGTCCTGCCCGGGAACTTTCACGCGGGCCACGAGGAGCAGGTCGCCGTTCGCGTCTTCACCGGTGGCGGGGCGTTCCTTCGGCTCGGGTTCCTTCCAGATGTCCTCGCCGTCGAGCAGTTGATAGCTCACGGCGTGGCCGCCGAACGTGCGGACGGGGAGTTCCTTCGGACTCCAGTTGTCGCGGGTTCCGCTCAGCTTCAGCTTCTCGCGGATGGCGTCGAACGTGCTTGCCTGGCCTTCCGCGTCCTTCTCGCCGGCCCACGAGAGAGCCCAATATCCGATGCCCTTCGAACTCGTGGCGTAGCAAAGCCCCGCGACACCGGCGCCGTCGCTTTTCTGCCGCGCGGTGAAGGAGAAGGCCATGGCCGCGGGCTGGCCGAGGAACGTGGCGCCCTCCATCTGCGTGCGCGTCACTTCCTCGAAGCTGCGATCGAGCACGCGATCGACCATGGCGCGAAGTTCGCTCGGCCGCGGCTCGCGGCGTTCATAGTCGCGGGCGCCCACGGCGAAGAACGCGTCCGGATCCTTGCGGCGGAACGCGACGATCATCGGCGGCCCGAGCTTCGCCTTCACGTCGTCGTCCATGGCCCACGGCTCGCCCGGCGTCTCGAAGGAGAGGTTGAGCGCCTTCAATTGCTGCCGCGATTCCCCCTTCACCACTTCGGGCTTGGAGGTGACCTTGAAGTACACCGCGAGCCCGGCTCCGGCGATCAGCACGAAGCAGACGAACGCGATGATGCCGGTCTGGTAGCTCGCCGCCTCGCCGGCGGCGGAGAAGTTGCGGCGAACGGGTCGCCCGTCGGCGTTGGGTTCCGGCTCGTGCTTCTCCATGCCGTCGAAACCCGAAGGGGGCTGCGGCGGCGGGTGGAACTGCGCCTGCGGTGGCGGAGCGGCCGGCGTCGCGGGGGCCGGCGGGCCGAGCGTGAACCGCATCCCGCAACGCGGGCACGTGAGCACCGCCCCGGCCGGAACGCGGCTCGGGTCGAAGAGGTACGGGCAACTCGGATTCGGGCACTTCAATGCCGTGGACATGAAATTAGATTACGACCGCGACGGGCCGCGGAGAATCGCCCGCAGAGACGGCACAAGGCCGGCCCCCGTGCTTCCACGGTAGAAGGACTCGGGCGGAAGTTCGGCCACGAGCCGGAAGTACGCCTCGCGCATGCTGTGGAAAGGCAGCGTGGGGAAGAGGTGGTGCAACGCGTGGAACCGCATGCCGAGCGGAGCCCAGAGTTCGGCCCACCAGCCGCGCGGAGTGTCCACGCTGTCCGCGAACTGCCGCAGGTGATCGACCGGTTCGCCTTCGAGCTCGAAGTGGTGAGCCGTGAGCATTCGCAGGCGATTCACGAAAAGCACCATCGTGTAGATGCCGTACCAGCATGCGAGCCACTTCCACGAGATGGCGCCGAGAAGCGTGAGGGCGATGGGTGGCCACCACGCGGCGAGGATGATCGTTTCCCATCGAACAAGCCGCCGGCGTTCGGAGTCGTCCATGTCGCGGACGTACCCGAGGTTGATCGCGTAGCTGGACGCCGAGCGGACGAGCAAGCGGCGGAGCGGCGGAACGAACCACGATACCGGCGCCCCGAGCAGGAACCGTGCCAGCAAGGTCGGGAACACCACGACCGAGAACGCGAGGTACTTCGCGATGGCGAACGGCTTCCCCGCGAGCGGGAGGTACTCGGGATCCTTCGCCGTGCCGTAGGTCGTTTTCTTGTGATGGTCCGCGTGCACCCCTTCGTACATCACGGAGGGCAGCAGCCATGGCACGCCGAACACGACGTTCCACGCGAAGTTGAACCCCGGCACCTGATCGTGCCGCTGATGCGTGAGTTCGTGGATCATGGCGAGGCCGCGATACCACACCGCGACGGCGACGATGGCGGCGGCCGCCATGAGCCACGGTTCGTCGGAAAGGATCAGCGCGAGCATCGCGGCCCAGGCGATGGAGCCGGAGACGAGCAGTTCGCGCCAGTAGAGCCACGGCCGCGGCGTGAAGAGATCTTTCACCAGCCGATGCGCGGCGACGACGTCGGCGAGCCTGGGCGGGGCATCCGTCGCCGCGAGCATGTTCAGCTTCCCCCTGCGGCCACGAGCTTCCCGGCGGCGAATCGGTCGCGGAAGCGGGTCACCACGTCGTCCGGCACGAAATACGTTCCGCATTGCGGGCGGGCGGCCGTGATGCCCATCCGCTGCAGGCCGCGGTAGTGGCTGCGCAGATCGCTCAGGTCCGCGAGGCCGAGCGTGGCGCGGAACCCCTCGTGGCGATCCGTGAGGAGCGACGAGAGAATGCACGCCGTGAGTTCTCGCGGATCCCGCGACAGTTCCTTGCGGAACGCGGACTCCCCGAGACGGGCCACCACGGCCTCCGCGCCGGGCGGAAGGAACACGGTTTCCCGAATCGGATCCCGCAGCCGCACCATTCCCGCGTTCCCGAAGAAGAGATCGGCTTCGCTCTCGGCTCGCTCGATCCCGCGATCCAGCGAGAAGCCCGGCGGGTAGGAATCGTCCACGATAATCGTTCCAGGCCGCAACCGCGACACGTCGATCACATCCGGCACGCTGACCGCCGTGAGAATCGTCGTGGCCTCGAAGAGAGCGTCCGGCAGGCCGCGTTCCGAGGCGAGAAGCTTCACCGTGCCCCGGAATCCGTGGCGTTCCTTGATCCGTTTCGCGAGCGCGGCGAGTTCGTCCTTCTTGGCGTACACGTCGCAGAGAGTCAACGTCTTCGGGTGGGGAAGCACGTCCAGGGCGAGAGCGAGGCAGCCCTGGCCGATGGACCCGAGCCCGAGCACGGCGAGGTGTTCCTTCGCGATCGTGCGGCCGGTCGATTCCAACATCGATTGCAGGTTCAGGATTACGGCCGCTGTGGTCGTGGCGTGGCCCGTGGTGATGCGGGGGGCCGTCTCGCCGATCCACTCCTTGAGCGCGAGGCCGTAGTCCGTGGCGGACGGAATCAGCCCCGTGAGCGAGACGCATTTCGCTCCCTTCTTGCGGGCCATCTCCACGGCCTTGGTCACGAGGCCCGGCACGCGGGGCGAACCGAACATCTCCCGCCCGCGGATCGGCAGCGTGATCACGCCGATGCGGCCGATCGGCATCTCGTAGAGGTGGCTGACGAACGGGTCGGAGCCGAACACGGCCGCGATCGCCTCGTCCGGCACGCCGCCGACCGTGTTCACGCGGTCCGGCATGTACAGGAGCGCGGCGGAATCGAAGGTGAGGTTCTCGAAGGTGCCGTTGGCGGCGGCGCGGCTGTGAACGTGGATGTAGTCCTTGTTGTCCGAAGGGTGCGCGACCAGCGTCGGAGTCGGCGCCTCGGCCGGAGCCTGAGGTTCCGCCTCCGCACGCGGAGCCTGCGGACCACTCTGGGCGGCGCCGTCCAACTGCTTCACCAGAAGCATCGCCAATTCCGTGAGCGTGGTGCCCGCGGAGAGCTTGTCGATCGGCACGTTCGTGCGGAAGTCGCGATCGATCCGCAGCTTGAACTCGAACGCCATCAGCGAATCGACGCCGAACGTGGTGAGCGGGGCGGCGGGATCGAGAGTGGCTTCATCGGCCCGGAGCACGGCCGCGAGCGAACGGCGGAGGTGGGCGACGAGGAAGCTCGCGCGATCGTCCGCGGGGAGGGCGAGGAGCGCCTCGAGCGCGTCGGATCCGCCGGCGGAGCCGTCCGTGCCGCCCTTGCGCGCCAGCACCTCGGCGAAGCGGTGGCTCTTCTTCGCGGTCGCGTTGCTGTCGCGGAATCGATCCCAGTTCGCGCGGACGGCGCCGAGCGTGGTCGCGTCGCGGCGGAGCAGGAATTTCAGGAACAGGAACACGTCTGCCGGGGGGAGCAGTTCCAATCCCAGGGATTCGAGGTAACGGGCGAGAGCGGTGTTGTCCGCCACGATGCCGACCTCGGCGAGCGGGCCCCAGTTCACCGCGAGGGCGGGGAGCCCCTCGGCCTTGCGGAGCCACGCGAGGGCATCGAGGAAGCGGTTCGCCGCGACGTAGCTCGCCTGCGCCGCGGAGCCGAACTGGGTGGCGACGGACGAATACATCACGAACCAATCCAGCGGCATGGTCTTCGTCGCGAGGTGGAGGTTCCACGCCCCCGCGACCTTCGGCCCGAGCACGGTTTCGAGCGTGGCCCGCGTCACCTTCGGGATCGGCTCGTCGTGGAGGACCATCGCCGAGTGAACGACGCCCCGGAGCGGCGGCGTGATGCCCGCGATCAGCTTCGATACCGCGGCCGCGTCGGCCACATCGACGGCGGCGACGGTCACGGTCACGCCGCGTTCCGCGAGTTTCGCGAGAGCCTGCTTCGCGGCGTCGGTCTTGGCCCCGCTGCGGCCCGCGAGCGTGAGGTGTTTCGCTCCCTGATCCGCGAGCCACTCCGCCGTGCGAAGCCCGAGCCCGGACAACCCGCCCGTGACGAGGTAGCTCGCGTCCGCCCGCACCACGGGGCGCTCGTGAACGAGGATTCGGATTTGGGCCGCACCAGTGCGGTCCGCACCAGTGTGGTCCGCACGCTCCGCGTGCGGCTTCGAATCCGCACGCTCCGCGTGCGGACCACTCGAAGGCATCGCGATCACGAGCTTGCCCCGATGCTTGCCCTGCGCCATGAGGCGGAACGCGTCCCCGAGTTTCTCCGCGGGGTAGATCGCGGCTTCGAGCGGGGAAAACTCGCCGCTCGCGAACAGGTCCATGAGCGCCCGCAGCCGTTTCCCGATCCACACGGGCTTCCTCGCCACGAGTTTCGCGAGGTCCACGGCGGTGAACGACACGCTGGCGCGGAACGGGTTCAGATCCAGCGGCGTGTTCTGGAACAGATCCTTCTTGCCGATCTCGACGAACCGCCCCCCGGAGGCGACGAGTTCGAGCGTTCGCGGGATGAACTCGCCGGCGAGCGAGTTGATCACGACATCGACGCCGCGGCCCGCGGTCGCCTTCCGAACGCCGTCCGCGAACGAGAGGTTGCGGGAATGGAAGACGTGCTTCACGCCCTGTTTCTTGAGGAACTCGTGTTTCTCGGGGCTGGCGGTGCCGAGGATTTCGGCGCCGACGCGGCGGGCGATCTGAATGCCGGCTTGGCCCACGCCGCCGGCCGCGGCATGCAGCAGCACCGTTTCGCCGGCTTCGAGCCGTGCCACGTCCATGAGGCAGTAATCGGCCGTGAGGAACGCGATCGGGATGGTCGCGGCTTGCTCGAAGGTCAGGTTCGCGGGCTTCTTCGCGGCGAGGGCCGCCGCCACGCGGATGCGGTTGGCGAATCCGTGGGACGAGATCGCGACCACGTCGTCGCCGGGTTTGAACTCGTTGACGGCGGAGCCGACGCGGCGCACGACGCCGGACACTTCGTCTCCGAAGGAGCGCGGCTCGGTCGGGGCCAGCGGATAAATGTCGAGCGCCTTCAGCACGTCCCGGAAGTTGATGCCGACGGCGCGGACGTCGATCTCGATCTCGTGTGCGGCCGGTTCTGTCTCGGGAACCTCGACCCAGGCGAGGCCGTCCAGACTGCCCGGTTCCGTGGTGCGAAGCTCGAACGCCGCGGCGCGTGGAATGGAGCGGTACGCGATTCCGTCCGCGCTCGCGGGAACGAGTTGGTTCGCGAGCCGTTCGCCGTTCCGATACGCGATCTCGTCCTCGGGCGGGTTCGACCAGAACTCCGCGAGCGCGGTCTCGACTTGCTCGTCCGCCGCGGCGGGGTCCAGATCCAGCAGGCGGCACGAGACCTTGGGATACTCGGTGGCGACGGTGCGGAGCACGCCCGCGACCGCGGCCTGCACGAGGTTCGGCGTGCCGTGCAGGATCGCGCCGCTCGTCACGAGCCAGAGCGAGGTCGTGGCGTCGCCGATGGCCTGCGCCGTCTTCAGCAGCGTCTCGGTGGCGTTCGCCACCGCGGCCACGCTCGGTTCTCCGGCGAGGTGCGGCAGCCAGACCACGATTGCGCCGTTCTCGTTCTTCTGGACGAATTCCGCGACCGAACCGCGGCTCGCGCCGAGCAACCGCACGACTTCACCCGCGTCGTTCAGCGGGTCGATCACGAGCCATGCGGCGGAGGGCTTCGCCTCGCCGATCGGCTTCGGCGCCGGCTTCCATTCCTCGCGGTAGAGCTTGGTCGCGCTCTTTGCCGCGTGCGATTCCTGCGGCTTCTTCACCACGGTGCAGCCGTCGAACGTCGCGATCCACTCGCCGTCCGGGGCGAAGACGTCGATGTCCGCGATCCACTTGACGTCCTGAATGTGCAGGCTGCGAACGTGGCAGATCACCTTCGCTCCCGCGCGGCGACGCCACTCGATGCGTTCGATCCGCACCGGGAGAAACATCGACTCGCGTTCTTCGTCCACCGGCGTGGCCGCGAGCACGGATTGGAACACGCCGTCGAGCAGGGCCGGGTGCAGGTAGTAGCGGTCGGCGTCGGCGGTGGAGCCGTCGTGGAGTTCGACCTCGGCCCAGAGTTGGCCGTTCGCCTTCTCCAGTTTGCGGATGGTGCGGAAGCTGGGGCCGTAGTGGTTCCCGCCGCGTTCGAAGCGGGCGTACATGGCCTCGGGCGCGATCGTCTCCGGGTTCGAGGGGCGAACGAGGCTTCGCTCCGGGAGATGGCCGGAATCGTCCACCGCCCAGCGAACGCTGCGGCTGCACTGCTCCCAGCCGCGATCGTCGGTCAGGCTCTTGGCCGCGACCGCGAGCCGGCGCGACACCGGGTCGAAGCTCGTTCGCACCACATGCGGCGAGTCCGCCCACAGGATGCGATCGAAGTTGATGTCCGTGAGGCCGATCGGGTTGGCGAACGATCCTTCGGCGACGGCCGCGAGCATGAGTTCGATATGGCCGGCGGCGGGGAACACGGCGCGGCCGCGGAACCCGTGATCGGCGAGGTACGGGAATTCGTCCGCGGAGACGCACGCTTCCCAGAGCTTGGCATGGCCCGGCTCGCGGAGGCCGAGGAGCACGTGCGTGGGCGCCGTGAGCCGCCGCCGCGATTCTTCGCCTTCGTTCCAACACGTGACTGGATGCCGCGGATGGCGCGGGAGTTCGACATGCGCCGCGGCTCCGCCGCCGATCGTTTTCCAGTCCAGTTTCACGCCGTTCACGTGAAGGGCGGCCATGGCCTCGGCGAGGTTCCGCAGGCCGTCTTCCTTGCGCTTCAGGGTCGCGACCACGGCCGCGTTCCCGCCGAGCGATTGGTGGATGTAGCGGAAGAGGCCGGGGTGCGGCCCGATTTCCAGGAACAGCTTCGCTCCGAGTTCGGCGGCGCGGCGCACCGCCGGGAGGAAACTCACCGGCTCGCGGAGGTTCCGCCACCAGTAATCGGGGTCCAGCGACTCGCCGGGCTGCTCGCGGCCGGACACCGTCGAGATGTACGGGATCGTCGTCGCCTTCGGTTTGATGTGCTTCACCGACGGCATGAACGAGTCGTAGCAGATGTCCATCTTCGGCGAGTGGAAGGCGTACGGGAACGGCAACATCCGTGCGAACGTTCCCTTCGCCGTGAGCGATTCGACCGCCGCCTTCACGGCGTCCGCGTCGCCGGCAAGGGTGAGGTCCGTGGGGCTGTTCACCGCCGCGATCCAGAGTTTGTTCGCGTGTTCGGCGAGGAGCGGCTGCGCGGCTTCCTCCGAAATGCCGACGGCGGCCATCGCTCCGGACCCGCGCGTCATCTCCTGCACGCGGGCCCGTTCGACGATGACCCGCACCGCGTCTTCGATGTTCAGCGCGCCGGTGGCGTAGGCGGCGGCCGCTTCGCCGATGCTGTGGCCGAAGATGAGCGTCGGTTGAAGCCCGGCCGCACGGAAGAGCCGGTACACGCCCACTTGCAGGACGAAGAGGATGCCCTGGCCCACGTCCGACCGGAAGACGCTGTCGTCGCCGCGGATGATGTCGTCCACCACGCTGCGGCCCCAGTGTGGCCGCATGATCGCGTCCAGTTCCTCGACCGTGGCCTTGAACGCGGGATTGAGTTGGTAGAGGTCGCGGGCCATGCCCGGCCACTGTGTGCCTTGCCCGGTGAAGACCACGGCAACGGGCGGGGCCGACGTTCCGACTTGGCCCGCGAAGTGGCCGGGGGCCCCGGCGCCGGCGCGGAGCGTCCTGGCGATCTCGGCGGCATCGGAACCGACCACCGCGACGCGTTGCGAATGGTGCGAGCGACGCTGCTGAACCGCGGCCACGATTGCGGGCAACGAATCGGCGGCCGCCGATTCCAGGAGAGCGGCATCGGCTTGAACCGATTCTTCCAACGCGTTCGAAGAGCGTGCCGACGCCGTCCAAAGGATTGGAGCGCTGGGCGGGGAGCCACTTTGAGGCTTCGCCGCGGGCGCGCTCGAGAGCACGGCATGAGCGTTCGTGCCGCCGAAGCCGAAGCTGTTCACGCCGCCGAAGCGAAGCCCGTCGTGAGACTTCATTGCTTCGGTCGCGGTCGGAACGCGGAGCCGGTATTCGTCGAACGGGATGCGCGGGTTGGGTTTGGTGAAGTGGACGTTCGGCGGGATCGTGCCGTGATGCAGAGCGAGGGCCAGCTTGATCAGCCCCGCGATACCGGACGCGGGTTCGAGGTGGCCCAGGTTGGACTTCACGGAGCCGACGACGAGCGGGTCGGACTTCGGCCGCTTCGAGCCGAGCACGCGGCCGATCGCGGACAGTTCGATGGGGTCGCCCACGGCGGTTCCGGTGCCGTGCGCTTCCATGAACCCGAGGCGCTCCGGCGACACTTCGGCCATCCGGTACGCGGCTTCGAGCATCGCGGCCTGTTGCTCCGCGCTCGGCACGGTAAGCCCGCCGGTGCGGCCGTCCTGATTGGTCTGTGTGGCGCGGATCGCGGCGTAGATGCGGTCGCCGTCCGCGAGGGCTTGCGACAGCGGCTTGAGCATCACCATGCCCGCGCCTTCGGCCCGAACGAAGCCGTCGGCCGCGGCGTCGAACGCGCGGCAGCGGCCGGTCGGCGAAAGCATCCCGGCCTTGCTGAACGCGACGGAGACGTCCGCCTGGAGGATCGCGTTCACGCCGCCGACGAGGGCTTGCGGAATCTCGCCGCGCCAGATCGCCCGGCACGCGAGGTCCAGCGCCACGAGCGCGGAGGAGCACGCCGTATCGACCGAGAGGCTCGGCCCGCGCAAGTCGAAGCAGTACGAAACGCGGTTCGAGGCGATGCTCAGCGCCTGGCCGGTGCTCGTGTGCATGTCCGCGTCGTAGCGGCCGCGCTTCTGGATGTCTTCGTAGTCGCACGACGAGATGCCGACGTAGACGCCGGTCTCGGAGCCCGCGAGTTCGTTCGTGGTGCGGCCCGCGTCCTGAATCGCGTCCCAGGCGGTCTCCAGGATCCAGCGCTGTTGCGGGTCGATGCGGTTGGCTTCGCGGGGAGTGAGGCCGAAGAAGGCGGCGTCGAACTCGGCCGCTTCCGTCACGTACCCGCCCCACTTGGCGTAGGTGTGCCCCGGAACCCCGCGGTTCGGGTGATAGAACGACGCGATGTTCCAGCGATCGGGAGGCGTGTCCGTGATGAGGTCCGCGCCGGCGAGCAGTTTCGACCAGAACTCCGTCGTCGTGCGGATTCCGCCGGGCAGCTTGCACCCGATACCGGTGATAGCGATCGGTTCCATGAAACGTTCCGGAGGGATGCGAACGCGCGGCCGCTCGGCGCGAGTGAGTTATTCTGTTTCTCGCGGCCGGTAGCGTCAACCAACCGGGGGATGCGAATCCCGGTTGGCGGAAGCCGAGAACGTGACAGGAGCTGAACTTGGGGAAATTGGGCGAACGCGGTTCAGCTCAAAATTGAGGAGCGATTCATTTGCTGAACTTCGCCAGCCGGTCCTGGACGGTCTTCGCGTCGTCCGTGCGGCCACCGGCCTTCATCGCCGCGAGCCAGTCTTCCAGAATCGCTCGCGTCTCGGGATGATCCGCGGGGTACTTCGCATCCCGAATCTTGACGCACGCCGCGTACAGTTGGGCCGCCTCGGCCCATCGTTTCCCCGCTGCGGCGAGTTCGGCTTCGGCCCGGCGTGTCTCCGCCGTCTCGGGATGTTCGGCGCCAAGCATCTTGTCCCGTGTCGATTTCGCGTCCGCGATCAGCTTCTCGGCGTCAGTCGTCTTGCCGGTTGCGGCGAGAATCCGACCCAACAGCAACGCGGCGGACGCGGTCGAGGGATGGCTCGCTCCGAGGCGTTTGGAGTACGCCTCGAAGGCTTGCCGGGCCGGAGCTTCCGCCGCGGCCGCCTTGCGGGCGCGAAGCAAGGCCGCGGCGCGATCGACAAGCAGGCTTCCGCGGTAGTACGGATCCGAACCGTGGAACTTCTCGGAGAGTTTGAGCGCCGCCGCATACCGGGGCTCGGCGTCTTTGCCCTCGAGCACGTCGATCCACGCGAGGTTTTGCAGAGCGACAAGCGAGTTCGGCGTGTTCGGCGCGTCCTTCTCCCATTCGGCGTTCAGCTTCTCGAACTTGGCCCGCGCCTCGGCATACTTGCCCGCACGGATCTCCGCGAAGGCTTGCCGCGTGATCAACCAGCGGACCGGCGGCGTGCCGCGCCCGTACGACTTGAAGTAAATCTTGAACGCGGCTTCTTCGAGCGTGTTCGCGGTCGCGAGGTCGCCCACGGCAAGTTCGAGGTCCGCGAGTTCGAGCATCGCGGCGGCGTGGCTCGTGGATCCGGGTCGGGACTTCTCGTAGTGGTTCAGGACTTTCTGGAGTTCCTTGCGGGCCTCGGCGAAGCGGCCGAGGTTGGCGAACATCTCGCCGCGGGTTTGCCACAGCCACGCGAGGTGAATCGGGTCGCCGCCGTAATGCTTGTCGAGGATCGCTTCAGCCTTGCGGTACTCGGCCTCCGCGTCCGCGAATCGGCCATGATGGCGGTGCAACGCGGCGGCTTCGGAATGATTGTCCGCGAGGCCGACTTCACCGTTCGTGTAGATTTTCGTGCGGATCTCGGCGGCGCGGGCGTACAGCGCCTCGCGTTCGGCGTAGTCTCCGCGTCGCGCGGCGAACCCGGCCAGCTGAATCAGGTTGCCGAGCGTGTCCGGGTGCTGCTTGCCGAGGTACTTCTCCCGAATCTCGAGTGCGGCCTTGGAGAACTCGAGGGCCTCGGGCTCGCGTTGAAGATCGCGGAGAAACGCGGCGAGATTGCTCATCGACCGTGAAAGGTTGCCCGCGCGGTTGAGTCGGTCCGTCACGCCTTCGGCCGTGTCGATCCCGGCTTTCTTCTTGAGCGTGATCGAACGGCGATAGAGGGCCTCGGCTTCTTCATGGCGGTCGGTCGAAGAACAGAGCCCGCCGAGGTTGTTGCACACGATGGCGACGCCGAGTTGCTCCGGGCCGTCGTCCTTCTCGTAGCAGTCCAGCGCCTTGCGATACAGGGTTTCGGCCTCCCCGAAGCGGTCGAGACTCTCCACGATCGCCGCGAGCGTGTTGCAGGACTGCGCGAGCGTTCTCAGGCGGACTCCGAGTTCCTCGTTGATCTCGAGGGCCTTCTTGGCGAGCGGAACGCCGTCCTCGAATCGTTGCTGACGGATGTGAACCCAGCCGAGTTTGTTCAGCGTGCTGGCGATGGCCGCGCTGCGGGGGCCGTCGGTCGTCTCGTAGATCTTCAGACCGCGCTTGAGGAGCGGTTCCGCCTCGGCCTGCCGCCCGAGTTCGTGGAAGAAGTCCGCTAGGTCGCAGAGGCTTTCCGCCACGCTGCGGTGGTTCGGGCCGTGGGCCTTCTCGCGGTTCTCGAGCGCCCGGCGGAGCAGCTTCTCGGCTTCGTCGTACTTGCCGGCGTCCGTGAGGAACGAGGCCAAACCGCCGAGCGCGAACGCCAGATCCGGATGTTCCGCGCCGAGGGCTTTCTCCCACTCCGCGACCGTGCGGCGATACAGCTTCTCGGCGTCGTCCGGGCGGTTGTCCGACTGGTAAAGCCGAGCCAGGCGCTGGACGCTGGAGAAGGTGGTGGATTTGCCGGGCCCGCCATGTTCTTCACGAATCGCGAGCGCTCGCTTGAGCATTCGCTCCGCCTTGCCAACGTCCTTTTGCTTCTCGTGAACCCACGCGAGTTGTTGAAGTGGCCCCACGACCTGCGGCGCGGTCTTGCCTTTGAGCTTCTCGACGATCGCGAGTTGCCGTTCGGCCGCGCTCAGAGCGTCGCTCCATCGCTTGAGTTCGCCGTAGGCGCCGACGAGATCCGAGAGGGCCGTCGCCACGGATTCGGAATCGGAGCCGTCCTTGCGTTCGGCCGCTTCCAGGGCCTTCTTGAGAATCGGCAGCGCCTCCGCGGGCTTGGAGCGATCCATGAGGTAATCGGCGAACTGGGCGTAGACCCATCGGCGATCGATGTCGGCCGCCGGTTCGAATTCCTCGGCCATGGCGATGGCCAGTTTGAACTCCTTCTCGGCGGCCGCCGCTTCGCCGCGACGCGAGAGGACGCTTCCGAGCAGGGCGTGAACGAACACCGATTGTTCGTACTGGCCCGCGACGCGGTCGTAGGCTTCGACGGCCTTGCGGGCCTAGGCTTCGGCGTCCTTGTACTTGTTGGCGTTCTTCTCGTCCCAGGCGCGGTCGTAGTACCGGCGTGCGAGCACGGCGCGGCTCGCGGCCGGCCCCTCGCCGAGAATTTCCTCCACGCGCTTCTGCAAATTCAACACGGCTTCCGGCCACTTCTGCCGCGTGCGGATCGCGATCATTTCGTCGTAGCAGTTGCTGACGAGGGCATACCCGTTCTTCGCGTCCTTCGCGTAGATCAGGTACCGCTCGCTCGCTTCTTCGAAGAGGTCGTAGGCGTCGACGTCCTCCTTGAGCTTGAGCGAGACGCGAGCCAGATAGCGAAGCGCGTCCCCTTCGCCGCCATGGAGCTTTTTCTCGGAGTAGAGCTTGCGGGATCGGCGGAGGTCCGCTTCGGCTTTCTTGAGGTCGTCGGTTTCGAGCCGGCTCGACCCGAGGCACAGGAGCGAATAGGGAAGGATCTCCGGCAGCTTGCCCGATTCGTCCACCGCGTACACGGCCCATTCCAGGAACGTGACCGCCTCCTCGTAGCGCTTCGCCTTGTAGTAGCAGAGCCCAAGCAGGTTTGTGCAGCGAATGTTGTCTTCCTGGTAGCCCTTGAGCACGTCCGTGTAGATGAGTTTGGCTTTCTCCGCGAGCGGCAGCGCCTCGCTCCACTTGTTGATGTTGCTGAGCGCGGCGGCGGCGTTGTGCAGGGCCGCGGCCTGCGATTGGTTCTTGAGGTTCTGGCGATCGCCTTCCTTGGCCGCAAGCTTGTAATACTTCGCGGCGCCTTCCCACTTCTTCTCCTCGAACGCTTTCTTGCCGGCCTCGAAGTAGCTCTCGAAGACGGAATCCTGCGCCTGGGCCGCGGGCGCAAATACGAGCAAGAAGCCGACCGCGAGTGGGGGAAGAATCCGCATGATGAGCCTCCTCCGAGTTGTGATGGGAGATTACTTGAACGACCGTTCCTTCGCAACGGCCGCGCGGAAAATCGGTCTCGCCTCCGATTCCCGGAATCGGGTATATCCCGGGGATGACGTTCCGCCGCTATCTGTGGCTGCTCGCCGCCGTCACGCCGTGCTACCTCGCCCTCGCGGCATTGCTCCCGCCCGCGGACGACGAAGCGTATTACTGGTGCTGGGCGCAGCGGCTCCAACTCAGCTACTACGACCACCCGCCGATGGTGGCGTATATGATCCGCGCCGCCACCGCCCTCTTCGGGGGCACGCTCTTCGCCACGCGGTTGCCGGCGGTCGTCTCCACGCTCACGGTGTTGGCGGTGATCGGCCGGCTCACGCGGCCACGCACGCTGCTGCCCCTCGTGATTCTCACGCCGCTGTTCACCTTCGGCGCCGTGATCGTGACGCCGGACACGCCGCTGCTGATGTTCTGGGCCCTGTACCTCGCGTGGCTCGTGGGAACGCACGAGAAACTCGCCTCCGAGCCGGGCCCGGGCATTCTTTGGTGGTGCCTCGGCGGCTTGGTCCTCGGGTGCGGCATCCTCGGGAAATACACCACCGGCCTCGGCATGATCGCCGGATTCGTCTCGTTCCTGATCGCGGGGAACATTCGCCGCTGGATCGGCGGGTACGTCGTACACGGGCTCGTCGCGGTCGTCGTCACGTTGCCGATTCTGATTCATAACATCCGCCACGATTTTGTGCCGCTGATGTACCAGTGGAAGCACTCGATGGCGTCGTCCGAGCCGGGGCTCGGTCACTTTGCGTCGTTCTGGGGCGTGCAGGTTTTGTTCTTCGGCCTGCTCCCGGCGGCGGTGTTCGTGTGGACGATCGTGAAACGACGCGAGTTGTTCGCCGACCCGCGGCTGCGAGTCTGCACCTGCCTGTTCTCGATCCCGTTCGCGTTCTTCCTGTACAAGGCCGGCCGCGGGCATCTTGAAGCGAACTGGGCCCTCGCGATGTACATCGCGGTGTGGCCGCTCGCCGCGGAGATGGTCGAACGCGCGAGGGCGTCCGTCGTCTTGCGGCGGCTCGCTTACGGCAGTTTCGCGATTCCGATGGCCTGCGTCGCGATCCTGGCCGTCCACCTTGCGCATCCCATCTCCGCGCTCTCGCCTTCGGCGGATCGCATCACGCGACAACGCTCGAAGGACGAACTCGTGAAGGAGTTCGCGAGCCAGGCGGCGCCGAAGGAGCCGGTGTACGCCTCGAGTTACCAGTGGACGGCTCTGCTTCGCTTCCATCGCGTGGACGCGAGGCAGATCGACGGCCTCACCCGTCCGAGCCACTTCACGCAGCGGCCGGAGTCGATCGCCGACCGCGACCGTGCGCTGGTGTTCGCCGAGGGATTCCTGCCGGAGGAGCACGTGAAGGGCTTCGGCCCGCCGCGGATCCTCGGGAAGTATCCGCTCGTCGTCCGCGGTCAGGAAGTCTCGGTGATGTGGCTGATCGAATACGTGAAGCCCGGAGCCGGCACCGCGTCGCGAACGGATGAAGGTCCCGTGAAAACTCCGTGAGCCCGATTGCGGAAGCGCCGCGATCCCGTTCAACTGACTGCACGAGTCGGGGAACGAGGAGCAGGCCGATGATCGTGCGAATCCGGATGCTGAACAGCAAGAGGGCGGGCGCCTCGCTGCAGATTCTCAAGACGCCTTACGTGATCGGCCGGCACGAAGCGTGCGACCTGCGAGTCGGCTCGCCCCGCGTGAGCGTGAAGCACTGCGCGATCCTCGTTCGCGATCGGACCGTCGCGGTGAAGGATCTCGGCAGCACGAACGGCACGCGGGTGAACGGCGAGCCCGTGACCGACGAACGCGAGTTGCGCGACGGGGACGTGGTCTGGGTCGGGCCCGCGCTCATCGAAGTGAGCCTGAAGGACGACGAAGTCGACATCCTGGGCATGGACTCCGGCGAATACACCTCGACGACGCCGTATCTCGAGGTTCCCCGCGGGATCTTCAATTCGTGATGCCCTTCGTGATGCCCATGAAGACATCTTCGATGTCGATCTCTTCTTCCTGAAAGCTGCGGAGCTTGAACCGCTCGGCGATCAGGCGTTCCGGGATGAAACTGCCGTCCGAGTGGCCGTCCTTCAGGGTGACGCGAAGGGACGCGGCCGCGGGCAGGGTCTCCACCTTGCCCACCTCGCTGAACGACTCGATCCGCTTCGCGGCCTCCTCGTTGCGGTCGCCGACCGAAACGAGGAACACGTAGCCCTGCCGCACGGCCCGCTTCGCCTCGTCCACGGTGCCGTTGAAGATCAGCTTGCCGCGTTCGATGATGCCGATCTTGTTGCAGATGTCCGCCAGTTCCGGCAGGATGTGGCTGGAGAGCATGATGGTTTTGTTCATGCTTCGCAGTCGCTTGATGAGTTTGCGCATCTCGATGCGGGCGCGGGGATCGAGGCCGCTGGCGGGCTCGTCCAGCAGGAGCACCTGCGGTTCGTGGAGCAGCACGCGGGCCAAGCCGAGCCGCTGCGTCATGCCGCGGGAGAGGCTCGTGACCAGCGCGTCCCGTTTGTAGGTGAGGTCCACCAGTTCGAGAACCTCGTCCACCTTCTTGCGGCGGCTGGGCCCCTGAATACGGTACGCGGCGGCGAAGAACTCGAGGTACTCCGTCACTTTCATGTCGTCGTACACGCCGAAAAAGTCCGGCATGTAGCCGATAGCCCGGCGGATCTCCTTCGACCCCGTGTAAATGGAATACCCGCACACGCTGGCCTCGCCCCACGAGGGGTTGAGCAGCGTCGCGAGGATGCGCATGGTCGTGGTCTTGCCCGAACCGTTGGGCCCGATGAAGCCGTACACGTCCCCTTGTTCGAGCTTGATGGTGAGCCGCTCGAGCGCGAACAGTTCGCCGTACTTCTTGGTCAGGTCGTTGGTTTCGATCATTGTCCCGTTCCCGCCGAGCGGGGGACGTGAGCCCCCCGTGATGAAAGCGAACTCGTCTTCGCAGCGACACGGGGCGCTCATGTCCCCGCTTGGAATCACTTCACCTTCAAGAACAGTCGCACGTAGGTCTCCTGCCGAGCTTGCCCCGGAAGGCTCTTGCCGTCCTTCAGCAGGAGTCGCGTCGGCGAATCCTCGCCGTCGAAGCGATCCGCGATCGTGCCGTTCGGCGGGAGCACGCGGCCCACGACGATGACCTGATCGCGGAAGTCCGGGGCGAGCCGCCAGGATTGATCGAGCCGCCGAAGCGACGCGTTCCGAGGAATCACGCCTTCCTCGTTTCGCAGTGAAGCCTCGTGGAAGAGCACTCCCCAAAGGGGCAAGTGCGTGGCGGGCGCGGTCGAGACGGGCTTCGCCTCGTCGGTGCGGGCGCTGGCGGTGGCCGTGCCCGCCGCCTGACCGCGGCTGAGAAGGTCCGCAAGTTGGCCGCGCTCCTGAAGCCACTGCGAAGCCGGTTGCCCGCGATCGAGCACAAGCCGCACTTCTTGATCCTTGAGAATCGTGCCGATGGGGTACGCCTGACCCGCATAGAACGCCACGCAATCGCTCACGGCCGGGAAGGGCATCCGATTCATGAAGGTGCCGATGGCCCGCGACGGATCCCCGACCGGATGAACGAGCCGCGACTCGACCACCGGCGCGGCCGGGTCGATCGGGCCGGACCAATTCGCGGAGAACGACTTGGTGCTCCACACCTGCACGGGCACGTCGTCGAGCCCGGTCGCGTCCGCGGCGTAGCCGTACTTGCGTTGCAGCAGGCCGGCTCGGCCCGATCGCGGGCCGCCGACCCAACTCATGGCCGTTTCGATGCGGGCGTCTTTCGTCCATCCTGCGGCCTGGAACACGCGCGGCGAATAAACCTCGATCTTCGGGCTGAACAGCGTGAACATCGTGGTCCCGGACACGCGACCGGACGGCCGGCCCGCGTCGTCGAACCCGGCGGTGACATCGACCACGTCGATTTTGTTCGCCCGAAGTTCGGACCCCTTCATCGCCGAGGCGGACATCGCGGCCGCGACGCACACCGTGACCACGATGATCGGGAAGGTGATCCACGTGAGTTCAAGCCGGCCCAGGATGCGTTTCAGGAACCAGTACTCGATCGGGCCGATGATCAGGATGTACAGCACGATGAGGAACGCGACGGAGCCGAACGACACGACCGGGATCGCCTCGAAGGTGTCCGCGTGGGTGCGGAGGGCGACGGCGACTTCGTCCTCCTCGTCGGTCGGGCCGCTTCCCTCGGTCCGGGGCTTGCCCTCGGAGCCGACCGAGGCGCGGCTCGCGCCGCCCTCTCGCAGCGCCCAATCCCAGAACTCGGCTTGCCGCGGGAAGTCCGTGAACGGGGCGCGGTCGAGATCGAACCCGAGCAACGTGACGCGGCCGAGCCCCACGGCGAATTGAATCGCGACCGCGTCCTTGAGTTCGGCCGGGCGGCTCGCGGGGGGAACCACGATTCGCGGCGCGTGGCCCGCCTGCGCGGCAAACCTCGCGACCGGGAACGTGCCGCCCTTCACGCCCAGGTTTCCGAAGAGCGAGGTGCTCTGGCCGGTCTCGCGTGCAGCCCAATAGAGCGGCTGCGTCGCCACGTTCTGAACGCCGGCGACGCTCGCGGGGAAAAGGTCGCTCCCTTCGAGCGGCTTCACGAGGTTCGCGTTCGCCCCGACCGCGATCACGAGCCGCCCGCCGCGAAGCGCCCATTCCTGAAGGGCCTCCCGCTTCTCGCGATTCGCCACGAACGCCCTCGTGAACTCGGCCGAACTCGTGGACAACACCGCGACATCGACCGAGTCGTAGCCGATCCAACGGTCCGGCAGTTGATCCACGGAGTCGATGGCGGTCAGGGCGATGCGGCCCCCGCGAAGCGGCCCGGTGGTCGATTCCTCCTCCGCGGCTCCGGCGCCAGTCGCGGCCTTCGGCAAATCGAAGTTCGGGAACCGGGAACCGATGCCGAGCACGACGTAGGTCAGTGGGTCTTTCGGTCGCAGTTCGCGGACGCGGACCGGAGCCGACATCGCGGCTCCGGTCGAATCTTGAATCGTCAGCGTCGTTTCGCCCGCGGCGGCGGGTCGCAGGTAGGTGATGACGCGGGTGGCGCCGGCCTCGAGGGGCGTGTGCAGAACGGTGAGCACGCCATCCGCATCCGGGGTTTCGACCGCGATCCGCCAGCCGGTTTGAGCCGGAGCTTGCAGTTCGACTTGGACCGGCGCCCAAGCGGCAAACTTCGTGACGGAGGCATCCGGTTGTCGGGCGTCCGGAAGGCCGATCCGGGTAGACGAGATGACGGCCGGAAACTCGGCCCGGAGAGCGGGGGCGATCGCGACGATCCACGCGGCCGCGAGCATCCCGTTCCGCATTCCGAACTCCGCGTTCCGCATGGGGGTGGTCAGGGCTTCTCGGCGGCGCCGCATCGGCACGGGGATTGGCCGCAGCCGGGGCAGCCGCCGCCGTACTTCCGCGCCATCGCCTCTTCCAGATCTACGTTCGCGATGTTGGCGAGGGTCGCAAGCCAGGCGAGAACGTCGGCGAATTCCAGAACGCGTTCCTCGTGCGAACCGCCGCGGAGGGCCGCGGCGAGTTCGCCCACCTCTTCCATGAACCACATGAAGGTGCCTTCCGCGCCGCGGGCGCCGTCTTTGGCCCCGTACAGTTCGCGGATGCGTGCCTGAACCTCGCCGAGCGTCATAAGGAGATGATAGGAACGCCTCAGCCAACGAAGATGCTGTTGGCGAAGACGGCCCCGGAGAACGGATCGAGATCCTGGAAACCGGCGGGCTCGGCGGTCGTGGTGATGGTCGAGCCAAAGTAGACGCGGGCGAAGCTGGATTGGCCCTCGCCCGTGCCGGCGACGACGTCCGCGAATCGATCGCCGTCCACGTCCACGGTGGCGAGTCGCACGCCGCCGCGGTTGGCGGCGTTGCCGCCGAGGAAGAAACTGCTCAGGGGATTGGCGAGGGCTTCGACCGTGTTCGAGATGGTGGCGAGGCCGGAGATGCCGAAGACGCGCGGGGCTCCGCCGGGGCCGGCGCCGAAGTAGAGATCGCCGTAGCCGTCGCCGTTCACGTCCCCGATCGAAACGAAGGCGCCGTTGCGAAGCGAAGTGTCGAAGGCGAAGAAGTCGCCGAGCATCTTGGACTGATCGAGGAAGATCTTGGAGCCGGCGAAGAGTGCGATGCGGGGGCCGCCCTGGAATCCGGCGGCGACGGCGAGATCGGCGAAGCCGTCCGCGTCGATGTCGCCGGCGGCGGTGCGGGCTCCGCCGCGGAAATTCGAATCCTGGATGCCGAGGAAGTTCGCCCGCACGCTGAACGTGCCGTTGGCCGCGAGCGAGAAGATGCTCACGCGTGGGCCGCCTCCCTGATCCGGCGTGACGATCACCTCCGCGCGGCCGTCGTTGTCCAGGTCCGCGGCGGAGATGAAGCCGCCGCCGGCGAAGTTCCCGCCGAACGGATCGAACGGGCTCACCAGCATGGTGGTGTTGTCGCGGCCGCTCACGACGGCGACGCGAATCGCCGTGCCCGGCCCCGTGACGATCGCGACATCCTCGACGCCGTCGCCATTCACGTCCGCCACCGCGGTGCGCACGTTTTGGGCGAGGCTGCCGAACGCGGCGAGGGACGCGGTCGCGGTGGCGGGGTACTTGCCGGTCGCGGCGTTGGCGGCGAAGAGCGAGGCCTGACCGTTCAAGCTGCCGCCGATGGCGAGGTTCCGAGGGTCTTCCAGTTCGACCGGCACACGCACGAGATGCCCGTTCACCTGTCCGCCGCCGCCCTGGCCCGCGACGATCAACCGGCCGGAAGGCGTGAGCGCAGCCGCCGTCCCGAGGTCGAGAAAGCTCGAGCCCGTCACGTCGAAGGTGAAGATGCCGTCGCCGCTGAAGGTGGTGTCGAGAGCGCCGGCGGTCGTGAGCCGAACGATGGCCGTGTCCGAGGCGTTGTTCGCGCTGTCGCCCACGAGCAGGATGCGGCCATCGGGTTGAACGAGGACCACGCGGGCGTCGTCCGCCCCCGAGATGTTGATGGTCTGCTTGCCGTCTCCGCTGAAGGAGGGGTCGAAGGCGCCGTTGGCGGCGGCGAGCCGGACCACGGCCATGTCCGCGCCGTTGCTGCCGGCCACGAGAATGGCGCCGTCCGAGGGTTGAATGGCGATGGCGCGCGGCACGTCCACGCCGCCGAGATCGAACGAGAACTTGCCGTCCGAATCGAAGGAGTTGTCGTTCGCGCCGTCCGCGGCGAGCAGGCGGGCGACCCCGAAATTGCTTCCGCTCGTGCCCGCGACGACGATGCGCCCCGTGGAATCGATCGCGACGGCGTTCGCGAGATCGACGGCCCCGAGATCGACGAACCGCTTTCCGTCCGTGTCGAAGGTCGCGTCCAGCGAGCCGTCCGCGGGGTTGATCCGGGCGAGGGCGAAGTCCGCGCCGTTCCCGCCGGCCACCACGATCTTCCCAGTCGTGGGATCGATCGCGACCGCGTTTGCGGTGTCCGTGCCGGCGTAGTCGATGGTCAGCTTGCCGTCGCCGTCGAAGGTCGCGTCGAGGTCTCCGGTGGGGGTGAACCGCGCCACGGCCACGTTCGTGCCCGCGGTCGTGTTCCCCACGACGACGATGCGGCCGAGCGAATCGATGGCGACCGCGGTGGCCGTGTCCGTTCCGCCGAACTCGACGGTGGCGCGGCCGTCGCCGCTGAACGAGTTGTCGAGCGAGCCGTCCGGGTTGTACCGGGCCACGAGGAAGTCGCCGTTCGAAGTTCCGACCGCGACGATCTTGCCGTCCGTTTGAATGGCCACGCCGGTGAACGGGACGCCGGCCTGAACGACGACGCCGTCCGAATCGAAGGACGGATCAAGGGCCGCGATCGCGGCCGGGACTTCGCGCGATTCCAAATGCTCGAATCGGAGCCGACGGCTCGACATGGTGCAACCTCCTGTTGAGCGATTCCTGTGGCTTGTCGTAGCGGTTCACGCGGCCGCGGCGAGCGCCTCGCGGCGGGCCGGCGCCTCGCGAACCGGGACGGGCGAACCGGCGATGCGACTCAGACGATCCGCGACCTGGAACGGATTGAGCGCGGACTCGAGTTGTACCGAGGCGGCCATCGTGGGATGGCGCCGTTCCGCTTCCCACTTCATCGGGAACGCCGGCTTGCCGACGAGCACGACCCGTTCGCCGTCGATTCGCGGCGCGGCCGCAAGCGATTCCCATCCCCAGAGCCAGCGATCGCAGACGTCGAACGCAGGGGGCAGCGTGCCGTCCTTGCGAAGGGCCGCGGGCCGGAAGAACTGAAGCGGAAGATCGACGATCATCGGCACGCCGGCGGGAACGATCGGTTCCACGTCGCGGCACATGCGGACGACTCGCGCCGGAATCGGTTCGCCCGACGCGGCTCGCATCAGCGTTTGAAACTGATTCAAAGTGGCGACACCCCGCACCGAAAGGCGAAACCCGGAGCGGCGATTCGGATCGATGACGAGAATCGATTCGTCGTCCGGAATCGCGAGAAGTTCGGCGAGCGGCTTGGCGACGGGGACGGCCTCGGCGGCATCCCGGAGCCCCGGCAAGCCTCGCGCCGCCTGCCGCGCATCCACGGACGCTTCCAGCGCCGCGACTTCCCGTTCGATGCGGCGAGCCAGCGGGGACATCGTGGTCGCCACGGTCCGCGCCGCTTCCAACTCGGCCTGACGTTCGCGATGAAAGAAGAAGAGCGCCGGCTCGTTCCAGCGGGAACGAACCGCGAGCCGCTTGCGTTCCGCGAACAACGCGTCCCGCAGTTCGACCAGCCGCGCGCGAGCCGAGTATCCGGCATCGGCCGGCGACAAAGTCCGCGCCGCTTCACGCCCCCCCGGACGCGAACGAACCAGTTCCGCGAGCATTCTCGCACCCCCCCAAGTCGGCCGCATTGGACACCGAAGCGGGGAGCGGACGCAAGCCTACTTCTTCGGGAAGTCGAACACGAGAGTCGCGACGTGGCGAACGGCGGAATACTTCTTGCCGTCGCGTTCGCCGGGCGTCTCGTCCAGTTTGCGAGCCGCGACGCAGTATCGGCCGCGCGCCGAGAACGACGCGGTCATGCCGTCCATGTCCGTCTTCGCGGTTTCGTCCTTCGCGTCGCCGTCCGCTGGAACGCCGATCGTGACCTCGGCGTTCGGCAGCGGCTTGCCGGAGAACCGCACGCGAAAGCGGACCTTGTCGCCTTCGTGTACGGGTTCGATCTCCATCGGGGCGGCCTCGCCGAGGGATGCGTTCGAGGCGAACGCGTCGCCGAGGATCGCCTTGGGGTAGTACCAGGTGAGGAACGGCGGGTTGTCCCCGCGTTGCGTGACGCCGGCATCGGTGACGCCGAAGACGACGACAGGCCGGTCCTTCGGGAACTTCGCTCGGAAGAAATTGCCGTCTCCCTTCTCGACGGCGAGCTTCGTGGCTTTGCCGTCCGCCGTGCGGGCGGTCAGGGTCGTCTTCTCGGCCCGCGTGGGGAAGGAATCGGGGTCCGGCTTGGCGCCATGGCCGAACACGAGCCGCGCTTCCGCCTCCCGATCGGGGACGTACACGAAGACAAAGTGGGACTGCGCGAGGGCGGTCGAGGCCGCCAGCGCCACAAGAGTCGCGACGAATCGCATGAGTGGTCTCCGAAGGATCACCATTCGCTCCCGAGGACTTCCCCGCCGGAGCGGGTGCCGAGAGCCTGCCATGTCGAAAGCGGAACGGAATCGCGGACGAATCGGACGGCGCCGTCCGCAAGCAGGACGTTGACGCCTCCGCCGGCATGGCGGCTGCGGGCCGCCTTCCAGGCCGGGTTGCTGTGCCGCACGCAGTCCCACGTCGCCGAGTTCGGCGCGAGCACGTTGTTGTAAAGCGTGCAGTTATAGGCTCCGTCCGCCCAAAGCGAGCCACGGTCGGTCACGTAGGTGCCGCTGCCGTCGCACCCGGCGGCGGTGAGGGACGTCGTTTGCTTGTAGTGCAGGCGGATGTCCGGGGCGGTGGGGGCCGGGCCGCCGCTGCCTAGCGTCGATTCCGAAAAGGCCACGGTGTTGCTGGTGCCGTCCGCGACGGCGTTGACCCGAACGCCGGCGTTCAGGTTCAAGTCGAGGTTCACGCCGTAGAAGATTCCGTCGCCGACCAGAGCGTCGCCGTTCGCGTTGCTCCCGGAACATGCCACGTAGTTGCTCGGCCCCGTGTCCGGCTTCACGACGCGTTGTTGATCGGACGGGCAGAGGAACGTCGGCACGATGGCCGAGCAGGCGAAGCGGTTTTGCGGAAACGGAATGGATTGCGGCTGCAGCGACCCGCCGCCGTAGAGCGGGGCCGTGAGATCGAGGGCGTTGTAAACCGCGGTCTGTTCCAGGTACGGCGTGAGTTGGGCGAGCGCGGACCACCGGAAGTGGCCGGCCGGGTTCGTCGGGTCCACGGTCCACGTCTTGCGCCAGTAGCCAGTCGGGAAGTGACCGTTGGCGCCCTCGTAGGAGTGCATCGCCAGCCCGATTTGCTTCAGGTTGTTGCCGCACTTCATTCTCGCGGCCGCCTCCCGCACCTTCTGCACCGCGGGGAGCAGCAGGCCGATCAGCACGGCGATGATGGCGATCACGACCAGCAATTCGATGAGAGTGAACGCGCGGCGGGCGGGAAACGTCATGGTCGAGATCTCTCGAAGCGGGCGACAGCTGTGTTACGAACTCTGAACTTGTGTTATCGCGCCCGCGGCCGCCGTCAAGCCGGATGCTCCGGACCCCGAAGAATCGCATGACTGTTCCTCTCCGCGATCCGCGCTTAAACTGTCCTCACACCCCGAGATCCCGGAGAGAGAACGATGAGCATCGTGCGGATGGGCATGGCCGAAGACGACAAGTTCGGCGACGGCTACGAAGCGATCTTCGGCAAGAAGAAGACCGCGACCGAACCCGAGAAAGCCAAGGCGGAGAAGGGCAAGAAGAAGGACAAGAAGAAGAGCAAGAAGAAGAAGTGACCCGCGATTCACCCCCGAGGACGGACCATGCAACGGCTCGCCGCGATGTTCGTGCTGTTCGGAGCCTCCGCCGGCTTGGCCGCGGACTGGCCGCAATTCCTCGGGCCGAATCGCGACTCGTCCTCAAGAGAGAAAGTCGCCGCGTGGAAAGGCGACCTCAAGGCCGCGTGGAAGGTCCCGGTCGGGGACGCTCACAGTTCGCCGGTCGTGGCCGGCGGAACGGTCTACGCCTTCTTCCAACCGAAGGGCCAGGACGCGGACGCGCTCGCCGCCTTCGACGCCCGGACCGGCGAGAAGCGGTGGGAGAAGAGCTACGAACGCACGAAGTTCAATCCGCCGTTCGGCAGCGGCCCGCGCTCCACGCCTTCCGTTCACGGCGGCAAGGTCTTCACCCTCGGCAGCACCGGAATCCTCGCCTGCTGGGACGCCAAGACCGGCGACATCGCGTGGAAGGTGGACACTCTTAAGGAGTTCAAAGGCCCGAATTTGTTCTTTGGAATCAGCACGTCGCCGTTGGTCGAAGGAGACACGGTGATCGCGATGGTCGGCGGGAAGGGGGCCGGCATCGTGGCGTTCGACGTCGCCACCGGGAAGACGAAATGGCAGGCGTCCAGCGATCCGTCCAGCTACGCCTCGCCGGTCGCGGTCGGAAGCGGGGCCGAACGGCAGATCCTGACGCTGACCGGTTCGAATCTTCGGAGCCTCTCGCCGGGCGGCAAGGAACTGTGGGCCGTGCCGTTCAAGGATCTCCTCAACGAGTCGTCCACGTCGCCGGTGAAGGTCGGGGACTTCGTCGTCGGCAGTTCCGTGACCGCGGGGAGCATCGGACTCAAGTTGAAGAAGACGGATGAGACGTGGGCCGCCGAACGGGTTTGGAAGAAAGGCGAACTCACCTGCTACTTCTCCACGCCCGTGGCGGTGGGGAAGCATCTGTACATGGTGAACGGAAAGGCCTCGCTCACGGACGCGAGCATCACGCTGCGGTGCGTCGAACTCGAGACGGGGAAGACGCTCTGGGAGAAGCCGAAGATCGGCCGCTACCACGCGGCGATCATCCGCGCCGCGAACGACAAACTGCTCATGCTCGACGACAACGGCATGCTGACGCTCTTCGAGCCGAACGAGAAAGAGTTCAAACCGCTGTCGACCAGCAAGGTCTGCGGGCCGACGTGGGCTCACCCCGCGCTCGTGGACGGCAAGATCTACCTCCGCGACGAGAAGAACCTGATCTGCATCCCGTTGGAGTGATGAGTCGGCCGTAGGGTGGGTCGAAGTTCGCGGAGCGAACGAGGCCCACGATGCGCCCATGTTGTGGTGTGGATTGGTGGGCTTCGCGTGCTTCGCACGCTTCGACCCACCCTACGGAACAGAAGTAGGGTGGGTCGAAGTTCGCAGAGCGAACGAGGCCCACCATGCGCTCGTGGTGTGGTGTGGTGGGCCTCGCGTGCTTTGCACGCTTCGACCCACCCTACGGAACAGAAGTAGGGTGGGTCGAAGTTCGCGGAGCGAACGAGGCCCACGATGCGCCCGTGTTGTGGTGTGGTGGGCCTCGCGTGCTTCGCACGCTTCGACCCACCCTACGGAACAGAAGTAGGGTGGGTCGAAGTTCGCGGAGCGAACAAGGCCCACCATGCGCTCGTGGTGTGATTTGGTGGGCCTTGCGTGCTTCGCACGCTTCGACCACCCTACGGAACAGTCTTCGCATGCCCGAACTCCCCGAGGTGGAAACGGTCGTTCGCGATCTGCAGCCACTGGTTGCGGGGCGGACGATCCGCGGGGTGCGGGTCGGGCCGAAGTCGCTGCGGAAGCCCTGGCGGCCCGAGTGGTCCGACCTCGCGTGCGGAACCAAGATCGAAGCGGTTCGGCGCCGCGGGAAGTGGATCATTCTCGAATTGGAGGCGAAGTCGCGATCGCCGCGGGTGTTGGTGCATCTCGGGATGACGGGCCAGTTCACCGCCGTGCCCGCGGCCGAAGCCGTTCCCGATCACCTGCACGTCGTGTTCGAGTTGGATCGGGGTCGCGAGCTTCGCTTCCGCGATCCGCGCCGCTTCGGCAGCGTCACGCTGTTTCCGGACGACGAGGCGCTGGAGGCCCGCTTCGAGGAGATCGGCCTCGGCCCGGAGCCGTTCGATGTCGATGCCGCGTACTTTCGGAGCGGGGTGCGGAAGTCCGCTCGGTCGCTCAAAGCGTTGCTCCTCGACCAGAGCCTGCTCGCCGGAGTCGGGAACATCTATGCGGATGAGGCGTGTTCGGTGTCCGGTCTGCATCCGCGCCGCCGCGGGAACTCACTGACGACCGCCGAAGCGGATCGGCTTCGCGAAGCGGTGGAGGCGGTGTTGACGAAAGCCGTGTCGCGACGCGGCGCGACCATTCGCGACTACGTCGGCGGGTCCGGGCTTCGCGGCGGGATGCAGCACGAGTTTCGCGTGTACGGCCGAACCGGCGAGCCATGCCGCGCCTGTACCGCGGCCATCGAGTGCGTCCGCCTCGCGGGCCGCTCCAGCCACTATTGCCCACGTTGTCAGCCGTCGTCGAGCCGGTGACGTGAGTCACCGGAGTCCAAAGCGTTCCCGCTCCGGTGGCTCACGTCGCCGGCTCGACGGATCGCGGTGAAACGGGATCACGCGATGTCGTACCGCGCGTTCAAGAGACTGCTCGGCGAGACGAGCCTCGAGCGAAAGTGTCGCTGGCTCCTCGGCACCGGCGTGCTCCTGCTCATGACCGGCAGCTTCTACTTCTACGCCCGACAAACCGAGGTCCTGGCCTACGAACAACTCAACGCCACGGGCCGCGCTCTGCTCGCGCCGATCCTCGCCCGTCAGCATGTGAACGCCGAGACCGGCAAGGCCATCGACTCGTTCCAGACGGCGCAGGAAGAACGCGGCTCCGAGCAGTTCAAGAACTACAGCTACCGCATCATCCGCTTCCCGTTCACCAACTCGCTCGAAACCGCTCCCGTGGCGGACGACATGAAGACGCTGGCGAACTTCCTCACGGACGAAACGCTGACGGAAGAGGTGCGCGAAGCGCCGAAGGGGAACGTGTACTTCTACTACGGCGTGCTGCGAGCCGGGCCGAGTTGCGTGGAGTGCCACACGGACGCGAAGCGGATGGGCGGCGAGGAGCGGGCCCGCCCCGGCCTCAAGCCGAACGACATCATGGCGTTCGTCCGCATCGAACTTCCCACGCAGGCCATCGAGGACGGCTTCCACACGAACCGCGCGCTGCTGATTTCCTTCGCCATCGGCACCTCGCTGCTCATCATCGCGGGCAGTTATCTCATCATTCGGTACGTCATCGTCAAACCCGTGAAGCACCTCAAGGAGGTGTCCGAGGCCATCGCGCAGGGCGAACTCAACATCCGCAGCGAAATCCAGACGGGCGACGAATTCGAGGACCTCTCGCACGCGTTCAATCGCATGCTCCGCAATCTCACGAACACGCAGGATCGCAACAGGAAACTGATCGCGGACCTCGATCACAAGGTGGACGAACTCGCCCGCGTGAACATGGCCCTGTTCGAATCGAACCGCCTGAAGAGCGACTTCCTCGCGACGATGAGCCACGAACTTCGCACGCCGCTGAACAGCATCATCGGCTTCTCCGAAGTGCTGCTCGGGGCGGACAACCTCAGCGAGAAGCAGCATCGCTACTCCGCGAACATCATGACCGGCGGCAAGCAACTCCTCGCCCTGATCAACGACGTGCTCGAACTTGCGAAGCTCGAAGCGGGAAAGATGCGGCTCCACCCCGAGAGCGTGCAACTGGCCGCCGTGTGCGAGCATGCCGTGGCGTACTTCCGCGAGCAGGCGGAGAAGAAGAACATCGAGTTGAAGGTGTTCGCGGATCCCGCCGAGCCGCCGGCCCGCCAGGACGCGGGGAAGTTGCACCAGATTCTCACGAACCTGCTCTCCAACGCCGTGAAGTTCACTCCGGAGGGGGGCCGCGTTTCGCTCAAGGGCGAACGCGTGGGAGAGGAACTCGTCTTCACCGTGGCCGACACGGGCGTCGGCATCGCGAAGGCGGAGCAGGACCTGATCTTCGAGAAATTCCGGCAGGCCGCGAACCCGTTGACGCGAGAGCAGGGCGGCACCGGCCTCGGGCTCTCGATCGTCCGCGAGTTGAGCAAGTTGCTCGGCGGAGACGTGAGCCTGCACAGCGAGCCCGGTCGCGGCAGCGCCTTCACCGTCCGCGTCGCGGCGCACCTTCCGGACGAACCGCTCCGCGACTTCGAACTCAGCGAGGAACCGGCCGCGACACCGTGATCGCGTCGAGAATCATCATGGGGACTCTGTTGCGATTCTTGGCCGTTCAGGCGTTCGTGCTGTGGCAGGGCGGATTCCTGTTCTACGCCGGATTCGTCGTGCCGGCGGGCACCCGCGTTCTGGGTTCCGCCGAAGGCCAGGGCCGGATCACGGCTCGCGTCAGCGATTCGCTCAACGTGTGCGGCGCGATCGCGTTGGGGCTCATGCTCGCGGACATGATCCGCGGTCGGAGCCGTATGCGGTTCGTGCTCTGGTTTGCGATGGTCGTGCTTCAGATCGGGCTGTTCCACCTGCACCTGGAACTGGACGCCCGGATGGACGCGGACCGCACCTTCGTCGTGAATCGGGACGAGTTCTACGAGCGGCACCGGCTGTACCTGATCGCGAGCACGGCCCAATGGCTCGCCGGGCTGGCCTGGCTTTGGTTCACGCTTCGAACGAAGATTCGGCCCGAGAACGGCTGACTGGGCCATCAACCGTGGAGACCGGGGATTGGCTCGTGCTCGGTGAGTTGGAGCATCTCGCGGCTGACGCCGCGGGTGACGCGGAGGCGGCCCACGTCGAAGAGCGTGTGCATCACGCTGCTGATCAAGTGCTTGTTCTTCACCGGTTGGGAGCTGGGCTCGCCCGCGTTCCGCGACGACTGCCCGATCACTTGGCCCATCTTCAACCCGCCGCCGGCGAGCAGAAGCGGAGCGAGTTGCCCCCAGTGGTCGCGGCCGCCTTTGCCGTTGATCTTCGGCGTGCGACCCATCTCGCCGCAGACCACGAGCAGGATCTTGTCTTCCAACCCGCGTTGGCGAACGTCGTCGATGAACGTGCTCACGGCGTGGTCCAGCGGCGGGGCCATGTAGCTCATGCCTTCCGTCATGGTGGCGTTGTTCGAATCCGCGTGCATGTCCCACACGAAGTTGGTGGTGACGGTGACGAACCCGGCTCCGCGTTCACACAGCCGGCGGGCCGTGAGCAGCAGTTTGCCGAGCGTGACGGCGTTGTCGCGGTAGAACTTGTGGTTGTTCCACTTCTTGTCGATCTTGTCGACGTTCACGAGCGGCCGCGTGTCGTATCGGGCCACGGTCTTGGGGTCTTCCTTGGCGAGGTCGAAGGCGTCGCCCACGCCGCCGAGCAGCACGGAGAAGGCCTTCTCGCGGGTGGAATCGAGACCGTCCGCGGATTCGACGGCGAGCTTGGCGCGGTCCAGTTGGGCGAGCAGGCTCTTGCGGTCGTCCAACTTCTCCATCGGGAGCGCGAGTTTCATGTCCTTTTTGAGGCTGCCGTCGCCGTCCGGCTGAAAGGGAGCGGCCGCGGTGCCGAAGGGCCCATGTGCGGCGAACTTGCCGAATCCGGCCTGCCCCGGTTCGCTCTTGGGTTCGACCGCCCGCGGGAACAGCAGCACGTTCAGCGGCATGCCCGTGTCCGGATGGTTGCCGCCGGCCACGGAGGAATACGCGGCGCCGAGGTTCGCCATGAACGAATCGCGGCTCACGATCGGCTTGATGTCGTGATTCGCGTCGCCGGTGGTGAACGAGCGGACGACGGTGAACTTGTCCGCCATCTTCGCGAGCTTGGGGAACGTGCCGCCGAACGTGACGCCGGGGATGGCGGTGGGGATCTCGCCGGTGGCGGAACGGATCTCGGCCGGAGCGGACATCTTCGGGTCGAACGTCTCGATCTGGCTCGGGCCGCCGTGGAGGAAGAGGAACACGACGGACTTGTCCGAGAGCGGGCGATCTCCGGAGTTCAATTTCGTGCCGGCGTACAGGTGCGGAAGCGAGAGGCCGCCGAGAGCGAGCCCGCCGACGCGGAGGAATTCACGACGGCCGACACGGGAGGGCGTTTGAAAGGAGAGCATGGCGGCGGGTCCGAAAGGGCGGGAGAAGTGAAGAATACCCGAAGCCGAGCCCGAATGGAACGCTCAATCGGGTGTGCCTCTGGATATTGGCGAAGTCCAATTTGGGGTGACACCGGGCTTCCAGCCGGTGCTCCTTCCGAGGGTGGCTGACTTCGAAGGAAGTTGCCCCCGACAGGAGCCCCGGCTGGAAGCCGGGGCCACCCACCGGCTAGAAGCCGGTGCCACCCAAGAGCGGCTTCGCCGGGGCCACACACCGGCTGGAAGCCGGCGCCACCCAAGAGCGGCATCGCCGCTGAAATCTGT